>OFTY01001421.1_pt1 | contig 10554 bp, 8 predicted proteins | sample 1775061 | NCBI WGS metagenome assembly OFTY01 (sample SAMN08195773, study PRJEB24354) | sludge metagenome | isolation source: sludge from phenol fed wastewater aerobic bioreactor B | place: India: Nagpur | collected 2016-09-16
GCCCGCGCGCCCGAGGTCGGCACGACTGGTGGCGCACCCATCTGGGAGCGAAGCAGCGCACCGCGACCTCCCTCGCCGTAGAAGCGTAGTCAGACACCAGCAACAAAATCTGGGCTCCCCTTTCCGCCCCGGCGGGGGCGGAAAGGGGCGGGGAGATAGGGGGGGGGACGCGAGGTGCAACGACCTCCGCCCCCTCACAGCCCAGACAAAAACGCCCGCGGCAGGACGCCGAACGACCACGAGCCACCGCACGATCAACCGGATGCCGCGGGCCGCTGCCTCCAGGGAGTGCAAAGCGTTGCCGCCCCACAACCACCCACCCCCCCAAAGCATGAACCTCCCCCCTCGCCCAATGATGGTGAGGTCGGTGAATTTCGAACCCTCGTGGTTCTGCGGCGAGAACGTCACCTTGAAGCCGCCGATGTCCACCTCGCGCATCGACTCCAGCCCCGCCACGAAGGACTCTCGCGTGAGGTTCTTGCCCGCGCGCCGCAGCCCCTCGGTCACGACGCGGGCGATCAGGTAGCCCTCCATGCTGGAGAAGTCGATCTCCTTGTCGCCCGCGGCGGTCATGTGCTGCTGGTAATCACGCACCACCGGCATCGCCGGCTGGAACGGGAACGGCACCACCTGCGAAATCACCACGCCCACACCGGCGTCGCCCAGCTCGTCGGCCAGCGCCTTGGAGCCCACGAAGCTCACGTTGAAGAACTGCCCGCCGTAGCCGCGGGTGCGTGCGGCCTTGATGAACGCCGCGCAGGACTTGTAGGCGCTGATCTGCACGATGGCCTCGGGCTCGGCCTTGAGCAGGCTGTCGAGCGCCTGCGTCACGTCCACGCTGTTGCGCTCGACGGTGCCCAGGCCAGCCGGCTCCATCTTGCGCCGCGTCAGCGCGTTGCGCACGCCGGTGAGGCCGGCCTGGCCGTAGGAGTCGTTCTGGTAGAACACGCCAATCTTCTTCACCCCCAGCGTGGTGAGGTGCTGCACGATGCGCTCGGTCTCGTCGAAGTAGCTCGCGCGCACATGGAACAGGTTGCGGTTGAAGGGCTCGCGCAGCGCCTGCGCGCCGGTGAACATGCCCACCAGCGGAATGCCGGCCTCGTTGATCACCGGCACCGCCGCCAGCCCCGTGGGCGTGCCCACCGAGCCCGCCAGTGCGAACACCTTGTCTTCGTTGATCAGGGCCTTCACCGCCGCCGGGGCCTTTTCGGCCTCGTAACCGTCGTCACGCGCCACCAGCCGGATGCTGCGCCCGCCCACGCCGCCAGCGGCATTGACCTGTGCAAACCAGGCCTTCATGCCCGCCTGCAGCCGCAGGCCGAGCTGCGCCGCCGGCCCGGAGAGCGCGGCGAACTGGCCGAGCACGATCTCGCGCTCGCTCACGCCGGGGGCGGCCTGTGCCCAGGCGCTGCGCGCGGCGGCAAGCGCCAGCGGCAGGGTGAGCACGCGCCGCCGCGGCCAGGAAGATGATGGGGGTGGGGTCATGGTCGTTCGCTCCTCTGGATGGTTGCTTGCAGCGCCGGACAAAAAACCGTGGATGGCTTGGGGCCCCTGCCGCCAAGGCAATGTAGCCGCAGCCCGGCCGCGACGGAAGCCCCTTTTTGCTACCCTTGGCCAATGCCTGTCATCCCCGCCTCGGCCACGTCCGCCCCGCCCCAACCCGCCGCCGCACCGGCACCCGGCCCCGGCATGTCGCCCACCACCCTGGTCGTGCTGCTGGCGCTGCTGCTGGGCCTGCAGCCCGTCACCACCGATCTGTACCTGCCCGCGCTGCCGGCGCTGACCGAGGGCTTTGCCGCCACCATGGGTCAGGCGCAGCTGACGCTGGCGGCGCTGCTGCTGGCGTTTGGCGTGTCGCAACTGGTGTGGGGGCCGCTGTCGGACCGCTTCGGCCGCCGGCCGGTGCTGCTGGTGGGGCTGAGTGCCTATGTGCTGGGCGCGCTGGGCTGCGCGCTGGCGCCCTCGATGGGCATGCTCATCGTCTGGCGCATCGTGCAGGGCGCGGCGATGGGCGCGGCCATCATGTGCGCCCGCGCCGTGGTGCGCGACCTGTACGAACCGGTGGAAGGCGCGCGGGTCATGTCGCAAGGGCTCACCGGCCTGGGGGTGCTGGCCTGCCTGAGTGCGCCGGTGGGTGGCCTGCTGTCGGAGTGGTTCGGCTGGCGCGCGGCGCTGTTCGCCGTGGCCGCCTTCGGCGCGTTCACGCTGGGCAGCGTGGCCCTGCGCTTCAAGGAGACCGTGCCACGCGAGCGACGCCGGCCGCTGCACCTGGGCACGCTGGCGCGCACCTGGCTGCTGATTCTTCGGCACCCGACCTTCCTGGCGTTCTCGGCCCTGTCCACCGCGTCCTACGGCGGTCTGTTCACCTTTCTCGCCACCTCGTCCTTCGTGTTCATCCAGGTGCTGGGGCTGTCCAAGACGGCCTACGGGCTCATCATGTTCGCCAACTCACTGGCCTACATCGGCGGCACCTTCGTCTGCCGTGCGCTGCTGCGGCGTTTCGGCGTGGCGCGCACGGTGGCGCTGGCCGGGGGGCTGACGCTGGCCGGCGGCGGCAGCCTCGCGGCCCTGGCCTGGCTGGGCGCGGGCGAACCGTGGTACGGCGCCTGGGCCATCGTGCTGCCGTTCTACCTGTTCATGGTCGGGCACGGCATTCACCAGCCCTGCGGGCAGAGCGGCGCGGTCGGGCCGTTTCCGCAGGCGGCGGGCACGGCCTCGGCGGTCAACGGCTTTCTGATGATGATCGCGGCCTTCGCCATGGGCGGCTGGGTGGGTGCGCACATGGACGGCAGCATCTGGCCGATGGTGCAGGGCATTCTGTTCTGGAGCGTGCTCATCAGCACCAGCGCCTGGGTGCTGGTGCAACGCGCGGCCCGCAGCCGCGGCGCCTGAAGCATGTCCACCGCCGCCGAACCCCAAGCTTCCCCGCCGGCTGCCCCACCGGCTGCCGTGCGCGCGCTGTGCCTGGCCGGCCCCACGGCCAGCGGCAAGACGGCAGCGGCGCTGGCCATCGCAGCACGCTGGCCGGTGGAGATCGTGAGCGTGGACTCGGCGCTGGTCTACCGCGGCATGGACGTCGGCACCGCCAAGCCCAGCGCCGAGGAGCGCCGCGCCGTGCCCCACCACCTGATCAACATCCGCGACCCGGCGCAGGCCTACAGCGCGGCCGAGTTCGTGCGCGACGCCCAGGCCTGCATGGCCGCCATCGCCGCGCGCGGCCGCATCCCGCTGCTCGTCGGCGGCACCATGCTGTATTTCAAGGCGCTGCTCGACGGCCTCGACGCCCTGCCCGCGGCCGACGCCGCCGTGCGCGCCGCGCTCGACGCCCAGGCCCGCGAGCAGGGCTGGCCCGCTCTGCACGCGGAGCTGGCGCGGGTGGACCCGGCCACGGCCGCGCGGCTCTCGCCCAACGACAGCCAGCGCATCCAGCGCGCACTGGAGATCTGGCGCGTGAGCGGCCAGCCCATGTCGGCCCTGATGAATTCAAAAACGATAGCGCCATCTGACCCATTGGCGCTGGGGTACCGGCTTTTTTCCCTGGAACCGGCCGATCGGGGCTGGCTGCACGGCCGCATTGCCGAGCGTTTCGACGCCATGCTCGCCCACGGCCTGCTCGACGAGGTGCGGGCGCTGCGCGCGCGCGGCGACCTGCGGGCCGAGCTGCCCTCCATGCGCTGCGTGGGCTACCGGCAGGCCTGGGCCTGGCTGGATGCGCAGGCCACGACGGCGCCGCCGCTGGCCGCCCTGCGCGAGCAAGGCGTGGCCGCCACGCGCCAGCTCGCCAAGCGCCAGCTCACCTGGCTGCGCGGCATGCCGGCGTGGCAGCGCATCCCCGCCGACGCGCCGGACGCGCTCGACCAGCTGCTGCGCGCCGTGGCCCGCGTGATGCCGGAGCGCGCATGAACACCGGCCCAAACACCGGCGCGAGCCCCGGTGTGCCCACCGCCGCGTCGCCGCTGATCGAGGTGCGCGACCTGGCCAAGCACTACGGCGAGGTGCCGGTGTTTCGCAACCTCGGCTTCGACGTGGCCGCAGGCGAGTTCGTCGCCATCGTGGGCGAGTCGGGCGTGGGCAAATCCACGCTGCTGAACTGCCTGGCCGGGCTGGACGACTGGAGCGCGGGCACGCTGCGCGTAGCCGGCGCCGAACTCTCCCGCCTCGACGAGGCGCAGCGCGCGCAGTGGCGGCGCGCGCACGTGGGCTTCGTGTTCCAGGCCTTCCATGTGCTGCCGCATCTGGACGTGGCGCAGAACGTCGCCCTGCCGCTGATGCTGCTGGGCCGGCCCGACGCCGCGCGGGTACAGGCCATGCTGGAGGCCGTCGGCCTCGCCGGCCTGGGCGGGCGGCTGCCGCAGACGCTCTCGGGCGGGCAGTTGCAGCGCGTGGCCATCGCCCGTGCGCTGGTGCACCAGCCGCCCCTGCTGCTGGCCGATGAGCCCACCGGCAACCTCGACCCTGCCACCGCCGCGCGGGTCATGGACGTGCTGCTCGAGCAGACGCGCGCGCACGGCAGCACGCTGGTGCTGGTCACCCACTCCGAAGCCGCCGCCGCACGCGCCGACCGCGTGCTGCACCTGCGTGCCGACGGCATCGACACGGGGCCGAGAGGAAATCGGTCATGCCCGCCTTGACGCCCCAATTCCCTCTCGACCGCTGAGCGCCCCGGCTGCTGCCGGCGCCTCGCACCCGCACCTCCCTCGCGCCGACTGCCGGCCGGCGTCGCGCCGCACGCCGTTTGGTGGCCGCTCGCCGCGCCACGGCGCAGCCCCGCCACCATGCCCCTGTCAGCGGCAGGGGCACTTTCTATTGCATGAACAATATTTGTATAGACAAATAATGTTCGCGCCATGTCCGAACGTAAATCCGAGCCCGTGCGCTTCTACCAACCCGGCGCCTACCGCGCCGACGAGAGCGTGGGCTACCTCATCAAGCGCGTGCTGTCCTCGATGGTCAGCGAGATCGACCAGCAACTCGCCGCGCACGACCTCACCTATGTGCAGTGGCTGCCGCTGTACAAGCTGGCCAAGGGCGAGGGCGACACCCTGGCCGCGCTCGCGCGCGAGCTCGACATCGACCCCGGCGCGCTCACCCGCTCCATCGACCGCCTGGAAGCCAAGGGCCTGCTGCAGCGCGAGCGCTCCACCACCGACCGGCGCGTGGTGCACCTGCTGCTCACTGACGCTGGCCGTGCCGTCGCCCGCGAGGTGGCGCCGGTGCTCGCCTCGGTGCTCAACGCCCATTTGCAGGGCTTCACCCATGCCGAGTGGCAGCAACTCGTCGACATGTTGCGGCGCATGCTGGCCAACGGCGAGGCCCTGCGCCAAGCCCGGAGCTGAACCACCATGACCACCGCCCCGACCGCCTCCAACCGCCCCGTGGCGGCCCCGCCCGAGCGCACGCTGCGCCCGCGCACCGCCGCCCTCCTCGGCACCCTGCTCGCGGCGCTACTCGCCGGCTGCGCCAGCCCCGGCCCCGAGCGCAGCGCGCCGCCCATGACCACCGCGCAGCAGCTCGGTCTGGCGGCCAACCCCCTGCGCACCGCCGTGCCCTGGCCCGACCTGGGCGACCCCGCGCTCGATGCCCTGCTGCGGCAGGCGCTGGCCGACCAGCCCAACCTCGCCGCCGCGCGCGAGCGGGTCGAACGCGCCCGCGCACTGGCCGACGCCACCCGCGCCGCCAACGGCGCGCAGGCCGCGCTCAGCGCCGACCTCACCCGCCAGCGCTACAGCGAGAACGGCCTGGTGCCGCCGCCGATCGCCGGCGCCACCTGGAGCAGCGGCGACCTGAACGCGGGCCTGTCCTGGTCGCCCGACTTCTTCGGCCTGCACCGCGCCGAACTCGCGGCCGCCCTGGGCCAGGCGCGCGCCGCCGAGGCCGACGCCGCAGCCGCCGCCGTGAGCCTGAGCGCGCAGATCAGCCGCGGCTGGGTGCAGCTCGCCCGGCTGTTCGCCCAGCGCGAGCTGGCCGAACGCAGCATCGCCCAGCGCGAGGCCATGCTGGCGCTGGTGCGCGAGCGGCGCGCCGCCGGGCTCGACACCGGCATCGACCTCGCGCAGGCGCAGGGCAGCCTGCCCGAGCTGCGCGCACAGCGCGAGGCGCTGGACGAGCAGATCGCGCTGCTGCGCCACCAGCTCGCCACGCTGGCCGGGCAGCCGGTGCAGGCGCTCGACCACGCCCGGCCGCGGCTGGACACGCTGCATCTGCCCACCTTGCCCGACACCCTGGGTGCGGACCTGCTCGGCCGTCGGCCCGACGTGCTGGCCGCCCGCGAGCGCGCCGAGGCCGCCACCCAGGGCGTGCAGGCGGCGCGCGCGGGCTTCTACCCCGACATCCGCCTCAGCGCCTTCGTGGGCCTGAGCGCCATCGGCATCTCGCGCCTGTTTGAGGCGGGCAGCGCCCAGCTCGGGCTCACGCCGGCCCTGCGCCTGCCGCTGTTCGACGGCGGCGCGCTGCGCGCCCAGCTCGGCGCGCGCGAAGCCGAGCGCAACGCCGCCATCGCGCAATACAACGCCACCGTGCTCGAAGCCGTGCGCCAGGCGCGCGATGCGCTGGTGTCCATCGATTCGGTCGACCGCCAGCGCGCCGAGCAGGCGCAGGCGCTCGAACGCGCCGAAGCCGCCTACGCCCTGGTGCAGCAGCGCGAACGCGCGGGCCTGAGCAACCGGCTGCAGCTGCTCGCCGCCGAGACCGCGGTGCTCGCGCAGCGCCGCACCAGCGCCGACCTGCAGGCCCGCGCCTTCGACACCCGCGTGGCGCTGATCCAGGCGCTCGGCGGCGGCTGGCCGGACGAGGCCACCCCGCAGCTCGCCGCGCACCGGCCCTGAGGCCCCACACCCCGAACACCCACGAGAAGAACCATGAGCACCGACACCCCCACCCCCTCCGGCGCGCCAGCCCCCGCCGCACCCACCGCACCTGCCGACATCAACGCCGCGCGCCGACGCCGCGGCCTCACCCTGGTCGCCGCGGCCGTCGTGCTCGCCGGCCTGGCCTGGGGCGGCTGGCACTGGTTCGAGGGCCGGCACCGCGAAGACACCGACAACGCCTATGTCTCCGGCAACGTGGTGCAGATCACCCCGCTGGTGGGTGGCACGGTGATCGAGATCGGCGCCGACGACACCGAACGCGTGCGCGCCGGCCAGACGCTGGCGCGGCTCGACCCCGCCGACGCGCGCGTCGCGCTCGCCCAGGCCGAGGCCCAGCTCGGCGAGACGGTGCGCGAGGTGCGCGCGCTGTTCGCCAACAACGGCGCCCTCGACGCCCAGGTGCGCCTGCGCGAGGCCGACCTGGCCCGTGCCCGCGCCGAGCTCGCCCGCGCCGAGGACGACGCCGCGCGCCGCGCGCCGCTGGTGGCCAGCGGCGCCGTGGGCAAGGAGGAATACGAGCACGCCAGCGCCCAGCTGCGCAGCGCCCGCAGCGCCGCAGCCGCCGCCGAATCCGCGGTGCAGGCCGCGCGCGAACAGCTCGCCGCCAGCCGCACCCAGACCGAGGGCACCAGCGTCGCCCAGCACCCACGGGTGCAGGCTGCGGCCGCCAAGGTGCGCGAGGCCTTTCTGGCGCTGCAGCGCACGCAGCTCGTCTCGCCGGTGGATGGCGTGGTGGCGCGGCGCAGCGTGCAACTCGGCCAGCGGGTGCAGGCCGGCACGCCGCTGATGGCGGTGGTCGGCCTCGACCAGCTGTGGGTGGATGCGAACTTCAAGGAAAACCAGCTGCGCGACCTGCGCATCGGCCAGCGTGCCGAGATGGAGGCCGACCTCTGGGGCCGCAAGATCGTCTACCACGGCCGCGTGGTCGGGCTCGGTGCGGGCACGGGCGCGGCGTTTTCCCTGCTGCCGGCGCAGAACGCCACCGGCAACTGGATCAAGATCGTGCAGCGCGTGCCGGTGCGCATTTCGCTCGACTCCAAGGAACTGGCCGAGCACCCCCTGCGCGTGGGCCTGTCGATGAACGTGACGGTGGACACGCGCGACCAGAGCGGCCCGCAACTCGACCCCAGCGCCGCGAAGGACGCTGCCGCGCGCACCCCCATCTACGCCGCGCAGGACGCCGCGGCCGAAGCCGAAGTGGCCCGCGTGCTCGCCGCCAGCCTGGGCAGCGCCGCCAAGGCACGCTGAGGCCGAGAGGACATCGGCCATGACCGCCCCCTTCGACCCCGCCGCCCGCCATGGCTGAAGCCGCCCCACCCCTGGCCGCCTCCGGGCCCACGCCCCCCGCAGCAAGCGACGCGAGCCGCCCGGCCGGCTCGGCCGCGGGCGTTCCGCCTTCGCAACGCCCGCCGCAAGCGAGTGGCGCGGCGGCGGCGTCCGAGCCGCTGCACGGCCTCACGCTGCTGGCGGGCACGCTGGCGCTGTCGCTGGCGACCTTCATGAACGTGCTGGACTCGTCGATCGCCAACGTGTCGATTCCCGCCATCGCGGGCGACATGGGCGTGAGCCCGAGCCAGGGCACCTGGGTCATCACCAGCTTCGGCGTGGCCAACGCCATTTCCGTGCCGCTGACGGGCTGGCTCACGCAGCGCTTTGGCGCGGTGCGGCTGTTCACCACCAGCGTGCTGCTGTTCGTGCTGACCTCGTGGCTGTGCGGCTTCGCGCCCTCGCTCGAACTGCTCATCGTCGGCCGCGTGCTGCAGGGGCTGGTGGCCGGGCCGATGATTCCGCTGTCGCAGACGCTGCTGCTCTCGAGCTACCCGCGCGCCAAGGCCGGCATGGCGCTGGCGCTGTGGGGCGTGACGACGCTGGTGGCGCCGGTGGTCGGTCCGCTGCTGGGCGGCTGGATCACCGACAACCTCACCTGGCCGTGGATCTTCTACATCAACGTGCCGGTGGGCCTGTTCGCCGCGGCCATGACCTGGACCATCTACCGCCACCGCGAAACGCCCACGCACAAACGCCCCATCGACACCGTGGGCCTGGCGCTGCTGGTGCTGTGGGTGGGCTCGCTGCAGCTCATGCTCGACAAGGGCAAGGAGCTCGACTGGTTCGCCTCCACGCAGATCCTGACGCTGGCCATCGTGGCGGTGGTGGGCTTCGCGGTGTTCCTGGTGTGGGAGCTGACCGACGAGCACCCGGTGGTGGACCTGCGGCTGTTCAAGGGCCGCAACTTCGCCTTCGGCGCGCTCACGCTGTCGGTGGCCTACGGCCTGTTCTTCGGCAACGTGGTGCTGATGCCGCTGTGGCTGCAGCAGTGGATGGGTTACACCGCCACCAATGCCGGCATGGCGCTGGCGCCGGTGGGGGTGTTCGCCATCGTGCTCACGCCCCTGGTGGGCCGCAAGGTGGCGGTGTGGGACCCGCGGCGCATGGCCACCGGCGCGTTCGTGGTGTTCGCGCTGGTGCTGTGGCTGCGCTCGCAGTTCACGCCGCAGACGGATCTGCTGCACATCCTGATTCCCACCCTGATCCAGGGCGCGGCCATGGCCTTCTTCTTCATTCCGCTGACCACCATCACCCTGGCGGGCATCGGGCCCGAGCGCATCGCCGCGGCGGCGGGCCTGAGCAACTTCACCCGCATCACCGCCGGCGCGATGGGCACCTCGATCGCCACCACGCTGTGGGAGGACCGCGCCACGCTGCACCATGCCCACCTCACCGAAGCGCTGGCGCAGGGCCACGGTGTGTTCGGCCAGACCGTCGAGCAGCTGCAGGCCGCGGGCCTGAGCCATGAGCAGGCGCTGGCCAGCCTGAACCGGCTCATCGACCAGCAGGCCTTCACCCGCGCGGCCGACGACATCTTCTACGGCTCGGCGCTGATCTTCCTGGGCCTCATCGGCCTGATCTGGTTCACCCGCCGCCCCAAAGCCGCCGAGGGCGCACCCGCCGCCGATGCGGGCGGCGCGCATTGACGGGGCCTCGGCATGCCCGGCCCTTGCGCACGGGCCGGGGTCTGCGGCCCCCGTGGCCCCGCCCATGAAAGAAGGCCGTCGGTTCGACGGCCTTTTTCGCTGCGGCAAGGCTACGGGCTGCAAGCCCGCAGGCGGCGACTATCACTCGATGGTCAGGCGCTGGGCGCTGGTGGCGCCTTTCTTGGGCAGGGTCAGCGTCAGCACGCCGTTTTCGTACTTCGCCTTGGCAGCGCTGGCGTCGATGTCCTGCGCGAGCTGGAAGCTGCGGGCCACGGCGCCGTAGTAGCGCTCGCTGCGCAGCACCTTTTCGCCTTCGGTCTTGCGGTCTTCCTGCTTGACTTCGGCGCGCAGGGTCACGAGGTTGCCGTCGATGGCGACGTTGATCTCGTCCTTGTTCACGCCGGGAATCTCAGCGTGCACGGTGTAGGCCTTGTCGTCCTCCTTCACGTCCACCTTGATCTGCGCGGGCGAGGGCAGCGGGTCGCCGTGCAGCGGGCGCACGTAGAAGGCGGGGGCGAGGTCGCGGAACAGGTCGTCGAACAGATTGCCACGGGTCATCAGAGAGGTCATGTCGGGCTCCTTTCAAGGGTTGGTCTATCAGCCGCCGCGCTGGCGGCCATGACCGACAGATAGGTGGTCGGCCCTGAAATATTCATTTCAAGCCTGAGAGAGCCTGCCAGCACCAAAGGTCAGCCGGTTGGCCAGGGTTGATC
>OFTY01001424.1_pt1 | contig 10533 bp, 10 predicted proteins | sample 1775061 | NCBI WGS metagenome assembly OFTY01 (sample SAMN08195773, study PRJEB24354) | sludge metagenome | isolation source: sludge from phenol fed wastewater aerobic bioreactor B | place: India: Nagpur | collected 2016-09-16
GCGGCGCGCGCGGGCGACGCCTCGGCCGCGTCGGCTGCCGCCGCCGTGCCCGCCGCCCCGTCGAGTGCCACCAGGCGGCGGAACACCAGCAGGTCGTAGTCGCGGGTTTCGTCGTGGCGGGAGCCGAGCTGGGGGTTGAGCAGGTCGCTCACATGCAGGTCCAGCAGCGCCACGCCGGTGAGGCGTTGCACGGCCAGCAGCCACGGGGTGAGCGCCGCCTGCAGGCCGCCTCGTGTGGCCGCCAGCCACAGGAATGCGCCGGGTGCGTCGGGCAGATGCTCGGGGATTGCGTCGAGCTCGCGCACCTGCGTGCCTTCGAGCACGAACACCCGCAGCGGGGCCACGTCGGCGGGCGGGGCGGGGGTCGCAAGGGCGGTTTCGGTCGTCATTTCAAGATTTTCACCCCGAACCCCAGCGCGAAATGGTCGGGTCGCGCTATTGTTTTTGAATCAGCCGGGCGGCGTCACGGGCGAAGTAGGTGAGCACGCCGTCGGCGCCGGCGCGCTTGAACGCCAGCAGCGACTCCATCATCACCGCGTCGTGATCCAGCCAGCCGTTCTGCGCCGCGGCCTTGAGCATGGCGTACTCGCCGCTGACCTGGTAGGCGAAGGTGGGCACGCGGAAGGCGTCCTTCACCCGGCGCACGATGTCAAGGTAGGGCATGCCGGGCTTGACCATCACCATGTCCGCGCCCTCGGCGATGTCGAGCGCCACCTCGCGCAGCGCCTCGTCGGAGTTGCCCGGGTCCATCTGGTAGACCTTCTTGTCGGCCTTGCCCAGGTTGCCCGCCGAGCCCACCGCGTCGCGGAACGGCCCGTAGAACGCGCTGGCGTACTTGGCGCTGTAGGCCATGATGCGGGTGTGCACATGGCCCGCAGCTTCCAGCGCCTGGCGGATCGCGCCGATGCGCCCGTCCATCATGTCGCTCGGCGCCACGATGTCCACGCCCGCCGCCGCCTGCGTGAGCGCCTGCTGCACCAGCACCGCCACCGTCTCGTCGTTGAGGATGTAGCCGCTGTCGTCGAGCAGGCCGTCCTGCCCGTGGCTGGTGTAGGGGTCCAGCGCCACGTCGGTCATCACGCCGAGCTGCGGAAATTCTCGTTTGAGCGCGCGCACCACGGTGGGCACCAGGCCCTCGGGGTTGGCCGCCTCGCTGCCGCGCGCGTCCTTGAGCTCGCCGCGAATCACCGGGAACAGCGCCATCACCGGAATGCCCAGCTTCACGCAGTCCTCGGCCACGGGCAACAGCAGGTCCAGGCTCAGCCGCTCCACGCCCGGCATCGAGCCCACGGCCTCGCGCCGGCCCTGGCCTTCGAGCACGAAGACCGGCAGGATCAGGTCGTTCACGCTCAGCGCATGTTCGCGCACCAGCCGGCGGGTGAAATCGTCACGGCGCAGCCGACGCGGCCGACCGGCGGGAAAGGGGGCGTAAGGAGTGCTCATGCCCAAAATTGTGCCGCATCGGTGCCGAACCTCCCGTCCCGAATGCGCGGCGGCTGCGCAACCCGTTTGGCCTCGCGCCACGCCGGCTGCACGCCGCATGGCCTCAGAACAGGCGGGGGTATTGGGTCGAAGTCACAATAAGTAACAAATCTATCCGTCGCCTTGACGTCTTGCTCTTCAGGGCTTCCTCAACCTCTCACCGGAGCCCTGCTATGTTCTCGCGTCGCCTTCTCGCTGCAACCGTTGCCCTGTCCGCCCTGTCACCGTTGGCGCAGGCCGACAGCGCCATCGACGGGGCCTACAACTGCGAGGTATCGGTCAACATCAATGGCGTCATCACCAACGTCAGCACCATGGCCGTGATCGTCACCAAGACGGCCACCGGCGAAGCCGGCTTTTCGGCGCTTGCGGCGGTGCCCAACGTCGGCGTGTTCCGCGGCTACGCCCTGGGCACCGTCAGCGGCAACACCTTCAGCGGCACCAACGGCTTCGGCTACCCCATGCTGGCCACTTTCGTCAACGGCCGCGCCACCTTCCGCTCCGACATCACCACCGCCGCGGGCTCGGTCGGGCAGACGACCTACACCTGCACCCAGTTCTGGTGATCTGCGCGCCGCGCTCAGGCGCCGTGAACGGGCGAGCCTGACGCGGCCGCCCGGGCCGTTCACAGCGCCTCCCCCATCACCGGGCCGTGGCTCCACGCCGCGCCCCTTGTCTGCTGACCGATTCTTCATTTCCATGAGCAACAAGACCTTGACTCCTTCCTCGCGCGCCCCCCGCGGCCTCACCGCCACCGCTTTGGTCTGTGCCGCGCTGGCCGGCTGCGGCGGTGGCGATGGCGCCGAAACCGCCGACACCTACTTCCCACCCTCTGTCCGCGTCGTCGGCCAGGTGGTGGGCAAGGACGGCGCGCTGCTGGCTTCGGGCACCGTACAGGCCTACGACGCGCTGGGGGCCGCCTGCGCCCAGGGCGGCGTGCAGGAAGCCGGCCGCTACCGCATCGACCTCGCCGCCTGCACCCCGCCGACCCTGCTGCTCGCGCGCGACGGTTCAGGCGCGGCGCAATCGCTCACCCTCGTCCCGGTGGGCTACCCTGGCACGGGCGGCAGCGGGGCGGCGCGGGTCAACCTCTCGCCCCTGACCACGGCCGTGGCCGACGTGCTGCTGGGCCAGCCGCGCGCCTACCTGGCCGACATGCCGGCGCAACTGCGCGACCAGCTCCCCGTCATCTCCTGGACGCGGCAGCAGGCCGCGCTCGCCTCGCTGCGCACCCTGGCGCGGGATTCGCTCGGTGTCACCCTGCCGGCCGACCCGCTCACCGGCGAGATCAGCGGCGGCCTGGTTGCCGAGATGACGCGCTATCAAACCTTCGACTTCAACATCGGCCCGAAGCTGTTCGTCCGCACCGACCCGCCCGACGCCAGCCTCTTCCCCCTGGTCGAAGCCGAGCCCCCCGAAACCTACCAGCGCTGGGCCGACAACGTCGGCGACATGTACCGGAACAGTGACTTCAGCTTCCGTGCCAACCTGCGCACGCCGCTTCGGGACCTCTCCATCGTCTGCGAGGCGCGAATCGGCGCGAATCTGTCCATCACGTCCAGCGCCTGCCGCGTCGCAGGGGGCGGCTACGACAAGTCCAAGGTGTACGGGCGGCTCACCGGCCGGGTCGTCAACGACGCGCTGGCCCCCGCCGACGGTCAGGTCGTGCTGATGATCAACCTGCGCATGTTCGACGACGTCTGGATTGACGAAATCCCGCTGGTGGCCCGGCTGGCACGCTACCCGATGCTGCACATGTGGCCCAACTCCATCTCGACCGACCCGCGCAGCAACCCGAGGGTCTACACCCTGAGCGGCGGCACCGGCGACGTGGTCATGCCCGAGGAGTGATGCGCTGCGCCGTCAGCGCAGAGAGGCCTGCCCATCGCAAACCCCCACCGCTTGAACGCCAAGTTTCAGTTTGCTACAGTTGCACCGGGCGTTTCGGCGCCCCCCGCTTTTCCTCCCTGAGCGGGGCCTTGATGTGTGACAGCAAAAAGGCTTTCTTCCCCGGCCCTGCGCCGGGGTTTTTTTTGCCCGCAGCCTGCGCAGGGCTGACGCCTGCGCCCTACACTCGGCCTCATGCTCTGGATCAAAGCCCTGCACATCGTCTTCGTCGCCAGCTGGTTCGCCGGTCTGTTCTACCTGCCGCGCATCTACGTGAACCTCGCCATGGTGGCGCCCGAATCCACCGCGGAGTACGAGCGCCTCATGCTCATGGCGCGCAAGCTCATGCGCTTCACCACCATCCTCATGGTGCCGGCGGTGGCGCTGGGTCTCGTGCTGTGGCTTTATTACGGCATCGGCAAGGGTCCGGGCAACGGCTGGCTGCATGCCAAGCTCGCGGTGGTTGCGCTCATCCTGGGCTACCACCACGCCTGCTGGAAACTGCTGGGCAAGTTCGCGCGGCACGCCAACACGCGCAGCCATGTGTGGTACCGCTGGTTCAACGAAGTGCCGGTGGTTCTGCTGCTCATCGCGGTGGTGCTGGTGGTCGTCAAGCCATTCTGAGCCTCCTCGGCCGCCGCTCGGCCGTGATGGGGCAGCGCGCATGCACAAGTCCGCCACCGCCCCCCTGGCGCTGCTCTACGCGGCGCTGATCATCTATGCCAGCCTCTACCCCTTCGAAGGCTGGCGGGCGGTGGGCCTGGCCCCCTGGAGTTTTCTGTGGGCACCCCTGCCCCGCTACTGGACGGGTTTCGACGTCTTCATCAACCTGGCGGGCTATGCCCCGTTTGGCTTTCTGCTGAGCCTGGGGCTGCTGCGCACGCGGCCGCGCTGGCCGGCGGTGGTGGTGGCCACCACCGTCGCCGCCGTGTTGAGCTTTGCGATGGAGGCCTTGCAAACCTACCTGCCCGAGCGGGTGGCCTCCAACGTCGACCTGGCCCTCAACGCGGGCGGGGCACTGGCTGGCGCGCTGCTGGCATGGCTGCTCGAGCGCGCCGGGGCGATCGCGCGCTGGAGCGAGTTCCGCGCCCGCTGGTTCGTGCCCGACGCCCGGGACGCGCTGGTCCTGCTGGCCCTGTGGCCGGTGGGCTTGCTGTTTCCCACGGCCGTGCCGCTGGGCCTCGGGCAGGTCATGGAGCGGGCCGAAGCGGCCCTGGCGGCGTGGCTCGTGGGCACCCCAATGCTCGACTGGCTGCCCATGCGCGAGACGGAACTGCAACCCCTGCTGCCCGGTGGTGAGTTGCTGGTGGTGCTGCTGGGCCTGCTCACGCCCTGCCTGCTGGCTTATGGTGTGGTGCGTCACCCGTTGCGGCGCCTGGTGCTCGCGCTCGGCCTGTTGGCCTCGGGTGTGGGGGTCACTGCCTTGTCCGCGGCGCTGAGCTTCGGCCCGGGACACGCCTGGGCCTGGTTGACCTTGCCGGTGCAGTTGGGTCTGGTGGCGGGCAGCGTGCTGGCGGTTGCGCTGCTCGCCCTGCCTGCGCGCACCAGCGCCGTGCTGCTGCTGCTGGCGCTGGCGCTCCAGCTCAGCGTGCTGAACAATGCCTCGGCCGGCATTTATCTAGGTCAGACGCTTCAAAGTTGGGAGCAGGGTCGGTTCATCCGCTTCCACGGGCTGGCGCAATGGGTCGGCTGGCTCTGGCCGTTTGCGGTGCTGGTGTGGGCCACGGTGCGGCTCTCGCGCCGCTGAAGCACCTCTGAACCGCCTCTGCCGCAGCCCATGTCGACAGCTTCCTACAATCCACACACCATGCAAGACACCACGACGCAGTCGCCCCCGGCCGGCGAGACCTCATCGGCCACGCCCCCTTCCTACTTTCGCCGGCACATCTTTTTCTGCCTCAACGAGCGCCGCAATGGCGAAGCCTGTTGCGCCCAGCACCATGCGGAAGCGGCCTTCGACCACTGCAAGCAGCAGGTCAAGGCGGCGGGTCTCGCGGGGCCTGGGCAGGTGCGCGTCAACCGTGCCGGTTGCATGGACCGCTGCGCGGCCGGCCCCGTGGCCGTGGTGTACCCGGAAGCTGTCTGGTACAGCTATGTCGATCTGGCCGACATCGACGAAATCGTCGAGTCGCACCTCAAGAACGGCCGCGTCGTCGAGCGGCTGCTGACCCCGCCGCACCTCGGCCGCTGAACCACGCGCTTGCGGGGCGTGCCTCCGGCGTGCGCAGGCTTCGCGCCTGCGAGTGTGCCGGGCGGGCATTGCTCCCGTCTTTCTGCGCCGGAACCTTTCCGAACCCTTGGGCTCCCTTCCTCCATGATTCCCTTGTTCTTCATATCCCTGCGTCGTCTGTTGCTGGTGCTGTTCCTGGGCGGTGCGCCCCTGGTGTGGGCGCAGGCGCCGGCCGTGCCCCAGCCGCCGGAAATCGCCGCACGCGCGTACCTGCTCATGGATGTCACCGCAGGCCAGATCCTGGCCGCCAAGGACATCGACGCGCCGGTGGAGCCCGCGTCGCTGACCAAGCTCATGACGGCCTACCTGGTCTTCGACGCGCTCAAGTCCAAGAAGCTTGACCTCAAGCAAACCCTGCCCGTGAGCGTTCGCGCCTGGAAGATGCCGGGCTCGCGCATGTTCATCGACCCGAAGATGCAGGTGCCGGTGGAAGACCTGGTCAAGGGCATGATCGTGCAGTCCGGCAACGACGCCACGGTGGCACTGGCCGAAGGCGTCGGCGGCAGCGTGGAGCGCTTCGTCGAACTCATGAACACCCAGGCGCGGGCCCTGGGCATGAAAGGCACCACCTACAAGAACCCGGAAGGCCTCACCGAGCCCGGCCACACGACCACCGCGCGTGACCTCGCCACGCTCGCCACGCGGCTGATGACCGACTTCCCCGAGTACATCGGCTACTACGCGATCAAGAAATACCGCTACCCCGGCACGCCCGCGGCCAACGACACCAACCGCAACACCTTGCTGTTCCGTGACCCCAGCGTGGACGGGCTCAAGACCGGCCACACGGCGGCTGCGGGCTACTGCCTGGTTGCCACGGCCAGGCGCGACCTGCCGCAGGTCGGCGCGCGCCGGCTGCTGTCCATCGTGCTGGGCACCGCGAGCGAGAACGACCGGGCCAACGAGTCGCAAAAGCTGCTGAACTGGGGCTACACCGCGTTCGACGCGGTCAAGCTGTTCGACGCGGGACAGCCCGTGGCCACGCCGGCGGTGTGGAAAGGCTCGGCGCCCACGCTCAAACTCGGCCGGGAACAACCCATCGTGGTGGCGGTGCCTGCGGGGCAGGGGGCCAAGATCAAGACCGAAGTCAGCCGCCCCGACCCGCTGGTGGCGCCCTTTGCCAAAGGCCAGGCGGTGGCCAGCCTCAAGGTCAGCGTCGACGGCCAGCCGTATGCCGACATTCCGCTCGAAGCCCTGGAGGCGGTGCCGCAAGCCGGCCTGCTGGGCCGAGCCTGGGACGCGCTGCGGCTCTGGATTCGCTGAAGTTTGCGGCCCCAAAGTCATCAGGCGCTTGCTGCAGGCGCCTTGCGCGGCTATACTGGAGGGCTTTCCCGCTATTGGGGCGGGAAACGCGTGCCCGCGACCGGCTGATGCGCTGTTGCTTTTGACGGCTTCATCAGGCGAGCGAGGGCCAATTTTTCCGACGTTTAGGGACGTTTTTATCTATGCCAACCATCAATCAGCTGGTGCGTCACGGGCGCGAGGTCGAAAAGACCAAGTCGAAGAGCCCCGCGATGCAGAACTCGCCGCAGCGTCGCGGTGTGTGCACGCGCGTCTACACCACGACGCCGAAAAAGCCGAACTCCGCACTGCGCAAGGTCGCCAAGGTGCGCCTGACCAACGGTTTCGAGGTCATCTCCTACATCGGCGGTGAAGGCCACAACCTCCAGGAGCACAGCGTCGTGCTGGTGCGTGGCGGCCGTGTCAAGGACTTGCCCGGTGTGCGCTACCACATCGTCCGCGGTTCGCTCGACCTGCAAGGCGTCAAAGACCGCAAGCAGGCGCGCTCCAAGTACGGCGCCAAGCGTCCCAAGGCCAAATAAGCAGCGATGCCGTCCGCATTTCGCGGGGGTGTCACATCGGTGCTGTTTCATCGCGTGGCGCGGCGAAGCAGCGAAGTGACCCGGCAGCGGGTCGAGTAAGTGAAAGTCGTGCTGGCTTTCGCGGCATCGAATGGATGCCAACTGAAGCAAAGAGGAAATTGAAATGCCACGTCGTCGTGAAGTCCCTAAGCGTGAAATCCTGCCGGATCCCAAGTTCGGCAACGTCGAGCTCTCCAAGTTCATGAACGTGATCATGGAAAGCGGCAAGAAGTCGGTGGCCGAGCGCATCATCTATGGCGCCCTCGAAACCATCGAGCAGAAAACCGGCAAAGACCCGATCGAGGTCTTCTCCACCGCCATCAACAATGTCAAGCCGATGGTCGAGGTGAAGTCACGCCGCGTCGGTGGTGCCAACTACCAGGTGCCCGTCGAAGTGCGTCCGGTGCGCCGCCTGGCGCTGTCCATGCGCTGGATCAAGGAGGCTGCCCGCAAGCGCAGCGAGAAGTCCATGTCCCTGCGCCTGGCCAACGAACTCATGGAAGCGACCGAAGGCCGCGGTGGCGCCATGAAGAAGCGCGACGAGGTGCATCGCATGGCCGAGGCCAACAAGGCATTCAGCCACTTCCGCTTCTAAGCCGCCCGCTCCCCCACTCCAGGCCGACAAGCCCGTCCCGCTGCCTGCCGCAGCGGCGGGCTTGTGGCCATTAACGAAAGAGAACCATCATGGCTCGCAAAACCCCCATCGAGCGCTACCGCAACATCGGCATCTCTGCGCACATCGACGCTGGCAAGACCACGACGACCGAGCGCATCCTGTTCTACACCGGCGTGAACCACAAGATCGGCGAAGTGCACGACGGCGCGGCCACCATGGACTGGATGGAGCAGGAACAGGAGCGCGGCATCACCATCACCTCGGCGGCCACCACCTGCTTCTGGAAGGGTATGGACCTGTCCTACCCCGAGCATCGCTTCAACATCATCGACACCCCGGGCCACGTGGACTTCACCATCGAGGTGGAGCGCTCCATGCGCGTGCTCGACGGCGCCTGCATGGTGTACTGCGCCGTGGGTGGTGTGCAGCCCCAGTCGGAAACCGTCTGGCGCCAGGCCAACAAGTACAAGGTGCCCCGTCTGGCGTTCGTCAACAAGATGGACCGCACCGGCGCCAACTTCTTCAAGGTCTATGAGCAGATGAAGCTGCGTCTGAAGGCCAACCCGGTGCCCATCGTCATTCCCATCGGCGCTGAAGACAACTTCAAGGGCGTGGTGGACCTGCTCAAGATGAAGGCCATCATCTGGGATGAGGCCTCCCAGGGCATGAAGTTCGAATACCACGACATCCCCGCTGAGCTCGTCGAGTCGGCCAAGGAGTGGCGCGAGAAGATGGTCGAGGCGGCAGCGGAGGCCTCTGAAGACCTGATGAACAAGTACCTCGAAGAGGGCGACCTCTCCGAAGAGGAAATCAAGCAGGGTCTGCGCACGCGCACCATCGCCACCGAAATCCAGCCGATGCTCTGCGGCACCGCGTTCAAGAACAAGGGCGTGCAGCGCATGCTCGACGCGGTGATCGACTTCCTGCCCTCGCCGGTGGACATTCCGCCGGTGGCTGGTGTGGATGAAGACGAGCAGCCCGCATCCCGCAAGGCCGACGACGAGGAGAAGTTCTCCGCGCTCGCGTTCAAGCTGATGACCGACCCCTTCGTCGGCCAGCTGACCTTCGTGCGCGTGTACTCCGGTGTGCTGTCCAAGGGCGACACCGTCTACAACCCGGTCCGCGGCAAGAAGGAGCGCATCGGCCGTATCGTGCAGATGCACGCCAACAACCGCCAGGAGATCGAGGAAATCCGCGCTGGCGACATTGCCGCCTGCGTGGGCCTCAAGGACGTGACCACCGGCGAGACGCTGTGTGATCCGGCCTCGGTGATCACGCTCGAGCGCATGCAGTTCCCCGAGCCGGTGATCCGCCAGGCCGTGGAACCCAAGTCCAAGGCCGACCAGGAGAAGATGGGCATTGCGCTCTCGCGTCTGGCGGCCGAGGATCCCTCGTTCCGCGTGCAGACCGACGAAGAATCGGGCCAGACCATCATTGGCGGCATGGGCGAACTGCACCTCGAGATCATCGTCGACCGGATGAAGCGCGAGTTCGGTGTCGAGGCCAACGTGGGCAAGCCGCAGGTCGCGTACCGCGAAACGGTGCGCAAGACCGTGACCGATGTGGAAGGCAAGTTCGTTCGCCAGTCGGGCGGCAAGGGGCAGTACGGTCACGTGGTGTTCACGCTCGAGCCGCAGGAAGCCGGCAAGGGCTTCGAGTTCGTCGACGCCATCAAGGGCGGCGTGGTGCCGCGTGAGTACATTCCGGCGGTGCAGAAGGGCGTCGAAGAGGCGCTGAACTCCGGCGTGCTCGCGGGCTACCCGGTGGTCGACGTCAAGGTGACCTTGACCTTCGGTTCGTATCACGACGTGGACTCGTCCGAACAGGCGTTCAAGATGGCTGCCATCTTCGGTTTCAAGGAGGCGGCCAAGCGGGCCAACCCGGTCATTCTCGAGCCGATGATGGCCGTGGAAGTCGAAACGCCGGAGGAATACGCCGGCAACGTGATGGGCGATCTGTCTTCCCGCCGCGGCATGGTGCAGGGCATGGACGACATGCCCGGTGGCGGCAAGACCATCAAGGCCGAAGTGCCGCTGTCCGAGATGTTCGGCTATTCCACCACGCTGCGCTCGATGTCGCAGGGTCGCGCCACCTACACGATGGAATTCAAGCACTACGCCGAAGCGCCGAAGAACGTGGCGGACGCCATCGTCGCGGCCCGCGCCAAGTAAGCGCCAAAGCCCTGTGGCGGCAGTTTCGCGCTGCCGCTGCAGACCTTCATCTCGGTCTGCGACCCGATGCCGCCCTGTGTCCGTGCGGGGCGATGAAGCAATCGGGTGCAGACCTAAAACCTGACACGGACACGTTCTTTGGAGTTTTGAAATGGCAAAAGAGAAATTCGAGCGGACCAAGCCGCACGTCAACGTGGGCACGATTGGGCACGTGGACCACGGCAAGACCACGCTGACGGCGGCCATCACCACCGTGCTGGCGACCAAGTTCGGCGGAGCGGCCAA
>OFTY01001427.1_pt1 | contig 10496 bp, 9 predicted proteins | sample 1775061 | NCBI WGS metagenome assembly OFTY01 (sample SAMN08195773, study PRJEB24354) | sludge metagenome | isolation source: sludge from phenol fed wastewater aerobic bioreactor B | place: India: Nagpur | collected 2016-09-16
GACCAGAGAACGCGCCCGGGAGCGGTCGCGAGGCTTATCGTCTTCATCGTCGTCCTGACTGGCGCGGCAATCGTGTTCGGCCTTTTTCGCGAGCGCCTTGGAGATCCATTCCTGCTCGGCATGCTCGGCGTCCTGGCCATGATCGGCGTCGGCTTCCTGTTTGCGACCGCGATCGGCTTCATCCAGGTCACGCCACGCTCTACCAGCGACGAATTGTCGAAGGCGTTCGTGGATTCCATGTCGCAAGGCCTCGTCGTTACCGATACCAAGGGACGCGTCGTCTACGCCAACCGCGCCTATGCCGACATGACTGGAGCGTCTTCGGCGGCCGACCTGAAGACGGTCGAGGGGCTGCTTTCCGACGTGCCCGAAGCGGCCGCGACGATCTACCGGCTGGCCTCCGGCCTGCGTGACGGACAGCCCGGCGACGGCGAGTTCCGCCTGTCGCAGGCGTTGCGGCCGGGCTCGGAGCCCGGGGCGCACTGGTATCGGGTGGAGGGGCGCGCCTTCAACGCGCCGGGCCGGCGCCAGCCGCTGCTGGCCTGGCAGCTGGCGGACATATCGCGGGAGCGCGCCGAGCAGGAACGCTTCTTCCTCGACCTTCAGAAGGCCATCGATCATCTCGATCATGCCCCGGCAGGCTTCTTCTCCGCCGACCAGGAGGGGCGCGTCACCTACATCAACGCCACGCTCGCGGAATGGCTTGGCATCGACCTTGCCAGTTTCACGCCTGGCGCCATCACCTTGCCGGAGATCGTGGCGGGGGACGGCATGGCGCTCGTGCGCTCCGTCAAGGCCGATCCGGGCACGACGCGCAACGCCGTCATCGATCTCGACCTGACGACGACGGCCGGCAAGGCGCTGCCGGTGCGTTTCATGCACCGCGTCTCCGCCAGCCGCGAGGGCCTCAACGGTCCGACCCGGACGATCGTCCTCAATCGGACCCAGGGCGAGGATGCTTCCGCCGACCTTCGCGCCGCCGAAATCCGCTTCACCCGTTTCTTCAATTCGACGCCGATGGCGATCGCCGGCGTCGACCAGAGCGGACGGATACTGCGCACCAACGCTCCGTTCCTGTCTCTCTTCTCCTCGGTCGTGGATCGCGACGCCGTGGATCGCCGCGTGCGTCTCGATTCTGTGATCCACGAGCGCGACCGTCCGGCTGTCGCCGCGGCTTTCGAGAAGGCGCGCCAGCGCCAGGCCGATATCGAACCGATCGACACGGTGCTGCCCGACAACGAGGAGCGGCACGTGCGCTTCTACGTCAATGCGGTGGCCGACGGCACCGGAGGCGAGGGCGCCGAGGAATCCGCCATCGTCTACGCGGTCGAGACCACGGAGCAGAAGGCGCTCGAAGGGCAGATGGCGCAGAGCCAGAAGATGCAGGCGGTCGGACAACTCGCCGGCGGCATCGCCCACGACGTCAACAACGTGCTGACGGCCATTATCATGGCCTCGGACCTGTTGCTGACCAACCATCGTCCGTCCGACCCGTCCTTCCCGGACATCATGAACATCAAGCAGAACGCCAACCGCGCGGCCTCGCTGGTGCGCCAGCTCCTGGCCTTCTCGCGCAAGCAGACGCTGCGCCCCGAGGTGCTGAACCTTACCGACGTGCTGGCCGACCTCAGGATGCTGCTCGCCAGGCTCGTCGGCAACGACATCAAGCTCAAGATCGACCACGGCCGCGACCTGTGGCCGGTCAGAGTTGATATCGGCCAGTTCGAGCAGGTGGTGGTGAACCTCGCGGTCAATGCGCGCGATGCCATGCCGGCGGGCGGCGATCTCAACGTGCGCACCCGCAATGTCACGGCGGAGGAGTGCCGGACGTTCTCCTATCGCGAGCTCACGCCGGCCGACTATGTTCTGGTCGAGGTCGAGGACACGGGCAGTGGCATCGCGCCCGATGTGCTGAAGAAAATATTCGAGCCTTTCTTTACCACCAAGGAGGTCGGCAAGGGCACCGGCCTCGGCCTGTCGATGGTCTACGGCATCATCAAGCAGACCGGTGGTTTCATCTTCTGCGAATCGGAAGTCGACAAGGGCACGGTCTTCCGCATCTGCCTGCCGCGTCACATGGCCGAGGTCAGGAAAGCCGCCGAGCCGGGCGAAGCGCCGGTGCCGGTCAAGACCGCCGACGCGAGCAAGGATCTTTCCGGTTCGGCCACGGTCCTGCTCGTCGAAGACGAGGATGCCGTGCGCATGGGCGGCGTGCGCGCCCTGACGTCGCGCGGCTACACCGTCCACGAGGCGTCGTCCGGCGTCGAGGCCCTGGAGGTCTACGAATCGCTGGGCGGCAAGGTCGACATCGTCGTCTCCGACGTCGTCATGCCGGAGATGGACGGGCCGACACTGCTGGGTGAGTTGCGCAAGCGGCAGCCGGACATCAAGTTCGTCTTCGTTTCGGGCTATGCGGAAGATGCCTTCGCCAGGAATTTGCCGGCCGATGCGCATTTCGGCTTCCTGCCGAAGCCGTTCTCGCTCAAGCAACTGGCAACGACGGTCAAGGACGTGCTGGAATCCTGACGCTTTCCAGGCCCGCTTCGTGGCCTGCGCGGGCTGTCGCCGATCGGCTCGGCTTTTATCTGGCGTGCTCCAGACGCCTGCCTGGAGCGCGCCAAATATGCGCCCGTCAGGCGGCCTGCCGCTTCAGCGCCGACAGTTCGTCCGCGGTCGGTCGATGACCGCGCAGATAAAGAGCGCATGTGGTGCGTAGCATCGAGGCGAAGTTCGGTATCTGGCCATTGATCTCGATCGCCTCGTCATAGAGCTTCGAGATGAATTTCGGGGTTGTCAGGTTCTGGCTTTCGGCGATCTCGTCGAGCAGCGCCCAAAAGGTCGCCTCGAGCTGGATGCTGGTCGAATGTCCGTCGATCCGGATCGAGCGATTGATCTGGCGGTAGCCTTCCGGATCCTGCGCGGCGAAGACTCTGCACATCGTTACCTCCCGTTCTTGTAATCTTGGGCGTCGGCGGAAGTCGTCGACACCTTTTGCATGCTGGCGGCTTTTGCCGAGCCATCTTCGGCTGCCAGGATGAAAACGGCAATCGGACTTTCGTCCCGAGAGCGATCGGCAAGTCGCGCGGCGATTCGGCCCGAAGCCTCGTGAATGCGGGCGACCTTATCCATTTCCGGATCCTATGCGTGGTAATCGGCTGCCACCACCTTTCCGCACCGGCGCCCATAATCCTCTCCAGGGCAGGCAGCCAGCGGAGTTTGATTTGGCGAAGGCAATTCACAGCATGATCCGGGTTCTCGACGAGGCCCGTTCCATCGATTTCTACAACAAGGCTTTCGGACTTGAGGTAGCCCAGAAGCTGGATTTCGAGACGTTTACGCTCATCTACCTCAGCAATTCCGACACCCCCTTCGAGGTGGAGCTGACCATCAACAAGGGGCGCACCGAGCCTTACGCGCTTGGCGATGGCTATGGTCATCTTGCCGTGTCGGTGGCGGATCTCGACAGCGAACATGATCGCCTGGGAGCAATCGGGCTCAATCCGAAGAAGATCGTCGAGTTCAACCATGACGGGTCGATGATCGCCCGTTTCTTCTTCATCGAGGACCCCGATGGCTACAAGATCGAGGTCCTGCAGCGCGGCGGACGCTTCAAATAGGAGAATTGCCGCCGCGTGGCCGCGCGGCGCCAGCAACGGCACCGGTTCCGGTGCGCATAGCAAGCAGGGAGGAAAAAATGGTCACGATCTATGACGGGAAGCCGGGGCTTTCACGTCGGGAGCTTTTGAAGCGTGGCGGTGTCGGCGCGTTGCTCGTCATTTCGGGCAGTGCCGTTATCAGCCCGGAACACGCCTGGGGGCTCGAAACCTCGGCCTTGAAGCCCGAAACCATGGCAACGCTGATCCAGATGGCGCGCGATATCTACCCGCACGACCAGCTTGCCGACTAATACTACGCCATTGCCGTCAAGTCGCATGACGAGTTGGCAGGCAAGGATCCTGCCCACAAGGAGTTGATCGAAAAGGGTATCGCGGAGCTCGACGGCAAGGCCGGCGCCGGCGGCTATCGGAACCTGGGATGGGAAGACCAGCGGGTCGCCGCGTTGAAGCAGATCGAGAGCACGCCGTTCTTCCAGACCATCCGCGGCGGCCTCGTCGTCAGCCTCTACAACCAGAAGGAGATATGGCCGATCTTCGGTTACGAGGGCGAGTCCTATTCGAAGGGTGGCTACATCCACCGCGGCTTCAACGACATCGAGTGGCTGTGAGCCCGATCGTCCCACGCTCCGAAAATCAATTCATGGGAGGAAACCATGGCAGCACCATTTGATCTGAAGAACGACGGCGTTGTCGTCATTATCGGCTCCGGCGCCGGCGGTGGCACGCTCGGCAACGAACTCGCGCAGAAGGGCATCGACGTCGTCATCCTGGAGGCCGGAGCGCGCCACGAATACGAGGATTTCATCAACGACGAGTGGGATTCCTTTGCCCAGCTCGCCTGGAAGGACAAGCGCACGACCTCGGGCGACTGGCGGGTCGCCAAGGACTTTCCGAACCTGCCGGCCTGGATCGTCAAGTCGGTCGGCGGGTCGACCACCCATTGGGCCGGCGCCTCCTTGCGCTTCCAGGAGCATGAATTCAAGACGCTTTCGACCTACGGCAAGCTCGAGGGCGCCAACCTGCTGGACTGGCCCGTCACGCTCGCCGAAATGGAGCCGTACTACACCAAGGCCGAGGCCAAGATGGGTGTCACCGGCACCAACGAGTGGCCGAGGCTGCCCGGCAACAACAATTTCAAGGTGCTCAAGGCCGGTGCCGACAAGCTAGGCTACAAGGAATGCCACACCGGCAACATGGCCATCAATTCGGTCGAGCGCGATGATCGCAACTCGTGCCAGCAGACCGGGTTCTGTTTCCAGGGCTGCAAATGGGGCGCGAAATGGTCGACGCTGTACACCGAAATCCCCAAGGGCGAGGCTACCGGCCACCTCGAGGTCCGGCCCAATTCCATGGCGATCAAGATCAATCATGATGCCAGCGGAAAGGTGACGGGCGTCGTCTACGCCGACAAGGATGGCAAGCTGCAGGAGCAGAAGGCCCGCATTGTCGCCGTCGCCGGCAACTCGATCGAAAGCCCACGGCTGCTGCTCAACTCGGAGTCGGGCAAATTTCCGCATGGCCTTGCCAATTCGTCGGGGCAGGTGGGCCGCAACTACATGCGCCATACCACCGGTTCGGTCTACGCGATCTTCGACAAGCCGGTGCACATGTACCGCGGCACCACCATGGCGGGCATCATCCGCGACGAAGCGCGGCACGATCCCGCGCGCGGCTTCGTCGGCGGCTACGAGATGGAGACGCTGTCGCTCGGCCTGCCGTTCATGGCTGCCTTTCTCGACCCGGGTGCCTGGGGCCGGTCGTTCACCACGGCGCTCGACCACTATGATCACATGGCCGGCCTTTGGATCGTCGGCGAGGACATGCCGCGCGCCGAGAACCGCATCACGCTGCATGGCGACGAAAAGGACGAGCACGGCATGCCCGTCGCCGACGTCCATTTCGATGACCATCCCAATGACACGGCCATGCGCGACCACGCCTACAAGCAGGGCTCGGCACTCTACGCGGCGGTCGGCGCGACACGGACCTTCCCGACGCCTCCCTATCCCTCGACGCACAATCTCGGCACCAACCGGATGAGCGAAAAGGCTGCGGACGGCGTCGTCAACAAGCATGGCCAGGCGCATGATATCAAGAACCTGTTCGTCTCGGACGGCAGCCAGTTCACGTCGGGCGGTGCGGAGAACCCGACACTGACGATCGTGTCGCTCGCCATCCGCCAGGCCGAATACATAGCCAAGCAGATGTCGGCCAAGACGATCTGATCATCCTCCCGACCGCACCCTCGCGTGGCCCTTCGGGGCCACGCTTTTTATCGGCCACCCGCGGCGTTCCCGAAAAACCGCGGGACCTTCAGATAAGACCATGACTCAAAACGCAATTCCGGTGAGACCGGGCACTGCGTTTGAGACTATTGCCGACGGCGTTTCGAGCGACGGTCTTCCCATCATTGCATGGTGCAGGTGGACGCGGAAAAGGCGCCGTCCGGCTGCTTCATGATGATGTCGAAGGACGGCGGATTCTGCCCGTCGATCGTCGCTTGCGTCAGCGAGATCGAATTGCCGCCCGATGTATAGCCGCCGAGCGGACCGAGCCAGTCGATCTCGCCATTCGCGTTCATCTGGTAATTGTAGCCCTGTTGCGGAGCGCCGAAGCTGACCGGGCCACTGTAGACGTTTCCCTTGATGGTGATGTCGCCAAGGCTGATGAACAGGCCGAGCAGATAGACCTCGCAATGGTAAGTCCCATCGGGAAGCGTGCCGTTCTTGAAGTCGGCGCGCGCTTCTCCGGCGGCGGACATCAGCAGCAGGAAACTCAGTATAGCGCGGGTCGGAAGGGCCATGATGTCGCTCGTTTCAACCCGACCTTGCCTCATTTTGCGGTCGCCTAGCAACTGTCGCCATGCGTCATGCGGATAGCGCAGGCTAAAATTTAGGCATGAGCAAAATATGAATGAAATTTAGGCGTTGGTGCGCAAAGTTTTCTCATATGCCGGTGTCCGGCGCAGGCCCGTTGGCGACGAAGTTCATGTCCTAACCAGCTGATAAGTCTTCCATATTTCAACCTGATCAAGCTCGTCGTGTCAGTTGGCATGTCGGTTGCATTGCTTTGTTGCGGTGCAAAACCAACCAGCTTGGGAGTCTGCAATATGAGGGGCAATTTTCAGAAAATAACAAAACTGCTTTCCGCGGGCGTCGTCGCGGCCGGACTGCTGATGACGGCTTCAGCCAAGGCCGCCGATGACACCATCAAGGTCGGCATCCTCCATTCGCTGTCAGGGACGATGGCGATCTCGGAAACGACGTTGAAGGACGTCATGCTGATGCTCATTGAAGAGCAGAATGCGAAGGGGGGCTTACTTGGCAAGAAACTCGAGGCAGTGGTCGTCGATCCCGCTTCCAACTGGCCGCTGTTTGCCGAGAAGGCGAGGGAGCTGATTTCCAAGGATAAGGTCGCGGCAGTTTTCGGTTGCTGGACGTCGGTGTCACGCAAGTCGGTGCTGCCGGTGTTCAGCGAGCTCGACAACATCCTTTTCTATCCTGTCCAGTACGAAGGCGAGGAAAGCGAGCGCGACGTGTTTTACACAGGCGCCGCGCCCAACCAGCAGGCCATTCCGGCAGTCGACTACCTGATGAGCGCGGACGGCGGTTCGGTTAAGCGCTGGGTGCTGGAAGGCACAGACTACGTCTATCCGCGCACCACCAACAAGATTCTCGAGGCTTATCTCAAGTCGAAGGGCGTGCCTGCCGAGGACATCATGGTGAACTACACGCCTTTCGGTTTCTCCGACTGGCAGACGGAAGTCTCGGCAATCAAGAAATTCGGCTCGGCGGGCAAGAAGACCGCCGTGGTCTCCACCGTCAACGGCGACGCCAACGTCCCGTTCTACAAGGAACTCGGCAACCAGGGCATCAAGGCCGAGGACATTCCGGTCATGGCCTTCTCGGTCGGCGAGGAGGAACTGGCAGGCCTCGACACCGGCCCGCTCGTCGGCCATCTCGCCGCGTGGAACTACTTCGAGAGCATCGATACGCCGGAGAACAAGAAGTTCATCGATGACTGGCATAAGTTCATCAAGAACGACAAGCGCACCACCAATGATCCGATGGAGGCTCACTACATCGGCTTCAACATGTGGGTGAAGGCGGTCGAGAAGGCCGGCACCACTGATCCGGACAAGGTGATCGACGCGATGGTCGGGGTCTCGGTGCCGAACCTCAGTGGCGGCTACTCGACCATGATGCCTAACCATCACATCACCAAGCCTGTGCTGATCGGCGAGATCCAGGCCAATGGCCAGTTCGATACCGTATGGCAGACGCCTGGCCTGGTGATGGGCGACGAATGGTCCGACTACCTCCCGGACTCCAAGGACCTGATCTCCGATTGGCGTGCTCCGCTCAGCTGCGGCAACTTCAATGTCAAGACGGGCAAGTGTGGCGGCAAAGGCACCAACTGACCCCGGTCCGGCCGTGGGTCCTGTGATCCTCCCGGCCTGCAGGGTCGCGTAGTGGCCTGCGCGATCCGCGACCGCCGCCTGGGCGGGCTTCCAACCCGCCCAGGCAAGTTCTCGAAGCAGGGAGATATTTGAGGCAATGATCAGCTTGCGCGCGATAGGCGTGATTGTGCTGCTGATGATGGCGGGCTTGCTGCCGTCCAAGGCCGCCGAGGCCGATCTTCGCGCGGCGCTCGCCAAATTCGTCACAGCGACCAGTTTCCCTGCCACAGAAGCTGTCGTTCGCGAGCTGGCCGCCAGCGGCGACTCTTCCGTCGAAGGCGCGCTTTCCGCCCTTGCCGATGGCAATCTCTACATTCGCAGGAGCGACTCCCAACTCTTCATCGGCAGGGATGCGGGCGGCCGCACCGAACTACTCGATCCTCTGAGCGGCGAGAAAGTCGCCGAAGCTGACAAGGCGGATCTCGCCCGGGTCAAGATCAACAACAGCCTGCGCCGTGTCGTGCGCGACGCGCTGGGAGCGTTGACGTTACGCGCCAAGGACGCAAACCTGCGCCTCGCAGCCGCGAACACCATGTTCAAGACGCCGGACGCCGGCAACATTGAGGCGCTCGATGCCGCGATCGCGGCCGAGACGGACACGGCCATCAAGGCGACATTTGAACAGGCGCGGGCAGCGTCCATTCTGGTCTCGGATAAGCCCGAGGCGGACAAGCTGGCGGCGGTTTCCACTATAGCAGCGCGGGGAGACCGCGACGCCCTTTCCGTGCTGGCATCGGCAGAGGCCAATTCGCAGGGAGCGGTCAAGGGAGCGGCTGCTTCGGCGATAGCCCGCATAGATTCCACGCTTGCGCTGTGGGATGCCGTTCAGAACATCTGGTATGGCATATCGCTCGGGTCGGTGCTGCTGCTGGCGGCCATCGGCCTCGCCATCACCTTCGGCGTGATGGGGGTCATCAACATGGCTCATGGCGAGATGGTGATGCTTGGGGCATACACCACCTTCGTCGTCCAGCAGGTGATCCGCGGTTCGTTTCCGGGCCTGTTCGACTGGTCCCTGATAATCGCCTTGCCGCTCGCCTTCCTTGTCGCGGCACTGGTCGGTCTTGTCATCGAACGTGGCATCATTCGCTTCCTCTACGGTCGCCCGTTGGAGACCCTGCTTGCGACATGGGGCGTCTCGTTGATCCTGCAGCAGGCGGTGCGCACTCTTTTCGGTCCAACGAACCAGGAGGTGGGCAATCCCTCCTGGATGTCCGGTTCGTTCGATGTCGGCCAAGTGGCCATTACCTGGAACCGTCTGTGGATCCTGGTGTTCGCGCTCGCCGTCTTCGTGGTGCTTCTCTATGTCATGAAGCGGACGCCCTGGGGCCTGAGGATGCGCGCGGTTACCGCCAATCGCCGCATGGCCGCGTCCATGGGCATACGCACGCCCTGGGTCGACGCGCTGACCTTCGCCCTGGGGTCCGGCATCGCCGGCATTGCGGGCGTTGCTCTCAGCCAGATCGACAATGTCTCCCCCAATCTCGGTCGCGGCTACATAATCGACAGCTTCATGGTCGTTGTCTTCGGCGGCGTGGGCAATCTCTGGGGAACGCTCGTCGGCGCCTTCTCGCTCGGCATCGTCAACAAGTTCCTCGAGCCATATGCCGGCGCGGTGCTCGGCAAGATCGTCGTGCTCGTCATGATCATCCTGTTCATCCAGAAGCGTCCACGCGGACTTTTCGCGCTCAAGGGCAGGGCGGTTGAAGCATGATCGCAGGACGCCTCCTCAGCGCCGACCGCCGGATCGCCCTTGCCATCGTCATCCTGCTGGCAGCCGCGGTGATTGTGCCCATTCTCAACCTGTTGGTTCCCCCTTCGAGTGCCTTCCATATTCCGCCCTACATCGTGGCCCTGCTCGGCAAGTACCTCTGCTACGCCCTGCTTGCTCTGGCTCTCGACCTCGTGTGGGGTTATTGCGGCATTCTCTCGCTCGGCCACGGCGCCTTCTTCGCACTCGGCGGCTACGCGATGGGCATGTATCTGATGCGTCAGATCGGCTCGCGCGGCGTCTACGGCAATCCGGTTCTTCCGGATTTCATGGTGTTCCTGAACTACAAGGAACTGCCCTGGTTCTGGCTGGGGTTTGACCACTTCTGGTTTGCGGCGCTCATGGCCCTCGCCGTTCCAGGACTGCTGGCTTTCGTCTTCGGCTGGTTCGCCTTCCGCAGCCGTGTCACCGGCGTCTATCTGTCGATCATCACCCAGGCGATGACCTATGCTTTGCTGCTTGCCTTCTTTCGCAACGACATGGGATTTGGCGGCAACAACGGGCTGACGGATTTCAAGGACATTCTCGGCTTCAACGTGCAGGCCGACACCACGCGCTCGGCCCTGTTCGCCGCGAGCGCCGCCATGCTTGCGCTGGCCGTCTTCGTGACCGCGGCGATCGTCCGCTCCAAATACGGCAAACTGCTGAT
>OFTY01001428.1_pt1 | contig 10491 bp, 8 predicted proteins | sample 1775061 | NCBI WGS metagenome assembly OFTY01 (sample SAMN08195773, study PRJEB24354) | sludge metagenome | isolation source: sludge from phenol fed wastewater aerobic bioreactor B | place: India: Nagpur | collected 2016-09-16
TCATGAATACGCACTTCATTCAGGAAGGTCACGAAGGTCAACCGCGTATGTTTCTTGAAATACCGGCAAAAGGCCTGCGGAGTCATATTGGCATGGCGGGCCACATCTTCGAGCATGATATCCGTGTCGTAATTTTTCATGATGTAGTCATAGATATTGCCGATACGGATACCTTCCACATCGTTTACGCTGGACAGCTGGGAGCCCGATACCAGCGGCTGCAGGTCGGGTAAGGATTGCAGCGAGCTTAAAAGCGACAGGAAGTACATGAACTGCCGCGCTCCCTGCGCACGTTCCACATCCGCCATCAATCTGCCTATTTCCGTTACATGATGGTCGGGTACCTTGAACCCGTTCGAGAATTTCCGGATGAAAAGACTGATCTTTTTCAGTTCCGTTAATTCAAATACAGGTGCGAGCTTGCCATTGGGATTGAAATACATGGTCAGTGACTGCACGCCTTTTTCCTCCGGCGTTATTTTCCCTTCCATATCACTTTTAAAAACATGCGGCTGATTGCTCGCCAGCCAGAATATTTCATTGGAACGAAAAGTTTGCATGCTGTTTTCCGCGATAAGAGTGCCTTTGCCCCGTTGTATCCAGGTCAGCTGGATCTCGTCGTGGCGATGAAAATGGGGATAGAAATGCGGTAAGTGCTCCTTTTGTACCAGGATGTTTTTCTCATGGGCAACAGGAATCGTAAACTGTAATACTTTCATGATCCCTAATTTAAACAAAATTTAACCCGAATCACAAAAAAATAATTTTGTTTGATCAAAATATGAGTAGAACTGATTAAAAACCGCTTATCTGATACAAGTCATTCCCGGTATTTTTGAAAAAAAAGAAATCAATGGCAATCAGATGGAAGGGAGTATTTCCCGCACTCACTACCAAGTTCACAGCAGAGGATGAACTGGATCTTTCATTGTTCGGCAAGAACCTGCAGGCACAACTGGATGCGGGAGTGGAAGGTGTGATCCTCGGCGGATCGCTGGGAGAGGCCAGCACACTTGCTGTGGAAGAAAAAGCGGAACTCGTGCAATATGCGGTTCAGCAGATCGCCGGAAAAGTACCGGGGGTGCTTAATATTGCAGAAGGCGCAACAAAAGAAGCGGTGAAGCAGGCTGCCCTTGCCGAAAAATGGGGCGCTTCCGGCCTGATGCTGCTGCCACCGATGCGCTATCGCTCCGACGACAGGGAAACCCTGGAGTACTTCCGCGTAGTGGCCGCTTCCACGGAGCTACCCATCATGCTGTATAACAACCCGGTGGATTACAAAACGGAGATCACGCCGGATATGTTCGAAGAACTGGCGGGGATCGATAATATACAGGCAGTGAAAGAATCTACCCGCGATGTAACGAACGTGATCCGCATGCGGAACCGCTTCGGAGACCGTTTCAGTCTGCTTTGCGGAGTGGATACCCTCACCCTCGAAGAACTCGTAACAGGCGCGGACGGCCTGGTGGCGGGATTGGTGTGCGCTTTCCCCGCGGAGACCGTGGCACTTTACAAACTGATCAAAGCCGGAAAGATACAGGAAGCCCTGCTGCTCTATCGCTGGTTTATGCCACTGCTGGAGCTGGATATTCATCCTAAGCTGGTGCAGTATATCAAACTGGCGGAAGCGCAAACAGGCATCGGCAGTGAATTTGTGAGAGCGCCCCGGCTCACGCTGGTGGGTGAAGAGCGCAAGCGTATCCTCGGGATCATTGAGCAGGCGCTGGCTACCAGACCAGTATTACCGGAATACAAAAAACTGAACGTAACGGCATCATGATCCAGGTGAATGATATCATGCAGCGGTCGCAGGCCGCTTTTACACAATACCATCAAACATCCCCGGAACAACGTGCGCGTTTTCTGGAAAATATCGGGGAACAGCTGGAAGCGGGACGGGAAGAGCTGACGGCAAAAGCACATGCGGAAACACATCTGCCCATGCCACGTTTGAACGGAGAGCTGAGTCGTACCATCAACCAGCTGAAGATGTTTGCCCGCCTGCTGCAGGAAGGAAGCTGGGTAGATGCGGCCATTGATACGGCGGATGCCGGCAGAACGCCACCCAAACCCGATACCCGTCGGATGTTGATGCCGGTAGGACCGGTAGTGGTTTTCGGGGCGAGTAATTTTCCTTTTGCTTTTTCGACAGCAGGTGGTGATACCGCCAGTGCATTGGCTTCCGGTTCAACGGTAGTGGTGAAAGGACATTCTGCGCATGCCGGCACTTCTTCACTGGTTTTTGCAGCAATACAGGCGGCCATTGCGCACTCAGGCATGCCGGCGCATACCGTACAGCATGTGTTGGGAGCGGGAAACACTGTAGGCCGGGAATTGGTGATGCATCCTCATACGACCGGCGTTGGCTTTACCGGTTCGCTCAACGGGGGAACTGCGCTGGTACACTATGCAGCGGAAAGAGAGCGGCCGATACCTGTGTTTGCCGAAATGAGCAGCATTAATCCCGTAGTGCTGCTGCCTGACACCCTTCGGCAAAACGCCTTCGCACTGGCCAAAACATACGCAGCCTCCATCACCCTGGGCATGGGGCAATTCTGTACCAATCCCGGTTTGCTGGTGGCGGTAGAAAGTGAGGCGCTGGAAGTATTTCTCCAACAGCTGGGGGAAGAGATCAGCGCGGTGCAGCCGCAGGAGATGTTGCATGAAGGGATCCTGTCCAATTATTCGGAGGGTTTGCATACGATGTTGCAGCAGCAGGGGATCAGGCATATCTTTAAAAGTGATGTAATGCCTTCACCTGCGCTGGCGCGCGTAAGTGCAGCCGGCTTCCTGAGCACACCGCATTTCAGAGAGGAAGTCTTCGGTCCATTTTCACTGGCAGTGGTTTGCAGGGATAAAACCGAAATGAAGCAGGTGCTGGAAAGTGTGAAAGGTCAGCTTACCGCCACGATCATGGGAACAGACGCGGATCTTGCCGCGCACCGTGATATTATCGCATTGCAAACCTCTCTGGCCGGCAGAGTGATCATCAATGATGTGCCTACCGGTGTGGAAGTTTGCAGCAGCATGGTACACGGGGGACCTTATCCGGCCACTACGGACGCGCGATTCACCTCTGTAGGCACCGGCGCTATCCGGCGCTGGGTGAGGCCGGTCTGCTTCCAGGGATTTCCGGATGCATTGCTCCCGCCGGAATTGCAGAACGCCAATCCGCGGAAGATCTGGCGGCTCTGGAACAATGAATGGAAGAACACATAAAATCTTTTTACTTTTTTATTATTTTGAGTAGATGAAACCCTCAGGCAAAAAAACCTTCTTCTGCATCGACGCCCATACCTGCGGAAACCCGGTACGACTGGTAGCCGGAGGCGGACCGGTGCTGAAAGGCAATAACATGAGCGAAAAAAGACAGCACTTCCTGGAAGAATTCGACTGGATCCGGAAAGGCCTGATGTTTGAACCGCGGGGGCATGATATGATGAGCGGCAGTATCCTCTACGCACCGCACGATTCGCAGAATGATGTTGCAGTGCTGTTCATCGAAACCAGCGGCTGCCTGCCCATGTGCGGCCATGGTACCATCGGCACGATCACCATCGCCATTGAAGAAGGGCTTCTTTTGCCGAAACAGCATGGAACGGTGCGGATGGAGACACCGGCAGGACTGGTGCATATCAGTTACCAGACCATCGGTAACAAAGTGCGCTCCGTGAAACTGACCAACGTTCCTTCCTTCCTCGAAGCTGTTGATCTGACCATAGACTGTCCTGAGCTGGGAGAGTTGGTGTTTGATGTGTCCTATGGCGGCAACTTCTATGCGATCGTGGATGTGCAACGGAATTTTGCAGGGCTGGAGCATTATCCGGCGGATAAATTGATCAGTTGGGCGAGGGAATTACGGAAACGCATCAACGAAAAATATAGTTTTGTCCACCCGGACGATCCTACCATTCGCGGTTGCTCGCATGTATTGTGGACGGGCGCGGTAATGGATCCGGCTTCTACGGCGCGGAATGCCGTTTTTTACGGAGACAAGGCCATTGACCGGTCCCCCTGCGGTACCGGCACTTCCGCCCGCATGGCGCAATGGTACGCAAAGGGGAAGCTGAAGAAAGGAGACGCCTTTATCCATGAAAGTATCATCGGTTCAACGTTTACCGGGCGTATAGAGGAAGAAACCACCGTAGCCGGAAAGCCCGCTATCCGCCCGAGCATTGAAGGATGGGCAAGAGTTTACGGATACAACACCATCAGCATAGATCCGGATGACGATCCCTATGCGTACGGATTCCAGGTCCTTTAAAAAAATCGTATAGGCATGAACGTTATTGTTATCGGTGGAGGCATTATCGGATTAAGCTCGGCTTACTTTCTGCAACAAAGCGGCTGGAATGTTACCGTGATCGATAAAGGCGATTTTCAGAACAATTGCTCGTATGGCAATGCAGGGTATGTTTGTCCAAGCCATTTCATTCCCATGGCAGCGCCGGGCATCGTGAAACAGGGATTTAAGTGGATGCTGAATCCTGAAAGTCCTTTTTACGTGAAGCCCCGTCTGAACTTCGGGCTGATCGACTGGGGTTTGAAGTTCATGCGCAGCGCCAATGCGCAGCATGTGGAACGCAGTGCCGTGCCTTTGCGGGATATTGCCGTGCTGAGCAAGCGGACGTACGAGGACTGGCTACGGCAACCCGGATTTGATTTTGCTTACGAACAGAAAGGTTTGCTGGAGATGTTCCAGACTCCGTTGAACGCAGAGCATGCGCATCATACGGTGGAAAAAGCGCTGGCATTGGGGCTGGATGCTGAATATCTTACTGCTGAACAGGTGCAGGCCCTGGAGCCGCAGGTAAAACTGAATATCCTCGGCGCTATTTATTTTAAATGCGATGCACATCTCTATCCCAATAAGCTCATGCGGAATCTGTTGCAGATATTGAAGGAAAAAAACGTGCAATTAGTACCGGATGAAGAAGTGACGGGTTTTGAGCAAGGGGAGGGGAAGATAAAAAAAGTGACCACACGGAGAAGCACATACGAAAGTGACATGGTAGTGATCGCAACAGGATCATGGAGCCGGGAAATGGCAGCGAAGATAGGCCTGAATCTGCCATTGGTAGGCGGAAGGGGATATTCGGTAACTTACGAAGATGCGCCTTACCATCTCCATCATCCGGCTATACTCACAGAAGGCCGTGTAGCCATCACACCGATGAACGGCAACAAGATCCGCTTTGGCGGTACCATGGAGATCACCGGGTTGAATGCTCCTCCGAACATGAACCGGGTGAAGGGTATTCTCCGGGCGGTCAGGAATTTTATCCCGGAATATGATATACCATTACCGGCGAAAGAACAGGTATGGTTTGGTTATCGCCCTTGCTCTGCCGATGGTTTGCCGTATATCGGGCGGTTGAAGAAGCTGGACAACTGTGTGCTGGCAACAGGCCATTCCATGCTGGGATTAAGTTTGGGCGCGGGAACCGGAAAACTCGTAAGCGAGCTGGTAAATGAAACTCCTTTGAGTATGGACATTCAGCCTTTTAACCCTGAACGTTTTTGAATACACAAAATCTTTTATCATGAGAAAACTGCTTTGCTGTATCAGTCTGTTACTGGCACAGTTCCTTACCTATGCGCAGGATACGGATCTTTACAACCAGTCCAGTGAGGTGAATAACATCATGGTGCAGTATTATGCGGACAGAGGCGCATTGAACCGCTTCTACGCCATCCGCAATTCTCCCGAACGCAGGGAACGGATGAAGACGCTGCAGGAGGATTATCTGAAGCGATTATCGGCGCTTGGTTTCGAGCAATTGCCGGTTGGTTCGCGGGTAGATTACACTCTTTTTCAGCGCGATCTGAAAAGTGAATTGTATCAGCTGGATCAGGAAAAGAAAGAATATACGCAGGTGGAAAAATGGTTCCCTTTCGCAGAACGCATTTATGCCATCGAAAAGGTCCGTCGCCGGGGAACTGTGCCGGATGCGGAAAAGCTGGCAGTGGAATTGAACAATATCGCTAAAGAGATCGAGCAGAGGAAGGCAGCCCTGCAGAAAGACAGTTCTTTCTCTCTCGCCTTGAGCCGCAGGGCTTCCGGTATTGCCAAGGGTTTGCAGGCGGCTTTGAAAAGCACTTATGATTTTTACAATGGCTACGATCCGCTCTTCAGCTGGTGGGTTCCTGCACCTTATAAACGCCTCGACGGCCTGCTGGAAGATTATGCAAATCTCTTCAATGCAAAGGGAAAGAATGCTTCCTCCCAGAAAGATGATGGCAGCGGTATCATCGGTTATCCTATCGGCAGGGAAGAGATCATCCGGCAGTTGCAGCTGGAGATGATCCCTTACACGCCTGAAGAACTGATCGCGATTGCGAACAAGGAATTTGCCTGGTGTGATGCAGAGATGCTGAAAGCCTCCCGCGAAATGGGTTTCGGAGATAACTGGAAAGCTGCGGTGGAAAAGGTGAAGAACACTTTCGTGCCGCCATCCAGACAACCGGAGGCGATGATGAAGTTGTACAATGAATCCATTGCCTTCCTGAAAGAGCACCATCTGATCACATTACCGCCGCTGGCCGAGGAGACCTGGCGCATGAGCATGATGTCTCCCGAACGGCAGCTGGTGAGCCCTTTTTTCCTCGGAGGAGAGGAGTTCATCATTTCGTATCCCACCAACACCATGAGCCACGATGATAAAATGATGAGCATGCGCGGCAATAACCCGCATTTCTCCCGTGCCACGGTTCATCATGAATTGCTGGCGGGCCATGCTTTGCAACAGTTCATGAATGCGCGTTACAAGTCCTACCGGAACTTCGACACTCCCTTCTGGATAGAAGGCTGGGCCTTGTACTGGGAGCGGCTTTTGTGGGATCTCAAATTTCCTCAGTCTCCTGAAGATCGCATCGGCATGCTTTTCTGGCGGATGCATCGTTGCGCGCGCATCATCTTTTCCCTCAGCTATCATACCGGTAAGTGGACGCCGCAGCAATGCATCGATTTCCTGGTGGACCGTGTCAATCACGAACGTGCCAACGCGGAAGGAGAGGTGCGCCGTTCTTTCACGGGAGGATATGGACCTTTGTATCAGGTCGCTTATATGATCGGTGGTCTGCAGTTTGAAGCATTGCGGAAAGAGCTGGTGGAAAGCGGGAAAATGACTTACCAGCAGTTCCATGATGCTATCATTCGTGAAAATGCCATGCCTGTGGAAATGGTCAGAGCGATATTGTTAAAGCAACCTTTAACGAGAGATTTTAAAACGAACTGGAAATTTTACCATCTGTGAAATTTATTTTTTTCGCACTGCTAAATTTTAGCTAGGTTGCATTGTAAACAAACTTACTAACCATGCAACATAGTCAATGGCTTTTTACTTACGGAAAAAATATGACGGTAGAAGTAGATATTTTTTTTGCAAAAGAAGGCGGGTACTGGGTTGTGTACTGCCCTGCCCTTAATTTATCTTCCTACGGAGATTCCCGGGAAGATGCACATCAGGCATTTGATGAAGCAGTTCGTATCTTTGTCAATGATACTACTGCCAAAGGTACATTGGAGAAAGTCCTGATCGGTCTGGGCTGGAAACTTCAGTATATGCCCAAGCCGGTGTATGATCCTCCCGTGTATACTGCCAGGCAGGTAAGCGAGCAACTGCAGGTAAAACCCGCCCATATCACAGTAGAGAGAACGTTGTTCCCCATCACTCCCGCCGCCTGTTAGCCTTTTCATCGCACCATTTATTTTTCGTTTGTTAACCTGTTTTATATGGGCTTTAAGCCGATTCCAACCAGGAAGTTCATAGCATGGTTGAAGTCGATAGGCATTGTGTATAAGAGAGGATGATGAAAGAGTTGTAAAACAGCTTTGCCGGCAATGAATGTTCGCTGCAGTGAGATCAATTCAGATTATTGGGATTTGGAATGAAATTGAGGAATGCGTTGAATTTTGTCTGGTATTTCCGTTTATCGAGTTTGTAATAAAAAGCACCGCGTTTCGAGCTTTGTCGCTCTTTATCCTTTTGCTTGATCAACAGTCCGGTTGACAGTACTTTTCGCGAGAAATTCCGTTTGTCCAGCAGGGAGCCGTAAATTCCTTCGTATAGACTTTGCAGTTGTGGCAGGGTGAATTTCTCCGGCAGCATCTCGAATACAATGGGGTGGAAGGCCGCCTTATAACGCAGTTTCTCCTTGGCCATCTCCACCATATCCCGATGATCAAAGATCAGGGAAGGAATTTTTTTTAGCGGAAACCATTCGGAATGATAGTCGTTATTGATCTGCTTTTTGTATTTATTGATGTCGATCAGGCTGGAGTAGACAACGGATATTGTTCTTTCAATGGGATCACGTTCCACTTCTCCGAAGGCATATAACTGTTCCATATATACGTCTTCCAGTCCCGTCAATTCCTTCAATATCCGTGAAGCAGCTTTGTCGAGTGTTTCCTTCTGTTGCACAAATCCGCCCATCAGGCTCCAGCGGCCTTTTTCCGGATCAAATCCTCTTTTAATCAGGAGCAGTTTCAGGTCTGTTCCGTCAAATCCGAAAATGATGCAGTCTATTGCCAGCAGCATCCTGTTTTTTCCTGAGTACTGGGTTATTTTCACGTCAGTCAGTTTATCGCGTGGTTAAAAGTAGTCAATCTTTGATCATCCGGCAGCCGTACAACGGCCCCGCACTGTTTTGGGACCTGGGAGCGAACTTTACGGTAACGGATAGCTTGCCATTTGTCAGGTTTCGCGGTATTTTGTAGCGAATATCGTAAAACTTGCTGGCTTTGTAACGATTCAGATCTTCGGTAGCGATCGTAACGCCATCTATCTGTATATCGAAAACCCTGCCGCGGTTATCCATTCCCCAATAGGAGCAGATGATTTTAGTGGCTGAGTGTCTTAGACCCCTCCGGCGCCACTTTCATGGTGAAGGAAAAATACCCTCCGGGCCCTGCCACCCGCCATTTCCGTCCGTGCTCCTCTTCCGTATGCAACTTTTCTCCCGTAAAAGCATGATCCCGCTCCGGCTGCATCTCTCCGGGCCTTAATACATCCACGGTATGAGTTTCCAGCTCCCGCGCTTCTTTTTTGCGCTGCTCATATATTTGCTGCTGAGCGGCCCAGGACGCCGGCGTAAACACATCCCAATATACGCTGTAGTACTGTTTTTTTGTATCGTAAAAAGGCACAAGTTGTACATCCCCGGGTATGCCGGTTCCGGAGGAATGGAATGTTGCAGTAGCATTGCCCGTGGATTGCACCCAATGGCTGACGTCGGGCCGGCTGGTCACAAAAACCGGTACACCGCTCACAGGATCGGGTTCCTGTTCTCCCAATAAACCGGCCAGCAGCACCGGACCGTAGAAGATGGCCTGGCGGGAGGGATTGTCCGGCATGGCTTCCGTGTAAAGCGTGGAGGACAGTTGCAGGATCACTTCGTCTTTATCCTGCCATTTGCGCTGCAATACAAAATAACCCGATGTGTCGGGAGACAATTGCTGCGGCTTTCCGTTCACACGTATAGTGGCATGGGAAGCTCAGCGGGGATGGCGAATGCGGAGGGCGAAGGTCTCCGGACGTTTGGCCGTTACCGTGAGCCGGATTGTTCCGGCGGCCGGAAGGGCGCTTTCCTGCCTGATCTGCAGCCCCTTTTCCTTCCAGTGAAGCACGGAGGGGATGAAGAGATTAACATACAGGCTGCCGTCTCTTCCCCTGAAATAAATGCTTTCGCCGTATTTCACATGGTTCTCCATACCGGAACCCACGCAGCAGGTGAAGGAATGCCAGGGGTCGCTGTATGCCTTGGTACCGCCCATCCGCAATGGTACAAAATAGCAGACCATGCCGCTTTCGTGGTCCTGGGAAGCCAGGATGTGATTGTACAGTGCTTTTTCATAATAATCCATATAACGCGCCTCCGGCTGCAGGGCAAACAGATGCCGTGTGAGCTTCAGCATGTTGTAAGTGTTGCAGGTTTCGGTGGTGTTGTCCGTCAGCGTTTCATTCAGCTGATCCGCCGGCCCGAAATACTCATAGTTACTGTTCCCTCCCGTCGCATAAGAATGGTGTTGCGTAACGGTTTGCCAGAAGAACGTTGCAATGCGGGCGTCCCGGGCATCCAGCGTGAGCTCGTGACGGCGAATGGCGGCGATCACTTTCGGGATCTGTGTGTTGGCATGTTTTCCGGGGAGTATATCGATGCCTGCGGCGAGGGAGTCCAGAATCCTTTTGTCGTAAAAGCGGCGGGACAGCTCAAGATATTTTGAATGACCGGTGTAGGCATACGTGTTAACGAGGGTTTCGCTCATACCACCGTACTCGCAGAAGAGCATGCGTTGCAACTGATCGTCATTGAGATCTTTGATGGTGTTGCCCGTCCAGTCTGCCAGTTTGATCGCGAGGGTGAGGGCTTTGGCGTTATTACAATAGCGTTTTGCGTCGAGGAGGCCAGCCATGATCTTGTGCACGGTATACCAGGGAGCCCAGGCGCCATTGAGGTCGAAACCGCGTGTGCGGATGTTGCCCG
>OFTY01001429.1_pt1 | contig 10485 bp, 9 predicted proteins | sample 1775061 | NCBI WGS metagenome assembly OFTY01 (sample SAMN08195773, study PRJEB24354) | sludge metagenome | isolation source: sludge from phenol fed wastewater aerobic bioreactor B | place: India: Nagpur | collected 2016-09-16
GCGATGGAAGAGAAGCTGCGCTTCGCCATCCGTGAAGGCGGCCGCACCGTCGGTGCCGGCATCGTCGTCACCATCAAGGAATAATCGACGCCGGCATGATCCGGCTCGAGACGGAAAGGGCGGTCCTTGGACCGCCCTTTTTTGTTTTAGAGCCATATTGGAAGTAAGTTTTCAAATCTGTTGTAAGGACTTTCACCGCAACTAGTATAGGTGCATCAGGGGGTGCCAAAGCGTGGTTTCGGGACGCCGTTCGGACAGTGTGACAAGGTGGTGGCGCCGGCTGCTTCACCTCGTGCCGGTGGTCGCGATGGCGATTGTTACCCTTGTCGCCGCGCGCGCCGAGGAAGTCTTCCCCAAGGCAGGGTCCGAGCCGAAGGTCTGGTCCAACGACGTGCCGGAGATGCGCTTCGTCGTCGTGCGCAGCAACGCGCCGGGCTGCGAGCCCAATTGTCCTGAATGGATCTCGGCGGAAGGCACCATCGAAGCCGGCACGCCAGTTCAGCTCAAGCGTACGTTGAAGGCGCTCGGTCGCCGTCAACTGCCCGTCATCGTCAATTCGCCGGGCGGCAATGTCGAAGCCGCGCTGCAGCTAGGCCGCATGATCCGCAAAGCCAGGCTGGACATCGCCGTCGGCGTGACCGATTTTTCCGGCTGCTGGCCGGGCATGAAGGATTGCCGGGCCAATGACGGCAAGGCGGCGGCCTATTTCGGTTCCGCTTTCGACGGCGGCGCCATGTGCAATTCCGCCTGTCCGTTGATGTTCGCGGGTGGAGTCCACCGCGTGGTCGGCAACTCGGCCTTTCTGGGGGTTCACCAGATCACCACGACCTATCGGCGAGAGCAGGTCTATTACCGCACCACCTACAGGATCGTGAACGGCAGGAAGAAGGTCCTCGGCACCAAGGTCGTCAGCCGCAAGAACGCCGGCAGCTACAAGACCTACGAGATGAGCAAGGCGACGGAGAAGCGGCTGTCGGCCTATCTGAAGGAGATGGGCATAGGCGCGGGTGTGCTGGAGGCGATGAAGGCAACGCCGGCCAGCGACATCCACCGGATCGGCCTCGACGACATGTTGGCGATGAACCTGGTTACCAGCAAGAGCGCCGTGGATGTGCTGACCAGCGCAAGCCTTTGCAGGCTCGACAAGTTGGCCGCCAATTGCCGGGAAACGCCAGGGGGTGCGAGCAAGCCGACACTGCCTGCTGCCGCGGCGCCGGCGGCTGCCATGGCAGCCGCCGTTAAAGCCACTCCCGTTGCGCCTGCTGCCCCTTCCGCCAAGCAGGACAATTCCTGGCAGATGCGTTTCATCCTGGTCCGGAGCAGCGATCCGAAATGTGGTCTGGATTGCCCTGAATGGATTGCTGCGCAGGGCACGATCACTCCCGATACGCAGAAGGAATTTCGCCAGTTTCTCGATACGATCGGCGGTCGGCATCTGCCGTTGATCGTCAGTTCGCCGGGCGGCGATTTGCTCAGCGCCTTCGCCACCGGAAGATTGATCCGCGATCGCAAGCTTGATGTCGCGATCGCACGCACCGATTTCACCGGGTGCATGCCGCAGGATAAAGGGTGCGCGCCAACGGATGGGTTTTACGCTGGCGTCGCGATCGATTCAGGTGCGATGTGCGATGCCGCCTGTCCGATCATGCTTGCCGGGGGCGTCAGGCGTTTCGTAGGTCCAAATGCGTCAGTCAGCGTGCAGCCACTGGCATTCGCCGAGCGGACACGCTCCTATTTAGCGGAAATGTCGGTCGGACAGGATTTGATTCCTCCGATGCCATCTGACCGCTCCCATTTCTTTTTCAAACTCAACCGGCTCCAACTCGAACCCGATGCGATGCGGAAATTCGGCCTGACGACCGGACCCCAATCGGTAGATGCGCTGACGGGTGCGAGCATCTGCAGATCGCTGCCGAAGCCCGACAATTGTCGGGCTCCGTCGGCCGCCGATGCCGCGGCGAATGCGCCCCGGAAGCTTTAGCGTCGTCATGCCAATGCTACGAAGGTCGGTATGCGATGCCGGCCGATCTGCTGCATTTCTGCAAATTCCGGTAGAAGTCGGACCACAATGATCCGGCATTGTCGTCCTGTATGTAATCTGGACGATTTCCACATGCTGATTGCCCATCTTCCGTCCGGCTATATTCTTGGAAGCCTTGCGCGTGGACGGGGGCGTGAAGGGCAGGGTGCAATGGTCGCTGCGATGGTCGGCAGCGTCGTACCCGACATCGACATGCTGTACTTCCACTGCGTCGATGGCGGGCGCACGCACCATCACGACTACATTACCCATTGGCCGCTCTTCTGGTTCGCCATCGGGCTTACCAGTCTTGTGGCTGGCAGATTGCTGGGCTGGTCGAATCTGCCAGCCATCGGGTTGTTTTTCGCCGGCGCCATGCTGCACATGCTGTTGGACACGGTGGCGTCGCCGATCATGTGGCTGATGCCCTTCGACCGTCAGGCTTTCGAGCTCGTGACCGTTCCCGCGGCGTATCGCAGTTGGGTCCTGAGCTTCATGCTGCATTGGACGTTCGGGTTCGAAATCCTCATCTGCGCCTTTGCCTTGTGGCTTGCGCTGCGGCAATCATCACGTCGAACCACGGTGCCGCAAAACGGCACTTGAGTTCTCATCCGCTTTGTGAAATAGCAGCGGCCATACGGGCATAGCTCAGTTGGTAGAGCGGCGGTCTCCAAAACCGCAGGTCGTAGGTTCGAGCCCTGCTGCCCGTGCCATCCTGGATGGCGCGCCATCCGGAGGGATGGTGGAATGCACCACGCAACAAGATTTTACGTCATCGGCCGTTGAAAACCGGCTATCACTTGCCATATTGGTGCAACTGAGGCATAAGGCACGCCATAGCCGGGACGGGACGACTGGATGGTTCCGAGGCGGCGCTTGGTCATAAAGCGGACACTTGCCACTTGCGTGGATCAAGAATCGGTTTTATGTAGGCACGACAGACACGCGACGCGTGGAGCTGGGAAGCCGGCTTTGCGCGTCTGATTTGCATGGGCAGAATGGTTGCGCCGATTCGGTGTAGGATTCGTCCAGGCGGCACGTCCCGGCCAGCGGGATCATCCAGGAGGTCCGGCCAACGGACCTTGAAGACAGGCGGCACATGGCTTCGAAAACCACCAACCCATTCACCTTTCTCCAGCAGGTGCGCACGGAGACAGCCAAGGTGACTTGGCCTTCGCGGCGCGAGACGATGATCTCGACGGTCATGGTTCTGGTCTTTGCTGTGATCGCGATGTTGTTCTTCTTCGCCGCGGACCAGCTGATGGGCCTCGCGGTTGAATGGATTCTGGGCATTGGACGCTAAGTCCGGCGATTACGGAGACGTCTTGAGATGACTGCGCGGTGGTACATCGTCCACGCCTATTCGAACTTCGAGAAGAAGGTCGCTGAGGATATCGAGAACAAGGCCAAGCAGAAGGGCCTGTCCGGCGATATCGAGCAGATCGTGGTGCCGACCGAGAAGGTCGTCGAAGTGCGGCGCGGCCGCAAGGTTGATGCCGAGCGCAAATTCTTCCCGGGCTATGTGCTGCTCAAGGCCAATCTGACCGACGCTGTGTTCTCGCTGGTCAAGAATACGCCGAAGGTGACGGGCTTCCTTGGCGACTCCAAGCCGGTGCCGATCACCGAGGCCGAGGCGCAGCGGATCCTGAACCAGGTGCAGGAAGGCGTCGAGCGGCCGAAGCCGTCGGTTACTTTCGAGATCGGCGAGGCGGTGCGCGTGTCGGATGGGCCGTTCGCTTCGTTCAACGGCTTCGTTCAGGAAGTCGATGAGGAGCGCGCGCGTCTCAAGGTGGAAGTTTCGATCTTCGGGCGCGCCGTGCCCGTGGATCTCGAATTCGGACAGGTCGAGAAGGGCTGATCCGGATCTCCCGGCGCCGGTGAGGCGATCCGGGATGGGTGGCGCAGATCGCGTTGCCCGGTAACGGTGGAAGGCGAACGCGGCTCTAGCCGGCCGCGCAAACCGGACCACCAGACTGCAATCGCCGGATTTCCCAGTTGGCTGGGCCGGCAAGAAACAAAGGCAGGAAAGAGATGGCTAAGAAAGTTGCAGGCCAGCTCAAGCTTCAGGTTGCCGCGGGTTCGGCCACGCCGTCGCCCCCGATCGGCCCTGCGCTTGGTCAGCGCGGCATCAACATCATGGAGTTCTGCAAGGCGTTCAACGCGCAGACCCAGGAGCTGGAGAAGGGGTCGCCGATCCCGGTCGTGATCACCTATTATCAGGACAAGTCGTTCACCTTCGTCATGAAGACGCCGCCGGTGAGCTACTTCCTGAAGAAGGCCGCGAACCTCAAGTCGGGCTCGAAGGAGCCGGGCAAGACCAAGGTTGGCACGATCTCTCGCGACAAGGTGCGTCAGATCGCCGAGCAGAAGATGAAGGACCTGAACGCAAACGACGTCGAGGCGGCCATGCGCATGGTCGAGGGCTCCGCCCGTTCGATGGGTCTGGAAGTGGTGGGCTGATACCATGGCTAAGATTGCAAAGCGCGTTGTAAAGTCCCGCGAGGGCATCGATCCGAACAAGGCCTATGCGCTCGCCGAGGCGCTGCAGCTGCTGAAGGATCGTTCCACCGTCAAGTTCGACGAGACCGTCGAGGTGGCGATGAACCTGGGCGTCGATCCCCGTCATGCCGACCAGATGGTCCGTGGCGTGGTCAACCTGCCGAACGGCACCGGCCGTACCGTGCGTGTCGCGGTTTTCGCCCGTGGCGACAAGGCTGAGGAGGCAAAGGCCGCCGGCGCCGATATCGTTGGCGCTGAGGATCTCGTTGACATCGTCCAGAAGGGCACGATCGACTTCGATCGCTGCATCGCTACCCCGGACATGATGCCGCTCGTCGGCCGGCTGGGTAAGGTGCTCGGCCCGCGCGGCATGATGCCGAACCCGAAGGTCGGCACCGTGACCGCCGACGTCGCCGCCGCCGTCAAGGCGTCGAAGGGCGGCGCGGTCGAGTTCCGCGTCGAAAAGGCCGGCATCGTGCATGCCGGCGTCGGCAAGGTCTCCTTCGACGTCAAGGCGCTGGAAGAGAACGTGCGTGCCTTCGCCGATGCGGTCAACAAGGCCAAGCCTGCGGGCGCCAAGGGCAACTACGTGAAGAAGGTGTCCGTCACCTCGACCATGGGCCCCGGCCTCAAGATCGACCCGGCGACGCTCGCTGCGTCCTGATCTGACTTGTTGGGGCAGGCCGCGATGCGGCCGGCCCATGAAGAATTCCGGATCGCCGGCTTTCGTCGGCGACCCGGTAACCGGGGGCCGAAAGGCTTCCGGATATCCTGTCCGAGATTGCAGGCGGCCCAAAAGCCTTAATTCATGTGGGCCTGCATGAGACGGGTGAAGACCCGACAAAGGAGCCAAAGGCTCCAATGAAAGGTTCGAACCGTGTTTGCCTTTTGTCTGCGCATCGCCGGCTTGGCCGTAGGTGTGGCGAAAGGGGGCAGGATCCTCGAGCGTCGTTCGGGAGATCCGTTATTGGATGGCCCGGCCGGCAAAAGGCAACCCGACGCCTGTCCTCGAAAATGAGATGTTCTCATTGACAGGATTGGGGTCAACTGGAGATAGGCAGTGGACAGAGCGGAAAAACGCGAACTCGTCACGGGCCTGAACGAAGCGTTCGGAAACGCGGGTTCAGTCGTCGTGGCCCACTATGCCGGTATCACCGTCGCGCAAATGAACGACCTTCGGTCGAAAATGCGCGCTGCCGGTGGCACCGTTAAAGTCGCGAAGAACCGTCTCGCCAAAATCGCTCTTCAGGGCACGGACTCCGCATCGATCGTCGATCTGTTCAAGGGACAGACGCTGATTGCTTATTCGGAGGATCCGATTGCGGCGCCGAAGGTCGCGTCCGATTTCGCCAAGGGAAATGACAAGCTCGTCATTCTCGGTGGCGCAATGGGCACCACCTCGCTCAACGCCGACGGTGTGAAGGCTCTCGCCACGCTCCCGTCGCTCGACGAGCTGCGCGGCAGGCTGGTTGGCATGATCGCCACGCCGGCAACCCGGATCGCCCAGATCGTCAATGCACCGGCGGCTTCGGTCGCTCGTGTCATCGGCGCTTACGCCCGGAAGGACGAGGCGGCATGAGGCCGTTCCTCGCTATCACAAACACACGTTCGAACCTTACGAAGGAATATGCAAATGGCTGATCTGGCAAAGATCGTAGACGACCTTTCGAAGCTGACCGTCCTCGAGGCGGCCGAGCTGTCGAAGCTCCTGGAAGAGAAGTGGGGCGTTTCCGCCGCCGCGCCGGTGGCTGTTGCCGCCGCTGCTGGTGGTGCGGCCGCTGCTGCTCCGGTCGAAGAGAAGACCGAATTCGACGTCGTCCTGGTGGACGCCGGCGCCCAGAAGATCAACGTGATCAAGGAAGTCCGTGCCATCACCGGTCTTGGCCTCAAGGAAGCCAAGGACCTGGTCGAGGCGGCTCCGAAGCCGGTTAAGGAAGCCGCTTCCAAGGCCGATGCGGACAAGTTCAAGGCCCAGCTGGAAGCAGCCGGCGCCAAGGTCGAGCTGAAGTAATCTTGGTTGCGGGCGGGCAGTCTCGCGCTGCCCGCCACTCCCTTCGCGGTTTTTCCGCTTTGGGAGGTCAGGTGACGCGAGGAATGTGGAAACCTCTTTCCTGAGGGCCGCGGACCGGCCTTCAGGAAACGGGTTTTCTCCCGTTTCTGGCCCGCCGCTTCGATGCGGAGGTGGTCGAGGGCACGGCCGCGGCCTTCACCGAGGCCAAGCTCGCCGAGCGCGAGCTCCGGGTGCAGCGGGCCGGCGCCTCGCGCTATCTGGTCGAGCCCAACGTCAAGGACGGCAAGGGCGGCCTGCGCGACCTGCACACGCTGTTCTGGATCGCCAAGTACGTCTACCGCGTTCGCAACGCCGACGACCTCGTGCAGCGCGGCGTGTTCGACGCGCAGGAGTACCGCACCTTCCGTCGCTGCGAGGACTTCCTGTGGTCGGTGCGCTGCAACCTCCACTTCTTCACGCGGCGCGCCGAGGACCGGCTGTCGTTCGAGATCCAGCGCGAGATCGCGCAGCGGCTTGGCTACACCTCGCATCCCGGCATGCAGGACGTCGAGCGCTTCATGAAGCACTACTTCCTGGTCGCCAAGGACGTGGGCGATCTCACCCGCATCTTCTGCGCGGCGCTCGAGGAAGAGCAGGCCAAGCATGTGCCCGGCTTCAATCGCATCTTCCTCACCTTCTCCAGACGCAAGCGCAAGCTTGCCGGCACCACCGACTTCATCGTCGACAACCACCGCATCAACATCGCCGACGACCAGGTGTTCGAGCGCGATCCCGTCAACCTGCTGCGACTGTTCTGGTTCGCCGACCGGCACGGGCTGGAATTCCACCCCGACGCGCTGAAGCTGCTGACGCGCTCGCTCGGCCTGGTCAACAAGTCGCTCCGGCGCGACGAGGAGGCCAACCGGCTGTTCCTCGACATCCTCACGTCGGACCGCAACCCCGAGCTCAATCTGAGGCGCATGAACGAGGCCGGCCTGCTCGGCAGGCTGATCCCCGACTTCGGCAAGATCGTCGCCATGATGCAGTTCTCGATGTACCACCACTACACGGTGGACGAACATCTGATCCGCTGCATCGGCGTGCTCTCCGAGATCGAGCGCGGCGACGGCGAGAAGGCGCATCCGCTGTCGCATACGCTGATGCCCGGCCTGCGCAAAAGCCGCGAGGCGCTCTACGTAGCCGTGCTGCTGCACGACATCGCCAAGGGACGGCCGGAGGACCATTCCGAGGCGGGCGCGCGCATTGCCCGGCGCATCTGTCCGCATATGGGGCTGTCGGCGGCGGACACCGAGACGGTCGCCTGGCTGGTCGAGAACCACCTCGTCATGTCGATGACGGCGCAGACCCGCGACCTCAACGACCGCAAGACCATCGAGGACTTCGCCTCGATCGTGCAGTCGGTCGAGCGACTGAAGCTGCTGCTCATCCTCACCATCTGCGACATCAGGGGCGTCGGGCCCGGCGTGTGGAACGGCTGGAAGGGACAGTTGCTGCGCACGCTCTACTACGAGACCGAGCTGCTCCTGACCGGCGGCTTCTCGGAAGTGTCGCGCGCCGAGCGCACGGCGGCCGCGCGGGAGCAGCTTGGCAACGCACTTGCCGGCTGGCCGGAGGAGGCCCGCAAGCGCTATGTCGGCCTGCACTACGAGAACTATCTCCTGACCGTCGATCTCGCCGACCAGTTGCGCCATGCCGAGTTCGTCCGCGAGGCGGACGCCGCCGGCAAGAAACTCGCCACCATGGTCAAGACGCACGAGTTCGAGGCGGTGACCGAGATCACCGTGCTGGCGCCGGACCATCCGCGCCTGCTGTCGATTATCGCCGGCGCCTGCGCGGCGGCGGGCGGCAACATCGTCGACGCGCAGATCTTCACCACCTCGGACGGGCGCGCGCTGGACACCATCCTGATCTCGCGGGAATTCGACCGCGACGAGGACGAGCGTCGCCGCGCCGAACGCGTCGGCCACCTGATCGAGGACGTGCTGCTCGGCAAGAGCTGGCTGCCCGAGATGATCGAGAAGCGCGCCAAGCCGCGGCGCGGCGCCAAGGTCTTCCGCATCCCACCGCGCGCGGAAATCCGCAACACGCTGTCGAACCGCTTCTCGGTGATCGAGGTCGAGGGGCTCGACCGGCCGGGCCTGCTTTCGGAGATCACCGGCACACTGTCGGACCTTTCGCTCGACATCGCCTCGGCTCACATCACCACCTTCGGCGAGAAGGTGATCGACACCTTCTACGTCACCGACCTCACCGGCCAGAAGATCGACAGTCCGGCGCGGATCGCCGCGATCCGCGCGAGGCTGGTGTCGGTTCTGGAAGGAGCCGCGGCGGAGCGCGGCAAGGCCAAGGCGGCCGCCGAGTGACCTTCTCCACCATCTTCCCACCACCAAGCAGGCATCTTCCAAGCGCATGAGTCTCGTCAAGAAATTCGCCACGGTCGCTTCCGGCACGCTGATGAGCCGCGCGCTCGGCTTCGGCCGCGAAATGCTGATGGCGGCGGCGCTCGGCACCGGACCGGTCGCCGACGCCTTCAACGCCGCCTTCCAGTTCCCCAACACTTTCCGCCGGCTGTTCGCCGAGGGCGCCTTCAACGCCGCCTTCGTTCCGCTGTTCGCCAAGGAGATCGAGACGCACGGCACGGATGGCGCCAAGCGCTTCTCCGAGGAAGTGTTCGGCGTGCTGTTCACCGCGCTGCTGGCGCTGACTATCGTCATGGAACTGGCGATGCCGCTGATCGTCCGCTACATGGTCGCGCCTGGCTTCGCCAGCACGCCCGGCAAGTTCGACACGACGGTGGCGCTGGCCACCATCATGTTCCCGTACCTGATCTGCATGTCGCTCGGCGCCATGATGGCCGGCATGCTGAATTCGCTGCGCCGGTACTTCGCCGCCGCGGTGGCGCCGGTGTTCCTCAACGTCATCCTGATCGGCGTGCTCGCCTATGCCTGGTACAACGGCTCGAACGCCCATGATGTGGGCTTCGGCCTGGCCTGGGGCGTGCTGGCGGCGGGGCTGGTGCAACTGGCCATCGTCTGGGTGGCCGTGCGCAATGCCGGCATCTCCATCGGCTTCCGCCGCCCGCGCATGACGCCCTCGGTCAAGCGGCTGCTGGTGCTGGCGCTGCCGGCGGCGATCACCGGCGGCATCACCCAGATCAACCAGCTGATCGGCACGGCCATCGCCTCGGGGCAGAACAGCGCCGTGTCGTCGCTCGCCTATGCCGACCGCATCTACCAGCTGCCGCTCGGCGTGGTCGGCGTCGCGGTCGCCATCGTGCTCCTGCCCGAACTGTCACGCGCGCTGAAGTCCGGCAACCTCATCGAGGCCGCCAACCTGCAGAACCGCTCGGTCGAATTCACCCTGTTCATGACGCTTCCGGCTGCCGCCGCGCTGTTCGTCATGTCGGAACCGATCGTGCGACTGGTCTATGAGCGCGGCGCCTTCGCGACCAACAATTCGACGCCGACGGTAGCGGCGATCCTGGCGATCTTCGGCCTCGGCCTGCCGGCCTTCGTGCTGATCAAGGCATTCACCCCGGGCTATTTCGCGCGCGAGGATACGCGCACGCCGATGGTCTTCGCCGCCATTTCCGTGGCGGTGAACGTGGTCACGGCGCTGACGCTGTTTCCCTCCATGGGCGCGCCGGGCATCGCGGTGGCCTCCGCCGTCGCCGGCTGGGTCAACGCGGCGATGCTGCTGTTCGTTTTGGTGCGGCGCGGCCACTGGGGGCGCGACGCGCCGCTGATGCGGCGCATGCCCCGGCTCGCCCTGTCGGCCGCGCTGATGGGCGTGGCGCTGGGCCGGCCGTTGGTGCTGCACGAGCAGAACTCGGTGCCGGGCTTGGCCAACAAGGTGCTGGCCGGCCTGGCCGACCGCGTGTTCACGGCCTTTCCGGGCGTGCTGGCCAAGGCCCGGCGTGTGCAGTGGGGGGGCAACCCGCTGCGCGCCGAGGTCC
>OFTY01001430.1_pt1 | contig 10474 bp, 8 predicted proteins | sample 1775061 | NCBI WGS metagenome assembly OFTY01 (sample SAMN08195773, study PRJEB24354) | sludge metagenome | isolation source: sludge from phenol fed wastewater aerobic bioreactor B | place: India: Nagpur | collected 2016-09-16
GTAGAAAAGGTCGCCGGCTTTGGTCACCACGTGATGCTCCAGCCGGTCGCCGTACCAGGTATGGACCTCGCCGGTCAGAACGTAGATCGCCGTCTCGTGGCTCTCGTGCATATGCGCCTTGGCGCGGGCGCCGGGCGGCATGGTGAGCATATGCATGCAGATGCCGGAAGAGCCGACGGTCTCGGCGGCGATGCCGGCGAAATAGGTCAGGCCCTGCTTGCCTTCATAAGTGCTTTCAGGGCGAATAAGATGACAAGTCGGTTTGGGCGACATCGGGAAAACTCCGGGCGTCGATCTGACGGTAAAAGGCCAATGGGACGGGTCGAGTGGAAAACAACATCGCGATAAATGCAATCGGATTCCGGCTGGCGCCGCCGGCAAAGGCAGGCTCCAACCGATGACGGGGATTTCGCCAGCCGTCGTCGCGGCAAGCAAACTTGGCCTCACCTTCCAGACCAATGATGGTCCGGTACAGGCGCTGTCCAATGTCGACCTCACCATCGGAAAAGGCGAGTTCGTCTCCTTTATCGGTCCCTCCGGCTGCGGCAAGACCACCTTGCTGCGCGTCATCGCCGATCTGGAGAGGCCGACCGCGGGCACCATCTCGGTCAACGGCATGACGCCGCAGGAGGCGCGTGAGAAGCGCGCCTATGGCTACGTCTTCCAGGCGGCCGCGCTGCTTGCGTGGCGCACCATCGAGCGCAACGTGGCGCTGCCGCTGGAGATCATGGGGCTCGGCAAGGCGGAGCAGGCCGAACGCATCAAGCGCACGCTCGACTTGGTCAATCTATCCGGCTTCGAGAAGAAATATCCCTGGCAGCTTTCCGGCGGCATGCAGCAGCGCGCCTCCATCGCTCGCGCGCTCGCCTTCGATGCCGATCTGCTGTTGATGGACGAGCCGTTCGGGGCGCTCGACGAGATCGTGCGCGACCATCTCAACGAGCAGCTTCTGCGATTGTGGGCGGCTACCGACAAGACGATCTGCTTCGTTACCCATTCGATTCCCGAGGCTGTGTACCTGTCGACGCGCATCGTCGTCATGTCGCCGCGCCCGGGCCGTGTCAGCGACATCATCGAGTCGACGCTGCCGCGCGAGCGGCCGCTCGACATTCGCGAGACGCCGGAGTTCCTGGCGATCGCCGCGCGCGTGCGCGACGGGCTGCGGGCAGGGCACAGCTATGACGATTGAGGCGATGGCGAATGGGCGCGGACGAGGCCTCCGCGCCTTCGTCATCCTAGGGCGGAGCGACGCGAAGCGGAGCGCAGACCCTAGGATGACGAAGAGCGGGTGCGTTACGGCACCTCAGTCCAAGCTGCCCGGCCTTCGCTTCGCTCCGGCCACCCACTCCCCGGTGAGGAGAGGAGGAGGCGCCCATGGATAGCTTCCGCTCCAAGATCATCCCGGTGACCACGCTGCTCGCGGGCATCGTGGTGCTTTGGTATGTGTTCGCCGTCATCCTGAACGCGCCGTTCCAGCGCGATCTCGATGCCCGGTCCGGGCAGGCACCCGGCACGATGGAATTTATCGGCAAGACGCTGTCGCAGCCGAAGCCGACCATGCCGGCACCGCACCAGGTGGCGCAGAATGTCTTCGAGAACACCTTCCTGCGCAGCGTTACCTCGAACCGCAGCCTGGTCTACAACGCCTGGGTAACGCTGTCCTCGACGCTGCTCGGCTTTGCCTTCGGCACCGCGCTCGGCATACTGATCGCCGTCGGCATCGTGCATGTGACGACGCTGGACCGCAGCCTGATGCCCTGGATCATCGCCTCGCAGACGATCCCGATCCTTGCCGTCGCGCCGATGATCATCGTCGTGCTGGCGGCGGTCGGCATTACCGGCCTGATCCCGAAGGCGCTGATCTCGACCTACCTGTCGTTCTTCCCGGTCGCGGTCGGCATGGTGAAGGGCCTGCGGTCGCCGGAACTCATGCATCTTGACCTGATGCACACCTATAACGCCAGCCGCGCGCAGACCTTCTGGACGCTCAGGGTGCCGGCCTCCGTGCCGTTCTTGTTCACCTCGATGAAGGTGGCGGTCGCGGCGAGCCTGGTCGGCGCCATCGTCGGCGAACTGCCCACCGGCGCGGTGGCCGGCATCGGCGCCAAGCTGCTGGCCGGCGCCTACTACAGCCAGACGGTCGATATCTGGGCGGCGCTGGTCGCCGGCTCGGTGGTGGCCGCGCTGCTGGTCATGGCGGTCGGCATCGCCGGGCGCCTTGTCGACCGCGCCATGGGCGGGAGGCCGGCATGACCCGGTTCAAACCATCCTGGCAGGCCATGCTGGCAATCGTGCTGTGCCTTGCCGCCGTCATCCTCGGCGCAATGTCGAAGCCGGAAGCGGCCGCCGCGGCCGCCTATCCATATCTTGGCACCAAGGGGCTCATCATCGGCCTCGCGGTTGCCACCGCGCTCGTCTCGGCGATCAGGATCCAGCCCGTCGTCGAGGCGCTGGTGCTGTTCGTCGGCGCCCATCTGGTGGCGTGGCTGCTGATCTCGGGGATAGCCGGTTTCGAGGGGACGGCGCTCGCGCCCTATTTCCTGCTTCTCGCCGCCGCCTGGCTTCTCGGCTGGCGCTGCGTGGCGGTGCTGTCCGGCCTGCGTCCGGGAGCGGACTGGGCAAAGGCGGCGCTGCGCCTCCTCATCCCCGCGATTTTCGGCGCCTGGATCCTGATCATCTGGGAAGCCGTGACGCGTGGCGCTGGCATCCCCTTCATCCTGCTGCCGCCGCCCAGCGCGATCGGCGCTCGCTTCGTCAACTCATTGCCGGTGCTGGGCGCGGATGTCCGCCAGACCATCTTCAAGGCGGTGCTGATCGGCTACATCGTCGGCAATCTGGCGGGCTTCGTCACCGCCATTCTCGCGGACCGGGTGCCGTTCCTCAGGCGGGGGCTGCTGCCGATCGGCAACATGGTCTCGGCGCTGCCGATCATCGGCGTGGCGCCGATCATGGTCATGTGGTTCGGCTTCGACTGGCCTTCCAAGGCGGCCGTCGTCATCATCATGACCTTCTTCCCGATGCTGGTGAACACGGTGGCCGGTCTTGCCGCGTCCGGCCACATGGAGCGCGACCTGATGCGCACCTATGCCTCGGGCTACTGGCAGACGCTGATCAAGCTCAGGCTGCCGGCGGCGGCGCCGTTCATCTTCAACGCGTTGAAGATCAACTCGACACTGGCGCTGATCGGCGCCATCGTCGCGGAGTTCTTCGGCACGCCTGTCGTGGGCATGGGATTCCGCATTTCGACCGAGGTCGGACGGATGAACATCGACATGGTGTGGGCCGAAATCGCAGTTGCAGCACTTGCGGGTTCGGTCTTTTATGGCGTGGTCGCTCTTGTCGAAAGGGCCGTCACGTTTTGGCATCCCTCTGTCCGTGGTGGATAGGGGCGGTGGGTTTAAGGGTGCTAACTTCAGAGGGTAAGAACATGAAAAAACTGATTATTCCCATTCTGGCCGGTGCAATGTCGCTGGCCGCCTTCCAGGCGATGGCGGCCGACAAGGTGACGCTGCAGCTCAAGTGGGTCACGCAGGCCCAGTTCGCCGGCTACTACGTCGCCAAGGCCAAGGGCTTCTATGAGGCGGAAGGCCTCGACGTCGACATCAAGCCGGGCGGCCCCGACATCGCGCCCGAGCAGGTGATCGCCGGTGGCGGCGCCGACGTCATCGTCGACTGGATGGGCGGCGCGCTCGCGGCCCGTGACAAGGGCGTGATGCTCGTCAACATCGCCCAGCCGTTCAAGAAGGCCGGCATGGAGCTGGTCTGCCCGAAGAGCGGTCCGATCAAGACCGAAGCCGATTTCAAGGGCCATACGCTCGGCGTCTGGTTCTTCGGCAACGAGTATCCGTTCTACGCCTGGATGCACAAGATCGGCCTCAAGACCGATGGCGGCCCCGACGGCGTGACCGTGCTGAAGCAGAGCTTCGACGTGCAGCCGCTGATCCAGAAGCAGGCCGACTGCATCTCGGTCATGACCTACAACGAATACGGCCAGGTGCTGGACGCCGGCTACAAGCCGGAAGACCTCGTCGTCTTCAACTACACCGCGATGGGCAACGACCTGCTGGAAGACGGGCTCTACACGCTTGAGGACAAGCTCAAGGACCCGGCCTTCGAGGACAAGATGGTGCGCTTCGTGCGCGCCTCGATGAAGGGCTGGAAATACGCCACGGAGAACACCGACGAGGCGGCCGGGATCGTCGTCGACGGCGGTGGCCAGGACGAGAACCACCAGAAGTTCATGATGAAGGAAGTGGCCAAGCTGATCGACAACGCCGACGGCAAGCTGATCCCGGCGGCTTACGAGCGCACCGCCAAGGCGCTGCTCGACCAGAAGATCATCACCAAGGAGCCTTCCGGCGCCTACACCACCGCGATCACCGACAAGGCGATCAAGTAAGGCAGCCGACATCGTCGTCGCGCCCTGGGGCGGGCGACGACAGGAACCGAAGGGAAGGGGCGGGCGACCGCCCCTTTTCTCGTGGCCGCGGTGAGGCCTGTTGTGTTCCCACGGCCCTTTCAGTGGACGTCGTGGCCGGCCGTTTCTTCGCGGATCGACCGCAGCACGCGTGCCTGGAGTTCCAGCAGCTCGGGATCGCGCCCTTCCTCGCTGGCGCGCGGCCGCGCGAACGGCACCGGGATCGTCTCCTTGATGCGGCCGGGGTTGAGACCCATGACGAAGATGCGGTCCGAGAGGTAGACGGCCGCGCTGACGTCATGGGTGACGAAGATCACCGTCAGCTTGTGCTCCTGCCAGATATGCATCAGCAGTTCCTGCATCTGGCCGCGCGTCAGCGCGTCGAGGGCGCCGAACGGTTCGTCCATCAGCAGGATCTTCGGCCGGTAGGAGAGGGCGCGCGCGATCGCCACGCGCTGCTTCATGCCGCCCGAGAGCTGGCTCGGAAAGGCGTCGGCGAAACGTGTGAGCTTCACCAGCTCGATATGCCGGCGGGCGATATCGGCGATCTCCTTCGGATCGTGGCGGGTTTCGCGCAGCGCGAACTCCACGTTCTGCTGCGCCGTCAGCCAGGGCAGCAGCGTGTAGGACTGGAACACCACGCCGCGATCGATGCCGGGGCCGGAGATGGGGGCGCCGTCGACCAGAACGTCGCCATTGTCGCTTTCCTGCAGGCCAGCGATGATGGCGAGCAGCGTGCTCTTGCCGCAGCCCGAGGCGCCCACCAGCGAGACGAACTCATTGTCGGCGACTTCGAGGTTGATGTCGGAAAGCACCTTGACCTGGCCGTTGCGGAACGACTTGTTCAGGCCCGAAATGCTGAGTTTTGGATGCTGCGCCATCTCAGCTCCTCTTTTCGTATTTGAAGAACTGCCGGCCGAGGAAGCGCATGATCTGGTCCGTGGCGAGGCCAAGCACGCCCAGCACCAAGATGTAGCCTATGGCCATGTCTGTCTGCAGGTAGCGCTGGGCGACGGTGATGCGATAACCGAGGCCGGAATTGGCCGCGACCAGCTCAGCAAGTGTCACCCAGGTCCAGGCCCAGCCGAGCGAGATGCGCAGCGTGTCCCAGATCTGTGGCATGGCGGAAGGCACCACGATGCGCATCAGCACGCGCAGGTCGCTCATGCCGAGCGTACGGCCGAAGCCGACGAAGTCGGCGGGAACGCGCTTGATGTTGTCCTTGAACATCAGGGCCTGCTGGAAATAGGTGCCGATCCAGATGATCAGGAATTTCTGCGGGTCGCTCGTGCCGCTCCACAGGATCGACAGCGGCACGAAGGCCACGACCGGCATGTAGCGGACGAAGTCGAGGATCGGCTCGATCGCCGCTTCCCAGAAGCGGTAGGCGCCGATGAGGATCGCGGTGGCGAGCGCCATCACCGAGGCGATGAGGAAGCCGATGCTGATGCGATAGACGCTGATCGCGACGTCGCTGCCCAGCGTGCCGTCCTGCGCCAGCTTGATCAGCTTGGCGACCACGGCGAGCGGCGAGGGCAGGAAGATCGGCTGCACGAGGCCGAGCCTGGCGACGATCGTCCATGCCGCCAGCAAGAGCAGGAAGGCGCAGATGGCGATGCCGACATAGGTCGTCGTCGGAAACTCCGCGCCCATGGAGAGAAGGGACTTGCGTCTGCGCGGGGCCGACGCCTTTCCCAAAGTCTGACTTTTCACGGCTTGATCGCTCATGTTCTTGTCACCGATTTGCAGCCGGGGCGCGCGACAGGATGTCTTCCCGGATTTCCGATACGGCGTTCTCGTGCGCCCGGAAGCCTTCGTAATGCGCGAACGCCCTGGCGGCCGGCGCCAGGCGTTCATAGGCGGCGCGCGAGACATAGGCTATCGAGGAGCGCTTCAGGAAGTCGAACACCGACAGCGGTGATGCGGTAGCAGCACGGCCGCCCGTCGGCAACACATGGCTCGGCCCGAGTACGAAATTCGCGATCGGGATAGCCGAATGCGGGCCGAGCAGGATTTCGCCGGCGTTGCGGATCAGCGGCAGCAGGTCGAACGCGCCGGTGGAAAGCACGGCCAGGTGCTCGGCCGCGTAGTCGTTGACGAAATCGAAGGCAGCCTCGACCGAAGGGGCGAGCACAACGCCGCCCTTGTCGCCGCCGAGGACGGCGCGCGAGAAGCCGGCGCGGTACTCGCCCATCTTCTCCCACAGGCCGGGTATCGCGGCCGCCACCGCGCGGGCGACCTCGGGGTCCGCCGTCACCAGGAAGGCCGATGAATCCGGTCCGTGCTCGGATTCGACCAGCAGGTCCAGGGCCGCGAGTTCGGCCGGCACGGTGTTGTCGGCGTAGACGATCAACTCGCTCGGTCCGGCCGGGCTGCCGGGGTCGATGCGGCTGGACAGTATCTGGCGGGCGGCACTCAGCCAGGGGCTGCCGGGGCCGACGATCTTGGCGCAGCGCGGCACCGTTTGCGTGCCGAAGGCGACCGCGGCCACCGCCTGCGCGCCACCGCACAGGTAGATCTCGTCGATGCCGATGAGCGAGGCGATGAAGCGGGTCGCCGCGTCGGCGGTACCGTCCGGCCCGCGTGGGGTGACGATGACGACGCGGCGGGCACCCGCCACCTTGGCGGGAACGGCGGTCATGATGGCGCTGGAGGGGAAAAAGCCCTTGCCGCGCGGGACGTAGCAGGCAACGGAGTCGATCGGCGTCCAGCGGTCGCCGATCATGGCGCCCGGCGTGCGTTCGGACAGCCAGAGCTCCTCGGGCATCTGGGCCTCGTGGAAGCGCCGGACCTGCTCGACCGAGAGCTTGATCGCCTCGATCAGCCTGGTGTCGAGTTCCTTCTCGGCCGCGCCAATGGCTTCCGCCGAGACCTTGAGCGTATCGAGCGCCACGCCGTCGAAGCGCCGCGCGCAATCGATGAGTGCCGCGTCGCCCTGTTCGCGAACGGCCGCGATGATCGGTTCGACATCGCGCATGTAGGTCGAGAGGTCGGTTTCGGTGCGTTCGAGCAATGCAGCGCGCCGCTTCGGCGAAAGCTTGCTCAGGTCGTGGAATGCAATGGCGTCCATTGATGGCGTTCTCTCGGGTTTTGTCGTGCCTCACGCCCGGTACCGGGCATGAGCGGAGGGTGCACCCGCCTTGCGGCGGGCGATGGCCGGTGTTGGTTTTCGGGAAGGATGGCTGGCCTGGATCGCCATGCATCCTTTCGGATGCTGGCGATCCGGTTCCTGCTCCGGCGGCGGATCGTCAGAGGTGCTGACGCCGCCAGCCGCCAATAGTCACTTCGCTGCCGACACGCTCGCGTCGACGGCGCTCTCGTAGGGAACGTCCTTCTCGATCATCTTGGCGGCGACGGCTGCCTTCAGGATGCTTGGATAGGTCTGCGACTTGAAGACCCCGTTCAGCGCTTCCTGGCTCTCGGCGACCGAGTAGTAGGAGACGCCGTCGAAGGCGGTCGCCAGTTCGGACGGCTCGGCGCCGACGCCCTTGGCGATGATGGCGCGGCCTTCCTCGGTATGTGTGCGATAGAAGTCCAGCGCCTGGTCCCAGCTCTTCAGCAGGGCGCGCACCTGGCCGGGCTTGTTCTTGAGCACGTCCTCCGGAATGGTCAGCATGTCGCTGATAAGGCCGGGGGCCTCGCCGGCCTCGGAGAGCACCTTGATGGACTTGTCGGCGGCAAGCGCCGTCGAGATGTAGGGCTCGTAGGTGACGGCGGCGGCGACGGTGCCCGAGATGATGGCGGTGCCGGCATTGGCGGCGGGCATCGGCAGTTCGCTGATATCCTCGATGGTCATGCCGTTCTTCTGCAGGATGTAGTTCAGCAGCAGGTCGCTCGTCGCGCCCTTCTCGAACGCCACCTGCTTGCCCTTGAGGTCGGCGGGCGTCTTGATGCCGTCGCCCTTGACCAGGATCGCGTCGGCCTTGGTCGAGGCGTCCATCAGCAGGATGCCCTTGAGCGGGATGCCGGCCTGCACCTTGACCAGCAGCTGCTGGATGGATTCGTTGTCGCCATTGACCTGGCCGGACGCGATAGCGGCACCCATGTCCTTGTCCTCGACGAAGTTGACCAGCTCGACGTCCTCCAGGCCGTTGGCCTTGAAGAAGCCCTTCTCCTTGGCGATGTACCACATGCCGTAGCCGAGCCACGGCTGGATCGCCAGCTTGAACACACCGGGCTCGACGGCCGGATCCTCGGCGAATGCCGGGCGGGACGCCGTCAGCGCACCAGTGAGAAGCGCCGCGACCGCGACGGCGCCGAATATGTGCTTGCGAAGTGTCATCATCATTCTGTCCTTGCTCCCATTGTGGTGGTTGTCATCTATCGCTGCCCGGGCCGCCCGATGCGGCGCCCAGCCGCTTCAGCAGGTTGAGCGTTATACGGCCGACATCGTTCATGCCCGATGCGGGCAATGCGCCGAGCCAGGCGACGGAACTGGCCGAGAAGATCATGCCGCCGGAGGCCAGCGGGCGAAGCGTCATCTCGGCGCAGCGACGGCCTTCGCGCTGCGGTTCGCCGCCCTCGTACCATCGGGTGGCGTCATGCACGAAGCTTTCGGGAAAGCCGTCGGCGCGCGCGATGACCATGGTGTCGGGATGAGTACCGAGATGCGCGTCGGTCGCGTCGACCTCGTAGCCGGCGGCCGCACCCAGCACGATGCCGCTGTCGCCGAAGGTCTCGTTGCCGACGCCTTCGAAAAGCCAGGCCGCGGCCGGCTCGTGGCTTGCCGGCGTGCGGGTGAAGGGACGGCCTTGGTCGAAGCCCATCAGCGAGATGGCCACGCCGGTCAGGCTGAATTCGCCGCGCCCGCTGGCGCGCAGGTGCCCGCCTGGTTCATTGGTGATGGCGAACGCCTGCTCGGCGATCGGCCCGTCCCAGGTGCGGCCGGCCTCCAGCGGCGAACGGCGCAACTCCATCAGGTCGCCCTTGAACGCGACCTTGCCGGCGAAGCCGTTGCCGCCGAGATAGGCGATGCTGCCACCGGCGGCCGCGAAGCGCCGCAACGCGCCCTCGATCTCGACTGACATATATTCGGGATGGCTGCCGGTCATGACGGCGGCATAGCCCTCGAGCCCGGCAAGCCCGCGTTCGTGCAGGGCATGGTCGGTGGTCAGATCGAAGGCGATGCCGTTGGCGTGGCAGAAGCGCAGGAAATGCAGGTCGACGGGCAGATTGTGCGGGCCGCCGCACAGCGGATAGTTGTAGTCGGGGCGAAGCGTCGCCTTCGGCTTCCTGTAAGAACAGATCGACACGCCGCTGGCATCGCTGTGGTAGTCGTAGAGCGAACGAAGGTTGTTATCGATCGCGAACTGGTGGCCACGATCCTGGCTTTTCCACTCATAGAGATGTTCCGGCAGGAACTCGTCGGCATAGGCGAGATAGGTGGCGGTGGGCACCAGGAACAGCAACGGATTGCGGGGCGACGCCGCCACGACGAAGAAGACGATCTGCTCCTTGCCGTGCTCGTGCTCGACCTCGAAGGCGTAAACGCCGGAGGCGGCGTCGCGCGGCAGCTCGGCGCAGAAGCTGGCCGGCCAGTCCAGTGGACCTAGGTCGTCGTCATGGCAATGGATGGCGTCGTAGTGGGTCGGCACGAGCCGGGGATCGAAGCTCGTCCCATCCCAGCGCGGCGAGGTCATGCAGAAGGCTGGCAGGTTGACCGCCTCGAGTTGCAACGCCGCGGCGCCGGACGAGACCAGCGGCGCGTCACCCAGTTGCGTCGGGAAGGTCCAGGATGTGCTGCCGGATGACAGGCGCAGTGCCACCGAGGCGAATTTGGCGTTGAGCGTCGGCAGATCGTGCGCCAGGCTGGCGCCGAACAGCAGGTCCTGCGCCGGCGCCTTCCAGGCCGTCTCGAATTCGCGATACAGCCTGAACGGAGCAAGGACGTCCCCGCCAGTGATGTCGAGCGTGACGCCGGAACCCGCCGATCCGATCTCGATGCGCAGCCAGTCGCGCGCCGGCAGCGGCTCGCCGGACAGCAGCAGCCTGTCGCCCAGCCGGAACCGCAAGCCGTCATCCGTCAGCGTCAGCGCGAAGCTGTCGGTTTCGACGATG
>OFTY01001432.1_pt1 | contig 10406 bp, 8 predicted proteins | sample 1775061 | NCBI WGS metagenome assembly OFTY01 (sample SAMN08195773, study PRJEB24354) | sludge metagenome | isolation source: sludge from phenol fed wastewater aerobic bioreactor B | place: India: Nagpur | collected 2016-09-16
TTTAAACGACTTTCTTCCTTTACCAGGATCCTACCGCTTTGTGGTAAGTCAAGAATGGTGCTGGAAGCAATGCTGAATAATACCTACACAGGCTCCCTCGAAAATATCTTTATCAATGCCCAGATCCAGATGCTGCTGCTGCATAGCCTGGATTGCATGATCGGTGAAAAAGAGATTGACACTATCAGTTGCAAGTTCCTGGCCAATGAAGCTGACCGCGACAAGATCGTGAAGGCAAGGGAAGTACTGATCCAGCATATCGGCGAGCCGATCACTATCAAGGAACTGAGCCGGAAAGTAGCCATGAATGAGTGCTACCTGAAAAAAGGGTTCAAGGAAATGTTTGGCACCACCATCTTTGATTTTTACCAAAGCCAGAGAATGGAGCATGCAAAATATCTTTTGTATGAAAAAGGACTGAGCGTAACAGAAGTGTCCTTGTTACTGGGTTATTCTTCCATTTCACATTTCTCCACTGCTTTCAAAAAGCATACAGGATTAAAGCCTTGTGAGCTTTTATTGAGATAATCCCTCCTTTTATTTATTGTTCCTCGTTGATTGCGGCGCTATAACCCATTCAAATAAAAGGCCTTTTTCGTTTCCATTTTTTATTTACTTTCAGTGCTTCTATTCACCCGGCGGATCAGCAGCATGTTATCCCGCCGTTTAAAAACAACTCAATCAAATGACGAAAACAAGGCTCGCATGGGCAATGGGAGCATTGCTGGTTACAGGCGTATTAAATGCGCAACAACCAGCGGCCACCCCAACGCAATCAAAGTATGATCCCCATGCTTTATTCTCCCCGCTCTTTTACACGCAGAGTGGTAATGAATACCGCGCTGCCACCGGTGAACCCGGCCCTGCTTACTGGCAAAACAAAGTGGATTACCAGATCAATGCAAAATTGGATGACACAAAGAACGAAGTAAGCGGAACTGTAACCATTTCTTATAAAAATAACAGTCCGAACAAACTACCTTATCTCTGGCTGCAACTGGATGAGAATTTATTTACCAAAGAATCCCGTGGCCAGGCTAAGATGCCGGCAACCGGCCGCAGCCGCTATGGTGATGCCAAAAGCACTTTTGAAGGCGGTTATAAGATCAAGTCAGTGCAATTGCTGAATGGCACTGCTGCCAGCAATGCAGATTATATTATTAATGATACCCGCATGCAGGTGAGGCTTGCCAATGCTTTGGCAGCTAAAGGCGGAGCATTGAAACTGAAAATTGAATATTCTTATACTGTTCCCCAGTATGGATCTGACCGCACCGGTATCCAACCTACGAAGAATGGCGATATCTATGCCATTGCACAATGGTATCCCCGCCTCTGCGTATATGATGATGTTCGCGGATGGAATACTGATCCTTATCTCGGTGCCAGTGAATTTTACCTGGAATACGGTGATTTTGAAGTTAACATTACAGCACCTGCCAGCCATATCGTAGTTGCTTCCGGAGAACTGCTGAACCCCCAGGAAGTATTTACTGCAAAACAATTGCAGCGATACAACCAGGCAAAGCAAAGTGATGCTACAGTGGTTATCCGCGACAGCACAGAAATAACTGATCCTGCATCAAGGCCTTCCAAATCATCACTGACCTGGAAATACAAGATCATCAATGCACGTGATTTCGCCTGGTCATCATCCAAATCATTTATACTGGATGCAGCGAGAATGAACCTGCCTGGTGGAAAGAAAGGGCTGGCTATTTCTGCTTATCCGATCGAGTCCAACGGTCAAAATGCCTGGAGCCGCGCTACAGAATATACCAAAGGTTCTATTGAGAACTATTCCAAACGCTGGTTCCCTTTTCCCTATCCCTGTGCCGTGAATGTGGCTACAAATATTGGCGGGATGGAATACCCTGGTATTGTATTCTGCAGCTATCGTGCGCGCACAGCAGGGCTGTGGGGCGTAACTGATCACGAGTTTGGCCACACCTGGTTCCCGATGATCGTGGGCAGCAATGAAAGAAGATATGGCTGGATGGATGAAGGTTTCAATACATTCATCAATGGCATTGCTGATGATGATTTCAATAAAGGTGAATATGCACAACCAAAAAGGAGTGCACATGGCAGCCGTTTGTTTTCCAGCACAATTGAATCAGTTCTGAACACACCGGACGCTATGGCTGAAAGAAATATCGGCAGCCTGCTCTACAGCAAACCCGGTTTTGCATTAGGATTGCTGCGTGATGAAGTGCTGGGTCAGGACCGGTTTGATTATGCTTTCCGCAAGTATATCCGCGACTGGTCCTACAAACATCCTACTCCCTGGGATTTCTTCCGCAGCATAGAGAACTCTGCAGGTGAGGACCTGGCCTGGTTCTGGAAAGCTGTGTTTATTGAAACCTATCAGTTGGATCAGGCAATCAGCAAAGTGGAATATATTGATGGTGATCCTAAGAAAGGTGCTTTGGTGACAATAGATAACCTGGAGCAAATGGCGATGCCGGTAACGGTAGAGTACACAACAGCAAGCGGAAAAACAGGACGTAAGAAACTGCCGGTGGAAATATGGCAGAACAATGCGACCTGGAAGTTTGCTTTGCCAACAGATGAGGAAGTGACAAAAGTGGTGATAGATCCGGATAAAGTGTTACCGGATGCGAATGGAGCGAATAATACGTGGACAAAACCTTAAGGGTTTTGTTGAAGATAGGGGAATCCCATTCTGTGTAAACGGAATGGGATTTTTTTTACGATGAAAAAACATTTTGTGGTGGTGTTTTTCCCCTTGGTGCTCTTTACCGGTCGCCTAAATTGCATAAGATATAATTTTATAAATATGTATTTGGAGTTTTTAATAACAGAGTCGTTTGATAAAGACATGAAATCTCTTTTACCGGTTTTGCAGAAGCGGATAAAAAGAACGATCAATTCTATATCAGGCTCTTTGCTGAATGGAAAAGATAAGTTTACGGAAAGGGCTTCAATGCCTCACCTGTTCAATTTGAAAGAAGGGCTTACCAGTTCGTTATATCTTGTTGAAGTAGGAGAAGGGAAAAAGATGGTAGTGGCGGTGGATGATGACCCCATCTTTGATAAGCTATCGTTAACTCTATTTCGACTGGTGGATAATGAAAAAGGCGATGGTGTCTATAAAGAAGTTGGGCAGCAATTGTATAAAAGTCATGGATTATTGAAATAATGTATGGCAGAGATAAAACCATTGCTGGATGAATATGGGATTATTCATGAGGCGAATAAGATACTTCCGGATAGCCGGCTAAGAGTCAAATTATTGGAATCTTTGGCTGAACTGGAAGATAACAGTGCTCATAGATCAGGCCGGTTTCCGCAGACCAGGTTACATAAGGTCGCCGGTATTAAACAAAAGGTGTACAGGGCTGATATTGATAAAACATCTGGCTGGCGCATCCATCTTCAATATGCTGAAGGGCAGGTTCATTTAAAGGATATTATAGATGGTCAGCAGCATGATGATGTGATTAGAATGATACAGGCAAGAATACATCGATATAACTAAAATAAAAGAGCACGCTGCTTTCGCAACATGCTCTATACAATAGTCCAGATTAAGCTTGGTTATTAAGAACCGCAGCTGATACAACCATCCTGCATGGTACAAACTGCCCCTTCCACGAAGGTCGGTTCAATATTAGCCGCTGCTGCCGCAATCGCCGCATCGCCTGCTTTTCCTTCAGTACTGATCTGGTTGGTTTTATCGATCAGCGGCTCTACGGATTTGCCACCTTGTTTTTCCACGGTAAACTGTACGGCCTGTGAAGCTGCTTTGGTACGCAGATAGTACATGCCTGTCTTCAATCCTTTCTTCCAGCCATAGAAGTGCATGGAAGTCAGTTTGCCGGCAGTTGGGGCATCTACGAACAGGTTGAGGGATTGCGACTGGCAGATATAAGCACCGCGGTCGGCAGCCATATCAATGATCGCACGTTGTTTGATCTCCCAAACGGTTTTATAGATCGCTTTGATCTCATCAGGGATCGCATTGATCTTCTGGATGGAACCATTGTGACTCATGATATGGTTCTTCATGTCGTCTGTCCACAGGTTCAGGTCAACCAGGTCTTTCAGCAGGTGTTTGTTCACTACCACAAACTCTCCGCTCAGTACACGGCGTACATAGATGTTGGAAGTGTACGGTTCAAAACATTCGTTGTTGCCCAGGATCTGTGAAGTGGAGGCTGTAGGCATTGGTGCCACCAGCAGGGAGTTGCGGACGCCATGCTTCAGCACTTCTGCTTTCAGTGTGTACCAATCCCAGCGGAGGGTTGGTTCAACATTCCACATATCAAACTGGAAGATACCTTTTGATACAGGGGAGCCGGCAAATGTTTCGTAAGCGCCGTTCACTTTGGCCAGGTCTTTACTGGCGGTCATTGCTGCAAAATAGATCGTTTCAAAGATCTCTTTATTCAGTTGTTTTGCTTCATCGCTTTCGAATGGCAGGCGCATCAGGATGAACACATCGGCCAGGCCCTGCACACCCAAACCGATCGGGCGGTGGCGCAGGTTGGAAGTGCGTGCTTCTTCTACAGGGTAGTAATTGCCATCAATGATCTTATTGAGGTTTTTGGTAACCTCATAAGTTACTTCGTATAATTTATCATGGTCAAATTTGCCATTGATCACATAGCGGGGAAGGGCCAGTGAAGCCAGGTTGCAAACCGCTACTTCATCAGGTGAAGTGTATTCCATGATCTCGGTGCAGAGATTGGAACTTTTGATTGTTCCCAGGTTTTGCTGGTTGCTCTTGCGGTTGGCCGCATCTTTGTACAACAAGTAAGGCGTTCCGGTTTCGATCTGTGCATCGAGGATAGCAAACCAAAGTTCCTGTGCTTTAACGGTTTTACGTGCACGGCCTTCTTTTTCGTATTGCGCATACAGTTTTTCAAACTCTTCGCCCCAGCAATCCTGCAGACCGGGCGCTTCATTGGGGCAAAACAGGCTCCAGGAGCCATCTTCTTCCACGCGTTTCATGAACAGGTCGGGAATCCACAGTGCATAGAAGAGATCACGTGCGCGCAATTCTTCTTTACCGTGGTTCTTGCGGAGGTCGAGGAATTCAAATACATCAGCGTGCCATGGCTCGAGGTATACAGCGAATGCACCTTTGCGTTTGCCACCACCCTGATCTACATAGCGGGCAGTGTCATTATATACACGCAGCATAGGAATGATGCCATTGCTGGTACCATTGGTGCCGCCGATATAGCTGCCGGTAGCACGGATGCTGCTGATAGCCAAACCAATTCCACCGGCGCTTTGGGATATTTTGGCTGTTTGTTTCAGTGTGTCATAGATCCCATCAATGCTGTCTTCCTTCATAGTGAGCAGGAAGCAGGATGACATCTGTGGTTTGGGTGTGCCTGCATTGAAAAGCGTAGGAGTGGCGTGTGTGAACCAGCGTTCGCTCATCAGGTTGTAGGTTTTGATGGCGCTGTCGATATCTTCTTTATGAATGCCGATAGCTACACGCATGAACATATGCTGAGGGCGCTCTGCCACTTTACCGTTCAGCTTAAGCAGGTAAGATTTTTCGAGTGTTTTGAATCCGAAATAATCAAATCCATAATCACGGTCATAAATAATGGTGGAATCGAGCAGCTCTGCATTGTCGTGGATGATCTGCCAAACATCGTCGGACAGCAATGGAGCGTATTTGCCTGATTTTTCGTCCACGCATTCGTAAAGCATTTTCATGGTCTTTGAAAAGCTCTTGGTCGTGTTCTTATGCAGGTTGCTTACTGCGATACGGCTGGCAAGCAATGCATAGTCGGGGTGCTTCACTGTGAGAGAAGCGGCTGTTTCTGCAGCGAGGTTGTCGAGCTCGGTGGTGGTCACACCGTCATACAGGCCTTCAATCACTTTTTTTGCTACATCAATTGAGTTCACAAACCTTCTGTCGAGGCCATAGCTCAATTTTTCAATACGGGCTGTAATCTTGTCGAATTTGACGCTCTCTTTTTTCCCGTCTCTTTTGATCACTTGCATAGCAGATATATTTTAATAGGTTAGTAGTTTCTTCCTGGTCAATGTTTTAATAGGGCTATTAAGTAAGAACTTAAATAACCACAGTTCCTTCTTTTGGTTTACAAAGCATGAAAGAAAAAAATGAACATGTATTGTTCATGTACATGGCAGCATTCTTCCTTCACAACAGATAGTGGTGGATATTGGATGTCCGTTGGACGATCGCAATAGATGGTTTTGTCAGCTATGCGAGAGATTGGTTTTTCGTCGTTCCTAATTCCGGCAGGTTTTGCAGAAAGCAGTTATTTATCTGTTTGGGCCTGCCGGAACCGTCCTTATATTGTTGGTCTCTTTAAAAGTCTTCGTCAGTTGAAAATGCCTGATCTTCCTTATTCGCCAGCACGCCGGCTTTCTGGTAGTCGCCCACTCTCTTTTCAAAGAAATTCGTTTTTCCTTCGAGGGAGATCATTTCCATGAAATCAAATGGGTTGGTGGCATTGAACATTTTTGGATAGCCGAGCTCAGTCAGCCAGCGATCGGCTACAAATTCGATGTACTGCTGCATCAGCTTTGCATTCATACCGATCAGGGCAACAGGCAATGCATCGGTAATAAATTCTTTTTCTATCGTCACGGCGTCTCCGATGATCTGGAACACTTGCTCCTGGCTCATCTTATTTTTTAGCATGCTGTAAAGCAGGCAGGCGAATTCACAATGCAGGCCTTCATCGCGGCTGATCAGTTCATTGCTGAAAGTGAGGCCGGGCATCAATCCTCTTTTCTTCAGCCAGAAAATGGAGCAGAAGCTGCCGCTGAAGAAAATACCTTCCACCGCGGCAAAAGCCACCAGTCTTTCAGCGAAAGTTCCGTTCTCGATCCAGCGCAGCGCCCATTCGGCTTTTTTCTTTACTGCAGGCACGGTATCGATGGCATGGAACAGGCGGTCCTTTTCTTTGGGGTCCTTAATATAGGTATCGATCAGCAGGGCATAAGTCTCAGAGTGGATATTCTCCATCATGATCTGGAAGCCATAAAAGCAACGGGCTTCGGGCAATTGCACTTCACTCATAAAATTGACGGCCAGGTTCTCGTTCACGATCCCATCACTGGCGGCAAAAAAGGCAAGAACATGGGAAATAAAATGCCTTTCTCCGTCATTCAGCGAAGTCCAGTCTTTCATATCTGAACCCAGGTCTATTTCCTCAGCTGTCCAGAAGCTGGCTTCATGTTTCTTATATTGTTCCCATATTTTGGGATAATTGATAGGAAGAATCACAAACCGATCCTTATTCTCTTTTAACAGCACTTCGTCTTCTTTCTGCATAGCATTACAGTTGAACAATGATAAAATGCGGCACGACAAGAGACGAAAAATCCACACCCTGGGAGGGTAATGTTAGTTGATCGGTCTTTTGCCGGTACCTTAGATCCGGGAAGGTCCCCAACAATTAATTCATTATGGCAGGTGTCCTGGCTTTCCACCTTTGTTCTGGCGGATTACAGTTGCCCGTCAGCCCGTGATTTTCACACGATTCCCCTATTAAGCACGCAGCCTTGGCTGCCTGCACCGGTTGAATTACTTGCAAGAACTAAAACGAATGTAGCTGTAAAATGAGGAAATACCCGTTCATACTTTCTAACAATTGTGGATAGTTTTTTTTGCCTCAAAGGCCGGGAGGTCAGGGGTGAAAAGATTATATTTTGATGGGGTCGGTATACAAAATCTGTGGGAAAAACAAGGGGAAAACCGTATCGTTTTTCCCACAGAAAAAAGGGGATTCGGTGAACAAAAAACCGGATGTCCCACAAAGCCGCAAAGAGCACAAAGAAACTCAATATGAGCCATTTAGAGCATTAAATTAAATCCTTTGTGCTCTTTGTGGCTTTGTGGGAAGACACTTTAAACTATTTTCGAGTAGATACTCCAAGCTACACCCTCGTGAGCAAATTCTCTTAATTTAAAAGCCACTACTTTTATAACCATCCATTCTCCTCCAACACAGCTAAACTGTCAGCCCAACGTCAGATTTCCCATTGCGTAAACGGTGTTTGCGGATATCGTAAGCCTGTTCGTTTTTCTTCCCGCACTTTTACCAAAAGAAACAGTATGTGTCATTATCAAACCCTATATCATGATGATAGCACTGGCTATGTGGTGAGATGCCGGGAATGTGAGAAGATACAGGTAGGTTATGGCAACCTGATGGTCACTTTTGGCAGAGGAGATTTCGATGATTTCCGCTGGTGGCTAAAGAAAATAAAGAATGACCAGGATCTTTCACAAAGCCGTACACTGCGTTGCATCGTTATCCCAACGCCTTGTGAAGGAATGAAACTATTGTTGAGTTTGCGTGAACTGACGGATTTCGATAATATGCTGGAAACAGCAGACACAGAATTGAAGTCGCTGGAACTGATCCGTTTGTTCAAAGATCATTAGTATATCATAAATGTGGATCATAAAGGTGTGGTCTTAGTCTTAAGACGGCACTAAAAACAGTCGGAAGTTTTTAGCCGGGAGTCCGGAGTCGGATTCTTTGCTAAAAACCAATCTCTCTTTTATTATTTTTGCGGAAATTTTTTTAATGAGTCCCGATCTTTTTAATGAGTTGGCCCGTCGCCGCCGTTCCGTATTCCCCGATCAGTTTGATACTTCCCGGAAAGTAGATGATGCAATAATTACTGAAATACTGACCAATGCTACATGGGCTCCCAATCATGGTAGAACAGAGCCCTGGCAATTCACGGTTTTCAGTGGGAATGGACTTCAGCAACTGGCCGATTTTCAAAGTGAGTTATATAAAAACGAAGCAGGTGATAATTTCAAAGAGATCACTTACAATAAACTGAAACAACAGCCGCTGCGTGCTTCACATATTATTGCGATCGGTATGAAACGGACCACCAGCAAACCCATTCCTGAAATTGAAGATATAGAAGCAGTGGCCTGCGCAGTGCAGAACATTTATTTATCTGTTACGGCTTATGGTCTGGGCGGGTACTGGACCACAGGAGGCATCACTTATAAAGCATCTGCCAAATCATTCTTTGGTCTGGATGACCAGGACAAATTGCTGGGCTTTTTCTATATCGGGCAGGTAGCGATCCCCTCCACATCAGCTACACGATTGCCAATGGAAGAAAAGGTGAAATGGGTTAAGTGATAGCCGTATTTTTGGTTATGAGGAAATTAATCGCGATTGCTGCAATTAGTCTTTTTGTAGTGGCTTGTTCTGTATCCATGAGCAGGCTTCAGCCGAAAGGGATCAATATACCAGCCGGCACTTATGAAGACACGCTTCGCTTTTTATATTCACTGCCATCAGACCAGTGGCCTGCTCCTTTCATTGATTCAACCATTGCATGGAAAGAACTGGGTATTATTCCCGAAAGCCCTTTAAAGCCATACATGGATTCTTTGAAGCATCTTATTCAATTGGGCAAGATCCTGTTCTTTGACCGGAGGTTGAGCGGGAGCAACCAGATATCCTGTGCCAGTTGCCATATCCCTGATCTTTCCTGGACGGATGGCCGCAGTAAATCATTGGGGCATGATCATCAAATGAATAAAAGGAATTCACCCACCCTGTTGAATGTATGGTATTACAAACAACTATTCTGGGACGGGAGAAGCAGAAGCCTGGAAGACCAGGCATTTGGCCCTATCAACAGTGAAACCGAAATGCATAGTGATATGGCAGAAGTGATGATGAAGCTTCGTCGTATTCCCGGCTATAAACCATTGTTCGATTCTGCCTATGGCCGCCCGGAAATATCACCAGAAACCGTGACAGGTGCGCTGGCAGCATTTCAACGAACCCTTGTGAGCCATAAAAGCGATTTTGATGATTTTCTTTCCGGTGAAAAGAATGCAATGAGCGATGCAGCATTGCGTGGATTGCACCTGTTCCGTACCAAAGCAGGTTGCATGAATTGCCATAACGGCCCTTTGTTTACGGATAATGATTTTCATAATATAGGCCTTACCTATTATCAGCAGGAGCATGAAGATCTTGGCCGCTATGCCGTTACTCACCGTGCAGAAGATGTGGGTCGTTTCAAAACACCTTCACTCAGGGATGTGATACGCACCAGGCCCTGGATGCACAATGGACTTTTTGATAATATCAATGAACTGATGAACATGTATAATGCGGGTATGCCGTTACCCGGTGCCGGGGCAACTGGAGATACGTTGTCTCCCAAAAAAGACAGGCTGATCCGCCGGCTTGGCCTGGCAAAACAGGAAAGAGATGATATCATTGCTTTTTTAAATGCTATCACCGCAGAGCCATTGCGTATGAGGATGCCGGAGATGCCGGAATGATGCACCAGCCGCTTTACCAGCCGGTTAGTTAAAATACCGCAGCTTTTTACCGTTTTATGGCTAAATAACTGAGATCGGAAGAGCACACGTCTGAACTCCAGTCACAGCT
>OFTY01001434.1_pt1 | contig 10382 bp, 5 predicted proteins | sample 1775061 | NCBI WGS metagenome assembly OFTY01 (sample SAMN08195773, study PRJEB24354) | sludge metagenome | isolation source: sludge from phenol fed wastewater aerobic bioreactor B | place: India: Nagpur | collected 2016-09-16
GAACGCGTCCTGGATCTGCTCCAGACCTGCGCGGAAACGCCGCTCGCGGCCGGGGCGGTCGAACAGGCCGGCGAAGAACTCGGCCGCATAGCGCAGACGCTTGACGCGGATGCGCAGACGGTGGCGACCGGCGACGTCCAACTGGTCCAGGCGTCGCCCGCCATGCTGTACGCGCCGGCTCAATCGCTCCAGAGCCTCGGCGGCGAAGGCGGCGACGGGCCGCTGTCGGCGCCAGGCGCGCACGGGGTCGGGATCGGTCCGCCAGGCGCCGGTCTCGATCCAGGCCAGGGTCTCGAACATCAGGGCGGCGTAGCGCGGCGAATCGATCGCCGCCATCGCCCGGCGATAGGCGCCGCTGCGGGCCGCCAGCAGGCGCAGGCCCAGCGGGGCGAGGTCGGGGGCGGGCGTCTCAAGCGCGGCGGGGTGAAAGACGTCGCGGATGAAGACGTCCAGATCGCGCGCGGCATCGGTCTCATGCGCCAGCCATTTCAGCTCGGCGACGACGGGAGCGGCGTCCTCGCCCAGCAGGGGGGCGAACACGGACAGGGCGGCGCGCAGGCGACGCAGGCCCACGCGCAGCTGATGCAGGGCCTCGGGCCGCCGCACCCGGCGCAGCAGTTCGGCGTTGGCCGAGACCTGGCCCAGGGCGGCCAGGGCCGTGCGGCGCAGAGCGGCCTCGGCGCTCAGGGCGCGGGGCAGGGGATCGACGCGGGCGAAACGGGGGGCGCGCTCCGACCCCTCGGCCAGGCGCCAGCCGCGCTCGGCCTTGCTCTCGAACAGGGGGACCAGGGCGATGTCGGCCGACAGGCGACGGGCCAGGGCGAACAGGGCCTGGGGCGGGCCGTCCTTCAACTCCAGCTCCAGCTCGCGCAAGGGCTCGACGCGGCCGCCCGCCGACAGTTCTCCCTCGTCATAGGCGGCCTCGATCACGGCCCCCTCGAAGGCGACCAGACGGGCGCGGCGACGCACCGTGCTGGCGAAGCGGGGCGACAGGTCGCGGCGGCGGCCCTTCAGCAGGGCGGCGGCGGGCGTCGTCTTGACGGCCCGCCAGTCCAGGGCCTCGCTGGGGACGGGCGTCTCCCATTCGGCGCGGTTGAGGACGTCGCCGCCGGTCTGGCCCTTCAGTGTCTGGACGAAGCCGCGGCCCGTGGCGCGCACGCGCAGGCCCCAGCCGGCGCGGCGCAGCGCATGATCCGGCGTGTCGAAATAGACGGAGCGCAGGGTCTGCACGCTGTCCTCGCCCGCCAGGGCCGGGTGGGCGGCCAGGCGCGCGGCGGCGCCGGGGCCGAGCCGGAACTTGAGTTCGATTTCCTGCGCCATTTCCTGGGCCATGCCGGACATGACGCCATTGTGCGCCCATCCCGGCGCGGGTCCAAGACGATGAAAATGATCCAACGGCCAAGCTCGCGCGTTAGGAGGGGATGACTGATCTTCAGACCGCCCAAACCGTCCCGCCCGCCGAGCCGGCCAAGCCCGCCGTCCTGACCATCCGCAACGCGCGCATGGGCGACGTCGCCGGGATCAACGCCCTGGTCGAGCGGGTCTACAAGGACATGCCGCCCTATACGCCGGGGATGCTGCGCGGTCAGATCGCCACCTATCCCGACGGCCAGTTCGTGGTCGAGTTCGAGGGCGAGATCGTCGGCTACGCCGCCAGCTTCCGCATCGACGAGGCCTCGGCCATGGGGCCGCACAGCTGGGACCAGATCACCGGCGGCGGCTATGCGGCGCGACACGATCCGGCGGGCGCGTGGCTGTACGGGATGGAGGTCTGCGTCGACCCCGCCCGACGTCGTCTGCGCATCGGCCAGCGCCTGTACGACGCGCGCCGCGACCTGTGCGAGGCGCAGAACCTGAAGGGCGTCGTGTTCGGCGGCCGGATGCCAGGCCTTTCGCGCCGCCGGGCCGCCTATCCTGATCCGAACGCCTATGTCGAGGCGGTGCGCGACCGCAAGGTGAAGGATCCGATCATGGCCTTTCACCAGCGTTCGGGGTTCGAGCCGGCGGGGGTGCTGCTGAACTATCTGCCGTCGGACAAGGCGTCGCTGGGCCATGCGGCGCGCTGGGTGTGGCGCAATCCCTACTATGTCGAGGCGACGGGCAAGGGGGCGGCCTTTGCGGTGAAGGAGACGGTGCGCGTCGCCACCGTCCAGCTGCAGATGCGCAAGGTCGAGAGCTTCCGCGAGTTCATGGACAACGTCGAATATTTCGTCGACGTGGGATCGGACTATCGCGCCGACTTCGTGGTCTTCCCCGAGCTGTTCACGCTTCAGCTGCTGTCGCTGGAGACGAAGAAGCTGACCCCGGCGGAATCGATCGAGGCCCTGACCCGCTACACGCCGCGCTTCGTCGAGGCGATGCGCGAGTTGGCGGTCGGCTACAACGTCAACATCATCGGCGGCTCGCACCCGACGCGGACCGAGGACGGCGAGATCCAGAATGTCGCCTATGTCTTCCTGCGCGACGGCTCGGTGCATGAGCAGGAGAAGATCCACCCGACCCCGAACGAGCGGCACTGGTGGAACATCAAGGGCGGCGACCGCGTCCACGCCATCCCCACCGACTGCGGGCCGATCGGGGTGATGATCTGCTACGATTCCGAGTTCCCCGAACTGGCGCGACGTCTGGCGGACGAGGGCGCGCGCATCCTGTTCACTCCCTTCTGCACCGACAACCGCCAGGGCTATCTGCGGGTGCGCTACTGCTCGCAGGCGCGGGCGATCGAGAACCAGTGCTACGTCGTCCTGTCGGGCAATGTCGGCAACCTGCCCAACGTCGAGAACATGGACATCCAGTATGCGCAGTCCTGCATCCTGACGCCGTGCGATTTCCCCTTCGCGCGCGACGGGGTGGCGGCCGAGGCCAGCGAGAACGTCGAGACGGTGACGGTGGCGGACCTGGACCTGTCCGACCTGGCCTGGGCCAAGGCGCAGGGGACGGTGCGGAATCTGCGCGACCGCCGGTTCGATCTGTACAAGACGGTGTGGACGGACGGGGGCTGACCTTACCCCCGCTCGTCCCGGCGGGCGCCGGGATCCAGTGAGAGCCGCGCGCACAGGACTCGCCTATTCAGGCCGCGCGTTTGAGGCCAAAGCACTGGGCCCCGGCGTCCGCCGGGGTGAGCGGTGATTTCGTGACCTGCCTTTTATTCCGGCCGCCGCGCCGGGCTGTCCCGGAACCGGGGCGCAGGCGCGGGCTGCACCACGCCCTGCGCGGTGACGAAGGCCTCGCGGGCGCGGTTGTGCGGGTGGTTGGGCGCCTCGGTCATGGACAGGACGGGGGCGACGCAGGCGGCTTGGGCGTCCGGATCGCTGCACCAGTCGTCGCGGGTGCGGGTGCGGAAGACGGCGGCCAGCTTGTCCTTCAGCCTCGGCCACTGGGCCGGGTCGAAGGGCATGGCGAAGTCGGGATCGCCGCCCAGCCCGGTCAGCCGCATCAGGGCGATGTAGAAGGCCGGTTCGATGGCGCCGACGGCGACGTATTTGCCGTCCTTCGTCTCATAGACCTCGTAGAAGGGCGCGCCGGTGTCGAGCAGGTTGACGCCGCGCTCGTCGCGCCAGGCCAGGCTGGGCGGCAGGGGCGCGGGCAGGTTCTGGCGGAAGCCCCAGATCATGCTCATCAGCAGGGAGGAGCCGTCGGTCATGGCGCAATCGACGACGTCGCCGCGTCCGGTGCGCTGGGCCTTCAGCAGACCTGCGACCATGCCGAAGGCCAGCAGCATGCCGCCGCCGCCGAAGTCGCCGACCATGTTGATCGGCGGGGTCGGCTTCTCGCCCGCCCGGCCGAAGGCGTGAAGCGCGCCCGAGACGGCGATGTAGTCGATGTCGTGGCCCGGCGCCGAGGCCAGCGGCCCGTCCTGGCCCCAGCCGGTCATGCGGCCGTAGACGAGGCGCGGATTGTCGGCCAGCAGCGCGTCGGGGCCGAGGCCGAGACGCTCCATCACGCCTGGACGAAAGCCCTCGATCAGGCCGTCGGCGGCGCCGGCCAGATCGCGGATCAGGGCGGCGCCCTCGGGCGTCTTCAGGTCGGCCTCGATCAGGCGGGAGCGGTTGCGGTTCAGGGGATCGCGCAGGTCGGGCGCGGCGCCGGGGCGGTGGACCAGCACCACCTCCGCCCCGTGATCGGCCAGCATCATGCCGCAGAAGGGGGCGGGGCCGATGCCGGCGATTTCGATGATGGTCAGGCCGTCGAGAGTTCCGCTCATGCCCGCCACTGAAGCCGAGGCGGGCGGCCCCGTCCAGCTTGCGCCGTCCGGGGCCGCCTCTTCGGGGGGAGCTGAAGAGTGAACTCGCCCACCCCGGCGGACGCCGGGATGAGCGGATGAAAGGTCTAGGCCGCCCGGTTCTTCACCAGATCGTCCACCACCGACGGATCGGCCAGGGTCGAGGTGTCGCCCAGGGCGCCCAGTTCGTTCTCGGCGATCTTTCTCAGAATCCGCCGCATGATCTTGCCCGAGCGGGTCTTGGGCAGGGCCGGCGCCCACTGGATCACGTCAGGGGCGGCGATGGGGCCGATCTCCTTGCGGACGTGAGCGACCAGCTCCTTGCGCAGATCCTCGGTGGCGTCGACGCCTCGCACCAGGGTGACATAGGCGTAGATGCCCTGGCCCTTGATGTCGTGGGGGAAGCCGACCACGGCGGCCTCGGCCACGATGTCGTGCAGGACCAGGGCGCTCTCGACCTCGGCCGTGCCCATGCGGTGGCCCGAGACGTTGATGACGTCATCGACCCGGCCGGTGATCCAGTAGTAGCCGTCCGCGTCGCGGCGGCAGCCGTCGCCGGTGAAATACTTGCCCGGATAGGTCGAGAAATAGGTCTCGAAGAAGCGTTGGTGGTCGCCGTAGACGGTGCGCATCTGGCCCGGCCAACTGTCGGTGATGCACAGATTGCCCTCGGTCGCGCCGCTCAGCACGCCCCCTTCCGCGTCCACGATTTCAAGTTCGACGCCGGGCAGGGGCAGGGTCGCCGAGCCGGGCTTCAGGTCCGTCGCGCCGGGCAGGGGCGAGATCAGGGCGCCGCCCGTCTCGGTCTGCCACCAGGTGTCGACGATGGGCAGGCGGCCTTCGCCGACGACCTCATGATACCAGCGCCAGGCCTCGGGGTTGATCGGCTCGCCGACCGTGCCGAGCAGGCGCAAGGACTTGCGGCTGGACGCCTTCACCGGCGCGTCGCCGTCGCGCATCAGGGCGCGCAGGGCCGTGGGGGCGGTGTAGAAGATGTTGACCTGATGCTTGTCCACCACCTCCCAGAAGCGGCTGACGGTCGGATAGTTGGGCACGCCCTCGAACATCAGGGTCGTCGCCGCATTGGCCAGGGCGCCGTAGACGACATAGGTGTGGCCCGTGACCCAGCCCACGTCGGCGGTGCACCAGAAGACCTCGCCGGGGCGATAGTCGAACACCAGCTCATGCGTATAGCTGGCCCAGAACAGATAGCCGCCGGTGGTGTGCAGCACGCCCTTGGGTTTGCCCGTCGAGCCGGAGGTGTAGAGGATGAACAGCGGGTCTTCGGCGTTCATCGGCTCGGGCGCGCAGTCGGGCGAGGCCTTGTCCGCCTCGACGCCCCAGTCCAGGTCGCGGCCTTCGACGAAGGGCACGTCGGCGCCGGTATGGCGCAGGACGACGACGGTCTTCACGCCCCCGACCTTCTCCAGCGCCTTGTCGACATTGGCCTTCAGTGGAACCTTCTTGCCGCCGCGGCAGCCTTCGTCGGCGGTGATGACGAAGGTCGACTGGCAGTCCTCGATGCGCCCGGCGATGCTGTCGGGCGAGAAGCCGCCGAAGATGACCGAATGCACGGCGCCGATGCGGGCGCAGGCCAGCATGGCGTAGGCCGCCTCGGGGATCATCGGCAGATAGATGGTGACGCGGTCGCCCTTCTGGACGCCGTTGGCCTTCAGCACATTGGCCAGGCGGCACACACGCTCATGAAGTTGGCCGAAGGTGACGGCTTCGCTGTCGGTCGGCTCGTCGCCTTCCCACAGGATGGCGACCTCGTCCTTGCGGGCGGGCAGGTGGCGGTCGATGCAGTTGACCGAGGCGTTCAGCACCCCGTCCTCGAACCAGCGGATGCGGAAGTCGGCCTTCCTGAAGGAGACGTCCTTGATCTTGGTCGGGAAGGTCATCCAGTCCAGGCGCTCGGCCTGTTCGGCCCAGAAGGCCTCGGGGGTCTCGCGCGCCTGCATCCGGGCCGCTTCATAGCCGGCGCGGTCCATGTGGGCGCGGGCGGCCAGTTCGGCGGGGACGGGATAGATTTCCGGATCAGACACGCGATTTCCTCCAGGGTCTTTTTCTTTTGCGGCTTCAGAAGCCGTATTTGGCGAACAGGATCAGACGGGTCATGTCGCCGTCCAGCCCTGACTCCAGTTTGCGATCAGCGAACATCACCTCGGCGCCGACATCAAACGCCGTGACCGGCGACCAGATCAGATTGGCGTGAAGGCTCTGGGCCGAGCGGTTGACGCCGGTCCCGGTCAGGGCCGTGTCGTTGTCCACCTTCTGCGTCGACCAGATCAGGCTGGAGCGCCAGCCCGGCGCCCAGACGTGGCGATAGGCGGCGAAGCCCGCGACCACGCCGATGGCCTCCAGATCGCCCGAGGCGTCCAGCACCGCGTCGTTGGAGAAGTTCAGCCCGACATAGCGGCCGATGCCTTCGCCGCCCGTCAGCATCAGGCGGATGTCGTCCTGCGCCCCGACCTTGAACTTGGCCGAGGCCGACAGGCCCCAGCCCGTGGCGGTGGAATCGATGTTGGTCGCCGGGTTCTGATACTTCAGCTGACGCACCAGGCCGGACAACTGCACGTCGCCCCACGGGCGGCTCAGCGCGTAGCGGGCGGTCAGGTCGGGCAGGCTGTTGTCGTCGGCCACGATGCGGGCGCCGCCGCCGAAGGGGGTGATGGTGGTCTCGGGGTTCTCCAGCGCGATGGAGAAGGGGCCGCGCGTGTAGCGGACCTGGGCCTGACGGGCGAAGACCGTGCCCTCGGCCGCGCCGACGAAGTCCGCCGATTCCGGCAGGACGGCGGTGTTCTGGAAGTTGGTCCACTCCTGGCCGATCAGCCAGTTGTCGATGGTGACGAAGGCGCGGCGCAGGGCGGGGTTCGAGCCGCTGGTCGTGCGCTGATCGCCCGAGCCGGGCAGGGTCTGGAAGTCCATCTCCAGCCGCGTGCCGATCTTGTGTCCGGCCACCACGCCGTCGGTGGTCAGCCAGAAGCGGGTCTGGCGGGCGTTGAAGTCGGTGGCGACGTCTTCGTCCGTACCGCCGACCGGAATGGCGCCGGGCAGGTGATAGTCGCGCAAGGGATCGCCGTTGGCCGGGTCGCCGCCGGAATATTTCGACGCCATGAAGTCGGTCTTGATGAAGCCGCCGAACTTCACCGTGTGGTCGCCGATGCGGAAGCCGTCCGAAGGCGCCGCCGGGGCGGAGACCGGCGTCGGCGCGGGCGCCGGCCGCGTTTCCAGGCGGATGATGTCCTGCGCCTGCGAGGCCTGCTGCGTTCGGGCTGCGGCGACTTCGGATTTCAGGCTGTTCAGCTCGGCTTCGAGCTGGGCGATACGGGCTTCCAGGGCCGCGCTGGCGTCTTGAGCCAGTGCGGCGCCGGGCGCGAGCAGCAGCGCGGCCGCAGCCACGCCGCCGAACAAACGGCAGCTTCCCATGCGTGGTCCTCCCAGACCGTTGTTCCGGACCTGTCTGTCGCAGGCCTCAGGACGGCAGCATTCCGCGCGCTCCGGGTTTGCGGCCATTAGCCATTCGTCTAGTTTCGACCAAAGTCGAGGCGCGGCATGGTGTCGTCGCGACGCGGCCGAACGAACAAGAACCGCGCGTGGGAAGGACGCCTATGGACCGCATCGTCGTCGCCGACGACCACCCCCTGTTTCGGGCGGCGTTGAAGTCGGCCGTCGAAAAGGCGTCCGAGGGCGCCCTGATCGTCGAATGCGCCAGCCTGGCCGAGGCGCAGACCGCCCTGGGCGCGGCGGCGGTCGATTTGCTGCTGCTGGATCTGAAGCTGTCGGACGTGGACGGCATGACGGGTCTGACCCTGATCCGCGCCGATCATCCGGCCGTGCCGGTCGCCGTCGTCTCGGCCAGCGAGGAGGCGCCGACCATCCGCCGCGCCCTGTCGCTGGGGGCGGCGGGCTTCATTCCCAAGTCGGCGGCCCTGCCGACCATGGTCGAGGCCATCCGGGCCATCCTCGAAGGCGACAGCTGGGCGCCCGAGGTCGAGGCGGCGGGCGAAGAAGAAGCGGACCTTCAGGCCCGCATCGCCAGCCTGACGCCGTCGCAGCTGCGGATTCTGGAGGGGCTGAAAGTCGGGCGGCTGAACAAGCAGATCGCCTTCGACCTGGGCGTCACCGAGGCCACCATCAAGGCGCACCTGACCAGCGTCTTTCGCAAGCTGGGCGTGCAGAACCGGACCCAGGCGGTGATCCTGGCGCAGTCGCTGGATATTTAGCGGGCGCTCCAGAAGCCGAAGACGATAGCGCATCATCTCCCTTCTCCCGCAAGGGGAGAAGGGTCAGCTGCGGAGGAAGGCCTTCAGCGCCGCCGGTTTGACCGGTTTGGGCAGCAGCACCGCCCCCGCAGCCGCCGCCTTCTCCTTCAGGCCGTCGCGGGTGTCGGCCGTCACCAGCGCGATGCGCCTGACGCCCTGAGCGCGCAGGGCGTCCACGGCGGCCAGGCCGTCCGGCTCGTCGTCGCCCAGATGCAGGTCGACCAGGGCCGCGTCGAACGGGCCGTCGGACGCGCGGGCTTCGGCGACTGAGCGGGCGGTCACGGCCTGCGCGCCCCAGCGGTCCAGCAGGGCCGTCAGGGCGTCGAGGATGGCGGGCTCGTTGTCCACGCACAGCACCCGCAGGCCCGCCAGCGGCAGGCGGCGGTCGTCGGACATGATCTCCGGCTCGGGCCGGGCGGCGGCGCGGGGGACGGCGACGCGGAAGGTCGTGCCGCGTCCGACGCGCGAGGCCAGCGACAGGGGGTGTCTCAGCAGGTCCGACAGCTTCTGCACGATGGCCAGGCCCAGACCCGCGCCCGGCTCGTCCACCGGGGCGCCGGGCAGGCGGACGAACTCGCCGAAGACGGCCTGACGGTCGGCCTCGGCGATGCCGCGCCCGGTGTCGCTGACCAGGATCTGCACCCGCTCGCCGTCGCGCCGGGCGCCGATCAGCACCCGCCCCCGGTCGGTGTAGCGGATGGCGTTGGCGATCAGGTTCTGCAGCATGGAGCGCAGCAGGTCGCGGTCCGAGGCGATCCACAGGCTGGACGGCGCCACCGTCAGCGTCAGCCCCTTGGCGCGGGCGACGGGGGCGAACTCGCGCGCCAGTTCGTCGAACAGACCGCCCAGGGCCAGCGGCGCCACGGCGGGCTGGACCCCGCCTGCCTCCAGCTTGGACAGGTTGAGCAGGGCGGTCAGCAGGCGGTGGGCGCTGTCGATGGCGCGGTCGGCGTTGGTCGCCAGGCCGCGCGCGGGCGATCCGGCCAGATCGGCGTCTTCCCTCAGGGCCGCGATGAACAGGCGCGCGGCGTGCAGCGGCTGCAGCAGGTCGTGGCTGGCGGCGGCCAGGAAGCGGGTCTTGGAGGCGGTGGCGTCCTCGGCCTGACGGCGAGCCTCCTCCAGCCGTTCGGTGCGGTCGGCGACGCGGGCCTCCAGCCGTTCGTTGGCCTCTTCCAGCTCGCGCGCGGCGCGGCGCAGGGCGGTGATGTCGGTGTAGCTGGTGGCGTAGCCGCCGCCGGGAATGGGCGCCCCGGACGAGCGCAGGATGCGGCCGTCGGGCTGTTCGCGCTCATGGTCATGGGGGATGCGGCGGGCCAGGGCCTCCAGCCGTCGCTCGACCCAGGCGTCGATCTCGTGATCCGGCACGCCCGCCTCGCCGCGCTCGGCGTTCAGGCGATAGACGGCGGCGATCGGCAGGCCGACGTGGACGAAGCCCGCGGGCAGGCCGAACATCTCGACATAGCGGCGGTTCCAGGCGGTCAGACGCAGGTCTTCGTCGACGACGCTGACGCCCTGGTCGATGTTATCCAGCGTGGTCTGCAGCAGGTCGCGGTTGAACTGGACGGCCTGCGACGCCTCGTCGAGCATCCGCACCACGTCCTCGGGCGCGCGGCCCCCGGCGGCCAGGGCGGCGGCCAGGACGCGGCGGGCGGCGGCGGCGCCGACGGCCCCCGCCAGCATCCGTTCGGCGGCGCGGGCCAGAGCGGCGTCGGCGGAGTCGGCGTCCCTGAGCCTGATGTCCGTCTCGCGCGCCCAGGCGGCAAAGGCGCGCTCGGCCCGCTCGTCGCCGATGAAGCGGGCGACAAGGGCGCGCAGGTCGCCGACCGAGGCTCCGGCCGAGCCGCCGCGCCCCTCCATCCAGTCCGGGCCGAGCCGGTCGACGAAGGCGCGGGCCT
>OFTY01001435.1_pt1 | contig 10360 bp, 8 predicted proteins | sample 1775061 | NCBI WGS metagenome assembly OFTY01 (sample SAMN08195773, study PRJEB24354) | sludge metagenome | isolation source: sludge from phenol fed wastewater aerobic bioreactor B | place: India: Nagpur | collected 2016-09-16
GCCGTGGGCGAGCTGATTATCGCGCTTGTCGGCGCCGCGGTGACGCGCGCGATCCTCGTCGGTATCGCGCTGTGGGCCGCCATGCTGTTCTGGCCCGGCGTCCACGTCGCCCCGCAGCATCCATGGGCGGTCGCGCTGTTCGGCGTCCTCGGGGCGATGATGCTGGGCTTCCTCGGGCTGCTGACGTCGGTGTGGGCGGAAAAATTCGATCATGCCGCCGCGGTCACCAACTTCGTCGTCACGCCGCTCGCGCTGCTGTCGGGCACTTTCTACTCGGTCGACAAGCTCGCCCCCTGGTTCCAGTCGGTCGCGCACGGCAACCCCGTCTATTATGCGATCATGGGGTTCCGGTACGGCTTCATCGGCACGGTCGATTCGACGATTGCCAATCCGGTCGCGACCGCAGCGCTGTTCCTGATCGGCGTAAATGCGCTGCTGGGCGTCATCACCTATCGTCTTCTGGCGTCAGGCTGGAAGCTCAAGGCCTGAGGATTCCGCACCGACCGGTGAGGGCCGGTCAGGTCAGTGGCGGTGGATCGAGCGGACGCGGTAGCGACCGCGATCCAGCCCGTCGAACATCGCCTCGACCTGCGGGTGATCGACCGGCCCTTCGTCGCCGTCGGCCACCAGATTCTGCTGGCTGACATAGGCGATATAGGCGCTGTCCTCGCTTTCGGCGAGTAGGTGGTAATAGGGCTGTTCCTTGGCCGGGCGGATCGCCTCGGGGATCGCCTGATACCATTCCTCACTGTTCGCGAAGACCGGATCGACGTCGAACACGACGCCGCGAAAATCGAACATCCGGTGCCGCACGATATCACCCGGCGCAAAGCGCGCGCGTTCGATCAGCGGCGCGGAAATCGCGGCGGTGGGCGGGTCGGGCAGAGAAGTATTCTTGATCGTCATGTCGTTAACTTATGACGATCCGCGGGGGATTCAAGTCCATTCCCCAGTCCGGCGACGGCCCGCGCCACGGGTCGAAACATGGGGAAAAATGGAGGAGAGTGAGGGATTCGAACCCTCGGTACCGTTGCCGGCACTTCGCATTTCGAGTGCGACGCTTTCGACCACTCAGCCAACTCTCCTCGCTGAGGCGGTTGCCCCTAGCGGCGGTCCGCATATGTTGCAACCCCTTCGTCACAAAATTGCGTCCCGCCGCCATTTTTCACCGGTGCATCAGGGTCGGTCGGCCTCCCACCAATAGGGATCGCGCTTGCGATTGCCGGTTTCGGCTTCGTTGAGCGTCATCGGGTCGTAGAGCCGTCCGCCGAGCATCACGCGGTGGATCCGTTCGGTGTTGCGGATATTTTCGGTCGGATCGGCATCGAGAATCAGCAGGTCGGCGAGCTTGCCGGCCTCGAGCGAGCCGACGTCCTTCGCATAGCCGAGCGCGGTAGCGGGCATGATCGTTGCGGCGCGCAATGCATCGATATTGCTCCAACCGCCGCGCACGAAGGACCATATCTCCCAATGCGCGCCGACGCCGGCCTGCTGGCCGTGCGCGCCGATCGACACGTTGCGGCCGACCGCGGCGATCTTGCCCGCTTCGCGCGCCGAATCATCGTCGACATAATCGCTTTCGGGCGCAATCACGCGGCGCTTGTTGTCCGCCGCCAGGATGGCAGGCGGGATGTGGCGCGCGAGGATCGGCTGTTCCCACACATTGGTATGCGCGCGCCAATAGGGATCGCCGGCAGGGCCGCCGTATGTCACCACCAGCGTCGGGGTATAGTCGGTCTTCGTCTGGCCCCACAGCTGCACCAGATCCTTGTAGAAGGTGTGCAGCGGAATATTGTGCTCGACGGTCGTATTGCCGTCCTGGATCAGCGTCAGGTCCATCGTGTAGAGCGAGCCGCCCTCGGGCACGACCGCCATATTTTCGGCCTGCGCGGCCTTGACCACCATTTGTCGCTGTTCGCGGCGGGGCTGATTATAGTTTTTGACGCTATGCGCGCCTTGGGCCTTCAGTCGGCGGACATGCGCCAAAGCGTCTTCATAGCCGTCGATTTCGGCATAGATGCCAGCGGCCTTGGCGCCGTAGATGATCTCGCCGGTCGAGAAGATGCGCGGCGCGAGGATCAGGCCGGCGCGCTGCATTTCCGACGACACGAAAATTTCGGACGCGCGCGACGACGGGTTGTGACTGGTGGTCGTTCCCATCGCGAGGTTGACCATCTCCGACCAGTTCTGCTGCGGCACCAGTTCGTCATCGCCGTGCGGGCCGTGGGCATGGGCATCGACAAAGCCCGGAACGATCGTCTTGCCGGTCGCATCGACCGTCACCGCGCCCGCGGGAACGGTCACGGCGCCCGCAGGACCTACGGAAACGATGCGGTCGCCGTCGATGACGATCGCGCCATTGTCGATGATGCCGCCGTCCTTGGCCGCCATCGTCACGATTTTGGCGCCGGTGATCACGACGATGCCTTTGTGCTTCGCCGCCGCCTGCGTCATCGAGAGCGAAACGCCCTCGGTGGGCGGCGTGAATTTCACCGCGCGGTCATCGCCCGGAGCATCGGCGAACATTGCGCCCAGGTCGGCGCTGAACAAGGTCGCGCCGCGCGTCCAGTGGAGACGCCGGCCGCCGTCCGACCAATGCATATAGTCGGCGCCGCTGCCGCTGATCCGCGTGACGGGCAGGGCGCCGCTCTTGGTCGAAAGCGATACGTCCTGACCGCCGGGCATCAGCGGGGTGACGTAGGCGTCGTAATTCTCGCGGAAGGCGAGGGTGCGGCCGTCGGGCGAAATTTCATAATCGCTGACCAGGTCGCCGCTGGCATGAACGCGCTTGTCCTGACCGTTGAGATCGGTGCTGACGAGTTGGTTCTTGCCGTCGCCCGACGCGACCATGAAGATGCGGTCGCTATCGGCGCCGAACTGCGGCTTGGCGCCATTGTCGGTGATCCGGACGGGGGCGCCTCCGGTCGCCGCGACGCGGTAGATGCCGGGATCGTCGCCCCAGCGCTGTGACGTCAAGCCGCCGCCTGAGCGATGCTCGAATGCGATCAGCTTGCCGTCGGGAGAAAAGCGCGGTTCGGCATAATGGCCGGGGACGCTCGTCACCTTGCGCGACGCTCCGCCGTTGCCGGCAATCGTATGGATTTCGCCAAGACCGGCGTCGGTCCAGCGCACGAAGACGATCTGCTTGCCGTCGGACGACCAACTCGGCCAGAGTTCGAACGCGGCGCTTTTGTCCGCGGTCAACCGGCGCGCGGTGCCGCCCGTCGCGGGCTTGACCCAAAGCTTGCCGAGCGTCTCGAAAACCACCTGCTTGCCGTCGGGCGAGACTTCGGCCCAGCGCGGCATCTGGGTCTGGAAGCTGTCGGGTGCGACCTCGACCGCGGGATGCGTCGCATCGATGATCACGCGGTCATCGTCGATCTGGAACGGAATGATCCGCGCATCGCCACCTCCGGCGGCCACGCGGCGCAGCTTTCCGCCGGCCCAGAACAGGATTTCTCCGCTATCGGGCGTCCACGCCATATTCGGGTAGACGCCGGTGACCGCCCAGGTTTCCTGCACATCCTGATCGAGCGCGTCATAGACCTTCTTCTCGGCGCCCGAGGTCAGATCCTTTACGTAGAGTTTCGACTGCGCGCCCTCGCGGCGGACGAAGGCGAGCTTCTTGCCGTCGGGCGAGGGGGTGGGGCGCACCGCGCCGCCATCGCCCGATGCGGCGGTGTCGACCTCTCCCGTGTCGAGATTATAGCGTTCGATATGGAACAGGTCGGTGTTGCTGTCCTGCGCATATTCGAAAATCGGCCCCGGCGTGACGTTGCGCGTGTAATAGACATGCTTGCCGTCGGGCGCGAAAATCGGTTCGCCCAGCTCTTTCTGATGCCGCTCGTTCGGGCGCTTGACCAGCGGAACGCCTGCCCCGCCCGACACATGATAGAGCCAGACTTCGCCGGTGCCGAGCGAGCGCCCGGTGGTGAAATGCTTCTTGGCGACGATGAACTCACCGTCGGGACTCCAGCTCGGCTGGTTGAGCAGGCGGAAATCTTCCTTCGACAGCTGGCGCTTGTCGCTGCCGTCACGGTTCATGATCCAGATATTGTCGCCGCCGCCGCGGTCGGAGACGAAGGCGATGCGCTTGCCATCGGGCGAGAAGCGGGGCTGATGCTCATAAGCGAGGCCTTCGGCGATACGGGTGGGCGTGCCGCCCGCGATGGGCATGGTGTAGATATCGCCGAGCAGGTCGAAGGCGATCGTCTTGCCATCCGGCGCGACATCGACGTTCATCCAGCTGCCTTCGTCGACCGCGATCGGTACCCTGTGCGTTACCATTCCGGGCGGCGCGTTGACGTCCCATTTTTCGGGTTTTGCGTCGGCCGCAGGCGCGGCTGCCTGTTGAGCGAAAACCGATGTCGAACAGGCCAGAGTCGCGGCCAGGGCGAGTGCGATGCGCGCCATGAAATTATCCCCTGTTGTAATTATGCTGTGAGCATATGGCGCTCCCCGCAAAGCGCAAGCCGCCGCTTTCGACGAAGCCGCTGGCCGCGTCGACGGACGGCTGCTAGCGATAGGTAGCAATAAAAAACCGGGAGGGATTTGTGCCGCTGACGGGAATACGCGTGCTCGACTTCGGGCGCTATATTGCGGGCCCTTATTGTGCCGCCTTGCTCGCCGATTATGGCGCCGATGTCATCCGGATCGAGGCGCCCGGCGGCAATGACGACCGTTTTACGGTGCCCGTCGCCGAGGATGGATCGGGCGCGATGTTCATGCAGATGGCACGCGGCAAGCGGAGTCTGAGCCTGAAGCCCGGAACGCCCGAAGGGCGCGAGATCGTACGCAAGTTGGTCGCCGGCGCCGATGTCGTGATCGCCAACCTGCCGCACGATGTGCTGGGCAAGCTTGGACTGGACTATGAGAGCCTGTCGGCGATAAATCCCCGCATTATCCTGGCAACCGCCTCGGCCTTCGGCAGCGAGGGGCCGCTTTCGGAGAGCGTGGGCTTCGACGCGGTGGGTCAGGCAATGTCGGGGACGGTTCACCTGACCGGCACGCCCGACCAGCCCTATCGCGCACAGGTCAATTATGTCGATTTCGGTACTGCGCTGCACTGCGCCTTCGGGGTCATGGTGGCGCTGCGCGAACGCGAGCGGACGGGGCGGGGGCAGTGCGTTTCGGGGTCGCTTCTCGGCACCGCGCTGGCCTTTTCGAACGCTCTGACGATCGATCATGCGATCAACGGGATCGAGCGTGAGCCGATGGGCAACCGCAGTTTCAGTTCGGCGCCCACCGATCTGTTTCGCACCCGCGACGGCTGGATCGTCACCCAGATCGTCGGCGGCGCGATCTTCGCGCGCTGGGCGGCGCTGGTCGGGCGCCCCGAACTGGTCGACGATCCGCGATACGCAAGCGACATCGATCGCGGCGATAATGGTGCCGAACTGAGCGCGATCATGCAGCGCTGGTGCATCGAACGCAGCACCGAGGCCGCGATTGCCGAGATGGGCGCTGCGCGCGTTCCCGCCGCGCCGATCCTGAAGCCCGGCGAAGCGCTGGCGCATCCGCAGGTGGCGGCGATGGGCCTGATCGAACCGCTTGCCTACCCCGGCTCTCCCGCGCCGGCGCCGGTGATCCGTGCGCCGATCGGGTTGTCGGATGCGGCGAAGGCCACAGCGCGGCGCGCACCGCAGGCGGGTGAGCATAGCGATGCGATCCTTGCGGAGCTTGGTTATGATGCCGCCAGCATTTCCGCTTTGCGCGCGCAAAGGATTATTTGATCCGCCTTGCGGTGGACGGGGTAACATCGCCTTCCTAAGTTGCGAACCACAACCGAAATCTAGTGCAGGAGCGTCCAATGGCCGACCAGAATGACTATGTGCCGCCGAAAGTGTGGAGCTGGGACAAGGAAAGCGGCGGGCGTTTCGCCAACATCAACCGTCCGATCGCCGGACCTACGCACGACAAGGATTTGCCCGTCGGCAAGCATCCGCTCCAGCTCTATTCGCTGGGTACGCCCAATGGGGTGAAGGTGACCGTCATGCTGGAGGAATTGCTCGCGGCGGGTCATTCGGGCGCCGAATATGATGCGTGGCTGATCAACATCGGTGAGGGCGACCAGTTTTCGAGCGGTTTCGTCGACGCCAATCCAAACAGCAAGATCCCGGCGCTCGTCGATCGCAGCGGCGACACGCCGATCCGGGTGTTTGAATCGGGCGCGATTCTGATCCACCTCGCCGAAAAGTTCGGGGCTTTCCTTCCCACCGATCCCGCGCAGCGCGCCGAAACGCTGTCCTGGCTGATGTGGCAGATGGGGAGCGCGCCCTTTCTCGGCGGCGGCTTCGGCCACTTCTATGCCTATGCGCCCTTCAAGCAGGAATATCCGATCAACCGCTATGCGATGGAAGTGAAGCGCCAGATGGATGTGCTCGACCGCCGTCTGGCCGACAATGAATATATCGCCGGCAGCGATTACAGCATTGCCGATATGGCGATCTGGCCTTGGTACGGCGCGCTCGCCAAGGGGTTGATCTATGACGCTGGCGAGTTCCTGCAGGTGCAGGACTACAAGAATGTCCAGCGCTGGACCGATCAGCTTGCGGCGCGTCCCGCCGTCAAGCGCGGGCGGATGGTCAATCGGGTGATGGGCGATCCGGCGAGCCAGCTGCGCGAACGCCACGATGCGTCCGATTTTGACCTGCGCACCGAAGACAAGCTACAGGCAGCGAACGGATAATTTTGCGTATTTTGCGCGCCGGGCGCGCGGGCGATCGTTAACATTTGCCCGCGCGCCGCGCATTTCGGCGCCCGGCGCCGTATCTATAATCGGTAATTTGCGCAAAATTCCGGCACGTCGCCTTTGGGCGATGCTTGACGCGTGGCGGTCATGTTGGCCGCATGACAGGTTCATACCCCCGAAACGGCATCCGCCGCGCGGCCATCATCCGCGAGGCTCAGCGCCTAACCCGCAGCGAGCGGGCGGCGGCGATCGTCGAAATGGCGCTGGTGCTGCCGCTGTTCCTGACGCTGCTCATCGGCATCCTGATCTACGGGCAATATTTCCTCCTCGCCCATAATGTGCAGCAGGCCGCGAACGATGGCGCGCGCGCCGCGATCGTCGGCCTCGACGCCGCCGATCGCCGGGCGGTGGCGATCCGCGCGGTCGATCGCAGCATGGCGAGCATCGGCGATTACAGCCCCGCCAACCGCACCATAGCGGTCAGCGAGACCAGCGAGGCGGTTACCGTCGCGCTGACCTACACCGTTCCCGCCGACCATTTCCTCCGCTCCTCCTTCGTTCCGGCGCCCGGCCATGTGATCGGCGCCCGCGCGACCTTCGAACTGCCGGCGGATTGACGATGCGCCGGCCCATCCTCGCAAGACTGGCGCGCGATACGCGCGGCGGGATCAGCATCGCATCGGCGCTGGCGATGACGATGCTGATCGGGTCGGCGGCGCTCGCGGTCGACTTCGGATCGCTCTACCTCGACCGGCGGAAGCTTCAGGGCATCGCCGATGCGGCGGCGCTGGCGGCGGCGGGACGCCCCGGCGACGAACGGGCGGCGGCCGACCGGATCATAGCCGCCAACTGCAATTGCGCGATCACTATCTCGGCTTTCGAAGCCGGAACCTATACCGCCGATCCCGGCATCGCCGCCGAACAGCGCTTCGCCTGCGGCGGCTACACTCCCAACGCAATCCATGTTGTGCTCACCCGCGAGCGCCCGCTGTTCTTCGGGCGCTTTCTGACCGGGCGCGATCATAGCGTCATTCATGCCAGCGCCACCGCCGCGCGGCAGGGCTATGCCGCCTTCTCGCTCGGTTCGCGCGTTGCCGCGGTGCACGGCGGTCTACCCAATGCGCTGCTGTCGGCGCTCACGGGGAGCCAGGTCAATCTGAACCTGATGGACTATAAGGCGCTGGCCGATGCCGACATCGATCTGCTCGCTTTTTCCGACGCGCTGCGCACCGAACTCGATGCCGACTTGCTGACCTTTGGCCAGACGCTCGATACCCAGGCGACCTTACCACAAGTGCTGGGCGCGCTCGCCAAGGCAAGCGACGGGCAGGCGGCAAAAGCGATCGGCACGCTCGCCGATGCGGCACTGCCGCGTAGCCTCCTGCCGTCGCGCGCAATCGACCTCGGCCCGCGCGCATCGAGCATCCGGATCGACCCAGCCAATCCGGTGAAGGTCAACGCGCTCAGCATGGTGCGAACGATGCTGTTGCTCGCCAACGCCAATCGCCAGCTCGATCTTGCGACCGGCGTCACCATTCCCGGGGGTTCGGGGGTCGATGTGGCGTTGATGATTGGCGAACCGCCGGCCAACTCGCCGCTGATCGCGGTGACCGAAAAGCAGGACGTCATCGTGCGCACGGCGCAGGTCAGGCTCAAGCTGGCGGCGAGCGCCAACACACCGCTCGCCGCGATCGATATCCCGGTCTATACCGAATTGGGATCGGCCGAAGCGCGCATTTCGGACATCGACTGCCACCACGGCAGCGACGCGGTAACGCTGGGGATCAAGACGGCCCCTGCAACCTTGTCGATCGGCAAGGTCAATGCGATCGATTTTCAGAATATGCAGCGCCCACTGAACCCGCAGCCGGTCAAGCTGCTCAGCCTGCCGCTCGCGAGCGTGAATGCAAAGGCCGAACTGGTGCTGTCCGATCTTTCCGAAAAGCCCGCGCGCTTCACGCGCGACGACATCGACGATGGCCGCGTCAAGACGGTCGAAAGCGGGGGATTGGTATCGGGCGCCGCCAAATCGCTCGCCGACCGGATGGATTTGTCGGTCAACATCCTCGGGATCGGATTGAACGCCAAGGCGCTGACCAGCCTTGTCGGCGACACGGTCGGGCTGGCCGCGCCCGTGCTCGACGGCGTGCTCGAAAGCGTCACCGCGACGCTGGGGCTGCATCTGGGCGAGGCGGATGCACGGGTCAACGCGCTGCGGTGCGGCAAGGCGCGATTGGTCTGATCGCTCCGTTTCGGCGCCATTGCCGGTACGCCGCGCTGCCAGCCGCCCCGCATTCCTCCCATAAAATGTCCATGGCTTCGAAGGGGAGGCGAATTTGGCGACGGCACAGGAACCCGAACGGGTATCGGCGGCGGACTTCATCCGGGGCTTTGCAAGCTGGCGGCTCCGGTCAGCGCGGCGGCCGGTTGTGGTGACGCACCATGAAAAGGACGCGCACGTCCTGATCTCACACGACGATTACCGGCGGCTGCGCAAGCCCGCGAGCGGCGAAGCGGTCGACGCGCTGCAGGCCTCGCTCGCGAACCTTGTCGAGGCGATCCGCGATGCGGTGCTGCTGTTTGATCGCGACCAGCGCATCGTGGCGCTCAACCCCGCCGCGCGCGATTTGGTCGCCGGTAATGACGATCTGCTCGGGCGCCAATTGGTCGATATATTTCCGGGTTTCGGGGCAAGTCTGGTGGCGAGCCACGTCGCCCGGCTGATCAAATGCCGCGAACGCTTTGCGGGCGAGGTGCCTGGCCTTTTGCATCCGCGCCAGTGGCTGCGCGTCGACCTGGTGCCGGTTCCCGCGGGCGGCGCGATGATCCTTCGCGACACAAGCGCGACATTCGAGGGGGCGGCCGAAGGCGACACGCGCGCCGCGACGATTGCGGCGATCGAGGCGCAGGGAATGATCGGCCACGCCCGCCTTTCGGTGCGCGAGGCGATCGAGGACGCCAATTCCGCGCTGATTTCGATGGTAGGCGTCGACGCGCTGGCGATCCGGCGCGTGCGCTTTTCGGCGCTGTTGTCGATCGCGACGCGGCGCTGCTTTGCCGAAGCGCTCGAAACCGTATTCCGCACCGGCGAACCCGCGCGCGTCGAAGCCGAGTTGATCAGCCGCGAAGGCGAGGCGGTGCCCGTAACCTTGTCGATCGCCGAACGGCGCGGCGCCTATGCCAGCGATGGCGCGGTGGTCGTGGCGGTACCAAGGTCGCCGCGGGCCGGGTGAGCGGTCGATAACGACCGATTCCAGTCATTCGCTCCAGACCGGCGGCGAACGGCGACTTTGGGGTGGTTAGCTGTCGTTCGTTGCTAGCGGTCCGGGCTTGTTAGTGACTTCGAAGCGGGCGCGCTCAAAATCGATCTTCAATGTGTCCTCGAGACCGACCGCATACCCCTCCAGGAGTGCTATGCCATCACCCTTACCGCCGGGCCCAGGCTCTATCTCCACGAAGATCCCGCCACCTGTGTTGCCCCGTGAACGCACCTTACCGCGCTTGGAAAGCTGATCGACAATCGCCGCCCATTCGGCAGACTCTGTCCCGATCGCCTCAAGGGCTGCCAGTTCCAAAGGCCAAAAGTCTGTCACAGGACCTGAGCTTTACTCAATATCCAAAGGTCCGCAATCGGTCGCTCGCCGCCATTCCGACTCCCGCCCCCGCTTT
>OFTY01001439.1_pt1 | contig 10288 bp, 6 predicted proteins | sample 1775061 | NCBI WGS metagenome assembly OFTY01 (sample SAMN08195773, study PRJEB24354) | sludge metagenome | isolation source: sludge from phenol fed wastewater aerobic bioreactor B | place: India: Nagpur | collected 2016-09-16
GAGTATATTAAACCATATTGGGGCGCCGCAACCGGTAACAGCGGAGAATGGATACAGACTGATCTGGGAGATGTGAGCACCGTCAATGCCATTCAGGTGAATTATGCTGATCAGGATGCGGAATTCATGGGCAAGCAGGAAGGTATTTATCATCAATACAAACTGTATCATTCGAAGGACGGGAAGAAATGGCAGCTGTTGGTGGATAAAAGCAGGAATAAAACGGATGTGCCACATGATTACATTGAGCTGCCGCAGCCGGTAGAAACCCGTTTCATCAGGCTGGAGAACATACACATGCCTACCGGAAAGTTCGCCGTCAGCGGATTGCGGGTGTTCGGCAAGGGGCATGGCGCAGTGCCCGATACGGTGAAGAATTTTTATGTACTGCGCACGGAGAAGGATAAACGAAGCGCGTGGCTGAAATGGCCGCCGGTGGATAATGCGTATGCTTATAACATTTACGTGGGCATCGCACCGGATAAACTATACAGCTGCATCATGGTGCACAGCCAGAACGATTATTATTTCAAGGGAATGGACAGCCATTTGCCTTATTACTTCTGTATTGAAGCAATCAATGAAAATGGCGTGTCCAAAAGAACAGCTGTGATGAAAGTGGAGTAAATGTTAGAATTTATACCCCACCGTCACCCGCAGGTTGCGGCCCGGTTCCGCCTGCCAGTAGTAATACGTAGCATAAGTAGCGCCGCTGTAGAGATAAGTATCCAGCAGATTGAAAACATTGGCCGATACCTGGAAATGATCTTTTTCCCAGGATACACCACCGTCCAGCTTGAAGTAATCCGGCAGGTCTTTTCTGTCGATATTGGAACCCCAGCTCCAGGTACTGCGATCGGCCATGTAAGTGAAGCCCCCGGAAACACCCAGTCCTTTCAGTACGCCTGCCGGCAGCTTGTAGTTCAGCCAGGTATTGGCGGTATGTTTCGCGAAGCCGGGAACAGGGGATCCGGCCTTGAGGGTTTTTGTTTCCTTCATGATCTTAGAATCTGTATAAGCATAATTAGCAATGAGGTTCAGTCCGCGTACGATCTCTCCACGGATATCCAGTTCAACGCCTTCGGTTCTGGTTTGCCCTAACTGAAGGGAAACATTATCGCCCGGGGCGCTCTCCGGATCAGGGGAAAGCTGGTTGTTCTTGGTGATACGGTATATGGCGGCCGTGGTATTCCAGCGGCCGTTCAGCCAGTCGCGCTTGATACCGAACTCCACATTATTACCGGTGATGGGCTTCACCGTTCCCCCGCCCCGCAATTTCCCCGTTTGCGGCACAAAGGACTGATCATATAATGCATATACCGATGTCTGCGCATCGATAGACACGCTTAGCCCGATCCGCGGCGTGAATTGCTTGTCTGATGTACTATTCCCGTAAGAGGACTCCTTTACGAAAGTATACCGGCCCGCAAGGGTCAGGCGGATACTGTTCTCCAGGAATCCCAGCTCATCCTGCAAATAAAGACCGGTGTAGGATTGATTGATGATATTGCCGGTGGCCCGCTGCCGCAGGCTCCTGTTGCGGTTGAAGACCGGCAGGCCGTTTGCCGGTTTGCCGTATACGGGATTGTTGGTGTTGAAATATCCGCCCACGGAATCAAGGTTGAAGCCCTGGTTCCAGTCAGCCATATATTCTTTTGCGCCTGCGTCGAGACCGGCCAGGATGCGGTGTTGCAGGGCTCCGCTGCGGATGTTGCCATTCACAAACAGTTGCCCGTATTTCCCTTCATTGGCGGCATCCCAGATCGTCACCCGGCGGATCATGGTGCCATCCGGGTTAACGGCGCCTGGCCACATGGAGCTGCCCTGTTGTTGATAGTTGAAGTAAGCGGCCTGTGCTGTCAGTTTCCAGTCTTCGTTAAAACGATGCTGCAAATGCGCCATCAGGCTGTGATCATCGATCGTGGTGGGATCGATGCCGGGCTCGGCTACTGTGAACTCCCGGGGCAATGCGGCGTAATCCTTGGCAGAGAAGGCGTAGTAAGTGCCCACATTGGACATCCTCACGTGTTGTAACACGTATTCAAGTGTGAGGATGGTTTGCGGATCGATCTTGTAGCTGATGACGGGAGCGATGCTGTAACGATTGTTGAATTCATAGTTCCGGAAGGAATTTTTCGTTTGTCCCATCAGGTTAAGGCGATATAACAGTTTGCCGGAAGGGCTCAGCTTCCCGTCCAGGTCCAGTGTACCGCGATAGAAGTCGTAGCTGCCGAGGGTAAGGGTGGCTTCTCCTTTGTGAATGCCCGTCGGTTTTTTGGTGACCACATTATAGATGCCACTGGGTTCGCCGTTGGACATCAGGAATCCTGCGGGACCTTTCACGAATTCCACATGATCCACAAAGCTCATGTCTTCCGTGAGCGGCCCCCAGGCGGAGGTCACGTTCATCCCGTTCCTGAATGCAGAAGCCCTTGACCCGCGCATGTTCACGCGGGTGTAGAGGTCGCCCCAGTGCTCCAGCCGCGTAGTGCCGCTGACGTTGCGGATAAGGCCATCGCTCATACTGGTGATCTGCTGATCTGCCAGTACTTTGCCCGTCACCACCTGGATGTTCTGCGGTACTTCCAGCAGGGGCGCGTCCAGCCGGAGGGTGGGAGAGGTAAGGGCTTCCTTGTAGGGGTTTTTCACCTTCCGGACGGTGAACTCCCGGAGGTTCACGCTGGAAGTGTTCAGTGTGATGGTCACGGTGGTGGTCTCGTTTTCCTTTACCGGCACGCTGTGCGTCACTTTCTCATATCCAAGGTAGGACGCTTCCAGTTCGTAAGCGCCCGGATGGAGCCCGCGGAAAGCGAAAGCGCCGTTCTCTTCCGTGATCATCGCATTCCGCGTGCCTTTCAGCACAACGGAGACCGCTGCAGCGGGTTGGCCGTCTGCTGTAATTACTTTCCCTTTCATGTGTCCCCGGCCTTTGTCGTTTTCCGCATATGATGGTACAACATTAAATATTAATAGTACGGAGGATAGGAAAAACAGGTGTAGTAGATGTTTTTTCAGCATGGTGAGCATTATCGTTTAAGAATATTTTAATTAAATTTTAATCTCGGGGAATTGCAGTGCAAATTAGGGGTCCGTGGGGTGAGGGGGTTTCTACAATCGGGAAATTGATTTACGCAATTGGGAAAAATGGCATTTATGCTAACTTGCGGCAAATTTTTTAATGAGAGACATCATTTCTTCCCTTCTCCCGCTGCCACACCCGCTCGTAATTCGCGGAAACATGATGTATTAAAAAAAACTGGAAAATGGTGATAAGAAAAAGACCGGTAATACAAATCCTGCTGATCATGGTATGTTCGATCGGACCGGCGGCTGCCTTGCAGGCGCAGGATAAGCTGACGCTACAGCAGGCGCTGCATACCGCCAGGAGCAACAACCCGTTCCTGAAACCGGAACGCCTGAATACCAGCCTCGCCCAGAGCGACCTGGTAACCGCCGGATTAAGGCCCAACCCGGTACTGAATAACCAGACCCTGCAGTTGATGCAGGACCAGTATTTCGCGGAAGGCACCAAAGCGCTCCACCCGAAGAACCGCCAGGTATGGTGGCAGCTGACGAAACAGTTCCAGCTGTCCGGCCAGCGCCGTTATAAAATGGAAGTGGCCCAACGGAACATTACGTTAACGGAAAAGAACTACAGTAACGCGGAACGCAATGTGCTCTTCGCCGCCGGCAACAAGTGGCTGGACGTATGGTACAACAAGGTAAACCTGAACCTGGTGCAGGATGCGAAGGCCAATATAGACAGTCTTGTCCGCACGCAGGAAGTGCGCCTGAAGAACCAGGTGATCAGCACCACAGAGCTGGCCCGCACACAGTTATTATCCGAGCAATACCAGCTTCAGCTGAACAATGCCCGCCAGAACTATAAGAACGAGATCCGGAACCTGCAATTGTTGCTTGGGAATGCAGACAGTGTGGGAATAGACGTGAATGACCCGGTGATCTCGCTGGAGCTGGTGCAGGAGATGGACAGCCTGATGCATGTATCTTTCAACCAGCGCCCGGATATGCAGGCTGCCAGAAGTAGTGTGGAAATGGCGGAAAGCAATATCAAACTCCAGCGTTCCCTCTCCAGACCCGTTCCCGAGCTGGGAGTGGTGTACAATCCCCAGAATACTGTTCGTTACATGGGCTTCTTCGGAACTATCGATCTGCCGCTGTTCAGCCGTAACCAGGGTGAGATCCGGAAGTCAAAGGTAACCCTGCAACAGTCCCGGGAAACGCTCTCGGCCCTCCAACAACAAGTTCAAACCGAGGTTCAAACCGCCTATGGCTCTTACCAACTGAACCGCCAGACCGTGGAAAAATACAGGGAAATCCTCTCCAAGGCCGAACAGGTACTGCAATCCGTGCGGTATGCCTATGTAAAAGGCGGTACCACTATCATCGACTTCCTCGATGCGCAGCGCACCTGGTTCGATACCCGGAAGATGTACTACGATGCCCTTTACAGCTATCGCAAAAGTTATATCGAATTGTTATTTGTCACCGGATTGATCAATCAATTATAAAATAGTTACGGATGAAAAGAATATTGACCCGCTTTTTAATTGCCAACATAGCATGGATAGCCGTATCCTGCGGATCGCACGAGCCGAAGAAAACGGTTTCCTCATCCGGTAAGCCGGTGGTGAAAGACAGTGGCCGGGTGGTGGTGTTTCCCGCGGACAGTATCACGCTGGCCTTTTTCAAAACAGAAGTGGTAACGAAGAGCGACCTCAATGCCGAGCTGTCCGTGCCGGCCAGGGTAGTAGCCACCATTGTGCATTCCAGGGAAAACCCGGAACAGAACCTTGTGCTGTTCGATAACCCGGACCTTACCGCCAACTACACCGAAATGCTGCAGCATATCATCAATATCCGCGAGAAAGGCGCCATCATTCAACAGAAGAAGGCCATCGTGAGTCAGAAGCAGATAGAACTCGAGCGCTATAAAGACCTCCTTGAACATGGTGCCGGCACCGGCAAGGATGTATCCGACGCTAAAACCGAGCTGCTCTCCGCGGAAACTGACAAAGCAGTAGCGCAAACCGATCTTGCCAACAGTAAAATGGCCATCATCGAGCATGAGGCCCGCCTCAAACTGGCCGGCTTCGATCCGCATGCGCTGGTACATGCCCCTGTCAACAAAGTATGGGTGATCTGCGACATCCCGGAGAGTCAGGTTGTTAAAGTGAAAGAGGGGTCAGATTGCAAACTGGAATTCACTTCTTTCCCCGGCGAAACCTTTGCCGGCACCATCGAAGATGTAGGCGAAGTGGTGGATAACGTAACGAGGATGGTGAAACTTCGTATAGGCGTGAAGGATGCATCCAGCAGGCTGCGGGCGGGAATGTTCGCCACCGTGCGGTTCGGCGTGAGCGAAGGGAACAGTCTTTCCGTTCCCAAGGCTGTGATGGTAACGGTACAAGGTAAGAACTATGTGTTCGTGAAAAAGAACGATACCACGTTTGAGCGCAGGGAAATACTCGCCGGTGCGCAAGTGAACAACCGCGTGATCGTGTACAGGGGATTGCAGGAAGCGGATGCGGTGGTGACGACCGGTACATTACAGTTGAAGGGCATTTCATTCGGTTACTAAAAAACATCCGTATGCTACAGGCACAAATTTTTATAGATAAAGACGATCTCATCGGCACACAGCCGTTGTACGAATACATTATGCGTTTCCTGCTGCAGCAAAATATCAAAGGCGCTACCATGTATCGCGGTATCATGGGCTTTGGCGCCAATCAGCAGATGAAGCGGCCGGATGAGATATTTTCCTTCGACGAGCCGCCTGTGATGATCACATTTATTGACGAGGATGCCGCCGTGCAGAACGCGTTGAAGAAACTGCGGGAAGAATACAAGGGAGGATTCATTATTACACATCACGTAGATCTATTTGAAGCATGATCCGCAACATACTTATCTTTTCATTACGTAACCGGTGGGCAGTGATCATTGCGGCCATCGTATTGTCTGCCCTGGGCTACTGGTGCTTCACCCAGCTGAAGATCGAAGCATATCCGGATATTGCGGATACCAATGTGATTATCGTGGCGCCTTATGAAGGGCGTGCAGCGGAAGAAGTGGAACAACAGGTGACGATCCCGATCGAACGGGCGTTGAACAACGTACCACGTGTGCTGGACAGGAGAAGCCGTACCATTTTCGGGCTGTCTGTAGTGCAGCTCACTTTTCAGGATGGTACGGACGATTATTTTGCACGGCAGCAGGTGATAGAAAGATTGTCTTCCCTCTCGCTGCCGGAAGGCGTAACGCCGCAACTGGCGCCGCTCACCACCGCTGTTGGAGAAATCTACCGCTATGTGGTGGAAGCCCCTCCCACGGTAACACCCATGGAACTGCGGGATTTGCAGGACTGGGTGATCCGCCCCGGTATCCTGCAGGTGCCCGGCATTGCCGACGTAACCACTTTCGGCGGACCGCTGAAACAGTTCCACATCCTCACATCGCCCGAAAAACTGCGTAAGTATAACCTGACCGTACAAACCGTGATAGATGCCGTGGGGAAGAACAACCTGAATACCGGCGGAAATGTGATAGAGCGTGGCGGGCAGGGTTTTGCCGTGCGTGGCCTCGGTGCAGTGAAATCAGAGCGGGACATCCAGCGCATCGTGCTGACCGCCGTGAACGGGGTACCGATCTATGTAAAAGACGTTGCTACCGTGGAGATCACGCCGCCGCCGCCTTCCGGCGTACTGGGTTATTCCGTGCCGGATGAAGGGATCGACAAAGTAGGTTCCCCGGAAGGGATCATCCTGCTGCGGCGTGGAGAGAACCCCAGTGAAGTGCTGAAGCTGCTGAAAAAGAAAATAGAAGACATCACCGCTACCCAACTGCCGGATGGGGTGAAGATGCGGGTACTGTACGACAGAAGCTTCCTTATCGATCATTCCCTCGAAACGGTGTCGCATACGCTCTTCATGGGTGTAAGCATTGTGGTGATCATCCTCATTTTCTTCCTCGGCAGCGTTCGTTCTGCATTGGTGGTGACCGCCACCATTCCATTCGCCTTGTTGTTTGCATTCATCCTGATGCGGCTCACCGGCATACCGGCCAACCTGCTTTCACTGGGCGCCATCGACTTCGGGATCATCGTGGATGGGGCCTGTGTAATGGCGGAACATCTCATCCGGAGATATCGCAATGCCACACCGCAGGAGAAGAAAGGAGGCATTGTGGGGATCACTTTGCTGGCTGCGCAGGAGGTAGGGCGGGAGATCTTCTTCTCCGTAACGATCATCATCCTCGCTTACACGCCTATCCTGCTGATGACGCGGGTGGAAGGCAAGCTGTTCTCGCCCATGGCGCTCACACTGGCTTTTGCCGTGATCGGTTCCATGATATGCGCCTTATCCCTCATCCCGGTATTGATCTCCTTCGCTTACAAAAAAGCGCTTTCCACGGATAAGCCGATGAAGGAACACAAGAATATTGTACTGGATTTCCTGGAGGGATTATATAAAAGATCACTCAACTTCTTCCTGCGTTTTCATAAACAAACCGTTATCATCACCGGGATCGCTATTTTGTTGATGATCGGATTGGGAGGTAAGCTGGGAACGGAGTTCCTGCCGGAGCTGGATGAAGGTTCCATCTTCATGCGTTCCTTCATGCCCGCAGGCATTACCATTCAGGAGAATGCGAAGATCGCACCGAAGATCCGCGAAGTGATCTCAAAATATCCCCCCGTCCGTTATGTGATCACACAAACCGGCCGTAATGACGATGGTACCGATCCTTTCCCCGCCAACCGCACGGAAATACTGGTGGGCCTCAAGGACTATAAATTATGGAGCGACACCATCTCCAAGAAAGAACTGGTGAAAAGGATACAGCAAGACCTCGAAAGGAATATCCCCGGCGCCTCCTTCAACTCCGGCCAGCCTATCAGTGACCAGGTGATGGAAATCGTTACCGGCAGCGCGGCAGACCTTGCCATATCCGTTGTGGGAGACGATCTGGAATTCATGCGCCCGAAAGCCGACAGCATAGCAGCTATCGTAAAAGGCACTGAAGGTTCGGCCTCCGTGAACATCGAGCAGGAAGGGATGCAGGCACAGCTCGCGATCAATATCAACCGTGAAAATGCAGCCCGCTTCGGGATCAATGTAACGGACATTCAGGCCATGGTGGAAGCCGCCATCGGCGGTAAAGCCATTGGTACGTTATACGACGGCACCAAGCGGTACGACATCGTAATACGATATCTGCCCGAAAGCCGTAATACCATCGAAGCGATCAAAAACCTGCAGGTCCCCTCGGCCACCGGTGCCCTCATTCCCATGGAACAACTCGCGGACATACAATTCATCGACGGGCAAACGAATATCTACCGCATCGACGGCAAACGGATGGTGACCGTACGTACCAACGTGCGTGGCCGCGACCAGGGCTCATTTGTAGCCGAACTGCAGGAAAAGATCGGCAAACAGATCAAAGTGCCCAAGGGTTATGATATCATTTACGGAGGCCAGTATGAGAACCTCGAAAGGGCTGGCAAGCAGCTGTCGCTTACCATTCCGCTCACGATCGTTATCGTATTTGTATTCCTCTTCATGCTGTTTAAAAGCATGAAACATACGTTCGTGACCATGAGCTGTATACTGGTAGCCATGGCGGGAGGGATCGTGGCCTTGTTCATCCGTGGTTATCACTTCAACGTATCCGGCGGAGTGGGCTTTGTGTCGATCTTCGGGATATCGGTGATGGCAGGGGTGTTGCTCGTATCAGCCCTTAACCGCGAGATGTATCGTTCACCACTGACAGTTCGGGCAGCGGTGCAAAAGGTATCCGTAGATCAGTTCAAAGCCATCATGATGATGTTGATCGTGGCGATCATCGGTCTTGTGCCGGCCGCTATCAGCAGCGGCATCGGTTCCGATGTGCAACGCCCGCTCGCTACGGTGATCATCGGGGGATTGACCTTCACACTGCTGTTTACGCCGGTGGTGATACCACCGCTATATTACTGGCTGGAGAAAAGATCGGGACCACCCGCGCCGCCAGCGGATAAAGAAAAAGAACAGACGCCATGAGCGTCTGTTCTTTTTTTCATACATTTGATCATCGATCCGTCAATTGTTTAAACACCCAAAAAGAATGTCATGACCTGCAGTATCTTATGGGCAGCCCTCTTACTTCCCGCATTAACATTTGGTCAGCAAATCCGTTTTCCGCCAACCCCGGATGAAGATCCTGTAAAGGGATTGAATGAAAATTGCTTCCTGAGCGCGTACGGGCATCCAACGGAACAAGACCAGCAGCTGTTCATACAAACATTAAGGCCTTATGTTGACAGCATTGCAAAGGCCAACGCGCTGCCTCCCTCAGCCATTATGGCGATGACCATCCTGGAAAGCGGCTTCGGTTTCACCAGAACAGGTTACTACGCCAACAATCTTTTCGGGATCAAAGTCTTTACAACAGATACCGTTCAAGCTTTTGTACTGAAAGGGCAGCCGGATGAGAATAATGGAAAGAATATCCGGATCATCCGCAGAACCGACAAGGGACAGTTCATTTATGATGAAACAATCAGAACGGATAACCGATACATCAAATTCTCAACAAGACAGAATTGTGTTCGTTACCTGACCAATACCCTGCTGCAGAAACCCCGATACAAGCCGGCACAGGTTAAGTACCAGAACAATCTTAAAAAAGGAATGGATGAGCAGGAGGCGGCCCTCATATACGCTTATGACATTGCGCAGGCCGGGTACAACCATAAGGGAGGTGCCTATTACAGAAGCGCCATTGAAAAAGTGATCAAAAAATACAAAATATGAAGCGGGCATTTTACTTATGTATGATTAGCGCCGTATGGAGCGCAGTATGCTTCGGGCAAGGGAGCGGCCTGAAGGAAAAGTATCTCCGGGACAGCCTGACCATCATCGCCAAAAGAGTAGAAAACTCCATCATCAGGGCGAGGTACATGGAAGGAAAGCTAATTGCGATAACAGATACCATGAAAGACTGGACAGGGGTAAAAGTGTCGTTGTATGAGTACAAGTTCGGGGAGCATACGGCAAGGGTATACATGGCTAATGCGGATGCAAAGAAGATCGCTGCATGGATCATCACTGCCTGTGTTAACCTGACCAATAACCTGGCATACAAGGATAGCAGGCTGTTGATCGATAACATAAGATCTGCTTCAGGTGGACAGTTCCCTGTGAAAGGGATCGTTTATGAGGACGGCTTTCCTTATATTTTCAAAGATGGCGTAACGGTTAGCCTGTATAACACTACCACC
>OFTY01001440.1_pt1 | contig 10287 bp, 6 predicted proteins | sample 1775061 | NCBI WGS metagenome assembly OFTY01 (sample SAMN08195773, study PRJEB24354) | sludge metagenome | isolation source: sludge from phenol fed wastewater aerobic bioreactor B | place: India: Nagpur | collected 2016-09-16
GGCGATCCCGCCAGCGAGGCCCACGCCGAACTGACCGCCCTGATCGCCGACATGAAGGCCAAGCAGGACGCCCTGCGCGCCGCCCCCTATGTGGTGCTGGACCTGCGCGGCAACGGCGGCGGCTCCTCGCACTGGAGCCAGCTGATGGCCCAGGTTCTGTGGGGCGACGACTGGATGGCCGCCCATCCCGAACCCGCGATCGAGGGCGTCGACTGGCGCGCCTCGGACGGCAACATCGCCGAAATCTCCGCCTTCCTCGACAAGCTGCGCGCCACGAACGGCCAGGCCGAGCTCATCGCCTGGGCCGAGGACGCCATCACCGGCATGACGGCGGCGAAGGCCGCCGGCCAGGTCTATTGGCGTAGCGCCGATGACGACGCGCCGAAGGACGCCGCCCCGCCGCCGCCCGCGCCGCAACTGATGGCGGGCCGTGTCTATGTCCTGACCGATTCCAGCTGCGGTTCCGCCTGCCTGGACGCCGTCGATCTGTGGAAGACCGTCGGCGCCGTTCAGGTCGGGCGCGAGACCTCGGCCGACACCGTCTACATGGAGATCCGCGAGCCGACCCTGCCCAGCGGCCTGGCCGAGATCGCCGTGCCGATGAAGGTCTATCGCGGCCGCGCGCGCGGCAACAACGAGCCGCAGCGGCCCCAGTACGTCATCGAGGGCGACATGGGCGACGACGCGGCTCTGCTGACGGCGATCCGTCGGCTTCAGCCGGACTGACGCCTCAGCGCAGGAAGCGTTCGACCGCCTGCTGGAACTGACGGGGGCGGTCGATCATGACCATGTGCTCGGCCCCCTCGATCCGTTCGAAGGCGGCCGGTCGCGGCAGGGAGCGGTAGCCGGCGCGGAACAGGCCGTCGACATGGCTGCGCGGGCTGCGGTCGTCGGGACTCCAGCCGTAGACGACGGTGACCGGCGCCTCGATCAGCGGCAGGCGCGCGCGCAGGTCGGTGGTCATTACCTCATACAAGCCCTGGGCCAGAACCCGGCGGTCCCCGCCCTGCCAGCCTAGGCCGCCCAGAACATTGTCGGCCGCGCCGCCCAGCTCCAGCCCCATGGAAGAGGCCTGGGTCCGCAGGGCCTGATCCCCCAGCAGCATCAGCCCCTGATAGGCGATGCGGGCCAGCGGCTCGACGTCGGCGGCGGTCGAGCCGGGGCTGATCAGCGACGGAAAGAAGGGCGAGGCGTCCACCACCATGACCTTGCCGATGCGGTCGCCCGCGTCGGCCGCGACCCGCAGCGCCACCTGGCCGCCCATGGAGTGGCCGATCAGAGCCGGTCGTCGCAGCCCCTGTTCCTCGATGTAGCGGCGGATCTCGGCGGACGTCGGCGCGCCGACCAGCCCCTCGGCGTTGCCGCCGGGCGCCGTCTCGCCGAAGCCGCGCACGGTCACCAGATGCACGCGGTAACGCCCTTCCAGCGCCGCCGCCGTGCGCGCCCAGACCGCCGAGGTCGAGGCCAGGCCGGGGATCAGCACCACGTCCGGCCCGTGTCCCTTCGTCTCGACCAGGATGCGCGACGACTGGAACGGCGCCGCGGCGGGCGCAGCCGCCGGGCTCGCGGCCTGTACGGAGGCGGCCCCGACCGAGACGCTCATCAGGGCGCCGGCCAAAAGGGCGGAAGCAAGGGCGAAACGGAGCGGATGGCGCATCACGTCAGCCTGCCCCGCGATAACGGCGAAACCTCGACCAGGGCGGGCGCACGGCTGGGCCATTGTGTTTTTTCTCCAACAGGAGTGAACTCGGTTCCTTCCTGGGGAGGATGCTATGAAACCAATCGTCATCGCCATAGCCGCCGTCGCCGCTCTGGCCGCTTCACCCGCCCTGGCCGAAAGCTGGCACGTCGTCTCGCGCAGTTCGGCCACGGTCTTCATGCTGGACGTGGATTCCATCACCGAAGGGGACGGCGCACGCACGGCCCTGCTGGCGCGCGTGCCGGCGTCGGGCGCGACCGACGACCTGTCCTATTCCGCCGGCCAGATCAGCATCCGCTGCAGCGCCAACCAGTCCAAGCCGGGCGTGGAGGTTCTCTACGGCCCCGACGGCGCGGAGCAGGAGCGCATCGACGACGGCTACGACTTCGACGCCATCGCCAAGAACTCGCTGGATTCCTACATCAAGGACATGCTCTGCGACGGCCAGCGCAGCACGACCATCTACCCGTCCATCCGCGCCTTCATCGGGGCGGGACGGCCGCGCTAAAGCGGCGACGCAAGGCGCCCCGCCCCTTGCCGGAGCGGGGTGCGGCGTCTATCGGCTCGCCTAGGGGCGCACGCCCCTGGTTCGGGCGGCTCTTGTTCACCCTCAGCGCCTGAGGCGACGCCCAGGCGGCCGAACCTGTAGTGTAAACAGTCAGAGTCGCCGCCTTGCCCAACCCGACGTCCGCCGTCGCCGCCCCGTCCTGCGTTCCCGAATCCTCACTCGATCCGCAGAGCCTGGAGCGTCTGCGCGCGCTGTTGAACGCCAACGCCGACGCCATGGTGACCGCCTTCTATCAGGTGCTGCTCAACGACCCGGACGCCCAGACCTTCCTGCATCACTCCATCGTCCAGGAGCGTCTCAGCCCGTCCCTGCGTCGATGGCTGATCGACCTGTTCGCCCCGGATATGAACACGCGCGACACCGCCTTCATCGCCCGCCAGACCAAGATCGGCGAGGTCCACGCCCGCATCAAAATTCCGATGCATCTGGTCATGGCCGGCGCCGCCGTGCTGAAGGCCCGGCTGGCGGACGACCTGGCCGGCGACGCGGCGGCCTTCGACCTGCTGCGGCTGGCCGGCCAGCGCATCGACCACGCCCTGCGCCTGATGAGCCAGTCCTATGAGAAGGGCGCCAGCAACCGCGCGCGTCTGGACGAAGCCTACCGTCTCTTCTCGCTGGATCAGGACATCCATTTCGAGCGCGAAAGCCAGCGCGCGGGCCTGATGGAATGGAGCCAGAAGACCCTGTTCCGCATCCTGGCCTCGGGCGGCGTCGACGGGGCGGGCGCCCTGGGCGCCTCGCCATTCGGCCTGTGGATTCGGCACCGGGCCGACTTCCTGTTCGACGGCTCGCCCCATCTGACGCGGCTGAACGCTACCATGGAGCGGATCGACACGGAGCTGTTGCCGCGCTTCACCCCCGACGCGGTCCCGGCCGACCTGGCCGCGCCGCTGAAGGCGCTGGAGGCCGCCGTCGAGGAGGTCGCCTTCCTGCTGAACGAGATGTTCCAGGGCCTGGCGGGCATGGAGGGCGGCCGCGACCCGCTGACCCGCGCCCTGAACCGACGCTTCCTGTCGTCGATCCTGAGCCGTGAGATCGGCTTCGCCAACGCCAACCACACCCCCCTGTCGGTGCTGCTGCTGGACGTGGACCACTTCAAGCGGATCAACGACACGCACGGCCATCCGGTCGGCGACGAGGTGCTGCGCCAGGTGGCCGAGGCCGTGACCGAGAATGTGCGGCCCAGCGACTTCGTCTTCCGCTACGGCGGCGAGGAGTTCCTGGTGGTCCTGGTCGAAACCAGCCTGCACCAGGCCGCGACCATCGCCGAACGGATGCGCCTGGCCCTGGCGGCCAAGCCGATCGCGGCGGCGGGCCTGCCCCCCTTCAGCATCACGGCCTCGATCGGCGTCGCCGCCCACCAGGGCCACCCGGACGAGAACTATCTGATCAAGGCGGCCGACGACGCCCTCTACCGCGCCAAGCAGAACGGCCGAAACCGGGTCGAACAGGACCGCCGCGGCGCCTGACGGCGCCGCACGCAGTCCCCGCGATCAGGCGTCGACGGCGGCGTCCAGGGCGTTGTCCTGGATGAACTCGCGGCGCGGCTCGACCACGTCGCCCATCAGCTTGGCGAACAGGTCGTCGGCGTCGTCGCCATGCTCCACCTTCACCTGCAGCAGGGTGCGGGCGTTGGCGTCCAGGGTGGTCTCCCACAGCTGTTCCGGGTTCATCTCGCCCAGGCCCTTGTAGCGCTGGATGGCGATGCCCTTCTTGCCTGCGTCCAGCACCGCCGCCAGCAGGTCCAGCGGGCCGCGGATGGTCGTGGTCTTGTCCTTGCGGCGATAGACGGCCGGGGCCGAGAACAGGCCGTCGAAGGCGGCGGCGCGTTCGGCCAGACGGCGGGCGTCCAGCGAGCGGCCCAGCACCTCGTCCAGCACGATGGTCTCGCTGACGGCGCGGCGTACGCGGTTGAACGCCACCCCGCCCTGGGCGGCCAGTTCGCCGCTCCACGGGCCGTCGCCTTCCTCGGCGTAGAGGTTCAGCCGTTCGGCCGCACGCGCGGCGCGGTCGGCCAGCTCGCCGGCGTTCTCGCTGAACAGGCCGGCCAGGGCGCCCTGTTCGATGGCGAAGGCCGGAGCCCGCGTCGCCAGCCGGTCGACCAGCGCCTTGAAGCCCTTGGCCTCGCGCACCAGCTCCTGCAGGTCTCGTCCGGCGCGCACCTCGCCCGAGGCCAGCTCCAGCGCGGCCTCGGCGCTGCCTTCCTCAATCAGATAGGCGTCCATCTCCGCCTGGTCTTTGACGTAGCGGTGCTGCTTGCCCTTGGAGACCTTATAGAGCGGCGGCTGGGCGATGTAGACGTGGCCGCGTTCGATCAGTTCCGGCATCTGACGATAGAAGAAGGTCAGCAGCAGGGTGCGGATGTGGGCGCCGTCGACGTCGGCGTCGGCCATCAGGATGATCTTGTGATAGCGCAGCTTGTCGGCGTTGAAGTCGTCGCGGCCGATGCCGGTGCCCAGCGCCAGGATCAGGGTGCCGATCAGGTCCGACGACAGCATCCGGTCAAAGCGCGCGCGCTCGACGTTCAGGATCTTGCCGCGCAGGGGCAGGACGGCCTGGTTCTCGCGGTTGCGCGCCTGCTTGGCCGAGCCGCCGGCGGAATCGCCCTCGACGATGAACAGTTCGGACTTGGCCGGATCGCGTTCCTGACAGTCGGCCAGCTTGCCGGGCAGGCTCGAGATTTCCAGCGCCGACTTGCGCCGCGTCAGGTCGCGCGCCTTGCGGGCGGCTTCGCGAGCGGACGCCGCCTCGATGATCTTGGATACGATCATCTTGGCTTCGACGGGATGCTCCTCGAACCAGGTCGCCAGACCTTCCGAGCACAGGCTTTCGACCGCCGGGCGCACCTCGGACGAGACCAGCTTGTCCTTGGTCTGGGAGCTGAACTTGGGGTCCGGCACCTTGACCGACAGGACGCAGGTCAGGCCTTCGCGCGCGTCTTCGCCCGAGACGGAGACCTTCTCCTTCTTGGCCAGGCCCGAGCTCTCGATATAGCTGCCCATGACGCGGGTCAGCGAGGCGCGGAAGGCCGACAGGTGGGTGCCCCCATCCCGCTGCGGGATGTTGTTGGTGAAGCACAGCATGGTCTCGTGGTAGCTGTCGTTCCACCACAGGGCCAGGTCCAGCTCGATGCCGTCCTTCTGGCCGCGAATGACGATGACGTCCTTCAGGATCGGGGTCTTGGACTTGTCGAGGTGGCGCACGAAGGCTTCGACGCCGCCCTCATAGTGCAGCATGATCTCGATCGGCTCAGGCCCGCGATGATCCGACAGCTTGATGACCACGCCCGAGTTCAGGAAGGCCAGCTCGCGCAGGCGGTGCTCCAGCGTCTTCAGGTCGAAATCGATGTGGCTGAAGGTCGTGACCGAGGGGAAGAAGGTGACCTCGGTGCCGGTCAGCAGACGGCCCTTGTCCTCGCGCATCGGCGCGTCGCCGACGACGGCCAGCGAGCGCACGGTCTCGCCGCGCTCGAAGCGGACGCTGTGCTTCTTGCCGTCGCGATAGATGACCAGCTCCAGCCAGTCGGACAGGGCGTTGACCACGGACACGCCCACGCCGTGCAGGCCGCCGGACACCTTGTAGGAGTTCTGATCGAACTTACCGCCGGCGTGCAGCTGGGTCATGATGACCTCGGCGGCGGAAATGCCTTCCTCGGCGTGAATGGCGGTCGGGATGCCGCGCCCGTTGTCGGTCACGGTGACCGAGCCGTCCTCGTTCAGGGTGACCGTCACCAGGTCGGCGTGGCCGGCCAGGGCCTCGTCGATGGCGTTGTCCACCACCTCATAGACCATGTGGTGCAGGCCCGAGCCGTCGTCCGTGTCGCCGATATACATGCCGGGGCGCTTGCGCACCGCGTCCAGGCCTTTGAGAACCTTGATGGAATCGGCGCCGTACTCAGGCGAGGGAGCAGTCTGTTCGGTCATGAAAACGTCGGCTCAGGGTCCGTGGACGGACAGGGAAGAGGCGGCCCTTCGACCGCCCGTCTCAGGGGCGCAAATCAGCGCGCCCCGAAGTCCTCGATATATAGGAAATTCGACGGGAAAAGCGAGCCTTTAAGCCCTAGACGGACAGGCCGCCGCCTTCCACCGCCACGAACTGCGCGCGCCCCTCCAGCGCCGCGAACAGCGGGCGCTCGGTGCCCGTCATGAAGGCCTGCAGCTTCAGCGCCTCGATCTCGTCGAACAGGGCGGCGCGGCGGGCTTCGTCCAGATGGGCGGGCGCCTCGTCCAGCAGCAGAACGGGCTGCGCGGGCTGATCCGCCAGACGCGCCACCTGGGCCAGGATCAGGTTCAGCACCAGCGCCTTCTGTTCACCGGACGAGCCCTCGGCGGCGGGGCGGTTCTTCTCGCGATGCAGGGCCGTCAGGTCCGAGCGGTGCGGCCCGAACAGGCTGCGTCCGGCCGCCGCGTCGCGGGCGCGGGCGCGCATCAGGCCCTCGCCCAGCGCCTCGACGATGTCGGCCTCGTCCGCGCCCGCCGCCGCCATCTCCTCGGCCGGACCGGCCAGCCCCAGATCGGCCTGCGGGAAGGGGCGGTCGGCGCGAGCGTCGATCCCGGCCTGAAGCGCCTTCAGCGCCCCAGCGCGCGCCATAGCCGCCCGCGCCCCGCTCTCGGCCAGTCGGGCCTCCAGCGCGTCCAGCCACAGAGGATCGGCCGGGCGCGTCTCATCGGTCAGCAGCCGCAACCGCTCGCGCAGGGCCTTTTCATAGGTGGAGACGACAGCCGCATGGTCGGGATGGGCGGCGAAAACCAACCGGTCGAAGAACCGCAGCCGCTCGGCCCGCGCGTCCGAGAACAGCCGGTCCTGCTCGGGCGTGGCCCAGACCGGGCGCAGATGGTCCAGCAGCCGCCCCGGCGGCGCCGTCTCGCCGTCGATGCGCACGATGCGCCGCGCCGACGGCCCCATGGTCTGGACGCCGGTGCCCAGGCGGACCTCGTCGCCGTCCGAGGCTTGCAGCGTCGCCGCCACGGCCCAGGGCCGCCCGACCGCCTCGCCCGGCTCGCGCCGCCCCATCTCGGCCGCCGTCGCCCCGCGCAGCCCCTTGCCGGGGGTCAGCAGGCTGATCGCTTCCAGAAGGTTGGTCTTGCCCGCCCCGTTCGGCCCATGCAGCACCACCGTCCCGCCGGAAACCGGCAGGGTCGCGCTCGCATAGGAGCGGAAATCAGTGAGGGCGAGGGAGGCGATCATCGAGCAGGCAAAGCTTTCGGGGAACTAAGCCAGGCCTGCAGGTCAGCCAGCCAAAACGGGCCAAAGAGGGAATCTCGATAGATCAGCACCAGACGCTCAAAGCGCCGATCAGGCGCTCGTCGCGTTCGACACACGACAAGGACAAAAGGCGAGAACAGCCAATTTTCCTCAAAAGCGAGAACTTCTGATCGCAGGATGCGTCGCGCGCGACCCAGCACAGGCCGAAAAACAAGCCCGTCAGAACCAAGACAAATGCGCTTGGGCCTCACCAACCCCATGACGTTGAAGACGCCGACTAGTCCGAGACCGACAGAACTCAGCAGCCCGATCGCCAGCGAGGTTGACGCCAAGAACCACGCGAGGACGAAGCTGCCGATCAGGCACAAGAACGCGCCGAGCGCATAGCTGACCCGAGAGACCTCAAGTGCCGAAAGACTGACTTCGCCCTCTGGTATCTTGATCAAACCCGCAGCGGCATCAGCACGTACTGGACGCCCACGTCCGCCGGGTCGAGCACCAGCGTCGGGCTGGCCGGGTCGGCGAACTTAAAGTGGGCCGTCTCGCCGGTGATCTGGCCGGCGACGTCCAGCAGGTAGCGGGCGTTGAAGCCGATCTCGAACGGTTCGTCGGAATAGCCGATCTCGACCTCTTCCTCGGCCTGCCCGGCTTCCATATTGCGGACGGTCAGCTTCACCCGGTCGTTGTCGAAGGCCAGCTTCACCGAGCGGCTCTTCTCGGCCGAGATGGTGGCCACGCGGTCGACAGCCTTGGCGAACAGGCTGTTGTCGATGTCGGCCTGCTTGTCGTTGCCCTTGGGGATGACGCGCAGATAGTCGGGGAAGGCGCCGTCGATGACCTTGGAGGTCAGGCTGGCCTCGCCGAACTCGAAGCGGATCTTCTGGGCCGAGACCTGGACCTCGACCGGGCCTGCGCCGTCGTCCAGCAGGCGGCGGACCTGATCCACCGTCTTGCGCGGCACGATGACGCCGGGGCCGCCCGCCGCGCCCTCCGGCGCCGGGGTCTCGGCCAGGGCCAGGCGGTGGCCGTCGGTGGCCACGGCGCGCAGCAGCGGAATGCCGCCGTCGGCCACGGTGTGCAGATACAGGCCGTTCAGATAGTAGCGCGTCTCTTCGGTCGAGACGGCGAAGCGCGTCTTGTCGATCAGGCGGGCCAGGTCTTCCTTGGGCAGGGTGTAGCGCGCGCCCGAAGCCTCGGTCGACATGACCGGGAAGTCGCCCGCCGGCAGCACCGGCAGGTTGAAGCGCGAGCGGCCCGCCGCCACCACCAGACGCGGATCGTCGCCCGAATAGGTCAGCGACACCTCGGCGCCGTCCGGCAGCTTGCGCACGATCTCATACAGGGTGTGGGCCGGGGCCGTGATCTGGCCCTCGACGTTCACCTGGGCCTCGGCCTCGTCGACCATCTCCATGTCCAGGTCGGTGGCGGCGAACGACAGGCGGTCGCGCCCGGCGCTCAGCAACACGTTGGACAGGATCGGAATGGTGTTGCGACGCTCGACCACGCTCTGGACGTGCCCCAGGGCCCGAAGAAGCGCGGATCGTTCGATGGTCAGCTGCATTTGGTCTCGCCCGGTCGCGACCCCGCCGAAGCAGCGTCGCCGTAAATATGGGCGGGAACACTAGCGCATTGAGCGCGGGGGGCAACGGGCAGAGGCGCTTGCCCCCGATTTCCACAGGCTGGGCGCCCCGGAAATCCGCTCATCCCGGTCTTCGCCAGGATGAGCGGAGGGGAGAGTTTACCCGCGCAGTTTGCGCGCCGCTTTCCTTTTACCCGCGCAGTTTGCGCGTCAGGGCCTCGACGTCGCGGGCGATCTGGTCGTCCTTGGGCATCAGCTCCTCGATCTTGCGGACCCCGTGCAGGACGGTGGTGTGGTCGCGCCCGCCGAAGCGGCGGCCGATGTCGGGATAGGAGCGGGTCGTATGCTGCTTGCACAGATACATGGCGACCTGACGCGGGCGGGCGATGGCGCGGGTGCGGCGCTCGCTCAGCAGGTCGGCCTGCTTGAGGTTGAAGTGCTCGGCCACCGTCTTCTGGATCTCGTCCACGGTGATGCGGCGCTCGGGGCCCGTGCGCAGGGCGGCGCCCAGCAGGGACTGGACCTCGTCCACCGTCAGAGCCGACAGGCGGCTGCCGGCGACGGCGGCCAGGGTGTTCACGGCGCCTTCCAGCTCGCGCATCGAGCCGGGAGTGCGGTCGATCAGATGCTCCAGCACGTCGGCGCGGGCCTCGCCCGTGACGACGCCCAGCTGGGCCAGGGCGTTCAGACGCGACTGGGCCACGGCGACCTTGAGGTCGCGGTCCGCCGCCTCGACCGGGCAGGTCAGGCCCGCGGCCAGGTGGCTGCGCAGGCGCGGCTCGACGTCGGTCAGGGCCATGGGCGCGCGGTCGGCCGACAGGACGATGCGCTTGCCGTCCTCGATCAGGGCCGAGAGGGTGTTCAGCAGCTCTTCCTGGGTCGAAGTCTTGCCGCCGACGAACTGGACGTCGTCCAGCAGCAGCATGTCGGCCGAGCGCAGGCTTTCCTTGAAGGCGGCGGTAGAGCGGTCCTGCATGGCGCGTACGAAGGTCGACAAGAAGCGTTCGGCGGTCAGATAGACCACCTTGGCGTCCGGGCGCAGGCGCTGGGCCTCCCAGGCGATGGCGTTCAGCAGGTGCGTCTTGCCGTAGCCGTAGGGGCCGCAGAAAAAGACGGGGTTGAAGTGGCCGTCGGCCCAGGTCGCCACCTGCTTGGCGATGGCCAGGGCGAAGGCGTTGCCGTGGCCTTCGACGAAGCTGTCGAAGGTCAGGCGCTCCTGCAGGCCCGCGGCGCGCA
>OFTY01001441.1_pt1 | contig 10264 bp, 7 predicted proteins | sample 1775061 | NCBI WGS metagenome assembly OFTY01 (sample SAMN08195773, study PRJEB24354) | sludge metagenome | isolation source: sludge from phenol fed wastewater aerobic bioreactor B | place: India: Nagpur | collected 2016-09-16
AAGCCTATGCGGCGCTGGATCAGACCAGCCTGGCGATCGGTTATCTGAACAAGGTACGCGTACGCACCGGGAACGGGGATTACACCGGTGCCGCAGATAAAGCCACCGTTGAAAAAGAAATACTGAACGAACGCGGCCGGGAATTGTTCTTTGAGAATAAGCGCTGGTACGATCTCGTGCGTTTCCACAAAGGCGGCACGATTGACGTATACAAGTATGTGCCGAACCTCACCGGCAAGGCAACGCCTTTATTCTGGCCGCTCAGCACCGCCGTGATGGCCAATAACGATAAAATCAAACAAACAGAAGGATATAACTGATGGAAAAAGTAACAGGACTCATTGCAGCCGCATTCACCCCGTTCCGCGAAGACGGATCGATCAATTTCGGGCTGATCGGCCCGCTGACGGACAAACTGGTGGCGGATGGGCTTCGCGGAATATTCGTATGCGGCAGCAATGGCGAAGGCCCCAATATGACCACTGATGAAAGGATGCGTGTGGCGGAAGCCTTTGTGAAAGCGGCCGGTAAACGACTGCTGATCTTTGTGCATGTAGGGCACAGCAGCATTGCGGAAGCAAGGATACTGGCAGCGCATGCACAAGCCATCGGAGCGGATGCGATCTCCGCAGTGGCGGCATTCTATTTCAAACCGGTTTCCGTGCAGAACCTGGCGGACAGTATGGCGCAGATCGCTTCTGCAGCTCCGCTGTTGCCATTCTACTATTATCACATCCCGCATCTGACGGGTGTGGGTATGGATATGATCGAATTCCTGAAGATCGCCGGCCCGCTTATACCCAATCTTGCCGGTATCAAGTATACCGCCACATCGTTGCAGGAATACCAGTCCTGCCTGAATTTTGAAAACAGCAGATACGATATCCTGTACGGACTGGATGAAATGCTCCTCCCCGCCATGGCCGTAGGTGCGAAAGGAGCCATCGGCAGCACCTACACATTTGCGGCGCCGTTATACCTGCGTACAATGGAAGCCTTCCGCAAAGGAGATATACAAAGGGCGCAGGACCAGCACGCATACATGGTGGAAGTGATTCGTATATTAGTGAAATATCCGCCCATACCGGGGCAGAAGGCGATCATGAAGATGCTGAACTGGGATTTGGGTCCATGCCGCCTTCCGCTCGTTACGTTTGACGCGGCTGCGTATGAAAAGTTCAATCATGAACTGACGGCATTGTCTTTCTTTGAAAAAGTGCCGGCGCGGAAAACGGTCCATACACCTTAAAAGCAGTGTGCATGCGAATTATCAACAGATTGTCAGTATTCATTTTATGCTTGTTAACAATGGAAACCAGTGCGCAGCAAACTGCCGGAGAGATATTTTTTAACTGGAAACAGGCCACGGCATTGCCGGATGTGGATGGCCTGGCCGGAAGCTATGCCGGTGTCAGCAACGGTGCGTTGATCGTGGCCGGTGGAACGAATTTCCCGGGGGATAAAAGACCCTGGACCAACGGCGTCAAAACGTGGTACGACAGTATCTGGGTGCTGGAAAAAGAAAGCGGCTCATGGAAACAGGCCGGGAAATTACCACGGCCCATGGGCTACGGCGTGGCGCTCACTGCCAGGAACGGAATTGTTTGTCTTGGTGGCGGCGATGCGAAACAAAATTATGCAGATGCCTTTATCCTGCGTTATCAGGATGGAAAAATATTAACGGAAACCCTGCCTTCTTTACCTTCCCCGATGATCAACGGTTGCGGGGTTGTGATGCAGGAAACGATATACTTCGTGGGAGGGATCGCCACTCCCACAGGTACTACAGCACAGCAATGCTGGAGCCTGAATCTTTCAGCGCCCGCGGAAGCACGCCGCTGGAAAACATTGCCGTCGATTCCAGGGCCATCCCGTATGTTGGCGATGGCCGGCGCGCAGGAAGGAAAAGTCTACATCTTCGGCGGCGTACAGTTGTTACAAACACCCGGAGATACGGCACTGCACCGGAAGTACCTCAAAGATAGCTGGGAATACACGCCGGCAGCGGGCTGGAAACGATTGGCGGATATGCCATATACGCTGGCGGCCGCGCCATCTCCTGCGTACAATGCGGGACAATCGCATCTGTTGCTGTTCGGCGGGGATGACGGTGCTAATGCTTCAAAGGTGGCGGAACTGAAAGATATGCATCCGGGATTCAACAGGAATATCCTCGCTTATAACACCATCACGGATGCATGGTCCGTTACCGGGAGCATGCCTGTGGACGCAAGATCAGATGCGGCCGTTAATCCGCATGGCAGCACCTATGCGCCTGTGACCACGCCGCTGGTGATCTGGAACAATGCAGTGGTGATACCGGGAGGAGAAGCCAGACCCGCAGTCCGTAGCAGGAAGATATTGATGGCTGTGCCGCAACAACCGGGCGGAAAGTTTGGCGGGCTGGACTGGACCGTGATCGGGTGTTACTTCCTGCTCGTGATCGGCATCAGCGTATATGTATCCCGGAATATGGGAAATACAACCGGCGATTTTTTTCTTGGCGGGCAGAAGATCCCCTGGTGGGCTGCGGGTCTTAGTATTTTCGGCTCCAAGCTGAGCGCGCTCACTTTCATTGCCATTCCCGCAAAGGCTTATGCAACAGACTGGGTCTACATCCTCAATAACCTCATGATCATCGTAGTGGCGCCCATCGTCACCATCTTCTATCTGCCTTATTTCCGCAAACTGCGGCTTACCAGTGTGTATGAATATCTGCAGATACGTTTCAACACGAAAGTAAAACTGCTGGGCAGCCTCACTTTTGTGATCTTCCAGTTGAGTCGTCTCGGTGTGGTGATCTATCTTCCTGCGCTGGTGCTCAGCACAGTAACGGGCACGAATATATTTTTGTGCATCCTGCTGATCACGGTGATCACAACGGCATATAGTGTGAAAGGCGGGATCGAGGCCGTGGTATGGACGGAGGTGATGCAGGTATTCGTATTGCTGGGCGGGGCGCTCGTGAGTTTCTGTTTTATGGCCTTCAACACAGAAGGAGGGTTCGGCGGTCTTGTGCAGGAAGCCTGGCAGAACAACAAGCTCAAAGTGGCAGACCTTGGCTGGAGTGTGTCGCAACCCGTGTTATGGGTGATTGTGTTGGGGGCGTTCCTCACCAATCTTGTCACCTATACTTCTGATCAGGTGGTAGTGCAGCGGTATCTGACAACGCCTACGGAAAAGGAGGCGCGCCGTTCCATCTACACAAACGCATTGATGGTGATTCCCGCCACCTTTATTTTCTTTGGCGTAGGTACTGCGCTATGGTTCTTTTACCGGCATCATCCGGCGGACCTGAATCCGCATGGCCGCGTGGATGACATTTTCCCCTGGTTTATTTCACAACAGCTGCCGGCGGGGCTTTCGGGGCTGGTGATCGCGGGTTTGTTCGCCGCCACTATGTCTACCATCAGTTCCAGCATGAATTCTATCGCTACAGTGATCACCACCGATTTTTACAGAGGATTCAGGAAGGACGCTACAGACCGGCAGAGCCTTCGCTTCGCCAAAGGGGTAACGCTGTGCCTGGGTCTTATAGGCTGCCTCATCGCGATATACCTGGTGTATCTCCGCAATACCTCTATCTGGGATCAGTATCTGAAGATCATTGGATTGTTTGGTGGTTGCCTCGCGGGGATGTTTGCAGCGGGCATATTCTTTAAACGGATCAACAGCCGGGGCATTTTGGCGGGCTTTGTGCTGAGCAGCATCGGCTTGTATTTTTTACAAAGATCAAATACTGTGAACTTCTTCCTGTATCCCGTATTTGCGGTGATCGGTTGTGTGCTGGCAGGATACATCTTTAGTTGGTTGTTCCCGGAAAAAAGTCGCGCATGAAAAACATCATTTATATCGCTATCCTGATCTGTACCGGCTTTCCACCAGCGATGGCACAAACTGCAGTTTTTGAATCCGGGAAGGAAGGGTATGCATCTTTCCGGATTCCCGCTTTTATCAAAGCCCCCAATGGTGATCTGCTGGCCTTTTGCGAGGGAAGAGCAGACAACAGCAGCGATTTCGGGGATATTGACATCGTAATGAAGCGGAGCAGGGATAAAGGGAAAACATGGAGCACACTGCAGGTAGTGGCTGATAACGGAAAGTTGCAGGCCGGAAACCCTGCACCCGTGGCGGACTTCACAGACCCGGCATACCCTCGTGGCCGCATTTTTCTTTTTTACAACACGGGCAATAATCATGAAAGTGAAGTGAGAAAAGGAAAAGGATTGCGGGAGGTGTGGTACCGGACCTCCGCGGATAACGGGCAAACCTGGTCGGATCCCGTGAACATCACGGCACAGGTACATCGACCCAAAACTGCACCGTATCATTTCGCGGAGGACTGGCGCTGTAACTTCAACACCCCCGGCCATGCGATGCAATTCCAATCCGGACAATACAAAGGCCGGATATTTGTAGCCGCCAATCATTCTGCCGGCGATCCGCAGCCGAAATTCATGGAATACCGCGCTCATGGCTATTATACGGATGATCACGGTAAAACATTCCATCTCAGCGGGGATGTTCCTTTTCCCGGCGGGAACGAAGCAATGGCCACGGAATTGAGTGGGAACAAACTGATGATGAACATCCGCAACCAGCAGGGAAATATCAAAACGAGGATCGTTGCCATCAGCAGCGATGGCGGTGCACACTGGGATACCGCTTATTACGATCACCAGTTGCCGGATGCCATCTGCCAGGGCAGTATTTTGACCATCGGTGCTCACAAGGGCAGGGCAGTGGTGGCGTTCAGCAATGCCGCCGATACCACCAGGCGGGATAACCTCACCCTGCGGATCAGTAAAGACGAAGGCAAAACCTGGACGCAAAGCCATGTAATAGATCAAACCGGCGTGGCGGGAAATGCTGCTTATTCGGATATGGTTCTCCTCGGGAAAGGAAGGATCGGTGTGTTATATGAGAAGGAGAAATACGCACGCATCATTTTCACCGTCGTTCGATATTAGCACATTTTAGCAGCGAAAATTGCGCAGGAACTTCCTATTTTTCAGCTTTAACTGAAAAAAGGACTATCTATATGAGCAGAAGAAAATTCCTGCAGCAATCCGCCCTGCTGTCATCCGCTATACTCCTGCGCCCCGCGCTTTCCTGGGCAGCATTGCCTGATTTCCCCGTTGTGCGCATTCCGGAAGCGAAACGCAAATTCCGCAGCGATGCTGTAGAGAAAGCGATCGCCGCTGTGAAAAGCAAAAGCGGAAACCCTGAACTGGCGTGGCTTTTCGAGAACTGCTTTCCGAATACGCTGGATACCACCGTGGAGCATGAAATGAAGAACGATCGCCCGGATACGTATGTGATCACGGGAGATATCGATGCCATGTGGCTTCGCGACAGTACGGCGCAGGTAACGCCATATCTGCAGCTGGTGAAGGACGATGTGCCATTGCAGCACCTCATTGCCGGCGTGATCAATCACCAGGTAAAATGCATTCATAAAGACCCTTACGCCAACGCCTTCTATAAAGACGAAAACAAACAGGGCGAATGGAAATCGGATATCACTGATATGAAACCCGGTATCCACGAACGCAAATGGGAGATCGATTCCCTCTGTTATCCTATCCGCCTGAGCTATCAATACTGGAAGATCACCGGTGATGCCGCACCTTTTGATGACGCCTGGAAAAGCGCGGTACAACTCATCCTCAAAACATTCAAAGAGCAACAAAGAAAAGATGGCCAGGGACCGTACCACTTCCAGCGCAAGACCTCCTGGGCCACAGACGGCGTGCCGTTGAGCGGATATGGTTATCCTGTAAAGCCGGTGGGACTAATCTGTTCCGCTTTCCGCCCCAGTGACGACGCTACCATCTTCAGTTTCCTCGTCCCCTCCAACTTCTTCGCCGTGGTGAGCCTGCGTCAGGCCGCAGAAATGGTGCAGGCCCTGCATAAGGATACCGAACTGGCCACAGCCTGCCGCGCTTTGGCTACGGAAGTGGAGAACGCATTGCAACGCTATGCGGTGGTAACACATCCGCAGTTTGGAAAGGTGTATGCCTTTGAAGTGAACGGTTTCGGCAGCTTCCATCTTATGGACGATGCCAATGTGCCCAGCCTGCTGTCTCTCCCGTACCTCGGCGCGGTGAAACCCAACGACCCCGTGTATGCCAATACCCGCAAGCTGATCCTGTCCGGGGAGAACCCGTTCTTCTTTTCAGGAAAGGCGGGGAAAGGGATCGGAAGTCCGCATACCGGTCTGCACCGCATCTGGCCCATCAGCATCGTGATGCAGGGCCTTACCAGCAATAACGATGCGGAGATCCGGCAGTGCCTGCAAACCCTGCAAAAGTGCCATGCCGGTAAAGGTTTCATGCATGAATCCTTCCACCAGGACGATCCGGCGAAATTTACCCGCTCCTGGTTCGCCTGGGCCAACACCATTTTCGGAGAGTTTATCTGGAAAGTGTTCCGGGAACGGCCGCATTTGCTCAAATAAACGGGGATTGTCCTTTATATTTGGCTTCTTAACGCACCGATCCTGTATGGAGAGTAAGCAAAATGCCTATTTCATCACCCGCTGGCAATCCCAGATCAAAAAAGGACTGTTCGAGTATATCATCATGCTCCTGCTGCAAAAGAAGGAGCGGTACGGGTATGAATTGATCAGCGAGATCAAGCATCTGGCAGATATGGATATCGCGGAAGGCACGATTTATCCGCTGTTGAGCCGGCTGAAGAAAGAAAAGCTGGTGGATTCGCGATGGGTGGAAATGGAGGAAGGAGTGCCGCGTAAATATTATAAACTGACGGACTTGGGTAATGAATACCTGGAAACCATGTATCAATATCTCGGTGAGCTGATGCAGGCCATCGCAGACCTGAAGAATGTGTAAAATTTCGGCAAGATGAACGGTCAGAAAAAATATATCCTGTCCCTGGACCTCGGCTCCAGCGCCGCCGGTGCAGCGCTATTCTCCCGTCAGGGGCAGGTGGTGCTGCAATTGCAGAAAGAATACGAGAAATATTATCCGCAGCCCGGCTGGATAGAGGTGGATCCGAATGAGATCTGGTTCACCATGCTGTCTGTCATCGAAGAGCTGATCGAAGACGCAGGGATCGATGCCGGTGAAATAGCAGGAATAGGGATGGCCAGTCAGCGGGAGACCACTGTGCTATGGGACCGCGTCAGCGGGGAGCCAGTGTATAATGCCATTGCGTGGCAGGACAGGCGCACTTCAAAATTATGTGATGCGTTCAGGTACCAGGGGTTCTCCGGCATGATCCGGCAGAAAACCGGACTGATCCTCGATGCATACTTTTCCGCCAGCAAGATCGCGTGGATACTCGATCATGTGAAAGATGGCAGAACGCAGGCGGAACAGGGCCGGCTGGCTTTCGGCACCATCGACTCCTGGCTGTTGTGGAAGCTCAGCGATGGTAAAACCCACCTCACAGATGTAACCAACGCTTCGCGCACCATGCTCTTCAACATTCATACCCTTACCTGGGATGAAGAACTGTTGCGCCTTTTCAATATACCCCATCAATTACTTCCGGGCATTTGCTCCAACAGCGAGATTATTGCGCATACCGCTTCTTCCCTGTTTCACACATCCATCCCCATTGCCGCCATGGCAGGGGATCAGCAGGCTGCCCTGTTTGGGCAGATGTGCCTGGAACCCGGGATGGTGAAGAACACTTATGGGAGCGGATGCTTTGCATTAATGAATATCGGCAGCCAGCCTATCATATCTGAAAATCATCTGCTGACCACCATTGCCTGGCGTATAGGCGATAACGTTACCTATGCCCTGGAAGGCAGCGTATTCGGCGGCAGTTCCGTATTCCGCTGGATCAGGGATGGACTGGGGCTCATCGAATCCACTGCGGAGATCGAAGCCCTCGCCCAAACAGAACCTGACAACGGCGGCGTGCTCTTCGTCCCCGCACTGTCCGGCCTCGGTGCCCCTTACTGGGACCCTTACGCCCGCGGCATGATCATCGGCATCACCCGCGGCACTTCCTCCGGTCACATCGCACGCGCGGCGCTGGAAGGCGTGGCCCTTGGCATTGCCGATGCACTGGAGGCAATGGAGAAAGACAGTGGTCGCGCTATTACGGAATTACGGGTAGACGGCACTTCTGCGACCTACGACTTCTTCATGCAAATGCAGACAGACATCCTTCGTTATCCCGTCATGCGTCCGCAGGTTCAGCCCGCAGCCGCCACTGGCGTTGCGTATCTCGCCGGCCTCGCCACCGGCTTCTGGACCCTGCAGGAGATCAGGGAGCAATACACGATCGCCAGAACGTTCCGGCCGGGGAACAGTGTGCCCGGACTTCGGGAGAAATGGCAGAAAGCCATTGCGCGGGTGAAGAACTGGGATCTGTAGCAGCAGGAACAATGCCCCCGCGCAGGTTGTTACTACTAACATGTACCATCGCGCTATATTCACCAGAAAAAAACGAGAGAAAGGTATTAAATTTGCCAGTATCGGAATGCGATGTATATTGTATAATAATGCTTGAACAAAGAGACAATGAATCGTCAAGAACAGCTGAAAGTCATTGAACAGGAACAGGAATGGGATGTGATTGTTATCGGTGGCGGCGCCACAGGCCTCGGAGCCGCGCTGGAAGCCACCACCAGGGGATACAAAACATTGCTGCTGGAGCAATCCGATTTCGCTAAATCCACGTCCAGTAAAGCCACCAAACTCTTGCACGGAGGCGTAAGGTACCTGGCGCAGGGAGATGTTGCCCTGGTGCGGGAAGCCAGTGTGGAAAGAGGTTTGTTGCTGAAAAATGCCAGGCATCTCTCCCGTAACCTCTCCTTCATTATACCCGCTTACAGCTGGTGGGAAGGTATTTATTATACGATCGGGCTGAAGCTGTACGACTGGATGGCAGGGCGCCTCAGCCTCGGGAGTTCGGTACATATCTCGCGGAAAACGACTCTCGAAAAGTTACCTGGATTAAGCGGGAAAGGTCTGGCGGCAGGGATACTTTACCACGACGGGCAATTTGATGATGCACGACTGGCCATCAATCTCATGCAAACGATCTACGAACAGGGTGGTCTTGCCATGAATTATATCAAAGTAAAAGCGCTCGGGAAGAACGGTAACAGGCAGGTGTCTGTCGTAACGGCGGAAGATGTGGAAACCGGGCGTGTATATAAATTGAAAACGAAAGGGATCATCAATGCCACCGGTGTTTTTGTAGACGACATCCTCGAAATGGACGACCCCGGTATCAAACGCAAGATCGTGGCGAGCCAGGGAGTGCATCTGGTATTGGACCACGCTTTCCTGCCCGGTGATAATGCCCTGATGATCCCAAAAACCAGCGATGGCCGCGTATTGTTCGCGGTACCCTGGCACAACAAAGTAGTTGTGGGAACTACAGACAATCCCGTGAATGAGATCAGTCTTGATCCCGTGGCGATGGAAAAAGAGATCAGCTTTATCCTCCATACGGCCGGACAATATCTGGCGCGTGTACCCACCCGGGCGGATGTGAAAAGTGTATGGGCAGGTCTTCGTCCGCTTGCGAAACCGGAAAAGAGCGAAAAAACGAAAGAGATCTCCCGCAATCATAAGATCATGGTATCTGCTTCCGGGCTTGTGACGATCCTTGGCGGCAAGTGGACCACCTATCGCAGGATGGGGGAAGATGTGGTGAATAAACTCGAGAAAGTAAAACAGTGGAAACCCGTGACCTCCACTACGCGGCATCTGCCGATCCACGGTTCCGCAGAAAAGCTCGGCGAAGCAGACCCTTTATATTATTACGGCTCAGACGCTGTCACAGTCCGCAATCTCCCCGGCGGCGGTGAAACGCTCAGCACGGCATTGGGCATCATTAAAGCGCAGGTAATATGGGCGGTGCGCACAGAAATGGCGCATACGGTGGAAGATGTGCTGGCCCGCCGTACCCGCGCACTTTTCCTGGATGCGGAAGAAGCAGTTCGTATAGCCCCGGCCGTAGCCGCCATCATGGCGGTGGAGACGGGGAAAGATAAAAGCTGGGAAGAACAGCAGGTACGTTCTTTTGAAGCGTTGGCCAGAACATACCGGCTGCAGTGATTACATCCATTTGATCTTTTCTTCCAGCGGCTTCACGCGCCGGCCGGTGCGGGGGCCTTCTTCAGAATACCCGAGGTAGAGGAAGCCGAGCACTTTATCATTATCTCCCAGGCCCAGGTAATCCTGCATGGCCGGATGATACGTCATACCACCCGATCCCCAGTAAGCGGCAATACCTTGCGCGGTAGCGCCCAGCCATACGTTTTCCACGG
>OFTY01001442.1_pt1 | contig 10260 bp, 10 predicted proteins | sample 1775061 | NCBI WGS metagenome assembly OFTY01 (sample SAMN08195773, study PRJEB24354) | sludge metagenome | isolation source: sludge from phenol fed wastewater aerobic bioreactor B | place: India: Nagpur | collected 2016-09-16
GAATCTCGCCGGAAAGAGGCCGCGGGATAGGGGTTCGGAAACGAAAAACGGGTGTCGAACACACGAAACCAGGAACCGCTCCCTGCCCTCGCCGAGGATTTCCGCGGGGATGTTTTTGCCACGCAGCGACGGTTGCGGGCCCGGCTTCTTGACCGAGGCGCTATCCGCTACGGCCACGCACGCGATCTGGCCGCCCATATGCTTCTTCATCTCGACGATCTGCCGGGCTGCTGGTCCATCGCCACCAACTGGCTGCGGGCCGAGCTTCGATGCCAGCGCGTCGACACCGGGTTCGGGATGCGCGAGGCGAAGGACTATTTCCCCGGCTTCGCGGAAGCCAAGGATGCGAACTACGACGTTCCCTCATTCGGCTGCGGCAGGGCGGTCGACAACCGCGACATCGCGATGCAGGCCATGTGGCTGGATCCCCGCCCGCTGATCTTTGCCGATATCAAGCAGGACAACCGCATCAAGATGCGCCTGAGGCAAAGGCTTTCCGGAGCCCGGACGAAATCGAAGTTCGCCTGGGCACTTCGGACCGGACGCGGTACCTATGGCCTGATCTGTGCCGACTGGACCGAGCACCTGGTCCCTTGGGAATCCGGTCTCTACGACTGTTTCGAGCAGACGGTGGCCGATGTCCTGAGCCCGATTATCGCCGTCGCTAAACAGATTGCCGACCAAGACCCCTCGGGTCGGAACATGCAGTGGCGCGACGGCTATCCCTTGACGCTATCTCAGGGCCTTTCCAGCGAAGGCTCACCGGCGAAGCTGACGGATTCGGAGATTGCTGTCGCCAGGCTGGTCGCGAAGGGCCTCAGCTACAAGGAGATCGCCAGAATTCGCGGCAGGTCGCTTTCCACAATCGACCATCAGCTCAGGAGCATCCGGGAGAAGACCGGGGTCTCAAGCACATCCGCCCTGGTCAGCCTGCTTGCGAGGGCAGACTTCCCCTCGGCCTGAACAATGGCGGGCGCTGCGTCCGCGACTGCCGCATCCGCAAGCCCGGAAGCGAACGTCATCCCTCAGCGAAAACAAGCATCTCCGGATATCCAGGCCGGCCAGGATGCGCTTTCCCGCCTTCTGCCGGCATAGCGAATCTTCGCGATAGATGACCCCGCGCGGTCCCGAGTAGCCTTGAATGGCATGAGGATCATCGTGCAAGGCCGAACCACCTCGACGCGTGGTTCCGCCGAGGGGAGTCGAGATGATGATGATGGCCTGCTGGCTCGCGCCCGGCGCGGATGCCGGACTGACAGCCGCCTTTGAAGCGAGGGCGGCGCGGTGATCGAGAATCCGTTTTATGGCGTTGAGACACAGGGCGACTTCAAGCTCTACGATCTCGGCAACCTCGTTCTCGAAAGCGGCGAAACGCTGCGTGGCGCAAGGCTGGCCTACCGCACGTTCGGCAAGCTCAACCCGGACAAGTCCAACGCCATACTGGTGACCACCTGGTTCTCGGGAACCGGCAAGGTGATGCAGGATGTGTATGTCGGTTCAGGTCACGCGCTCGATCCGGATCGCTATTTCATCATCATCGTGGATCAGCTTGGCAGCGGGGTATCGTCTTCGCCACAGAACACGCCCGCGCCGCAGGCAATGGCGAAATTCCCCAAGCTCGGCATCGGCGACGACGTCCGCGCGCAGCACCGGATGCTGGCGGACCTTTTCGGGATCGATCGGCTGGCCCTCGTGGTCGGCGGCTCGATGGGCGGGCAGCAGGTCTATGAATGGGCGGTCGCTTATCCGCGGATGGTGGAACGCGCCGCGCCGATCGCGGCGACGGCCCGCATTTCGTTCCACCAGCAGGTCTTCGTCGAAACGCTGAAAGAAGCGATCACGTCCGATCCCTCCTGGAACGGCGGCTGGTACGCCTCGGGTCTGGTCGTGCGCGAAGGCATGGACCGGATGGCCAGGATCGTGGCGACGCTCGGCTGGTCCACGCAATTCTACCAGGAGGAGCGGTGGCGCAGCGTGGTCGGCATGTCGTCGCTGGACGATTTCATCAACGGCGTGATGAAGGCCTATTTCGAGCCGATGGACCCCAATGTGCTGCTGTGTGAAATGCACAAATGGCAGCGGGCCGATGTATCGCGGCATGCCGGCGGCGATCTCGCGCAGGCGCTGGGCCGCATCGAGGCCCGGACAATGGTGATGCCCATCAGCCACGACGGCTTCTTCCCGCCGCATGAGTGCGAGGCGGATTGCCGACTTATCCCGGGCGCGCTGCTTCGGGTGATCGAGTCGCCCGAGGGTCACATGGGTCTCAACGGGTTCGAGCCCGGATACATGGAACAGGTGGATCGCCACCTCGGCGAACTGTTAGCCGATTAATCTGAGCCGATCTTTGACGACCCCGAGGCGCTGCCGCCTCGGGGAACGGACGGGCATGTCCCGACCCCCGCGCGGGAGGACGCGAGCAAGATGCAACAGACCATGGGTAAGGCGCTGAACGTCCGGGGCGCCACCAAGACCTACCGGACGCAATCGGGCGAAGTCCACGCGCTGAAGGACGTCGACCTGACCGTCCGGCAGGGCGAATTCATCGCTGTGGTCGGCCCCTCGGGCTGCGGCAAGACCACGCTGCTGTGGTCGATCGCCGGGCTGCACAGGCTGACCTCGGGAGCCATCGCGCTTGGCGAGGAATGGATCACCGGTCCGCATCCCAGCATCGGGATGATGTTTCAGGAGGCCAATCTCCTGCCCTGGCGGACGGTCCGCAAGAACATCGATCTCCCCTTCGAGATCCGGGGGCATCGCCCGGAAGAGGCGCGGATCCAAACGCTCCTCCAAAGGGTGGGGCTGGACGGTTTCGGCGACAAGATGCCCCGCGAGCTGTCGGGCGGCATGCAGCAGCGGGCGTCCATCGTGCGCGCCCTGGCCAGCGATCCATCGGTCCTTCTGATGGACGAGCCCTTCGGCGCGCTCGACGCCTTCACCCGCGACGAGATGAACAAGCTGGTCGAGGAGATATGGCTGGAGGCTCGCAAGACGGTGATCCTGATCACCCACTCCATCGCCGAGGCAGTGTTCCTGGCCGACAAGGTCTACATCATGAGCGCGCGCCCGGGCCGGATCGCGCGGGTGGTCGACATTCCCTTTCCGAGGCCGAGATCGCTCGACCTGATGGAAACGCGCGAGTTCTTCGACCTCGTCAACAGGATCAAGCACGACATCCAGCACCAGCCGGCGGCGTTGCCCGCCATGGCGAGATCGGGAGCGACGTCATGAGCGAGACAAGCCAGGCCGGCGCCAGGATCATGGGCGCAACGGGGATTGCCAGCGGGCTCGGTGACCAGGGCGCCAGGGAAACGGCGGCTATCGTCGCGGTGGCTTTGCTCGTCATCGGCGGAGCAGAACTGCTTCTACGCCTGTTCCAGGTGCCGCAATACATCCTGCCCGCGCCGTCGGCCATCGCCGGCGTTTTCGTCTCGCACGAAATCCCGACCATCCTGCAGCACTACGCCTACACGCTGGTCGAACTCCTGGCCGGCTATGCCATCGGCGCGTCGATCGGACTGGCCCTGGCGGCCGTCATCACGCAATTCCCCTTCGTGGAGAAGGTGATCACGCCCTACATACTCCTGCTGGTGACGACGCCGATGCTGGCGCTGGTGCCGCTCCTGATCCTGAATTTCGGCTTCGGATACACGCCGAGGATCATCGCGGTCGCCCTAGCCTCCGGCCCGATGGTGATGATCAACGCGGCCACGGGCTTCAGGCGCGTCGACACGATGAAGATCGCGCTGGCGCGATCCTGCGGAGCATCGACCCTGCAGATCTTCACCAAGATCCGCATTCCAATGGCCATGCCGATGGTGATCGTCGGCCTGATGATCGGGGCGATCTTCGGCATGATCACCGCGGTCGGCGCGGAGATGTCCGGCGGCGGGTTCGGCCTGGGCAGCCGCCTGACGACCTATTCCTCGACCCTGCGGATGCCGGAGTTCTTCGCCTGCATCGTGATCCTCGCGGTCACCGGCATCACGATCTACGCCTTCTTCTTTTGGCTCGGAAAGAGACTGGCCGGCTGGGAAAGCTGACCGGAAGCGGGCGAAGCGCCGCGTTCGACCCGGAACATAAACCAGCGGCTCAACGGAAATGGGAGGAGACCCTATGGTTCACCAAATGATGACACGTCGCCGCCTGCTGCAAGTCAGCGCCACCGGGCTGGTGACAGCCACTGTCCTGGGGGGCCTGCCGGGCACCGCGCAGGCCAAGCCCTACAATTCGCCCTTCACCTGGATTTCGCCGCGCGGCACGATCGAGGTGATGGACGACTACCCCTACTGGGTCGCCAAGGAGATGGGCTATTTCGGCGACCTCGGCGTGGAAACGGACATGGAGCCCGGCCCCTCGGACGGTACCGCGGTGGTGAAGTTCCTGGCGGTGCAGCAGGCCGATATCGGCTTTCCCTCGCCCGGCGTCCTTTCCTTCGCGGTGAACGCGGGGATGGATCTCGTCTCGGTCTTCGGCAGCGGCTTCCTCGATCTTTTCAACATCGCCTTCCGCAAGGGCGAAGGGGTCAAGAACCTGAAGGAGCTGGAGGGCAAGACGGTGCTTCTGGGATCGGCCGCCTGGCAGTCGATCTGCGATCCGATGTTCGCGGCCGTCGGCGTCGATCCGAGGAAGATCACCTATGTCGAGGCCGGCTGGCCGACCTGGACGACGGCGCTTGCCGGCGGCCAGGGCAATGCCTGCCTCGCCTGGGAAGGCCTACGCGCCGACCTCGGCGCAAAGGGTCTCGATTTCGACTACTGGCTGGGCATGCGCGGATCGCCGCTGCCGTCAAACTCGCTGGTGGTGCGGCGGGCCGACCTGGCCGATCCCGACCGGCTCGCATTCCTGAAGAAGTATCTCAGGGGCTGGGCCATGGGCAGCGAGTTCGCCGACCGCAACCCGCGCGCCGCCGCCAACATCGTGTTCAAGGCCTTGCCGACCACCAAGGCCAATTACGGCCCCCGCGCTGGCACGGAAAGCCTGATGCAGATCCATCGCACCTTCAAGGGCGACATGGCCACGCGTGCCGGCTGGGGCGAGCACAACATCCCGGCCTGGGACAATTTCTTCAAGATTCTCAGGACCATCGGCCAGTCCAGCATCGACATCGACACCGCCCGCTACGTCACCAACGAATTCATCGCCGGGGCGAATGATTTCGACAAGGCGAAGGTCCATGCCGATGCGGACGCCTATGCGCTGCCCCCGGACCTCGCGGCTGTCGATATGGCCGACGTGGAGGCGAAGTTCTACAAGAACGCAATCAACTGAGGAACGCGCGCCATCGTGGCGCGCGCGACTCAGGGCACGGCACAGGCCGGGTCACCAAGAGGCCGGGGGCATCCATCGGGGTCACATCACGGCGCCGGGCACCGTTCCGTGCCCGGCGACACGTTGCGGTCAGGCCTATGTCCCAAACGGAGACGACCAGAATGGCGCAATTCATCAACTCCAAGGAAGACATCGTTCAGGAGGCGCTTGACGGCATGGTTGCCGCGTCCGGCGGACGGCTCGTCAGGCTGGACGGCTATCCCTTCATCCGGGTTGTCGCCCGGTCGGACTGGGACCGGTCCCGCGTGGCGGTGATTTCCGGAGGCGGGTCCGGGCATGAGCCGGCCCATGCGGGCTTCGTCGGACCGGGCATGCTGACGGCCGCCGTCTGCGGCGACGTATTTGCCTCGCCATCCGTCGAGGCGGTCCTGGCGGGAATCCTCGCGGTCACCGGAGACGCCGGCTGCGTGCTGATCGTCAAGAACTACACCGGCGACCGGCTGAACTTCGGCCTTGCCGCGGAACGGGCCCGCGCCCTCGGCAAGAAGGTCAGCATGGTCATCGTCCAGGACGACATCGCCCTGCCGGACATCAGCCGCCCGCGCGGCGTCGCGGGGACCCTCTTCGTGCACAAGCTTGCCGGGGCGGTGTCCGAAAGCGGCGGCGACCTGGATGCCGTGACAGCCGCCGCGCGCCGCGCGGCCTCCAACATCATGAGCATCGGCATGTCCCTGGATACCTGCACCGTGCCCGGTTCGCGCAAGGAAAGCCGTATCCGCGCGGGAGAGATCGAACTGGGGCTCGGCATCCATGGCGAGCCCGGCGCCTCGCACATTCCCTATCGCGGAGCGCGCCAGGCCATGGCCGACGCCGTCGCGAAATTCCTTCCAAGGCTGAACGGCGGCAGCTATGCGGCGCTCCTGAACAATCTCGGTTCCACAACGGAGCCCGAGATGTCGATCCTCGCCGGCGAATTGCGGCAATCGGCGATCGGCTCGGCGATCTCGCATATCGTGGGGCCTGCCTCGATGATGACGGCGCTCGACATGCACGGCTTTTCATTGACGCTCTACGCGTTGAACGCCGAAGACATGAACCTGCTGGCCAGGGAAACGCCGCTGCGCACGTGGCCGGGGCTGAAGCCTTTCGCCGCGCCCGGCATCGTGCCCCTGCCCGAGGGCCTGGCTTCCAGGCGACCGACCGCGTCCGCCGATCCGGCCATCGAGGCGTTGCTTATCCGGTGCTGCAACGCGCTGATAGCCGCCGAAGCCGATCTCAACGCGCTTGATGCCAGGTCGGGAGATGGCGATACCGGAACGACCCTCGCCACCGCGGCGAGGGCCCTGATGCGGAACATCGGTCAGCTTCCGCTGTCGGACCCCACGCAGCTCTATGGTGCGTTGGGGCAGGAACTCAGCCAGACGATGGGAGGCTCCTCGGGCGTCCTGCTGGCAATCTGCTTCACCGCGGCCGGGGAAGCGGCTGCGAACGGACACACGCCTATCGGCGCGCTCAAAGCTGGACTGGCAAGGATGCAGGAGGTTGGCGGCGCACAGCCGGGCGACAGAACCATGATCGACGCGCTGCTGCCTGCCCTCGATGCCCTGCCGCAGGGACTGGCCGAGGCAGCCCGCGCAGCAAGAAAGGGTGCGAACCGGACAGCAGCGATGTCCAAGGCGCATGCGGGAAGAGCGACCTATATCCGCGAGGAGCAGCTGCAAGGACATGCCGATCCGGGAGCGGAGGCGGTCGCGAGACTGTTCGAGAGCCTGCACCAAGCCGGCACCGCTGGCGCGGCAGGCGCTATCCCTTCGGTACGAGAGTCCCGCCCGCGGCAAGACGCATGAGGTCGGAGTCCAGATTCACATCCTCGGCCTTTCGCTGCGCCTGGGTGGCATTGCCGCCGAACTGATGCTGATAGCCGTTCCAGCCAGTATCGACGATGGCTCGCCCGACGCCGCTCGCCACGAATTGGCTCAGCTCACCGGCGGCCCGGTCGACACGCGAGCCAAGGTCAGGCGACGCCCAATCCTCCGGCGCGGCGAAAATCGAGGTCGGCATGGGCATGGCCCGCAAGAACGCGAAGAGCGGACGCATCTGCTCGTCACCCACCATGGCATGGCGCGCCGTGCCGGCGGTAGCCGCCAGCACGATGGGCCTGGCAATCAGCAGATCGTTGTCGATGAGATCGATGAACGATTTGAAGAGCCCGCTGATCCCGGCCTTGTAGACGGGCGTCGCGGCTATGACGGCGTCGGCATGGGCGAGAAGATCGATCGCGGCCTTCACCTTTTCGCCCGGGAAGCCGGCGACCATGGCCTTGGCGATATCCACCGCCAACGGAGCCAGGTCGATGATGTCGAGCGCCGTCGTGAAACCTTGAGCCGAAAGCCGGTCCAGGCTTTTCTGGGCGATGCGATCGGCAAGCAGCCGCGTCGTGGAGGGATCATTGACGCCGGCATTGATGACGACCAGCCGGATCGGCTCGTCCCTGGGCTGGAAGAATGTGGTCACGGATGATCTCCATTGGTCGTGTGAGCGGCGAGGATCTGCTCGCACAGATCCCGCAACGCGATCAGTTGGTCGTCATCGAGGCGCGATGACAGCGCCTGGGCGACATGGCGGCCATGCCGGGCGCCGACACGCCGCTGCACGTGCAGGCCGGCGCGCGACAGGCACAGGATGCTGGCCCGGGCGTCATCAGGATCCGGATGACGCTCGATCAGCCCGCGCGCCTCGAGCCGCGCGACCAGCCTGGAGAGCCCTGGCTGGCTCAGCAGCACATCCTTGCCGAGTTCGCTCATGCGAAGCCCTGACTTCGCCGTCGACAGCGCATACAGCACGCCGTAGTCGCTCGGGATCAGATCGCCCCACACGTCACCCGCGTGGAGTTCGGCCTCGATGGTCTTCTGGGCCCTGAACAAGGCCTCCCAGGCGGCGTTGGCCAGTTTGGTATCCGACGCCATCGTTCAACCCACCAATGGCAGCTTGGCGGCTATGCCCTCGGCAGTATCCTGATAGGGGCGTGCGCCCGTCAGGTTGTCGCCGCGATTGGCGTTCGGCGTCGGCTGTCGCGGCGCGGCGTCGCCATACTTGGCCTTCACGAGGCTCTCGTGCGTCGGCGCCTCGGCGGCATCCGGCGAGCGACGTGACGCCATCTCCTTGCGCAGCACAGGCACGACCTCGGTGCCGAGCAATTCCACCTGCTCGAGCGCGGCTTCGACCGGCAGGCCCATCGCATCCACCACCCAGAGCTGGCGCTGATAGTCGCCGAAACCCTCACGGAAGCTCAGTGTCTTGTCGATGACTTCCTGCGGGCTGCCGACGCTCAGCGGCGTGCCCTTGGCATATTCCTCGAGGCCATAGCTCGATCCATAGATCGGGTTGCCCTCGAAGAACGGCCGGAAGCGTTCGTAGGCATCCTGCGAGTTCTTCGCGATGAAGGCGTGGCCGCCCAATCCCACGATCGCCTGCTCCTTGGTCCCGTGGCCGTAATGCGCGAAACGCTCACGGTAGAAGTTCACCAACGGCACGAAATGGAAGTTGGGGGCGAGCAGGTTGTTGGCGAAGTAGCCATTCCCGTAATAGGCCGCCTGCTCGGCGATCTCGGGCGTGCGGATGGCGCCGTGCCAGACGAATGGCGGCACGTCATCGAGCGGCCGCGGAATCGAGGTGAAGCCCTGCAGCGGCGCGCGAAACTTGCCCTGCCAGTCGACCACGTCCTCGCGCCACAGCCTGTGCAGCAGATTGTAGTTCTCCAGTGCCAACGGCAGGCCGTTGCGGATGTCCTGGCCGAACCAGGGATAGACCGGCACGGTATTGCCTCGTCCCAGCATCAGGTCCATCCGGCCCTTGGCCAGGTGCTGCAGCATGGCATAGTCCTCCGCCATCTTGACCGGGTCATTGGTCGTGACGAGCGACACCGATGTGCTGAGGATGATGCGCTGCGTGCGCGCCGCGATATGCGCCAACAGCGTCGTCGGGGAAGATGAGAAGAACGGCGGATTGTGGTGCTCGCCGATGGCGAACACATCGAGCCCCACCTCGTCCGCCCGCTGCGCGATGCGCCCGATGGCATCGATGCGCGCCGCTTCGCTCGGCGTGGCGCCGGTGAGCGGGTTACGGGTGATATCGCTGACCGAAAAGATTCCGAACTGCATTTTCGTCTCCAAACGAAGTCTCCCCGCAGAAATATGCATGCGCATGCATTCTTTCAAGGCGGGAAGCTTTTCTGATGGAACGCAGGGCCTTTCCCCCCAAAGGCCGGCGGATGGCGCCGCGCTAAACCGCCTTGCCGATGAGCGCGCCGATCAGGGCCGTCGTTGCCATGGCGACGGTGCCCCAGAACATGACCCGCAGCGTCGGCTTGAGGATGCTGGCTCCTCCCGCCCGCGCGCCAATGGCGCCCAACGCGGCCAGTCCGACGAGGCAGGCGAGCGATACGCTCCAGACAACCGTTCCCGCCGGCGAAAGCAGCGCGACGATCAGCGGCAACGCGGCGCCCGAAGCGAAGGTCGCCGCCGACGTGATCGCGGCCTGGACCGGCCTGGCCATCACATGGCTGGCAAGCCCAAGCTCATCGCGCGCATGGGCCGCGAAAGCGTCCTTCGCCATCATCTGCTCGGCAACCCGGCGCGCCAGATCCGGCTCGACACCGCGCTGTTCATAGATCGCCGCGAGTTCGGCAAGCTCGGCTTCGGGTTGGGTGGCCAGTTCGTGGCGTTCACGCGCCATGTCGGCTTCTTCCGTGTCAGCCTGCGAACTGACCGACACATATTCGCCCGCTGCCATCGACATTGCGCCCGCGACGAGCCCGGCGACGCCGGCGACCAGGATTTCGTGCTGCGCCGTCGTCGCGACACCCACGCCCACGATCAGGCTGGACGTCGAGATCAATCCATCATTGGCGCCAAGCACCGCCGCCCGAAGCCAGCCTATGCGCTCGATAAGGTGGTTTTCTTGATGGAGGGCGCGCATGGAATGCTCCTG
>OFTY01001443.1_pt1 | contig 10251 bp, 9 predicted proteins | sample 1775061 | NCBI WGS metagenome assembly OFTY01 (sample SAMN08195773, study PRJEB24354) | sludge metagenome | isolation source: sludge from phenol fed wastewater aerobic bioreactor B | place: India: Nagpur | collected 2016-09-16
TGGAAACTAACGTGAAAGGCTTGCGCACTGGTGCGATCTTTGCCATACCATTCCCATCTGTACCCAGCCAAAGTATTTTGCCGCTGCCTGTATGAATAGTATTGATCTGCGATTCACGGAGCGCATTCATTTCTTTTTGCAGGAAACCCGATGGCTGGAAATTTTTGTCCACCACCAGGCATCCCTTTTTCTCCCAGGCAATAATATAGTGCTGTTCATAAGGAATGATCAGTTTAATGGCTTCGGAAAAATGATTTATTTGCACACGCTGGTTGCCTGATAATCTTTCCACCCGCCCATCGCCTGTGGTAATCACTACTTGTCCGTCCAGTTCATACACAGAATGAATGCCCGTGAAAGAACTAAAATCATCCTGGGTCTCCATCTTTCCATTAGCCTGCCGGAAGCTGCCGAGGTGCCCGTTTTCCAGCAACACCCATAACAACCCATTGCCGGCAAAAAGAAGCTGCTTTATTTTCTTACCGGGTAATATTAATGGCACAGGCTGAAAAGAAGCCGACGCACTTTCAAAACGCTGTAATCCTGAATTAACAGAGTAAACATAAGGGATGCGGTTGTGATCGGTCAGCAGGATGAATTGCTTCTCGCTGACGTTCTTGCCTTTTGCATTGTAGAAATAATGCGTGAATTCACCGGTGGAAGGTTTGTAACGCGATATTCCTTCTACTGTACAAACCCATATATGATGTTCCGCATCTTCAGTTATATCCTCCACTACATTATTACCAATACCGCGGCGATGATCCTGGCTATAGCTGAAAGTTTTGAAAGAAGAGCCATTGAAACTGTTCAATCCGTCCCAGGTGCCTACCCAAAGTATCTTATCCTCGCCCTGGAAAATGGCATTCACAGAACTGTTGGAAAGGCCGTTGCGGCTATCGATGCGCTGAAGGGTATAGGTAATATCCTGCTGTGCAGAAACAGGTTGAGCAAAAAAAATCAGTAAGAAGAAACCAAGAGCAGGAGTCAGGGTTTTCATATAGCGTCGTTGGCAGGATAAATGTAAGCCTTTTTGGCGGAAGCAGGTTATGCACAAAGCAATGACACAGTTTCAGCAACCAAATTCCCGCAAAGACTTAGGGGTTCAGACGCTTTTACTTTTCAGATAATCAACGATCGCTTCTTTCTTTATCCGTTCTTTTCCGTTCTTTTCTTCCGTCAGTCCATATTCAGCCCATTCAAGTGCTGTACCCTGGTATATCCGATCCTGCAAATCAAGACGGGCCCCTGCTTCCACCAGTAATTTAACAGCATCCGGCGAACCGGAAGAAACAGCCTGATGAAGCGCAGTGGCATGTGAATGAAAGCCCTTTGATCGTTTTCTATCCGGATAAGCATTTACATCTGTGCCATGGCTGATCAGCATTTGAAGTGCCTGCAACAAACCATAAAATGCAGCGCCTATCAGGGCCAACTCCTTTTCAGGTTCACTTGCTTTTGTTGCTATTTCTTTTGCTTCCGGCAAACCAAGGCATACAGCTGTGATCAATTCGACCGGTTCACCTTCCGACGTAAGATAGCGGGCAACAGCTACATTATTGTGTGCCAGCGCCCCAATTGCTCCTTTAGGTTTGGCTCCTTCGGAAATAAGCAGGCCGGCCAACTGAATTTGCACACCCATTTCTTTAGGGATCCGTCCGCTTACCACCAGCGCCAGCGTATACTCCAGCTGATACGGAAGTGTAGGCACGCCCTGCTCTTTTGCTTTCCGGATCAGCATAGTTGTTATTTCAATGATATTTTCTGGTAATGATTCTTTCTCGCGGATGGGGTTGTTAGCGATAAACCAGAGCAGGTAAGGATGCTTGAAATAGCCGTCAGCAGGTGAAGCGTATCGCTCATTAAGTAAGCCGGGATTCTCCGCAATTAATTGTTCCAGGTGTTTTATATCACCTTTATCAATATCCCTCACACCTTCTTCGAAAACAATTTGCAGATCACGCATAACTGAATTTTATTTTGTTGCACCATGCTGTTTCAGCAATTCTACAATTGCTTCATGCCCCCGGCGTGTTGCCCATGCCAGGGGTGTAGCCCAGGATGGATCATCAGGCAGATTGGTTTTGGCCCCATGCTTCAGTAACAACTCCACGATTTCTATCTTACCATATTTTGCTGCCCAACCAAGAGGAGTGGAACAAAGTTCTTCATCCCTTGCATTAACATCAGCGCCATGTTCCAGGAAGATCATTGCGCTTTCCGGATCTCCCCTCTCTGCAAAACGATGAAGTGGTGTAATGCCCAGCCAGCTCCGCAGGCTGGGGTTCATTCCTTTTTCAAAAAGATAATCGGAGAGTTCACGGTCTTTAACAGAAGATTGCGGCCCCTGGCTTCTGACTCCTACCGATACACGCCTGGCAAGATCAGGCTGATAACGCAGCATCAGCCGTACAAATGCATCGTGGCCTTCACCTGCTGCACATTCCAGCGCATAGGTATCATTGGCCAGTGATGGATTGGCATTGAATACTGCAGCCGCCGTTACGATATCACCATAATAAGCCAGCAACGCCACATCCCGCGCAGCGCCATAAGAGCAGATCAATTCGATCATTGGCTTATCATCTCTTGCAATAGCTGCGCTCAATGTATCGGCGGAACTTTCGATGTTCACGTTCGGGTAAGCACCTTTATCCAATAAATACTTCACGATCTCTATATATCCATTGCAAACTGCTGCATGTAATGCATGTCCTCTTGGAGCAATACCTTCTTCTGGAAGATTTGGATCGGCGCCATGTTCTACCAGGAGCTTCACTATATCTAAGTGCCCCCTGGCTGCAGCATTCTTCAATGGAGAGCCGGAACCGATATAATAGCTCACATAATCTGATACCCTGTTGGCCAGTGAAGGATCTTCTTTCAGCAATTGCCTCACCCGTTCTATATCACCGGTGTGTGCAGCTGTACATATATCGATATAAGCGCCGCGATCACGCAGGTGACGCAGTATATCAGCCGGTGTTGCAATAGTATCTGCGGGCACGTCCCTCCAGCCACGGTATGAGTAATCACCATTCACCAGTTGAACCGGCCTCGCTCCATCACCGCGTTGTGCATTGATATCGGCACCACGTGCAAGCAATTCATCAATCATACCGGGTTGTCTTGACATCACTGCCCAATGGATCGGTTGATTGGTCCTTTCATCAGCAGCATTGACCAGTTCAGGTGAACGGTCAAGTAATTCTCTCAATCCCTGCAGGTTGCGGTCCCGGATCAATTTGGCAGCTTCACCACCTTTAGGTGTGCCGCCTGTTTTGCGCACTACCGCCGATTCCAATAACTGTTGCATAGCCTCATATCCTCTGTCGCGCGCGATCTGAAGCAAGCTATCGCTGGTACCCGAGTTTACAGGACTGGCACCTCTTTCCAGCAATAAAGCCGCAGCCTGCAATTGGTTTTGCTGCACGGCAAATGAAAGCGGATTACGATACTCATAAGCTCCACGCACAAGCGAAGGATCTTTATCAAGCAATTGTTCGATCTTCCCCGTATCGCCATTGATAGCAGCAACAAACATTTCCCATACATCAATACCTGAACCGGTTGACCATGTTAATGGTTCATCCTTTTTGAGCGCTTCAGGGCGTTCTATTCTTTGCAGGGTTTCTTTGGCAGGCATATAATGAGTAGTTTATTCAAATGTTTGTGCAAAAACAATCATGTTCCCATCACTATCCATTGCGGTAAATTCCCGCAGGCCCCATGGTTGGCTCACCGGCTCACCAGGAATATTGGCTCCTTTAGTAAGCAATTCTGCATATAGCTCGTCTGCATTTCTTATATAAACGCAACAAGAGCCTGTTCCTTTATTCATCTCTGTTGCCTGTACCAGCAAGAGCCTTATTTCATCCCGGTCCATCACTCCCAGATCATGCTGCTGATAATTTACTGAAAATCCCAACACTTCTACATAATACTTCACTGCCACAGGCACATTGACGCAGGGGAAGGCCGGCATGATCTGCCGCAGTTGCCCCTTGCCAGGCACCGTATGCATGTTCTCATAATGTTCATGATAGGATTGTCCATACCATAAATAATGCCCATCCGGATCAACCACACAAAACAGCTGCATCTTTATCCAGTTGACCTTTTCGGGGTTTGATGGGTTCAATCCCTGCTTCTTCAATTCCTCATGCATCGCAAGCACATTATCTGTTTCAAAAAAGATCATGGCATCTCCTGCATGAGGCAAGGGATATATACTGTCCACTTCCCTTTCATGGATATGAAAAATGATCCTTGCAGCACCGAGTACTACTTCAGGAGGAGATCCGGCAGATACAGCTGCCTGGTTGAAACCGAGTTTGCCCGTATAAAAATCCAGGCTTCTTTCTGTATTGGCAACCACGAGATGACGGCTTACTGGTGATATGATCGATGCCTGCATAGGAATGTTTTATAACGCTTTAAAATAGGGAAACAGGCTGTCACAAAAAAAGATTTGTGATATCCTGCAGGTAAAGCTACACATTGAAATAGTTTTCCGGAGAGAAGCATCTTTACTTTATCTTTAGTACATGCGTGCTTCCACACCAGGAAATAAAACCGGCTGGCCCATTCCATTCCGCAGGAGCTGGCTGTTCCACCTGCTGTTCTGGATCATGTATGGCGTGTTCATGATATTGGAAATGCAGGGATACAGCAAGAACCGCGGGTTTGTATTCAGCCTTACTCCCCTGCTGCTCTATTTTATATTGATGGCTTTATTGGTGTACGGAAATACGTTAGTGCTGATCCCGCTACTGCTGGAAAAGAAGAAGATCACTATATACATCTGTGGTATTATCCTGTTCATCATCGGCTACACGTATTTCCGCAGTCTTAACCAACAGTACTGGGATTCCATTATCTGGCCGGAAGATAAAATGACGATCCAGTCATATTTCAGATGGAATTTCCTGTATGCGGTCTGGTTTCTTCTTATTTCTTCCATGCTTTTCTTTACAGACAAATGGTCTGAGCAGCAACAAAAAGTAAAGAATATCGAGATCAACCAATTGAAGACCGAGCTGAAATACTTAAGATCACAGTTGAACCCGCATTTTCTTTTCAATGGCCTCAACACCATTTATGGCAATATTGATATCCGTGACCAGGCTGCGAGAAATAGCCTCTTACAGTTTTCAGACTTACTTCGGTATAGTTTATATGAAGCCGATGCAGACTATGTAAGTCTTGAAAAGGAAGCCGCTCATTTGAGAAATTACGTCGGCTTGCAGCAAACCCGCAGCAATGCAGCGCTCCGGATAGAGCTGGACATACAATTGAAGGAGAAAGAAACCCAGGTCATCCCTTTGTTGTTCATGCCTTTTGTGGAAAACGCTTTCAAGTTCAGCGCAAGGGATGATAATAAAGAGAGCTTTATCCGCATCAGCCTGGTGCAGGAAGAAAAAAGAATCATTTTCCGCTGCGCCAATTCATACAGTGACCATCAGCCCTCACAAGGTGGCATTGGACTGGTCAACGTAAAACGCCGGCTGGAACTTTTGTATAAAGACAGGTACGAGCTCCATATCCACTCAGAGAATGCTATTTTTTATGTTGAGTTAATATTGATAACATGAGAAAGCTAAGTTGTATTATTACCGACGATGAACCGGTAGCCCGTAAAGTGCTGAAAGAATTTATTGAACAGGTGCCTTACCTGCAATTGACCGGGCAGTTTGAAAATGTGCGGAAAACGGATCTTTTCCTTAAGGAAAACAAGGCTGATGTGTTGCTCCTGGATATACAAATGCCGGGTATTACAGGCCTGGAATACCTGAAGAATGCTACCATACAGCCCCTGGTGATCTTAACAACAGCTTATCCGAATTATGCATTGGAAGGATATGAACTGAATATTATTGATTACCTGCTGAAGCCAATCGCTTTTGACCGTTTTACCAAAGCCGTTCAAAAAGCAAAGGAATATACGGAATTGCGCGAAGCCCCTTTGGGTAATCATCAATCGCCCTGGCTGTTTGTACGCAGTGAAAAGCGGATAGAAAAAGTGGAATTAAAAGATATCCTGTACATTGAAAGCCTCGGCAATTATGTCAACATCTGCACAGCCGGCAGGAATATTATTGCTTATCTCACATTGAAAGGAATAGAAAGCCAATTGCCAGCCAATGAGTTTATCAAGATACATCAATCTTATCTTGTAAATTTTTCAAAAATTGATTCAATCGAAGGAAATCATTTGAAGATCGGTGATAAATCCCTGGTCATAAGCCGGAATTATAAAGATGAACTGATGCAGATGGTAGAACAAAAACTGCTCAGAAGATAGCCGTTCAGCTGGTAATAAGGATATTCATAGCTGCGGTTTTGGGTGTCCGTTAAATTGCTCAATTGCACTATGAATATAAAAATAATACCGTACTTTCCCCGCATGCAACACCAATTCCTGCTTTATGGCGCTAATGGTTACACTGGCGAACTGATTGCCCGCTTTGCCGCACAATATGATCTTCAGCCCATACTTGCCGGAAGGCGCAAAGAGGTCATTGAACTACTGGCAAAAAAACTCGGCCTTCCTTATCGCATATTCGACCTGAACAATAAACCGGTACTTATTGAGGCGCTGAGAGAAGTGAAACTGATCGTGCATTGCGCCGGCCCCTATAACCATACTTACCAGCCTGTAATAGAAGCCTGCCTGGAAACGCAAACCCATTATATCGACCTCAATGGCGATCTTGATATTTTTGAAGCGATCAGGAAATACGACCAGCAGGCAAAGGAAAAAAATATCATGCTGCTGCCGGGATCTGGTTTTGATGTGGTGCCCACCGATTGTATGGCTTTATGGCTGAAGAAAAAAATGCCGGATGCGAACCAGTTGGAGATCGCCTTTGCTATCACCGGCAGCCAGCTTTCAAGAGGTACTTCCCTTACCACTGTATTAAAACTTGGCGAACCTGGTGCCACTCGAAAGAACGGCATCATTACTCCAGAACCTGTTGGCAAAAGAGGCCGCTGGATCGATTTTGCCACAGACGCTTCAGGTGGCACAAAAAGGTTTTTTGTAATGAGCATTCCGTGGGGTGATGTGTCTACTGCATATTTCTCCACTGGTATTCCCAATATCATCAGCTATACAGGGATTCCTAAAGCAACATGGATCTTTTTAAAAGCGCAGGTATTGTTCAACTGGTTATTACGGACTCCGTTCATGCGGCGTATGATCAGGGGGATCATCAACCGGCAATCACCAGGGCCCAATGATATGATGCGGAATAAGGCTATCAGTCTTATCCAGGCACAGGTAAAAAATGCAGATGGCAAAACTATCACAGGTAATATGCGCTGTCCCGAAGCTTATTCGTTGACAGCCTCAAGCATGCTACTGATCTCGAAAAAAATATTGAACGGAGATTTCAAAGCAGGATATCAAACCCCTTCAAGCGCTTATGGAGAAGACCTGGTAATGGAAATAGAGGGGGTAAGCAGGGAAATGCAAGGCTGATCTGCAACGATCAGCGATTAAAGACAATATTAAAGCTGGTACCGCATTTCATTTCACTTTCCACCTCGATTGTCGCGTTATGTGATTGAATGATAGAATAAGAAACAGACAAGCCAAGCCCTACCCCATTCTTTTTCAGGGTAAAGAACGGATCAAATAGTTTAGTAAGATATTCTTCAGGGATACCGGCACCATTGTCTGCGATCTTCACCACCGCTTTGTCTGGCCAGTTGATGACCTTTACACTCAGCTCACCTTTTCCCGATTCCATTGCTTCTATAGCATTGATCAGGATATTGGTAAACGCGATCACCAGTTTGGCCCTGTTTGCAGGTATGCTGACGACTATACCGGGGTAGCTTTTATTGAGATTTACTTTCTGCAAGTTCATTCTATCACGGATCATGTTAATGCTTTCATCCAGCATTTCCTGCAGGCTGTGTTGCTGAAAAGTCAGTTCCAGTGGCTTGGTGAGATCAAGAAGTTCGGTGATGATATGATTGATACGTGTGCAGTTCCGCTTCATGATATCCATCAATGCCAGTTTTTCTTCTTCACTGTCCAATGGCATAGAGAAATGATCAATAGATAGACTGATATTGTTTAGCGGGTTCCTGATCTCATGTGCAAGGGTGCGCATCAGCCGCTCATTCATGGCCAGTTTATGAGCCTGCAGATTGGCCATCTCTGCTTTCTTGATACTGGAGATATCGTGCAGGATACCATGCACCTGTGGCCCATCATCATTGTCACGGGAAAAAGCAAGGGAAAGGAGGCAGGCCTTTTTTTCATGTGCCGCATCTTCGATCTCAATTTCCAGGTCATGAAAATTTTTCTTCGCTTGCGCAAGCCTCATCACTTTCTCTCTTAGGTTCAGGTTTTTTATAAAATCAAGCAGGTTAAGACCGGTAAGTTGTTGATTGCTTAGCCGGAAAAGTATGGAAGCCGACCGGTTTGTTTCACGGAGTGAAAGGCGTTCATCTGCTATAAACACAGCATCCTTGGATGTTTCGAAGAGGTTCCGGTATTTATTTTTCCGTGCTTTGAGTTCCTTCAGATCGCCTGCGCGGGCCAGCGAATAACGGATACAGCGTTCCAGCTTTTCGATATTCAGTTCGGATTTGACGAGATAATCTGTAGCACCGCTTTCCATGGCTTTTATATCGATCACTTTATTGCCCTTGCCGGTAAGGATAATAATAGGATCATCGAGGTCTTCAGCACTGGCGGCATGCAAGAGGTCAAGTCCCGTATGATTGCCCAGGCGGTAATCAACAAAATAAATATCATAGACCCTTTCCCGGATGATGCGGATGGCCGTATCATAATTCCTGCACCAGTCGATCCGGAACCGGGAACCTTCAATAGCTTTGATATGATCGGCGATGATAAAGAAATCGTCCTCATCGTCGTCAATGATAACAACTCTTATTTCTTTCGCACTAAGCATTAGTTAAGGCTTTGTGGTAAAAAAAGTACAATTCCAGCTCCTTCGTTCTCTATTCCTTCTCCATAGATCACTCCATGGTATCTGTCTACGATCTTTTTGCATATTGCCAGGCCAATACCACTCCCGGGATATTCAGATTTTCCATGCAACCGTACAAAAGGATGGAATATCTTTTCTGCATCCTCCTGCTTAAAGCCGATCCCTTTATCCCGGATACTAATCTTATAAAATATGGTGCCATTTTGCAACAGGTGTTTCCTTTTTTCTTCGGCCGTCGCTTCTGCAGAAGTGATGGAGATAGATACAGGAGATTCTTTTTTTGAGAAGCGGACAGCATTTTCCAGCAGGTTATAAAACAGGAGGTGGTATGCTTCAGGATCACCTTTCAGTACAGGAAGCTTACTCATATCTACATTGATCTCCCTTCCGGTATTTTTTTTCCTGATCGAATCAATAATCTCTCTGACCGTTTCATCAATAGCTGTATTGCCTTGCCCCGCAGTTGTTGGATAAGATTCCGCCAGCTTCAATAATCCTTCGATCATATTGCGCATGTCATCCACGTTGGATTCGATCCGCGGGATATATTCCGCCCCTTCTGTTCCCGGCCTGATCTTTTCTTTCATCCGTTCAAGCAATACCATCAGCTTACGCAAAGGAGCATCCAGGTCGTGTGCCGCATGATGAATAAATTCCTCATATCCTGTTGAAAAAATTGTCAGTTGGTCTTGGTTTTCTTTCACTATCCAAAAAATTTGATGAAGGAATAACCGGCATACAATATATCGTCACGCCGTCTGTTATAAGAAAAGAATAACGGCTATTGAAGGCTAGCGCTCTGTGTTTAAGGTGTCCGGGATACATTAAATTTACCCTCAAAACGTAGCGATGCTAAAGTTAAAAGTTTTATTCGTGGATGATGAAATAGATTTTTGCTTACTGATGAAGAACTATTTTACCAAGAAGAACTACGAAGTATTTTTAGCGTATACATTGACGGATGGTTTGGCGCAGATTGAAACTGTTGGCCCCGATATCTTGTTTTTGGATAATAACCTGCCCGACGGTAAAGGCTGGGATCACGTGGAATATATTGTAGAAAAAAATCCCCATATCCGCTTATACCTTGCGAGCGCTCATTATAAAGGAGAAAAATTATTTTCCGACTACCCACAGGTTACGATCTGGGAAAAGCCACTCTCCATGTCATTGCTCCACACTACTTTCTGACTCCTTATTCAACACGTCCACAAAAGGTCAACATGAACCTGACCGTTTCAACGAAATCCTTTACATTATCCGGCTTGATCACGTAATC
>OFTY01001444.1_pt1 | contig 10251 bp, 11 predicted proteins | sample 1775061 | NCBI WGS metagenome assembly OFTY01 (sample SAMN08195773, study PRJEB24354) | sludge metagenome | isolation source: sludge from phenol fed wastewater aerobic bioreactor B | place: India: Nagpur | collected 2016-09-16
TTTGCAGATCATTTCAATAGCATCCGTATCAATACCTTCGTTATCCACATTTACTTCAATAATTTTCGCTCCGGTTTCTTCAAAAGCCTTGTTCGCTACCGGATAATTTGGTTTGCCAACAATGATGTTGGATGAATGATCCAAAAGAAGTTGAGCGGACAAGTATATACTCATCTGCGCGCCATGTGTAATTAAAAGATTATGAGCAGAAAAGTTTAATCCTCTTGTTTCCGACAAATAATTGACCAATTCTTGCCTAAGCCTTAATGCTCCTTGTGCTGTTCCTGTATTTGCACTCTTAATGGCATATTTCCGGGATGTAAGCGAACGGTATGTTTTCAGCAAATTATCTATGGGGGATAGCCTGATGTCGGGATGCCCATCATCAATAACTATATCAGGAATAGCAATACCGCTATCCTCTGTTGCATTTTCTTCGATAATTCTAAATGGTACATTCAAGTCATTTTTATACGATGTAAGTATACCCGGTGCATTCCATTTTTGTGGGTTAAGCATCGGAATGCGTTCCGATACCGCAACATACTTCCTTGGAACAATCCTGATCCAATCCTGCGCGTCCAATTCTTCATAAGCTGCAATTACGGTTTTTCGATGTACCCCTAAAGTTTTTGCTAATTCCCGGCTACCCGGCAAATGTGTTCCGGCTTTTAGCGTCCCATTCCTTACGGCATGGATGATAGAAACGGCTATTTGCCTGTATACAGGTATTTTGCTTTCTTTCTCTATGAGAATAATGTGTTCGTACGGAAACATCTGGACTACCTTTTATATAAAAACTGGACTACAAATGTAGTCCAGTTAAAAGATAATTTTGCCATCTAACTTCATATAATTTATAGCAATGGATTACAAAATTAAAAAGGTAGGTCTGGAAGACTTAAACGATGCCGCAGAATTGTTCAACCTGTACCGGATTTTCTACCGCCAGGCAGACGATTATGAAAAATGCAAAAAGTTCATACGGGAAAGACTAGACAATGAACAGTCCAATATTTTCCTGGTTTATGTGGGAGATAAAGCTGTGGGATTTGTTCAGCTGTACAAAATCTATCATTACATTAAACTGGCAAAACAGTGGTTATTGAGCGATTTGTTCGTTCATCCCGATTACAGGGGGAAAGGGTTGTCTGTCGCCCTGATAGACCGTAGTAAGCAATGGTGCGATGAAACGGGAGCTTGCGGCTTGATGCTCGAAACCGAAAAGACAAATGATATCGGCAATAAACTTTACCCTCGTTGTGGATTTGAATATGACGGTTTGCACAATTATTACTATTGGTGGAAATAAAAGAAGGAATGGCGAACCAGTGTGGTTTCGCCATTCTTATGAATGCTATTTTGTCAAATGGGTTTTATTACTATCATTTACCCGTATCATGATGGCTGCCTCATTACATTCAGTTTCTTTTTACGGTACTAATTTTGTCTTTCTGTACCGGTGAATAATCTGTTTTTATTTGTCCATTTACGTATATCTCGTCAAAGTAACATTTTACACCTGTAGCAATGTTCATGTTTTCTATATCCTGCATGTGAAAATGTAAATGAGGCTCAGACGAATTTCCGGAGTTGCCGCAAAGCCCCAAACGCTGCCCCTTTTTTATTTTTTGTCCTTGTTGGACGGCAATCGAGTGTTGTTTGAAATGGGCAAATACCAGGTAAGTGCTGTCGGCCGTCTTGATAATAACGGAATTGCCCAGCAGGTAAACCGGGTTCATGACACCAGGTACGTTATCCTTAACTCCATCAACGGCCATGGAGATCTCCCCATCACAGGGAGCAGTTATTTCCTTTCCGAACGCATAATAGTCCTCATTAGTCAAACCATTTGTTTTATGCGTGCTGCCTGCTTCATCTTTAATAAGAAAATCGAAAGCTCCTTTTTGTGCTTTAGATACTATATGATAATTCTGTTCTTTCGTGTCACCACCCCAAACTACGGTCCATTCGTCTTTGAAGGGCAATACCAGCCTGATTTTGTTGCGTTTGGACTCCGGAAGATCATTGTTCGCAATCGGAACGACAGAAAGACCGGTGATTCTCCATTCATTGTCGATGGATACATTTAAAAGCATGGTTGCCTTTTCAAAGATGGATTTGTATACGGCAGAATGCTGATCGTATCGTATAAATTCTCTTGCTTTAATATTCCCCACGTTTTGTTTAAGATGCGACAGAAAACCTTTCGTATCCTCAGGTGATTTTGAGTTTTGCATACCGATAGAAAAGCTTGAGAAAATGCTGTCGAAATTGCCGACGTTGTAATTTTTCTGAAAACTGTCCAAAACCGTTTTATATGCTGCATCTTCCTGCTGTCCGAATGTAACATTCGTGAAAAGTGTGCAGATCAGAATTATCAGTATTTTCTTCATTGATGTTGTTGTTTGTCATTGGTTGATGTGGACACGGCCAACTATATACATCCGGTATTACTCTTCAATTAATTCGAACAATTCTTCAACACTCATTCCGAAGAATTTTGCTAATCTGATTGCCAGGATCGTTGAAGGGATAAATTTACCGTTCTCAATCGTATTGATGGTTTTTCTTGTTACCCCGATCTCGGCAGCCAACTCTTCCTGGGTAATATTTTTTATTGCCCGCTGTATTCTTATCTGGTTGTTCAATTTCCACTTCTCCATATCATCCCTTATTATAAATCAATCCGGCAATTAATGGAGATGATATGCCAAAGAATAAAACAATCTTACATACCATCAGGGCGGGCATATTATAGAAAAGAGAAATTGTTAGCAGAATACAAATAACAGTTATGACAGTCGCAAACCCCCACAAAAAAGATTTGTAGGCATACAACTGATGCATTTCATTATTTAATGCTTCTTTTAGCCTGGTATCTGCATTGACTTTTCCACTCAATCTCAAAAAATTAACCAGACTTACTACAAAAAGTATCCACCCTACAAGCCCAATAAGAATGAGAAGGCCGAGCGTCAGTTTGTTGTCAATCCAGTCTTTTACGGTGAATGCTCCGAACCAGGTTGTCCAGCCGATGGTCAGCCACCTGATCAAATTGTACCTTGATTTATCCAGTTGTTCAATCAAAGAAATGCTCATATTCATGATTTTATTGCTATGTGTTTAATGTAACATTAAGTTCTCTATATGAGTAGTATAGGTTACAAATGTAATTCATTAAAATCAATCACCAAAATATTTAGTGAAAGAATCTCTGTAGGGAAATTGTGACCTCTCAGGGCGTGAGGAGAATTTCCGAATGCCGGCGGCTGCTATGATACGAAGTAGGAAAAAATGTCATTGATAAATATCAACACCATTTAATGTCATTTGGCATCGTTTCCTGTGCTCCTGTCGCAGCATCTTTGTGTTGTTAATTTGAATTATTCGCCAAGTCACTTAAAAAGGATTGTTATGAAAAAGAAAGTTATTGCCAATAAGCAAGGCCGGAGAGCCGATGTTGGAGAATATAAAATTTACCGGATACTCCCTAACCACGAGGTCAGAGCAGTAGGGCCGTTTGTTTTTCTGGATTATGTACCGCAAATTCTGCATGCTGCAGATGAGCCTCGCAGGATAGTGAACGGGGAAGGAGCACACCCGCATCGGGGGATTGCCACTTTAACTTATGTGCTGAACGGGGAAGCAGATCATTTCGACAGTAACGGGCATCATGCCAGGGTGTACTCAGGTGGCGCACAATGGATGAAAGCCGGTACCGGCATCATTCATGATGAAGCCATGAATCCGGATCCCAATGCAGGGGACAGACTTACGCACGGTTTCCAGTTCTGGGTGAATCTGCCGGCTAAAAATAAAGCTGAAAAGCCGGATTATCGCCCTGTGCAGGCAGATGAAATGCCGAAGATTGCATTGGAAGAGAACGCAGGGTGGTTAAAAGTGATCGCCGGAGAATATGAACGCCACGCATCTCCCATACCTGCTTACCTGGAACAACTCATCTATCACATTCAACTGCAACCCGGCAAGGCATTTTCATTGAATGCCAGAGAAAACCTGGAATATGCCGTGTTCCTTCCTGCTGTCAGTGCGGTGGTAAATGGGATAGTATATGAGGAGCGGGAGTTACTGCTGTTTGATACGAAGGAAGGAGTTATTGCACTGGAGAATCCGTCTGATGCAGCTGTTGATATCATTGTATTTGGCGGAGCGCCTTATACAGAGCCTGTTGTTGCTCAGGGACCTTTTGTAATGAACACACAAAGTGAAATAGCCACCGCCTACAGTGATTTTTTTGAAGGCAGATATGGTAAGATACAATACGAACAATGATCGTGCAAACAGCGTGTTGAAAACAGCCAGTTTTCAACACGCTGCAATAAATACCTCGCTGCCCGTAGCTTACTCACTCCATGGCGAATGAAGAATGCAATCGCAAAAATTCTTCCGCTGAAATCCGGGGATCATGTAAGCACAAACATCGGCTTTTATATTGCCGAACGTTGTATCTGTTTTGTGTTCAAAGCCACCAAAGAATGTAGGGATGATCTTTTTCTTGAAACCTGTTCTCGGAAACGCATGGATAATTTCATGTCGATATTCTTCACTCAAATGTTCGTACCCTTCTCCCATAACATCCAGTCCCACCCCTGAATACATCAGGGCCACTTCCGGTTCTTTATGTTCCGCAATCCCTATGGTGGTATGAAGGGCAATCGTGTCCCAAACAAGCTGCAGCTGCTCCTTTGGTACACCATGACTTTTTAAAAAATCCCTGGCCGCATTCGCTCCATCCACCTCAAACCGCAGGCCCGGGCTGCTGTAATGAGGAACCAGTCCGAGGTCATGAAATACAGCGCTTACATAAAGTAACTCCGCATCGTACTGTACATTCAATCTTTTCCCGTTTAATGATGAAAACAGGAATACTCTCAGGGAATGGTTGTAAATGAACTCGGTACCGTGTTCCAGCAACAATTCGGTAGCTTCTGTTGCGATCCTGCTGTCAGGAATGGTAATTCCTGCTACTGATTTTAATCGGTTTACTGACATAATTAAAAGATTTGTTGCAGCAAAACTAAAAGGAAGCCGCCGCACGGGGAATGTCAGAAACTGCGCTTTACCTGCCAATATTTACGAAGATGTCGCGATAGTCCGCCGGGGAAACGTTGGTGTTTTTCTTGAAAAAGTGACTGAACTGTTCGGGCGTAGCGAATGACAGATCGTAGGCTATCTGCTTTATTGGCTTTGCGGTGAATTGAAGAGAACGTTTGGCTTCTGCAATGAGATACCCGTTGATGATCTCCTTGGCACCATATCCACTCTTTTGTTTGCAAAGTTCGGAGAGCTTGCGGGCTGAAACGGAGAGCTCTTGGGCAAAGTCGGCCACTTCGCGGGTCAGGTTAAATTTGACGCTTACCAGTTCGAGGAATCTTTGGTAGAGTACATTATCAAAATTGTTGAATTCACAATTCGATGAGGCCTGGATGTTGGCCAGCTTGATCATGATGATCTTCAGATAAGCAGCCATAGCGTCCAGTTTGTTGGGATAATCATCACTGGAATATTCCTGTAACAGCATTTCGCAGACCGGCATTAAGTCCATTGCTAAAGGCAGTCTTTGATTTAAGGCGACATTATTGAACAGAACGGTCTTGCAGTTCGATGCGCTCGCCGGTGTTCTTTCCCAAAAGCAATCCCCAAACATTATTTCAAATCCCTGCAGTCTTGTATCCGCTGTGAGGGAAAATACCTGTCCTTTAGCGACGAGGAAAACTTCTTTGCCGCCAATGGGGTGATCTCTACGATCTATTTGTATGGTTCCGGCTGCTTCAGGAAGAACAAAGATCCGGTTATAGGTCACGCTGACAGATGGTGATCCATTAGATCCGGTATCTGCCAGCCTGGAAATTTTAAACGAATCCCTGATCTCTTTATCAACCACCAGCTCTCTTTTAGAATGCATACGCTAAGTTATACGTATTTGATCAGACTTATCTTCCTTACTCCCGATCGGATTTCCAAAAGATACCATTGGACTCAGATAAAATAATACCAGCACCAGTTAGTTTATAGATGTAAGTTCATTCTATGTTTCTGCGAAAACTACTGCTGCTGATCATTGTCCTGATGGGTAACATACCGGTATCTGCCCAGTCAAAACAGCACAACATCCTCGTACTTTTGAAATGGAAGGATGCGTTGAAGATCAATCCATGACAGACATAATGGAGTGCCTGTTAAAACACATTTATTATTACAAAGATGAACAGACTTGTTTTTTTTATTTTATTGTCGATCACAACGGTTGAAGCCATTGCGCAAGCCCCATCTGTATTAAAGTCACCGGATGGAAGCGTACAGTTTCGTTTGTCCGTTACCGTGGATGGTGCTCTCCACTATGATGTATCCTTTCAGCAGAAGGAGGTTATGAAAGGATCCGCACTGGGGCTTGAAGGCTGGCAAAACGGTTTAAGGCTGAAGGCGGTACGGGCTGCATCAAAGGATGATCTCTGGAAACCGGTTTATGGGGAAAGGAATCGCATCCGTGACCGCTATCGGGCATTGTTCTTTACATTTATGAAGAACGCAGGATCGAATGAATCTATGCAGATCGAGGTACGGGCTTATAATGAAGGGGTCGCTTTCCGTTATTCTTTTCCCGGTGGATCTTCCGGAACAAACGAAATCACGATCAGTAAGGACCTGACGGAGTTCTCCCTCCCGGCTGATACCAAAGCATGGTTTACGAACCGTGCGCAGGGCAGCTATCAGTTGTTGTCTTTAGATAAATGGCCTGACGAAGCGGAGCGCCCGCTGACCCTGAAATTGCCCAACGGTTTATATGCATCGCTGGCGGAGGCGGAGGTGGTGGATTACTGCAGAACAAAATTCGTTTTGCATCCTTCCAAACCCAATACAATTGCCTGTGCCATGTATGATAAGGTGGTGCTGGCAACGCCCTTTGCCACTCCATGGAGGGTGATCATGCTGGCTGCAAAGCCAACGCAGCTTTTGCAGAATAACGATCTGCTGCTGAACCTGAATCCGCCCTGCGCGATCAGGAACACGGGCTGGATCAAGCCGGGTAAGGTCATCAGAGAAATGTCGTTGTCAACAAAAGGGGCAAAGGATGTGGTGGACTTTGCCGTAAAGCGGCATCTGCAGTACATTCATTTTGATGCCGGCTGGTATGGTTATGAGGAAGATGCGGCGGCAGATGCAACCCGCGTAAATGTAGACCCCCGCCGGAACCCGGTGAATGACCTGGACCTGCAGGAGGTAATCCGCTATGCTAAACAAAAAGGTATTGGCGTGTTTTTATACCTCAATAAAAAAGCGCTGCAGCGGCAACTGGATGAGGTGCTGCCGCTGTACGAGAAATGGGGCATCGCAGGTATCAAATTCGGTTTCGTGAATGTAGGATCGTTTACGTGGACCAAATGGCTGCACGATGCTGTTAAGAAATGTGCGCAGCATCATTTAATGGTAGATATCCATGACGAGTACCGGCCTACCGGATTTAGCCGTACTTATCCGAACCTGCTTACGCAGGAAGGGATAAGGGGCAATGAGGAAATGCCGGACGCCACCCATAACACGGTGCTGCCTTTTACCCGGTTCCTGTGCGGCCCGGCGGATTACACGATCTGCTATTACCACAGACCGGAATTAAAGAAACGACTGGCAGAAACGCAGAATAAGAAGGTACTGAAAACCACATCGGTGCACCAGATGGCTTTATCCGTTGTTTATTACAGCCCGTTGCAGTTTATGTACTGGTATGATAAACCGGAGGATTCACAGGAAGAGCCGGAGCTGGAATTTTTTGACCGTGTGCCAACGGTGTGGGATGATACAAAAGTGCTGGATGGCGAAATCGGGCAATACATCAGCGTCGCCCGTAAAAGCAATAACGAATGGTTCGTTGGAAGTATCACGAATAACGATGCCCGGGATCTGAAAATAAACTGCTCATTTTTAACTCCCGGCCGGAAATATAAAGCCACTATTTATTACGATGACCCCGCATCCCCGGTACGCACAAAAGTATCGATGAAGCAAATGACGGTAGATGCATCCACTGTTTTAAACGGTCGCCTGCTTCCGTCCGGAGGGGAGGCGATCTGGTTAAGGCCGGTTAATTGATATATATGAAAGGAATAAAGAGAAAAAACCATCGGCTCTTATGCCTCATTGTTATGATGCAGCTGGCTTCGCATGCCTATGCGCAACAGCAAAGCTGGGAGCAATTGACGAAACAGTATCAGTTCCCTAAATGGTTTACGGAAGCAAAGCTGGGCATCTGGGTGCATTGGGGAGCGCAAACGCTGCCGGATAGCGGTGGCGGATGGTATGCGCGGCATATGTATATGCAGAACGTAGGCGGGGGGAAGTTAGGTGCTAACGCGTATCCATATCATTTACGCCATTTCGGCCATCCCTCTGAAAAAGGATTTAAAGATGTAATCCATGAGTGGAAAGCGGAAAAGCTGAATACAGATGCCCTGATGGCTTACTTCAAAAGTATCGGCGCACGGTATTTTGTCGCGCTGTCTGCTCATCATGATCATTTTGATAACTTTAATTCAACCCATCATGCCTGGAACTCGGTGAATGTTGGTCCACATAAGGATATCATCGGTTTGTTCCGGGAATCGGCCGCGAAGTACCATATCCCTTTTGGCGTCAGCTCTCATGACGACCGGTTCCTGAGCTGGTGGCTGCCCGCTTTTGGCGCCGATACCTCCGGCCCAAAGAAGGGCGTGAAGTATGACGGGTATCTCACCCGGGCCGATGGAACGGGCAAGTGGTGGGAAGGACTGGATCCGGCGGATCTCTACGGACTACCGCCTGAAAAAAGGACAAAAGAGTGGATAGAAGGCGTGAAGAAGAATTGGCTGGAACGTCATGTGGAACTGGCAACGAAATATGATATTGACATGCTTTGGTTTGATGGGTACGGATTTCCTTACGGCAACTATGGTAAGGAAGCAAGCGCGGCCTTTTTGAACTATCATTTGCAAAAGCACAAGAATCTGTCCGTAGTGGTAGCGGGTAAAATCAACAATGAGCCCATGGTACTGAGAGACATCGAACGGGGAGGAGCATCCGGGATATTGCCCTATCCCTGGCAGGGTACCATGACCTTTACACATTGGTTCTATAAAAAGGATGTTCCTTCCCGCCACAATGCCAGAACGGTGATCGAATCTTTTACGGACATGATCAGCAAGAACGGCAATTTGCTTTTAAATGTGGAACTGTTGCCGGACGGAACGATCCCGGCGGATCATAAAAGGATACTGGATACCATCGGAAGGTGGATGAACCGCAACAAAGAGGCCATTTATGCGTCTACTCCATGGAAGATATTTGGAGATAATTTAAACGGAATTGTACGTACAAGAGAGGTCAGCATAACAGATGCGGAGGCTTCAAAGAAACAAGGGGCAGCGGAGGATTTCAATGAACGCACGATTGCAAGCCCTCCTTATTCCAGCCGGGAGGTCCGGTTTACCGTTAAAGGGAAGCACCTTTATGTATTTGTGCTAAAACCTGCTGCCGGCGAACTGGTTATTCCTTCTCTGGGTTTGAGGTCTGCATATACTCCCGGGAAAGTAACGGAAGTCCGCTTATTGGGCAGTAAACAGAAAATTGATTTTAAACAGGGGGATGATGAGTTGCGCATAATGATACCGGCGGCATCCGGTGAAGGATACACGGCGGTTTTCAGGATTGATGGGGCACTCTAAGCTTTAATACACTGAATGATCATTTAATTATTCGCAAAGAAGAGCAAAGAGACCATAAAGCCGTTTTCGACCTGGTGAAAGCAGCATTCGAAACGATGGAGCATTCCGATCATCGTGAGCAGTATTTAGTAGAGCGATTAAGGATCTCGGATGCGTTTATTCCGGAATTATCCCTGGTGGCGGAGATCAACGGTCAAATTGCGGGTTATGTTCCCGCCAAACAATATGGCATTGCGTTCCCCTTTGAGGTACCGGAAGAGAGTTGTATGATAAGAATACTCAATCCGGGTGCATTTAAGGATGTAAAAGGGATGGTAGAATATCCCCAGGCATTCTTTGAGTAAAGAACGCCTGAGGATTTTTCATCTATACGTTATCGTTAACGATGAAGCCGATAGGAGATACCCGCATTTACGGTAGTTGGCGCCCCCGGGAACTTCCCTCCCCAGAAATCATAACGATGGGTGAAGTACCGTTCATTCAGCAGGTTATTCGCCGTCAGGCTCACTCCCCAGTTCCGCCAGTTATAATT
>OFTY01001445.1_pt1 | contig 10247 bp, 7 predicted proteins | sample 1775061 | NCBI WGS metagenome assembly OFTY01 (sample SAMN08195773, study PRJEB24354) | sludge metagenome | isolation source: sludge from phenol fed wastewater aerobic bioreactor B | place: India: Nagpur | collected 2016-09-16
CAGCCGGTGCGCGCCGATGCGGTCCAAGAGCGCGACCGCCGGCACGTTCAGCGACATCTGCAGCGCGCGGCGTACGGTCACCGTGCCCTGGAACGTCATGTCGAAGTTTTCGGGCGCGTAAGAGCCGTAGCGGACCGGCCGGTCCTCGATCAGGCTTTCGGGATGGACCAGCCCGTCCTCGAAGGCGAGGCCGTAGATGAAGGGCTTCAGCGTCGAGCCGGGCGAGCGCACCGCGCGGGTCATGTCCACCTGCCCGGCGCGGCGCACGTCGAAATAGTCCGGCGAGCCGACATGGGCGAGCACCTCGCCGCTGGCGTTGTCGACGGCGAGGATGCCGATCGAGATGTCCGGGCCGAGCGCGGCGGCGCGGTCACGCGCCAGCGTCTCCAGCGATTTCTGGAGTCCGGACTCGAGCGTCAGGCGGATCAGCGGCGCGCCCTCGATGCCCGGCAGGTAGTCGAGCGGCGAATTGTAGAAGAGGCTGCCCTCCAGCACCGGGCCAAAGAAGTCGCGGGTGGAATAGACGCCTGACAGCGAGATCACGCCGCTTGCCAGTTCCGGGAAGCGGAAGACGAAGTTCGATGAGTGGTAGCCCCCCATCGAGCAGCCGCAGAACAGCGCCTTCAGGTCGCGTCCGCCATTGGCCGAAGCCGCCATCGAGCGCAGCGCCGGCAGCGCTTCCTCGCGCACATAGCGGAAGTAGGCTTCGTGCCTGGCGATGCGCTGGGCGGGATCGGCGCGCTTGTCGAAGAAGGTCTCCGAATCGATGCCGTCGAGCGTGAACAGTTGGATGCGGCCCGTATCGATGAAATCGGCAAGCGCGCCGACGCCGCCCGAATCCTCGAACTGGTAGAACCGCCCCTGCGACGTCGGGAAGACCACCACCGGCCGCCCGGCATGGCCGTATCGCTTGTGCTCGATGTCGCGCCCCAGATTGCGGCTGAAATCCTTGTGGTAGGAGATGTCCATCGCTCAGGCCTCTTCCGCGTGGATGTAGGCCACCGCCTCGCGCAGCGCCTTGGGGTCCTTCGACCGCATCTGGTAGGCGTAATGTCCCATGGCGCGGCTGAACACCTCCTCTATGGCCTGGTGGTGGACGATCTTGTCGCCATGGGTGGCCAGCACCTGTCCATGGCTATGCACGTGTTTGAGGTGCCGCTTGCGGCTGGCGTACGCGGTGAAATACTTGCCCTCGCGCGGGGCGCCGGTGGCGTCCTTCACCACCATGTCGGCCCATGCCGCATAGACGTCGGTGTCGAATGTGTAGTTGATGGCGTCGGTCATCCAGGCGCCAGGCGGACGCATGTTGACCTCCAGCGCGATGACGCGGTCGTCCTTCGTCTCGAACAGTTCGATGTGGAAGAACCGTTCGCGCACGTCGAACGCCTTGAGGATTTTTCGGCCGGCCTCCTCGACCGCCGGGCTGATCGTGGGAAAGCAGGTGTAGCTCATGTGGCGGTCCCGGTTGACCACCTCCATGACGCTCTGGTCGTAGCGGTGGCTGGCCGCCAGGACGACGACGCCGTCGCGGTTGACCAGCCCGTCATACGTCACCACCAGCCCCTCGATGAACTGTTCCATGACGAAGGTGACGTCCTCCGGCTTGTCGCGGAAGAACTGGTCGAGTTCCCTCGCATTGGAGATCTTGAAGGTGTTGGAGGCGCCCGAGCCGCTGTCGGGCTTGATCACCACGGGATAGCCGACCCGTCGTATGAAGGTCATTGCGCCGGCCCGGTCCGAGCATTTGCGCTGCGCGATGGTCTCGACGCCGCTCTTGCGGAAGAAGGCCCGCATGCGGCTCTTGCGCTTCAGGTTCTTCACGAAGTCGAGCTTGGTGCCGTAGATGTTGAAATCGGTGCGTATGTTGGCTTCCAGTTCCAGCCAGTGCTCGTTGAGGGATTCGAAGCGGTCGATGCGGCCCCATTTGTGGATGAAATGCCCCATCGCCCGGAACACCAGGTCATAATTCTCCATGTCCGCGACCCGGTAATATTCCGAAAGCGCCGACTTCAGCTTGGCGTCGAGCGCCTCGAAGGCGACATCGCCGATGCCGAGCACCGTGGCGCCGGCCTTCTTCAGCCGGTCGCAGAAATCGGCTCCGTTGGCAGGAAAATGCGGCGAGAAGAACACGAAATTCATGCGCGACCTCCGCTGGGATCCGATCCGGGAATCCCAGCCTTGGCGAGGAGTGTGGCGTATTTGTCCCATCCGGGAAAGGGCCCTTCCCTTCGAGCGCAGGCTGGGTCTTGCCTCCAAAAGGCCGCTCCTGTAAGAGAGCCGCCATGACCACGCGTGCCCGCACCGTCGCTTCTCCTCGCCCCGGCTTCGCCGGCGAGACCGTGCGCGCGCTTCGCTCCGCCCTTCTGCTTCTCGGCCTTATCGGCGATCGCCGGGCCCGCTGAAGGAGCGCCCGGCGGTCGATAGCCGCCGCGTAAGGCGCATGCTCCTTGGCAACCCACATCACGCGAACGAAATTTTGGTAAAGGCGCCGCTCGTCCTCAGTCCGCCACAGGGTCCGACGAGCCGCCGGGAGAACGACGATGAACGCACGAGAAGAAATCCGCGCCGGCAAAGCCGAGAGCGGTAAGCACGCGGCCGGGCACATGCCGGAAGCGGTCCACAAGTATCAACCCTACCCGACCGTAAATCTCACAGATCGCACATGGCCCTCCAAGGTGATCGACAAGGCGCCGATATGGTGCTCGGTCGACCTGCGCGACGGCAACCAGGCGCTGATCGACCCGATGGGCCACGAGCGCAAGGCGCGCATGTTCGCGCTGTTGCTCGACATGGGCTTCAAGGAGATCGAGATCGGCTTCCCATCGGCCTCGCAGACCGATTTCGACTTTGCCCGCTGGTGCATCGAGGAAGGCGGCGTGCCGGACGATGTCTCGCTGCAGGTGCTGGTGCAATGCCGGCCGGAATTGATCACGCGCACCTTCGAGGCGCTCCAGGGCGCGCGCCGCCCGATCGTGCACTTCTACAATTCGACCAGTGAGCTGCAGCGCCGCGTCGTCTTCGAGAAGGATGTCGGCGGCATCAAGCGCATCGCCACCGACGCTGCCAAGATGATCACCGACATGGCCGCCAAGGCCGGCGGCGGCTATCGCTTCGAATATTCGCCGGAGAGCTTCACCGGCACAGAGCTCGAGGTCGCGCTGGAAATCTGCAACGCCGTGACCGAGATCGTCAGGCCGACGGCCGACAACAAGCTGATCATCAACCTGCCGTCGACGGTCGAGATGTCGACGCCCAACGTCTATGCCGACCGCATCGAATGGATGTGCCGCAATCTCGACAACCGCGAGAACCTGATCATCTCGCTGCATCCGCACAACGACCGCGGCACCGGCGTCGCCACCACCGAACTCGGCCTGATGGCCGGCGCCGACCGCGTCGAAGGCACGCTGTTCGGCAACGGCGAGCGCACTGGCAATGTCGACATCGTCACGCTGGCGCTGAACATGTATACGCAGGGCGTCGATCCGGGCATCGACTGCTCCGACATCAACCGGATGAAGGATGTCTACGAATATTCGAATCAGTTGAAGATCCCGGAGCGTCACCCCTATGTCGGCGAGCTCGTCTACACGGCCTTCTCCGGTTCGCACCAGGACGCGATCAACAAGGGGATGAAGGCACTGAAGAAGGCCAACACCAGCCTGTGGGAAGTGCCCTATCTGCCGATTGACCCGGCCGATGTCGGCCGCAGCTACGAGGCGATCATCCGCATCAACTCGCAGTCGGGCAAGGGCGGCATCGCCTATGTGCTGCAGGCGGACTACGGCCTGAATCTGCCGCGCAACCTGCAGATCGAGTTCAGCCAGGCGATCCAGGCGATCACCGATGCCGAGGGCAAGGAAGTGCCTGCCAAGCGCATTTACGAGCGCTTCCTCGAAACCTATGTCGACCAGCCGAAAGGCCGGCTGAAGTTCGTCGATCACCAGACCTTCCCCGACACCGCGGTCAAGGGACGGCGCGTGGTGGAGGCGGTGATCCTCGACAAGGGCAAGGAAGTCACGATCACCGGCACCGGAACAGGTCCGATTGACGGCTTCGTCGATGCCCTCTCCCGTTATGTAGGCGTGGATATGTCGGTGCTCGATTACTCCGAGCATTCCATGCAGCGCGGCTCGAACGCCTCGGCCATCTCTTATGTCGAGATGGAGTATCCCGGCGGCAAGCTGTTCGGCGCGGGCATCAACACCAACATCGTGGCCGCTTCGCTCGAGGCGGTGGTATCGGCCGCGAACCGCATCATCGCGCACTAGGACAGTTTCCCGGGAGGCGCCTCGCGCCTTTCCGGGCAGTTACCGCGCGATCGCGGAATGGAGAATGGTCCGCTTCTGGCGTTTCATCGGAATCGATGAAACGCCAATTGTTCTTGCTTTTTCGAAATTCCTGGCGAAAAAGGCCAACTCATTTCTCCGTGAGCCCATATTGGTCCGCGGCGCGAGATCAACTTCGCCGCAAGGCGTCCCAAATGCGATTTTCGAAGTCAAAACGACCAAGAAAATCAATAACTACCGATTATTCCGGCAAACTGGACCTTCTCCGGATCGCGGGAGCGTGGCACGGGTGGACGCTAACATTGCCGTGGCGATCAACGCCTGGCGGTCCGTTGCAACGTTAACCACCGAAGAAATATCCGGTGGCCGGATGGTTGTACGCAATCTGCATGCTTGTGCGACGAAGCAAGCCCTATATTATTGAGCACTAACCTGTGCCGACTTCGAGAGGATCGACACTTGCAGCCTGTCACGCCTGCCGCCCCCGCAGTGCGCGAGACCTTGGAGCGACTGCTTGCCAGCGACACGTTCGGTCGGTCCGAACGCGCGCGTAAACTGCTCCGCTATCTTGTCGAGCGAGAGCAGGCCGGCGAAGCGGATCGGCTCAAGGGCTCCTCCATCGCCATGGACGTGTTCGGCAAGGACGGTGATTTCGATCCGTCGACCGACGCGGTCGTGCGGGTACAGGCCGGGCGGCTGCGGGAACTCCTGCAGCAATACTTCGCCAATGAGGGCATAGCCGAGCCGCTGCGCATCGCCATTCCGCGCGGCGGTTATGTTCCCGCCTATGAACTCAACGCCATCCGCCTCCCCGAGGAGCACGCCGAGCCGCCCGAACCTTTGCCCCCCGCCGAAGAGCTGGTTGCCCCGACGGTCGCGCCGGCCACCAATCCATCGGTGACGCGGCAGTTGCGACTCTTTTGGCTGGCCATCGCGCTGGTCATCGGCATGCTCGGCGTCCTTATCCTGCGGCAGGGTGGTGGCACGCTACTTGCGGGAGGCGATGCGCCATCCAGCGTCGAGAAGGCCGGGGCCACCGGAAGCATCACGCCCTTATTGAGTGAGGCGCTGCCCCAGGCCTATATCGTCGTGAAGGCAAGCGGCGATGCCGCCGGACGGGTCGCGGCCTCGCTGCGGGCTGGGCTGAGCGCCTTCGATACCATCGACTTCATCGGCCGTGACGCGGTGAAGACCGCCAATCCGGCGACCGACGCCACGAGTTTCCTTTTCGACGTGCTGCCCGGACCCGCCACCGGAGACATCACCATCGAAATCCAGAGTGTCGGCACCGGACGGGTGCTGCTGTCGCGCAACCTGACGCCGGCCGACAGCGCGCCCGACGCCGTCGAGGACAGCATTGCCAGCCTCTTGAGTTCGGCGCTGCCCGCCTCGGGAGCGATCTACAGCTACATCGAGCAGGGCAACCTCGAAACCGGCCTCACCAGATGCCTGCTCCTGAACGACAAGTACTATCTCGACCAGAATGCCAAGACGCATCTGGCCGCCTACCGCTGCCTCGAGGACCTGGCTGCTCACGACGCGAAATCCTCTCTGGTCTACTCGGAACTGGCGTCGCTGCACCTCGAGGCGATGACGGACCATTACGCCTATCCGTCGGATCCGACGATCGAGAAGGCGATGATGTACGCCCATCGCGGCGTGCAGATGGGGCCTACCAGCCCCTACGCGCACCGCACCTACGGTTACATCAACTCGCGCCTCGGCAACCCGGACGAAGCAATCCGCTGGATGCGCAAGGCCTATGAGCTCAACCCTTACGATCTCGCCATGGCCGCAGGCTACGGCTACGGCCTGATCTTCGCCGGCAAATATGCCGAGGGCACGCCGATCATGGCCCATGCCGTAGAGGCGTCCAGCGGGCATCCGACATGGTGGGATTTCGGCCTCTTCGCCGGGGAGTTCATGCTGGGCGACATGGGCAAGGCCATGGCCGCCAGCATCGCGCTCAGAACCACCGACACCAAGTCCCATTATCTCGCCGCGCGACTGATCAGCGCCAAGGCCGTAGGCCAGGAAAGGCTGGCAACAAGGCTGCTGAACGAGCTCAACACCAAATTTCCGAAGTTCGTCGCCGATCCGCGCGCGACCTTCGTCGAAAGGCGCTATCCAGCCGATCTGACCAACCGGCTTGTCGAAGCCCTGCGCGCCGCCGGGCTCGGCAATCCGAGCTGACGTCAATCCACGCTACCGCTCGCGAAAATTTTACTGGCGGTACCGATGAGCAAGGGGCAATCCAGCCACATTTGGTGTCGTCCGGTAGTAAAGTTATTTCATCTTCATGACTTCATCGCTCCATGCCGTCGAACAGGGCGGTGGCTCGAAGGTCGTGGTCCTGTTGCACGGCTTCGGCGGGTCGCACGCCGTCTGGAACGATGTCGCGCTTTCCCTGGCAACAGGAACGCGCGTGCTTGCCTATGATCTGCCGGGCCACGGGCGCTCGCTGGATTTTCCGAATGCCGGCCCCGTGAAGCTGGCGGCCACCGCCGTGCTTGCCGATCTCGCAGCGCGCCGGATAAGGCGCGTTCATCTGGTCGGGCATTCCATGGGCGGCGCCGTCGCCACCTTGATGGCGCTGATCGAACCGGCGAGGGTCGCGTCGCTGACCCTGATCGCGCCCGGCGGTTTCGGGCCCGAGATCAACGGCCCGTTGCTTCGCCGTTTCGCCGCCGCCACCGACAAATCCGAAATCAGGGCCAGCCTTGCGTCCATGGCGGTGCCGCAAAGCCCACCTTCGGACCGAAGCGTCGAGACACTTGTCGGCTTGCGCAAGCGCCCCGGCCAGACACGCAAGCTGGTCGAGATCGCCGCCGCCATAACCAGGGACGAACGTCAGGGCGTCATTCCGCGCGAACGGCTCGAACTTCTGGACATGCCGGTGATGGTGCTGTGGGGAACTGACGATCCGGTGCTGCCCGTGACGCAAGCGGACGACCTGCCGGCGCATTTCCACCTGCATCATATCCTGGCTGCCGGACACATGCTGGTCGAGGAGGCGCCCGACCTTGTCGCCGAGGCCATCCGCCGTAACATGAAGCGCCGCCGGCGCCCATCGCGGCCCAGGCTAGCAGCGGCCAGCTGACGGCCTCCGGCACGTCCTGCGCTGCCGGCGGCGAGCCAGCTGTGCCGGTATTTTTCCACAACATCCGGCGCCGCCCCTTCTTTGGCGGAATCCTTCCGTATCGAAGCCAGCGACCCTATGTTAACCCGCTGCTAACCAAGGCGTGAGGCAATGCCCATGAAGGACACAGCCGAGACGACGGCCGATCCGTCGCGCAAGCTGGCCGATGCCGTTCGCGACGTGAAGAACGCTTTCGCCGACCGCGACGACGTGGTTGTCGACCTGCGCGAGGCGCACCGCATGCGGCTGGAGTTGCTGGCGGGCGAACTGGCGCCGGTCTTTGCCGACGTGCCGGCCGATATGGACAATTTCGACTTCGCCATTTCCTCGGGCCTTCAGCCAAGGCTCTGGATCGATGCGGTCGCCCATGTCGCGATGGGACGCGACCGCCGCACTTACCGATTTCTCAGGGACACGCGCATCGGCCGCGTCGTGCTGGCCGAATCGCCCGACATGAAGGTCGTTGCGGACCAGGTGACGCGCTACGTGGCCGAGCGCATTGTCGAACGCCAGCGCATGATGGAGGGCGGCGCCGAACGCGCGGCTGCGGGCACACAGCGCGCGGCCGTGACGGAAGCCGAACCACCCTTACGGGCCGCCGAACCCGGCGCGACCTGGCTGGCGATCCTGTCCGGGCTCGGGCTGATCGCCGCTGGCGCCTTCGCCGGGCTGGCGGTCTCGCTGGTGCTGTTCTGGGACCGCATCGTCGCGATGCTTCCGGTCCTCAGGCAGTAGCCAGATCGCCGGTCACGCCGAGTTCCAGCGTCTCCAGATCGGTCGGCTGGGTAGCGGGACCGGTCAGGCCGCGCCGCGTCAGCGTGATGCGCCAGTTGGCCGGCTCACCGTCTATCCCGAGCAGGTTGTACTGCGCCGCCGGATGCTTGCCGCCCGGCGCCTGCCCGGCGGCGGCGACGCCGACCACGGGAATCGCGGCGTCACGCCCATCCATCAGGGAAAGCGTCGGCAGGTGCGAGTGACCGTGCAGGATGAGCTCGGCGCCGTGCCGGCGCATCAGCTTGGCAAAGCGGTCGATACCGAACAGGCGCTTGTGCTGCGGGACGGCGCCGCGCAAGGGCGGGTGATGGATCATGACGACCCGGAAAAGGCCACGCCCGGCGGTCGCGTCGAGCATACGTCCCAACCGTTTCGCCTGCCCTTCCATGAAGAAGCCGTTGGCCATGAACGGCGCGGTTGCCCGCGCCGTCGAGACGCCGATCAGAGCCACCTTGCCGCGCACCCGCAGATAGGGAAACGAATTGCGATCGACCGGGCTGTTGACGCCATCACCCGTCATCCAGGCCGCCCAGGCCCGGCATGCCTTGTCGAGCGCGCCCGGCACATAGGCGTCGTGATTGCCCGGCACCACCGAGACGTCTTCCGGCGGCCCCAGCGTTTCCAGCCAGTGCTTCGCCATTTCGATCTCGCCGTCCAATGCCAGGTTGACGAGATCGCCGGTGACCGCGATGTGGTCCGGCGCGCTCGCCTTGATGTCCGCGACGATGGTGTCGATCACGGCGTCGTGCATGTGGCGACGCCGGTTGCGCTGCCAGTTGACGTAGCCGACCACGCGCTTGGAGGCGAGATCGCGATAGGTTACATCCGGAAGCGGCCCCAGATGGACATCGGAAATATGCGCGAGCCTGAACATGCCCTCTTCATAGGCGAGGCGATCCCGGCTTTCCACTCACCGTTTGCTGTCCATGCGCGGAACGGCGAATGACCGGCGGTTCCGATCCGGATCAGGCATTGCGCCAGACGGGCTGGCCCGCACTGCGGGGAAGGCTGTTCCATTTCTACTTCATGCTGCGCCGGCCGATGACACTCGGCGTGCGCGGACTCGTCCACGACGCCGCGTCGAATTCGATCTTCCTCATCCGCCATACCTATGTTCCCGGTTGGCAGTTGCCGGGTGGCGGCGTCGAGGTCGGCGAGACGATGGCCCTTTCGCTTGAGCGCGAGCTCGCCGAGGAGGGCAACATCGTGCTAACCGCGCCGCCGGTGCTGAAGTCGATGCACTTCAACCGCCGCGCCAGCAGGCGCGATCATGTCGGGCTCTATCTGATCGAGCATTTCCGCCAGACGGCTCCGAAACTGGCTGACCACGAGATCGCCGAGGCCGGGTTCTTTCCGCTCGACAGGCTTCCCGAAGGCACGACGCCGGCGACGCTGCGCAGGATCGCGGAGGTTTTAGAAGGCGAGCAAGCATCGGCCTACTGGTAGTTTTTTGAGTTGGCGCGTGGAAAGTGCCGACGCTGTCCAGTGAGCGATAGCCCCGGCCTCGCGCAAGGAGCGTGATTATGCCGTCCCGAACCGCCCCCGATCATGCGGCGCGGCGTAGTCGAGTTCCGGCCCGACCGGCACGATGCCCGTGGGGTTGATCGTTTTGTGGCTGCCGTAATAATGCGCCTTGATGTGGTGCATGTTCACCGTGCCGGCCACGCCGGGCACCTGGTAGAGATCGCGCAGATAGTTCGACAGGTTCGGATATTCGGCGATGCGCCGCAGATTGCATTTGAAGTGCCCGACATAGACCGGGTCGAAACGCGCCAGCGTCGTGAAAAGCCGCCAGTCGGCCTCGGTGATCTGCCCGCCGAGCAGATAACGCTGTCCGGAAAGCCGCTGCTCGACCGTGTCCAGCGCCGCGAAAAGCTCGCTGAAGGCCTGTTCGTAGGCCGCCTGCGTCGTGGCGAAGCCGGCGCGGTAGACGCCGTTGTTGATGGCGGGATAGATCAGCGCGTTGATCGCGTCGATCTCGCTGCGCAGGTCCTGGGGATAGAAATCCGGGCCGGCGTGGCCCCATTCGTCAAAGGCCCAGTTCA
>OFTY01001446.1_pt1 | contig 10237 bp, 19 predicted proteins | sample 1775061 | NCBI WGS metagenome assembly OFTY01 (sample SAMN08195773, study PRJEB24354) | sludge metagenome | isolation source: sludge from phenol fed wastewater aerobic bioreactor B | place: India: Nagpur | collected 2016-09-16
TAGTCAGCAGCCAGCTTTTCGCAGTGGTCCCGCATTTCGGGATAGCGGTAGGCTTTCAAAACCTGCGGCTCTGAAACTCCGTAGGTGAGTGCTTCAAGTTCCTTGAGAAGGAAGATGTTCCAGCGAAATTCGTTGGCTCCAAAGATGTCGAGATAGAATTTCCACTGGCAGCCGTTCAGATACCTCTCGGGATCGAATTTGCCCGTCGTCTTGTGGTCGGTGACGATCAAGCCTTCCACACCGTCAACCTGTCCGGTGACGGTCAAGCTGCCATATTGGCCATAGCCGCGCATCTCACGAATGCTCGGCAGGGAAAGTGCCGTGTCTGGTAGGAGAAACGTATAGCCATCCACCTCGAAAGCGGGGTGAATACCGTCTACGGCGGTTTCCAATGCCTTATGGAAGGCGGTACCGACTTTCATGGCTTCAGATGGTTCGTCGACAGTGATGAACCGAACCAAGTCCTCGACCGTCGGCTCTTCCTGGCCCTCAAACAGAGGCTGCCAGTTCTTCCACTGCCTATGCGCTTCGATGTTCGAGACGCGAGCAAGCATCAGGCAGCCTCCCGCCTGCTCTCTGTGTATTCGGCCCGCGCCTTGTCGAAAGCCAGTCCAAGTTCGGTGGCTCGCTTGTGAAGCATGGTCTTGCAGACAGTCCCGCTGCCGATTGCCCTCGGCAGCAGCTGGTTGATAGCGTCGGCGTTCTCGACCTTGGGAAGGGCGTCGCGAAACCACTGCTGCTCCGCCATAGCCTCGCGCTGGTCTTCAGTCAGTTCGTTCAGGCGCGCCTTGATGCGGTCGACGACTGACGCGAGAAAGCCGTCGAAATCAGCGGATGCCATGTCTGGGACATCCAAAGGTTCAAGCTGGCCCGGGTTCTTTCCAAAGGCGGCATCGGTAGGAGAAAAGCGCAGTTGGCGCTTGCCATTTGAGATCACCAGGCGTCCCATCGCATCGGCCGCCTTGTAGATCTCGCCTTTCGAACCGCCCTGAACATCGAGACGTTCGATGATATCGTCGCCGTTGCGCCGCTCGTCCATGTGGGCGATCAGGACCACGTCCTTGCCGAAGCTGTTGAGCAGCTTAAGGAAAGACGTGAACCGGGCTTTCAGTTCGCCGTATCCCTGGAGGGTGAGCGCGCCGCCGCGACCGTGCTTAGGGTTGATGCGGATGATGTCGGCGGTCAGCGTGTCGAGCGCGCGGCCCGCCGTGTCCACGATAACGGTGTTGAACGGCGCGAGGTCTTCGGCGGTAATGCCGGCGACATCCGACCAGTCGGAAACGCGCACGGTGTCCTTGCGGTTCGCGGCGCGGTGGCTGCCGTTGTCAAAATCGAGCAGGAGCGGCGTATCGGCCGTGAAGGCGAGCGACGATTTGCCTAGTCCTGGCGGCCCGTAGATCACCGTGTTCAGGCGTTCGACCATGATTGGCTCGGAGGCTTTCGTGATGCGCAAAGCCATGATTCAATTCCTTTCCAGGAGAAAACGCCGCCAGTACCAGCGCGCGTTATTAATGAGGCGAGCGACTTCGACGGCATTGCCAGAGCGCTTGACATCACGGGCGGTCCTAAGCAGCCCGAGCGCACAATCTCGGCAGGCGAGGGCATAGGCGCTCATGGCATCACCCATCCCGCAAAGATCGGAGAGCAAAAGGCGATAGCCGCCAGCAGGGCGAGTTGGTGGAGAGGCCACACGACCGTCAGTCCAACGTCTTGGTAACGAGCAGGACGCGATCATCCGAAGGCACGACGTCCACGATGGCGTCGCCAGTACAGCCCCATGGTGCCGCCCAAAGTGGCGTATCATGTCCCATGATGAAATCGCCGCCCTTATACCCCTCGTAGGTTTCCCCTACTGCACTTCGGCAGCGGCGCAAGAAATCACTGGCTGTCACAGGCTCTTCGCTCGCTCCGAAGGAGAGATCAGAATAGTAGCCGCGATAGCTGTGAGGCCGGCTTGGGTAAGAACCATCTGCAAATTGGACAGGGATACCACCTGGCACATCGTGCAGAGCTTCGATCATCTTTCCGAGAGTGACGTGATAGCGACTACGTTCATGCATCGCTGCATCAGACATTGCGTTTAATAGCTTCTGAAGGTCATGCATCCCTAAGAACCCTTCTAATGTTGGTGGAGAGGCCACATGGTCAGCGGGCCTCTGCCTCTGCGAAGCCGCCGTGGTCAGCGATTGCCTGCGCTACAATGTCGATTGGCACAAAGGCGTAGACGGTCTCGGTTGGGTCCGTGTTATCGTCGCCGTCAATGAACGGCATGAACGCCTCGACCTTCTCCGTCGGAAACCCGACTTCGACCTGATGCCATGGACCGGCGCTATCGCGAGGCAGGCAATAGTGGCTCTTGCTTGCCTGCACCGACATCTTAAAGCCATCGGCACATATGATCAGCGGAACATGGTCGAGGTATCGCAGGCGAAGAGGTAGATCGGGAGCGATCTCGTGGTCGAGGCGCTGCGTCGGCTCTAGACGACGCTCCAACTCGGCTCTGATCGTATGCGCCGTCTTCTGTGCGGAGGACATTATGCGGCTTCCCACTTGGATTTCCGGTGCTCATCGACAGTCGCGTTGATCGCATCAGCGAGCTTGCGCGAAAGGTCGATGTCATCGGTGAAGAGGGTGACCTCATCTGTAGCCGATGCACCGTAGACACGGATCGAGAGCGGGGCGCCCTGCGTGCCTCCGGCATCGGCGAAGAGCGTTGAGACGCTATGGATGCTGATGTAGGCCATCACGCAGCACTCCCGATCTGACGAAGACGATTGATTTTCGTGTCGATGATGGCCTTGCGCGCCACAACGTCGACGTGGGCATCTGAGTAGTCGAGCGCATCGCGTTCAGCTTCGAGGCGATCGATAGCGCGCGCTTTCTGCTCAGGCGTCATGCGCATCAGGGAGGCGATGGCTTCCTCGCGCGCGCGCTCGGCCTCATCGGCCATGGCGCACTGGAGGCGAACGTTCGCCGCACAGGCCTTCAGGGCTCGCTCGAAGCACCAATGGCGGTCCTGATGGCCGATCCATGCGATGAAGCTGGAGCCAGCCTTAGTGATGGCGCGGGTGTTGACGGCATCGCCATCAACGACGACGGTCCAGTAGCCGTCATGGGTTTCGGTCCAGCCGATACCGTTTTCGTTCTGGAAGGTGGGGAAGAGGGCGTTCATGCCGACACCCGCTCAAAAGGAATAGCAGGGAAATTGGCTGGTTTAGTCATCTTGCGATCTCCTGTTCAGGCCAGATCGGCCGAAGCGCGACTGGCTGATGGGGAGAATGTACGATATTCATACACACCGCGCAAGCGGAAATGTACGAAAATCATAAAAAGATATTTTGAATTGCCGGGGCACTCCGAATCGCACGCACAAAAAAGCCCGCCGGAGCGGGCTAGATCGACTGCCGATTTGTGATGGCGGCTCTTACATGTCGATGATTGATCGTCTTACGCGACCGATTACCGTAATGGCGCCTTCCAGATGGGGCGCTGGGATATCCTCGTAGGATGCCGGCTGAAAGGGAGGGTCGTCATTGGGCCGATATCGCTTGTAGGTCGCAGCTCCCGTTTCGTCAGCGATGACATAGCATCCATTCGAAACAAGACGCTTGTCGTTCAGATCCACGAAGATCAACGAGTCGGGCGGCGAAATCTTGTTCATGGATGGACCATCAACGCGTAGGGCGATCCAGCGACTCGGGTGCAGGCGGCTTACGGTGACTGTCGGATAATCGTCCAGGTCTACCACGGCGGCCTGGTCCGCCATTTCTCCTGCACTAACCCACGAGACCAGGGGAACGCGGATAATCTCATCGCCACCATCATCAGTCGGAGCAGCTATCCCGAGATAATCGGCAATCCTTGGAACCTCATCGACTTTTAAGCGCCGACGCCCTTTTAGAAGCTGGGTGATTTGGGGATGCGCAATATTCAAATGACGCGCTAAGCCAATCTGTGTTTTGCCCGGCTGGGTCAGCCCGGCCCGAATCCATTCTAGATAGCGTTCAGTCTCAGAATTTTTCATTGTTCGATTTTCGCACATGCGAAATCGCAACGCCGTTAGCAATATCGTACATTTCCGCTTGCACGATGTGTATGAATATCGTACATTGCGGTTATGCGATGCGAACCAGCCAACTCCATCATCAAGAAATTCAATGGGCTCACAGCGGTTTCTGAAATCGTTGGTGTAACGCCGCACAGTGTCATGCGCTGGCGAAAGCCGCGAGATGAAGGCGGTACAGGGGGAGCCATTCCGCACTGGCACATTGATCGGCTTCTGGAGGCTGCAAGGTCAAAAGACATCGATCTTTCCCCCGCTGACTTCTTCCGCACCACATCTGAGCCGGAGTGCGTCTAACTTGCGCAACCATCTCGACGACGGCGACAACGCGCTCGATGCCTTCGCCAAACTCATCAAGATCATCGTTGTGGCGACGGTCGCCATCCTCATCGCTCTCGGCGTGTGGTGGCACATCCTCCCATGAGCAGGAAGCGATCAACGAGCGAAACACCGGATAAGTCATTCACCTATGCCGGCGCGTTTCCGGTCCAGCATCGGGACACGGGGGAAGGGTGTCCAGCTTGGTCGCCAACCGAAACCGACGATCTCACGTCCTCGACCGAACTTCACGAATGTTCCGATCTGCTGCGCGAATGGGGTGTGGAATGAGTGCGTCACAGACGATTGCCGCCGGCCAGCTTCGCTCGTTCATCGAGCGTATCGAACGCCTTGAGGAAGAAAAGAAAACCATCGCGGACGACATCAAGGATGTGAAGGCCGAGGCGAAGGGCTGCGGTTTCGATATTGGCGCGATCAACGCTATCCTGAAATTGCGCAAGATGGACCCCAGTGAGCGCCAGGAAAAGGAAGCCGTCATCGACATCTACAAGGCGGCGCTCGGAATGCTGCCGCTGGAAGAATATGCCGCCCGTGACGAATCTTCTGACACCGCCAAATTGATTGAGACGGTCGCGACGGGAATGCAGGCCGAAATCGGTCGTAAGGCGCTCGTCACCGCGCTTGATATCATGATCGACGCCGAAACCGGCGAAATCACGAATGAACCGGAGGTAGCCGCAGAGGTTTCCGGGGATTATTTGCGCGAACCTGATGCTGCGGATCAGGGTCAAATTATCCAGGAAGGGGATGCGCCCCGTGAAACCGACCGCCTTGGCGGTGACGCTTCGTGCCTGGATACCGAATTGCAGATGGACCGCGCCACGGAAGGCTCTTTCGAGACCGGAAGTGAGGCAGCGGAAAAGGGGCGCGAGGCAATCCCGGCTGGACCGGAAGGCGCTGACCTGAGCCATGCTGGTGTGGATGAAAGCTCCGCAGCGGACGAACGGTATGTTGAAGCTACGGTGGAGCAGCGTTCGTCCGCACCCAATTCCAATCCGCAACCGACTCCCTCCCCGGAAGCGGATATGGCCGGCGATGTTTCCCCTCGGGCATCGTCGGCCACCATTTACAGCCCCGCAGCCTTGGCGGTTGCCGACGGCCAACCGAGCAAACCAAATCCCGATGTGCTGGCGGCGGGGCAGGGCGGCTCGCCCGGCGTACACGCCAAATCGGGATGCGCCGTCACCAATCCTGATGCTGACGTTCCGGCCTTCCTGAAAACGAAGACGGCAGCGGACTATCGGCCGAATTGCCTCAAGCCAGATGCATGCGGCGCTAGCGGACTGACGCATTGCTATTCCTGCAAAAAGGCCATGGCCGAAAGCGAGGTCGCATGAGCCACGATTGTTCATGCGATTACGATCCGCCGTCTGTCTACTTCAGCCGTACGGTCAGAGCGCGCAAGGAGTATTGTTGCGGTGAGTGTGGCCGCAAAATCGCGATAGGCGAAAGCCATGAGTACGTCTTCGGCGTCTACGATGGCTACACCTATCAGCCTCGCACATGCTGTCATTGCGTCGCCATTCGAGAATTCGTTTCGATCAATATTCCCTGCTTCTGCTGGGCGCATGGGAACGTCCTGTCGGATGCGCGCATGGCAATCGAAGCTGCCTATTGGCGAGCAGCTGAAGAGGTTGCCGGTCTGGCCTTCGGCTTTGGTCGCCTTCTTGTCAAAGCCAAACGGGCGAGGGCCGCAGCATGATCGTGCTCACCTTTCAGCCCAATTACTTTCTGGCGATCGATGCAGATGTAGGAACCGCCTCATCTGACACACGACACGAAGTTGTCGCGGAAATCTCGCGTCGGAAATTCTATCACGCGGCGGACCAGACCCGGAGGCATTCCAGACCTATCGCCTCCGGGTCTACTGGCACCGCGCCAGTTTACATAAATCACGTTTCCCTCCGCTCGACGGATGGGAAAGCCAGAGGCTTGAGGGGCTTTGTCCTCCCCGAAGTCTCTCGCCTCTGGCGCAAATTTCTCGGGCCGTTTGATGCCGCCCGATGCCATTTTTCTGCGCTGCTGCTCGTCGAGCCTGCGGAGCAACCGAGCGGCAGCTTCTCCAAGTGTTTCCGGTCCTTTTCGTCTGTCCTGCGTCATGTGGATAAACATGATGCAGGAGATGTCCAAGGTGTCGGACGAATCACCCAAGCAGTTGGAAAATTCACCCATGAGCGACACTGAGTACGCCGCTTCATTGTTGGATGAGGTTATTGGTTCGCGCGGAGTTCGTGAGCCAATCAAGTCGATGCTGGAACGTGCCTACGCTTCTCTTTCAAAGAGAAATAGTGCGTGGACTAGGCGGCGCGTGCGGGCCGTCTTCCACAAGGAAGCAATAAGGATCGACCACCGCGAAATCCAAGAGATGCGCGCAGTGATCGAAGCGAGGAAAGCCCATGCCGCATACCGAGAGGAAACCGCCCGTATTGCTGCGATGGCTGGCGTTCGAAAAGCGCCGGAAGATCGCGGTGTGGCTGCGTAGCTGGGCGGCAAGCCTAGCCGAATGGATTTGCCCTGAGATTTTGGAGGCAGAATAATGCTCGCCCCCCGCGATTACTCCCCCATTCCCGAAGACTGGCATGAGGATTCCTCCCGTCCTTTCAGCCCGCTCGTAATCATCATCGCTGCTTTTGCCTGGATCATCATTGGCGCTTTTGCTGGTGGCGCCTGGTGGTTGTTCGGCTGAGCGCGGGAGATCCGATTTTGATCATACGCGAGGAGATAATCGGCGATTGCCGGCTCATCCTGGGTGACTGCCTGGAGGTGTTGCCGACGCTAGGGGGGGGCATGGCTGTGGTCAGTGATCCTCCCTATGGCATCGCGTTTGCTCATGGCGGCAACGACAATTCCGGTATCGGTGGCGGGCGCTATGCCACACGGTTCGCGAAGGTTGATATCCATGGAGATGACCGGCCGTTTGACCCCGTTCACCTTCTCGCCGCCGGAACGCCATGCATCCTTTGGGGGGCGAACCATTTTGCCAACCGTTTGCCGGCGTCTTCGGGATGGCTGATCTGGGATAAGCGCGCGGCTTCTGGGCATTCGAACGACTTCGCCGACTGCGAGCTCGCCTGGACCAGTATCGACATGGTTGCGCGTGTCTTCCGTCATCACTGGGACGGCATGATGAAGGCCTCCGAAAGGGGAATTCCGCGCGTCCATCCGACCCAGAAGCCCATAGCAGTGATGGAATGGTGCGGTGGCATGGTGCCTGCTGATCGGGTCATCCTGGACCCGTATATGGGCAGCGGAACGACCGGTGTGGCTTGCGCTCGGCTTGGCCGCAAGTTCGTCGGCATCGAGATCGACGAAACCTATTTCGATATCGCCTGCGAGCGCATCCGCAAGGCCTATGCCCAGCCTGACATGTTTATCGAGCGTGCTCCCGAGCCAAAGCAGGAGGCGTTGTTCGGATGATCCGCATAGTCATTTCAGAAATGCCACCGTCCGCCAATGGAATGCGCTCGCATATCATCGAAGGCGGCAAGGTCCGCAGCGTCAAGAGCAAAGCGTATGCGGCTTGGAAGAAGGCGACAGCGTGGGAAATCGCCGCTGCACGTCCGGGCAAGATAACTGGCCCGTATCGTCTCTATATCGCCGTACAGCGCGATTGGCGGTCCAAACGCGCGCGCGATATCGATAATTTTCTGAAGCCGTGCTCGGACGCGATAGTGGCCGCAGGCATCGTCACTGACGACAGCCTTGCGGAAGAGGTCAGCGCCAAATGGGCTGACAACCTTGGCGGTCCGGCCGTGGTCGTCCTGATCTGTGAAGCAGAGCAGGAGATGGCCGCGTGAGCAGAGCAACCGAATGGAGCTTCGACGAGGGCGGCGAGCACTACGTTTATATCATGGCGCATCTGGTGGACGCCGAAATTGTAGCGCCGGTGAAGATCGGGATATCCAAGCATCCAGCCAAGCGCAGAAAAGAGGTGCAGGCCGATATTCATAGACCAATAGTTTTGGTGGCTAAGTTCCGATTTTGGGACCGATCCCATGCGTTTCTCGTTGAGAGGGCGTTTCACAGGACATTCGATGAATATCGAGTTTTTGGAGAATGGTTCGACATAAGCCCGGCTGATGCGGTTGGGCTGATGCGGGAAAACCTCATTGGCTTTGTTGACGACGTTCTCCAGCCTGATCTTGTAGGAGACTGGTACACAGCTCGGGTCATCATTGGCGTCCCCGGCCATGAATTTGACTGTAGCAGCAAGGATTTCGGATATCAGGAATCCAGGAGGGCACCGCGATGAGCGGACCCTGGATGAAATTCTACCCCACCAACTGGCGAGCCGACCCGAAGTTGCGCATGTGCTCCATGGGAGCGCGCGGCTTATGGATCGAGATGCTTTGCCTCATGCATGAGGCTACGCCTTACGGTTCGCTGCTTATCAATGGCAACATAGTAACAGATCGGCAACTGGCGTCGTTGGTCGGCGCTGGCGCGACCGAGATTGCGGAATGGCTATCGGAATTGGAATCGGCTGGCGTTTTCAGCCGGGACGATAATGGCATCATTTTCAGCCGTAGGATGCGACGGGATGAAGAGAAACGCGCCGACGACAGGGCCGCGGGGAAGCTGGGGGGGAACCCAAAGCTAACTACTGGCTACAACAGGCCGGGCTATATCTATCTGATGGGAGTAAGGGCCGATGGTGGTTATAAAATCGGCGTCAGTACTAATCCAGCTAACAGATTAAAAAAGGTCAGGGCTCAATATCCCGGTCACGACATTCGTGTTATCGACTTCTGGCCGGTTCCAGACATGGGTAAATATGAAGCATCTGTACATCAGATGTTTTCCGGAAAGAAAGATGGGGAGTGGTTTACTCTTAATGGGGGCGACATAGAAACCCTTTCTCGGACCCTTAAGGGTCCAAACGATTCCCCCCATAAAGTCCAGAAGCTAGAAGCTAAAAGCTACAATTCAGAACCTAGCGGTTCTGGCGCGGCTTCGCCGGCCGATCCGCGTCAGCAGCTTTGGTCGGAAGGTCTTTCAGCCATCCAGGCGATGACCGGCAAAACCGATGGGGCTGCTCGGAAGATCGTCGGACGGTGGTGCAAGCTCACCCAGGACGACTGCGCCATCATCCTGAGCAAAATCCGAACTGCACAAGCCGAGAAGGTTGGCGATCCGGTTTCATGGGTCACTGCCGCGCTTATGCCGCGTTCAACGGCGCCGCCGAAGAAGGTCACCCACGCCAACATGTGGACCGAGGAAGCAAAAGCTTTTGGATTGATCGATGACCCAGGTTTCCGACGTTTGGAAGGCGGCCTCTCAGGAGGACAAGATCAAGGCTTTGATCTTGCTCGGCGCATTGCCAGCTCGTGAGGCGGCGAATGAGCAAATCGACAAGGCTTCGTACTACATCGCCCTTGAGGGGGTTACCCGTTACGGGCTGACGGAAGCGGTTCGAAATATTCTCAAGGGTGGTTTATCGCATGCCTTTTTCCCGAGCCCGCCGGAGTTGCGCATGCAGTGCGACAAGGCGATGGAATGGCCGGAACGCCAGCGCGAACGGCAGATCCGAGAGGATCGATACATCCAGGAGCGGCGCGATAATAACGCGTTCGTTCAGCGGTCGCCAGAAGCCATCACGCGCCAGCAGCAGGCCTATCGCCAATTCCTGGCTGGCTATGGCGATGCGAAGGTTCAAGTCGAGGAGGCGGAACGTGCCGATGTCCGCGCCCGCTACGGCATGACCGACGAAGCCCTTGAAGCGATCAAAGACCGTCCGCTCCCAGAGACATTCAAGAAGCTTGGAAAGGCATGACCATGCACGATCCCGCGAAGGTTCTTGGTCTTTTCCGTAGCGGTCTCGATACCGCGCAAATC
>OFTY01001449.1_pt1 | contig 10204 bp, 11 predicted proteins | sample 1775061 | NCBI WGS metagenome assembly OFTY01 (sample SAMN08195773, study PRJEB24354) | sludge metagenome | isolation source: sludge from phenol fed wastewater aerobic bioreactor B | place: India: Nagpur | collected 2016-09-16
CGTATTGGGTTTCATAAATCCCTCTCCCCAAAGCACATACGAACCCCTTCGATTCACTAAATTCGTGAATATGGAGAACATCATTTTACTCGCGGATGCTTACAAGTACTCTCATCATAAATTATATGTGCCCGGCACGCAGTACATTTATTCTTATCTGGAAAGTCGTGGTGGGATGTTTGAGGAGACGGTTTTCTACGGGCTGCAATATTTTTTAAAGGCTTACCTGGAAGGGCCGGTGATCACTGCCGAAAAAATAAAAGAAGCCGGAGAGATGTTGCCGGAAGTTTTCGGCAGGAACGATGTGTATGACGCCACCCGCTTCGAATATATTTTGCGGGAACATGGCGGCCGTTTGCCGGTGCGCATCCGCGCTGTACCGGAAGGCACCGTGGTGCCGGTCAGAAATGTGCTGATGACGATCGAGAACACGGACCCCGCCTGTTACTGGCTCACGAATTTCCTGGAAACCCTGCTCATGCAGGTCTGGTACCCCTGTAGCGTAGCAACGCTTTCGAGGGAGATTAGGAAAGTAGTGCGCCGGTTCTACGAAGCCACCGCCAGCACAGCGGCTTTTGCAGGTATCGATCTTGTGCTGAACGATTTCGGCTTTCGCGGAGCAAGCTCCGTGGAAGCAGCAGGGATCGGAGGAAGCGCGCATCTCGTGAACTTCAGCGGAAGTGATACGCTGGTGGCTTCTACTTTCGCGAAACGGTACTATCATGCGAAAACCGCACCGGGACTATCCATCCCCGCCACAGAACATTCCATCGTAACGCTCCTCGGCGAAACGGGAGAGGCTTCCATCTTTGAGCATGTATTGAACACCTTTCCCGAAGGCATCGTAGCCTGCGTATCTGATTCCTACAATATTTTCCGCGCCTGTGAAGAATACTGGGGCACTTTGCTGAAGGACCAGGTGCTGGCCAGGAACGGCACGCTCGTGATCCGCCCGGATTCCGGCGATCCCGTGAAAACCCTGTTGGAAGTATTCCGCATCCTCATGGATAAGTTCGGGTTTTCCCTCAACGAAAAAGGATACAAGGTGCTGCCGCCGCAAGTGCGCGTGATACAAGGCGATGGCATCAGCTATCATTCCATTCCGCAGATCTATGAAGCCTTGCAGCAGGCCGGCATCAGCGCGGAGATACTCGTGCGGGGCAAGGGAGGGGCGCTGCTGCAGCGAGTGAACCGGGACACGCAGGAGTTTGCACTCAAATGCTCCTACGCGGAGATCAACGGGAAAAAGGCAGATGTACAGAAATTGCCCGTAGAACTTGATGCAGACGGTCATCTGCGCACGTCTTTCAAAAAATCGAAAGCAGGAAAGCTGCGGCTGATAAAAGATGCGGAAGGATGGAAGACCGTAGCGGAAGGGGAGAGGCCCGGGGAGGAAGATGTACTGGAAACCGTATTTGAGAATGGAACTATCATAAAAGATCAGTATTTTGAAGATATTCGTAAAAGAGCCCGCATTCCCGTATGAAACAATTTTTATCCAGGCCCAAACGGATCATCCTCGCAGTAGCACTGCTGACAATTGCCCTGGGGCTGCTTTCCGGTCGCTCCACCGTAGATATGCATCTGCAGGATACTTATTTTGTTATCGCTGCCTGGCATCTATTCGCAGTGCTGGGAACATTATTTCTTTTCGAGGCGGCCATCTATTACCTCACCGATAACTACCGGCAACGGCGCGCCCTTCAGTATATTCATATTATCAGCATCCTCCTGTTTTGCATCGCTGTCATCATCTTTCAATCAACTGGTACAAGCGGACCGCCAACCCGCTACTTCCAGGTTTCAGACGCCCCCCGGTTTGACCGGGTTGAAATGTTGATGATCATTGCGGCCATCCTCTTCTTTATCGGACAAATCATCTTTTTAATTAATCTGATCATCGGCTTCATCCTTGGTAAGAAACTGTTAAATCGCTGAACGGCCCCCCTTGCCCATATCGCGAAATCCGGATTTTTTTGCATATTGCACGAATGCGGAAGGCGATATCAGCGTTATCTCTTTGTATTTTGGCGGGATCGGGAGTAAAAGCACAGGATTCCATTCCTGTGCGCAGGAATAGTTTCTTCCCCGTGCCCGTTGTTGGGTATTCTCCTGAAAAGGGTTTTGAATTTGGCGTTGCTGCTTTGTACTCCTATTACTCGGACAAGAAAAACCCATCGCCTTTCACCCGCAACTCCACGATAGGTGTGCTTTCTACGTTCACTACCAATCATCAGTTCAAGTTCGATGTCCGTTTTGAGAACTGGACGAGGAATAACGACTTCCACATCAAAACGAACTTCCGTTATCATAACTTTCCGTTCTATTTCTACGGAATGGGCGATACCACACATTACGCCAACCGTTCCCTCGTGGGCAACATCCGCTATAAATTCACGGTGGAAGCGGAAAGACGCATCACCCGCAATTTTTACGGCGGGCTTTCCCTGCTCTACCAGAAGGATGAATTCAAGGCAGATGACCCGAAAGGCGTCTATCCACTGATGGATCTGCAGGATAAAGATGGGGGCTACGCCACTTTTATTGGTATCACCGGTGTATATGACAGCCGGAATAACCAGAATTATTGCACTGAGGGCTCTTACATAAGATTTAATGCCGCCTATGCCCCGTCTTTCCTTAGCAAGCACCCGCTGTGGCGCCTGGAAATGAAAGCCAGTCACTTTATCCCGCTTTCAAAGAAAAGCACTTTGGGATTGAATGTATATGGGAACTCCCTGCAAGGAAAAGTGCTTCCGTTTTATTTGCTGCCCGAACTGGGAAGCGATAACATTATGCGTGGATATTACACAGGCCGCTACCGTGGCCAGAACTATCTCGCCGCTCAGGCGGAATACCGATACCTCCTCGATCCTAAGATGCACATCAAAATATGGTTCGTAGACATGCGCCCCACCTTTGCACTGGCGGGTTTTGCAGGTACAGGATCCATTTTCGGCAATCATGATTTTGAGTTGTCCCGGTTCAAGCCGAACTACGGGCTGGGCGTCCGCTACTTCTATGATAAAGCCGCACGGATTACGATAAGAATGGATTACGGATGGGGTGAAAAAAGACAGGGGGAAAACCGTCAGCATGGATTCTACCTTTCTCTGGCAGAAGCGTTTTAGTCAAATGAAAAAGTCCGGATACATGGTACCCGGACTATCAAATATGCTGATCTGAGAGATTATTTCTTCGCGTATTTTATCATCGCATAGATGAACATGGCCCCGAACAGGATGATAAAGAACCAAACACCGTAATAGCCGATCTGGTCGCCAGCATCAAAGAAAGAGTTGAGTAAAACGTTCAACAGCATGATATACAGTTTTTATAAATTCAGCGGCAAGTTAGCGTTTTATATGGAAATAGACAACGGATTTCCTCTCCCCGCGGCTTAAAAACTTTTTCCCTCCTGACATAATGCCGTCATTCACCTGCATGAAATTTGTGCTGTTACTCATAATAAAAGCACACGCACATGAAAACCAGGCAATGTTATCTTTTTGTGTTCAACGGGTATTCTGATTGGGAACCGGTGCTCGCGGCGGCGGCGCTTCAGCAGTTCACGGATTTTGAAGTGATCCCGTTCTCGGTGGATGGGAAGCCCGTTACTTCCGCTGCTAACCTCAGGATCGTTCCGCAACGCTCCCTTTCACAGCTGAACCCTGTTGAGGCAGAACTGTTGATACTACCGGGCGGAACCGCCTGGTCAGCAGGCAGGAACCGTGAAATATCCCCCTTCGTTCGCGAAATGTTGCGATTGGAAAAAGTAGTGGCCGCTATCTGTGATGCCACGCTGTATATGGCTTCCGAAGGCTTTTTGGACAATGTGAAACATACCAGCAACGATCTTGGGCTACTCAAACAGTTCGTTCCCGGATACCGGGCTGAGGTGAACTACCTCCAGCGGCCTGCCGTGGCGGATGGATCGGTGATCACGGCCAATGGCACTGCTGGTGTAGCATTTGCTTTGGAGATCATCCGCAGGTTCGGGCTGGAAAAGGATAATGCGCAACTGGATTTCTGGTTTGGGTTTTTCCATAAGCCTGAATTCAGGTCGCTGCAATTCTCCTGATGTTATTTGGCCTGCTCTTTCGAAAGCACCTCAATGAGCTTGTATTCGTACGCACCAACATCCTGAATGCGCGGATCACGCGGAATGCGGTTCACTTTCAGCTTGTAGCGGTTGCCCTTTTCAAACCTGAATCCATCGATAGGTTCTGAAAGCTTTTCCCAGGGCTCCATGAGTTTATCACCATAGATCACCTCATAGCATTTGGTTTTCCCAAAGCCCGGTCCGCGGTCGCATTCCGCTTCGCTTTTCACCCAAATGATCAGTTCCTTGGCCGCCGGGGCGGGTTTTTCTTTTTTGATCAGTGTAAGACCATCCGATCCGTATTCCGTTCCCGTGTACACAAGGCCGTTCTCTGCCTTTTTGAAGGTCAGTGAATCCTTCGCCGGGTTGCCACTACCAACGGTTATCAGCGTTACCAGGTATTTTCCGCCCTCCTGTGCAGACCAGTTCCCGATCTGCAGAACTTCCGGAGTACTGTTCATATAGTCGGTTGTCATTTCCGCGTCGTGCGTGCTTTTTAATGTAAGGCCGATCAACCGGCCAGGACTGGAGGCGGCTGGTAAACTGGCTTCATAATATCCTACTGGCGGTGATGCAACGGCTTCCGGCATTTGCGTACTATCGCTGGCGGCGGATTTTTTAGGTGTATTCTGACAGGACGCAAGAATAGCGATCCCTGAAAGGAGGAGCAGTGCTTTCATAAAAAAGGTCGTTTAATAATACTATGTTATAACATCCGGATGGCTGATGTGTTTACCATTTCATCGGGATATAACAGTGTCCAGCAGTGGGCTGTCAAATATATTACCTGGTGAAACCATTTTTTCATCGAGGGGAACCTTGTTGCCGTACCGCTCCCGCATCACGGCTTTCACCAGGGGATGACTGAGATCGTATTCCCGCATGGGTTGCAAATTGCCCACCTCTATCCCGGTTGCTGCTTTGTAAACTTTCCAGACCAGCTCCGAACAATAGATCTGATCATCGGACCAGCCAAAATAAATATCATAGTCCTTCCCGATATACTGTTTCCCCGCCGCTTTCATTTTCTCCACCACTGCGGGAGTCATCAGGGAGTCCGCCCCTTTCAGTCTTTTTACCACAAAATGTCCGTTCCCGCGCGCTACCCACTCATCATAAGGTGTTTCCGAAACCGGTTGAACCGCCTCCAGCACATACCAGGCATTATTTCGGGAAAAAATCAGACCGCAATGGCTGTATTTCGAGTGTGTTGCCAGTTCAATCGCCTTGCATTGGGGTGAAATATTGGATTGAAAAATGATATCTCCCTCAGCCAAAACGCCCCCTTGAGCCTTTAATAAGCCAAACGAGATTATCATGACCAATCCGGTCAAAACAAGGCCGCTTTTAATTAACATATTTTTAAATCATAAATAACCATAAAATCGATCACCAGGCTGCAAATCGTTCCGCTTTCCGATACCCCCCAATAAGCAGGATAGATACCATCTCCGTAACCGGTATGGAACATGATCACATTCTGCCTCGGGTGGGCCGGTAAATGAAAATTAAAGCTATGATTTTCTTCTATTACATGCTTCCGCGCAAAGGCCCGTGCAAAAAGTGAGTCGTAAATATCACCATTGGGATGATCCCTGAAGAATCGCTCCAGATAAGCGTTGTAATGCTTTTGCGTATGTGCGTCACAGAGGCATCCAATGCCCGCATCTGTCGTAAAGCCGCAAAAGATATTATTATCATGCGTGCCGCCGGCGGCCTGGCCTGGTACATAAGCAAGTTCCCACTGCGCGGCCTTCTCATCGGAAAAGATCACCTTCAGCAAAGCATTCCTGCGGCGATTATAACTTCCGGCAACGATCATGAACACGGGATATTCACCCGGCGGCATCCTGCGGGTAAAGGGCAGGGCGTCATGCAGGCCCAGCAAGGGATCGCAAGCTACGATAAACCCGCCGGCTGGGAAACGCCAGCTTACCCAGGTAACGCTTCTCCAACCGCACGCCACCAGCCGCCTCTTCTTCGAAATAGGGGTTGTAGTCAAGCATGGCATACCTGACCTTAGTGCTCTTGTACTGTCCCAGTAAGCGTTTCAAAAATTTCATGTTGGCCTTTTTGGCTTGCAATACAGAATAGTAGCCCATTCGCTTGCAGGCGAACTTTGCTCCGTCCGCCCAAAAGCAGACCAGCAGCCGTTTTTCATCTATTATTTATCATAGGAAATTTGAGGTTGCCGTGTACAGGCGGTGTGTCCTAGTCATATAAATTATTCATGTGATATAGTAAGGAATAAAAATACGATCAAACGATCGATTAACTCAAATTCCAGACCTGCTATTTATCCACGATCTGACATATAATTTTTTATATTTTATAATAATTACATATATTTACTTTTGTTTAATTATTAGATTGCTTATTCCGGTCAGATGCAGCGACAATCCTATGCCTTTTTTCCTGTCCTGCATGCTGATCAGGAAGCTCGGAAGTCCTATTCACAAGTCATTAACGACCAGCGCGTTAACAGGAATTTCACATCACGGAAGGCTGAATTTTTCTGTTTAGGCACTAGCTTTGCAATTGTTAATCATGCTTTCTGATATCAATTAGCAAACAGTCCATGGATAGTAAGCCCAGAGCATTCATCCACCTTATCTAACCCCGTACACTAATATTTTAAGCCGTAGCCTTCCGTAAAACCAGTCGGGTTCTTAATTACTCATTCTAAACTTTTTAGATATGATGCGAATCGTACGCACCGCTGCGATAATCGTAGTGACATTCGTATGCCTCGTTGGCATGGCCGCGTGTTCAAAAGATGCTTTAACGCAAATGACTCCGCCGCCCCCTCCTCCTATAAAGGATACCACCTTCCTGATGAACAATCCGGTTGATAAAGCGCTGTTGCTGCAATTAGTGAACGATACCCGTTCCAAAGGATGCAATTGCGGCGATACTTTCATGGCGCCCGCACCGCCCATCACCTGGAACACAGCACTGGAAAGAGCTGCATGGCTCCATAGCAAAGACATGAATGAGGATAATTATTTTAGTCACTATGACTCTACCGGCGCAGATGGCGGCAAACGTATCACCAGTATGGGCTACTTCTGGAGAGCATGGGGTGAAAACATTGCCCTTGGTGTGTTGACGGAAAAAACGGTGGTAGACGGCTGGTTCAAAAGTCCTACCCATTGCAAAGTGCTGATGAACAGCACCTTCAAGGAAATGGGCGTGGCGAAGGTGGATAATTTCTGGACACAGGAAATGGCTGTTCCCAAGCCTACTCCCTGATCCAGCCAAAGGGCTACATATACAGATTACAGATCATAGTATGTTGATCTGTAATCTGTTATTTCTATTAACATATTTTTTGCAAGTCCGCTGCATTTTATTTTTACCTTTACGATCTATTGTTGTTGTTTTAGCCCTTTCCTCTGAAAAGCTAACGTGCTTTAACCTCTTTCCTATCAAAGACCCAGTATCAATTTTTTAATTAACTGGGATTTTTCATGTTAGCGACTGCAAAGCGTTTTATACCTGTTTTATTTTCTATTGCATTCCTGGCTACAGCCTGCGAAAAAGAAGCCTCCGTTACGCCTGCGCCTGTTCAGCCGGAGCAGCCTCAACAACCGGGAACAGTGACCGTGATCGTGAATAATGTAAATAAAGATCTGCTGTTGCAACTGGTGAACAATGTACGCGCCAAAGGATGCAATTGCGGCGGAACGGCTATGCCGCCGGCGCCTCCCCTTAGCTGGAATGTATTGCTGGAGCTGGCAGCGGCCAATCACAGCAAGGATATGAACAGCCGTAAATATTTTGATCACAACAGTCCTGATGGCGAAACGCCCCAGGCGCGCATCAAAGCGGCCGGTTATAACTACAGCTGGTCAGGCGAGAATATTGCTTCCGGGCCCACTACGGAAGCAGCGGTAATAGATGGCTGGCTGAAAAGCGAAAGACATTGCAAAAATATCATGAGCGCCAATTACAAGGAAATGGCGGTGGCCCGGTCCGGGAACCTTTGGACCCTGGTTTTCGGCACCCCCTCACCCAAATAATCCCTCAGGGAGGCGGCATTTTCCTCCGCCAGGTACGCCAAATGAAGTAGATGTAGCCAGCCAGGCTTAGCCCAAGCCAGCTATAGAACAAGGTCATCCGGAGCGGCGTGGATTCTTCCGGCACACCGAAACCCAGGTAAAGCCCCAGGAAGATGTTGATCAACATCCAGAACAATCCGATGAATACGGTTCGGATGATCTTGATGAAGAATTGCAGTAACTGCCAGTCAAAATTTCCTTTTTGTTCTTCATCCATAGTGTAAAGGTCCTAATTTTTAAGGAATACACAGCTTCATGAGATCGGCGCTGTCGCCACGAAATACATTAAAATCCACGGTGGTGCGGACACCGTTTACCCGCCCGGCATCACTATGCTGCCAGAAGACCCAGTTGCGTACACTGCGGGGTTTGTCTTTCTGATAATAATGCGCCACCCACAGGGGATAATCATCAAACTCTTCTCCGAGGTATTTTTCGTAGAAATGAATATTGGTGTAGATAATGGGTTTCACACCATAGGCTTTCTCCATTTCCTCCAGCCAGATGCGGGCCGTGCTGCGAATCACGGCGGGAGGCTGGTTGTTATGCACTTCAATGTCCAGCACAGGCGGAAGGTCCCCCGACTGCAGGTGCACGACGTTGCGGAAATTAATAGCCTGTTTCTGCGGATCACGGGTGGAATAAAAGAAATGGTAGGCTCCGCGGATAATGCCGGCTTCACGGGCTTTATCCCAGTTCTGCCGGAAAGATGCATCCTGCCTTGTGATCCCTTCTGTCGCCTTTATAAATGCAAAGGATATACGAATATCTTCCACCTGCATCTGCCTCACCGCCATCCAGTTCACATTTCCCTGGAACTTTGAAATGTCGATCCCATGTATGGAATAATTCACGGGAATATCGATTCCGAATTCTTCATACCGTACAAATTCCATCTGTCTTCTTTCCCGGAGGATCCACCATGCAGCCACCGCTCCCGCAATGGAAACAAAGAGAAGGATGTAAATAAGGGGGCGGCGAGCGCGTTTCTTTTTGGCCACGGTGACGGGTGCTTACGGTTGTACGGTGAAAATCCGCAGCAAGTATAGGGCAATTTTGTAAATTTATCCTCCAAAAGAGACCCGGAATATGCCGAAACTGAATCTGAACGATGCGCTCAACTTCCTGTCGAAATTCACTTTCCGGCGTGCCTGGAATGCTGGTAAGGTGCTTGGCAGTTACTATTGGAGTAAATGGCGGCAACAGCCGGTGCAATGGGGTTTCCCGATCTCCATTTCCTTTGAGCCCACTACATCGTGCAACCTGCGTTGTCCGGAATGCCCCAGTGGCCTAAGGGCCTTCACCCGCCCAACCGGCATGCTTCAGAATGATTTTTTCCGTAAAACCATCGATGAACTGCATCGCGATCTGCTGTACCTGATCTTCTATTTCCAGGGAGAGCCTTATCTCAATCCCGCGTTCCTGGAGATGGTGAAGTACGCTTCGGGGAAAGGGATCTATACCGCCACCTCCACCAACGCACACTATCTCACAGATGAGAATGCCCGCAAAACGGTGGAAAGCGGGCTGGACCGGCTGATCATCTCCATCGACGGCACCACGCAGGATGTATACACACAATACCGTGTAGGCGGAAACCTCGAAAAAGTGATCCAGGGGGCAAAGAATATTGTGAAATGGAAAAAAGAGCTCGGGTCTAAAAAACCGTTCGTGTTCTTTCAGTTCCTCGTGGTGAAGCCCAATGAGCATCAGATAGCGGATATCAAACTGTTGGCGAAAGAGATCGGGGTGGATGAGGTGCGCTTCAAAACCGCGCAGGTATATGATTACGAGGAAGGCAACCGCCTGATCCCGACAATCGATAAATATTCCCGTTACAAAAAACAGGACGACGGCACTTATACGATCAAGAACAAATTAGGCAACCACTGCTGGCGCCTCTGGCATTCCCCGGTAATCACGTGGGACGGACTGGTGGTGCCCTGCTGCTTTGACAAAGATGCCATGCACCGGCTGGGAAATTTAAAAACACAATCGTTTAAAGAGATATGGCACAATGATAATTACAAGCAATTTCGCC
>OFTY01001451.1_pt1 | contig 10191 bp, 6 predicted proteins | sample 1775061 | NCBI WGS metagenome assembly OFTY01 (sample SAMN08195773, study PRJEB24354) | sludge metagenome | isolation source: sludge from phenol fed wastewater aerobic bioreactor B | place: India: Nagpur | collected 2016-09-16
GGCCTGCAACGCGCTCCAGTAGAGCGCGAGCAGCTCTCAAAACAGGATCAATGCTGGTCCCGCCTCGGCATCTTGCGCAGCTGCACCCTCTCCTTGGGGTAGCGGCGCACGTTGTGGACATGCCAGCGCAGGATGGCCAGCATCACCAGCGCCACCAGCAGGCCGAACGCGGCGATGGCGCCATGGGCCGACAGCCCCAGCTTGGTGAACAGGCTGTAGAGCACGCCCATGCCCAGGATGGCCGCCTGCTCGTTGAAGTTTTGCACCGCGATGGAGCGGCCCGCGCCCATGAGGTTGTGGCCGCGGTGCTGCAGCAGCGCGTTCATGGGCACGACCAGGAAGCCGCCCAGCCCCCCCAGCACGATCAGGAAGGGCACGGCCAGCCAGATGCTGTGGATGGCGTTCATCAGGATCACCAGCAGGCCCATGGCGATGCCCAGCGGGATCACGCGCGTGGCCTGCTCCAGGCGCATGCGCATGGACGCCAGCACCGCGCCGGCCGCCGTGCCTATGGCCACCACGCCCACCAGCGCCGACGCCTGCGTGGTGCCGTAGCCCAGGGCGGCGGCGCTCCAGGCCAGCACGATGTAGCGCAGGTTGCCCGAGACGCCCCAGAACAGCGTGGTGGTGGACAACGAGATCTGCCCCAGCCGGTCGCGCCACAGGCGCCGGTTGCAGGTCCAGAAGTCGGGCAGCAGCGCGACCGGGTTGCGCGGCATGGGGCGCATCTCCACGCCCGTGAGCGGGATGCGCAGGTTGAACCAGGCCGCCAGCATGTACACCGGCACCAGGGCCAGGATGGCGGCCTCGGCCGGCAGACAGGCGCCTGCGTTCAGCAGGTGCAGCGTGCGGGTCAGCGCCTCGACATGCAGCCGGTCGGAAACGGGGCATGTGCTGAAGAAGGTCATCGGCGATACAGGCTCGCCATCGCGGAACGGCCGGATCAGTCCCTCGAAGGCGGCGACCGACAGCTTGCCCTCGTTGAACGCGAAGATCGGCTGGAAGGCGCTCTGCAACGTATAAATGCCCCACACCCCCGAGGTGGTGCCGTCGTCATGACGGATAATATGGGCAAGTCCAATGCTGCGCGACAAGGTTTCCTCGCTCCGCGAACTGACAGGACGCGGGGCGATCCTGCCACAGAAGCGTCTACCGCTCGTTAATGAATTTATTCTTGCCGTTCACGGGTCGTTGAAGACGGCTCTCCACTGCAACCCTACCCCACACCGGCATCGCGCTCAGCTGGCCTCGATGCAAAATCAATTCGGGATTTCAATAGCTTGTGGCGGGATCCCAAGCCTGAGACGTGCCTCGGCCCGGCCTTTTCGCGGTCCGGAACCCTGAATTCGTCATTTCTGGCTCAGCCAACAATACTTGCACTGCACGAGATGATGCGACATGAGAGGCGCCGCGGCCGCTCCTGGCCGCCGATCCCTTGGAGACACCTTGTCATGGCCTTTCTTGCCGACGCCCTTTCCCGCGTAAAGCCTTCCGCGACCATCGCGGTGACGCAGAAAGCGCGCGAGCTGAAAAACGCCGGCCGTGACGTGATCGGCCTCGGCGCCGGCGAGCCGGACTTCGACACGCCCGACAATATCAAGAACGCGGCGATCGAAGCGATCCGCCGCGGCGAGACCAAGTATCCGCCGGTCTCGGGCATCGTGCCGCTGCGCGAAGCGATCGCGAAGAAGTTCAAGCGCGAGAACAACCTCGACTATCGTCCGGAGCAGACCATCGTCGGCACCGGTGGCAAGCAGATCCTGTTCAACGCCTTCATGGCGACGCTGAACCCCGGCGACGAGGTCATCATTCCGCGCCCCTACTGGGTGAGCTATCCGGAAATGGTGGCGATCTGCGGCGGCACGTCGGTCTTCGCCGACACCTCGATCGACAACGGCTTCAAGCTGACGGCGGCGGTGCTGGAAAAGGCGATCACGCCCAAGACCAAATGGCTGCTGATGAACTCGCCGTCCAACCCGTCCGGCGCGGCCTATACCGAGGCAGAGCTGCGGGCGCTGGCCGACGTGCTGCTCAAGCACCCGCATGTCTGGGTGCTGACCGACGACATGTACGAGCACCTGACCTATGGCGACTTCGTCTTCAAGACCATCGCCGAGGTCGAGCCCAATCTCTACGAACGCACGCTGACCATGAACGGCGTGTCGAAAGCCTATGCCATGACCGGCTGGCGCATCGGCTACGCCGCCGGCCCGGTTCATCTCATCAAGGCGATGGACATGATCCAGGGCCAGCAGACCTCGGGCGCCTGCACCATCGCGCAATGGGCTTCCGTCGAGGCGCTCAACGGCCCGCAGGATTTCATTGCGAAGAACAAGGCTATCTTCCAGGGCCGGCGCGACCTCGTCGTGTCGATGCTGAACCAGGCGCGCGGTATCTCGTGCCCGTCGCCGGAAGGCGCCTTCTACGTCTATCCGTCCTGTGCCCAGTTGATCGGCAAGAAGACCAAGGCCGGCAAGGTGATCGACACCGACGAAGCCTTCTGCTCCGAACTGCTCGAGGCCGAGGGCGTTGCCGTGGTGTTCGGCTCGGCCTTTGGCCTCGGCCCGAACTTCCGCATCTCCTACGCAACCTCGGAGACGCTGCTGGAAGAGGCCTGCACGCGCATCCAGCGCTTCACCGCCTCGCTGACCTGAGCGGCCCGGCCCTCCGGTCCAGACAAGCAAAACCCGGCCCTCGCGGCCGGGTTTTTCTTTGGGAGGGAGCCGAAGGGCCTGTCGCGATCTAGCCGGCCTGGCGCGCCGTGCGCGCCTCGGCCGGCACCAGCACCGCGAGCAGCAGTGCCGCGGTGAGCAGCGCGACGATCGCCGCCGTCAGCGTGGCGGCATGGAAGCCGCTGGCATAGGCCTCGGTGAAGAGCCTGCGCAGGCCCTCCTCGCCGAGGGCGCCGCTAGCGGAGAAATCATGCTGGAAGACCGCCGCGCGGGCGACCGCCTCGGGATTGGCGACCCCGGCATCGGCGAGACGGCCCGTCAGCAGGCTGGTCGCGCGCATGCTCATCAGCGCGCCGAGCAAAGCGATGCCGATGGCGGTGCCGCTCTGGCGCGTGGCATTGATGACGGCCGAGACCATGCCCGAGCGCTCGCGCGGGGCGTAGGACATCGCTGCCGTATTGCTGCTGGGGACCGCCAGCGCATTGCCGAAGCCGCCAAGCGCGAACAGGAGGCCGATCCACAGATAGGGCGTTGTCGGTCCTGCCCAGCACATGCCGAGCATGGAGACGCCGAAGGCGGCATAGCCCGCCGTCATCACGGTCGTCAGGCCGAAGCGCGCGCCGAGCCGGCCGACCAGCGGCGACACCAGCATCTGCAGGACGAAGATCGGCGCCATGCGCAGGCCGGTCTGCGTCGGCGACCAGCCCTGCGCCTGCTGCAGGAACATCGAAAAGAGGAAGACGCTGCTGTAGGAGGCGAGGCCGAGGCTGAAGGACGCGACGTTGGCGACCGCGAAACGCACGTCGCGGAACAGGCTGAGCGGCAGCATCGGCTTCGGCGTGCGCATCTCGAAGACGAGGAATGCTATGAGCCCGACGACGCCGAGGATCAGTGTCGTCAGGGTCCAGCGGTCGCCCCAGCCGTGTTCGCCCGCCGAGATCAGCCCGAAGGTCAGCGCGCCCAGCCACACGATGCTGAGGGCAAGGCCGACGAGGTCGAGATGCGCGTGCTCGGGATGCGACGTCTCGTTGATCGAGAACGCGCCGAGCACGAGCGTCGCCAGCCCGATCGGAAGGTTGATCAGGAAAATGCTCTGCCAGCCCGCCATCTCCACCAGTATGCCGCCGATGATCGGGCCGACCAGCAGCGAGACGCCGGCGAAGGACGCCCAGCCGCCTATGACGCCGGCGCGCTCGCGGGCATCCGGGAAAGCCTGCGTCAGGATCGACAGCGCGCCCGGAATGAGCAGCGCGCCGGCAATGCCCTGCACCACCCGCCCGGTGAGCAGCACCGGCAGATTGGGCGCGAAGGCGCAGATCGCCGAGCCCAGCACGAAGATGCCGACGCCGGCCAGCCAGGAGCGCTTGCGGCCGTAGCGGTCGCCGATCAACCCGGCGGACAGCATGAAGGCCGACAGGCACAGCGTGTAGGCGTCGACCACCCATTGCAGGCCGCCGAAATCGATGCGCAGCGCCTTCTGCATGGCCGGCAGCGCGACGTTGACGATGCTTACGTCGAGCAACGCGACGAACGTGCCGAGATAGACGGCGGCGACAAGGGGTAGGCGACGTTTGGGCATCAGCACACCAAAAACATGACTATAAAACTCATCTATACAAATGACCGACGGTCAGTCAATCGACGTAAGTGATTTTGGAATCATTATAAAAGTCTTGTCGAACGCGCCAGAAGCAGCATAGTGCATAACAATGCGCCAGGGTGATGACCATGCGCGGACGCGCAATCCTGTGACCATCCGGAAGAACGCGCCGAGACCGCGGACCAAGCCGGCCGAGACGCGCCGGGACGAGCTGCTTGCGGCCGCCACCGCCCTGTTCGTCGCCAAGGGCGTCGGGCCGACGACGATCGACGAGATCGCCGCGCGAGCCGATGTCGCCAAGGGCACGGGCTATATCTACTTCCCCTCGAAGGACGATCTGGTCGCGGCGCTGCGCGAGCGTTTCGTGGCCGGTTTTCGTGCCCGCATCCGCGCGGCGATCGAAGCGCGGCCGGCTGCGGACTGGACGGGCCGGCTGGAAGCTTGCGTTCGCGCTGGCATCGACGCCTATCTCGACGACCACCCCCTGCACGATATCGTCTTCCACGACCACCGCCCCGACCAGCGGCGCATGAAGAGCGACAATCCCGTGCTCGCCGACATTGCGGGCCTGCTCGAGTCCGGCGGGCGCGCCGGTGCCTGGACGGTCGACGATCCTGGCCTCGCCGCCACCGTGCTCTTCCAGGGCATGCATGGCGCGGTCGACAAGGCGATCGACGACGGTGTCCGCGACGGCGCCGAGCTGGCCGGCAAGCTCTCGGCGCTTTTTCTTGGGATGCTACGGGCGCGGTAGCGCGGCCATGCGCGGGTCGGGCGAAGCCAGCGCGGTCCTTAACCATGACCGGGCAAGCCTGGCGGGGGCCGGCGCGAAACGCCGCCGGCCCGGATTGCCTCAATGCCTTTTTAACGCCTGCCAACCTAGTGCTCCGGCAGCCTCCGGGAGCACACGATGAGCATACTGGCGACGATCAAGGATCACAGCGGCAGGATCTATCGCGGCATCCAGTCGCTGCTTTTGCTCGCCATCGGCGCGACGGCGACGGGCGCCCTCGGCATATCGAGGAACCCCTCTTCCGGCGGCGCCTTTGCGATCTCGATCGTGGCGACCGCGCTCGCGCTCATGGCGCTGATGTATATGCGCAGCAACATCGTCCAGCGCCTGCGCTCGGCCGCTGCCGCCGAGGCCGAGAAACACCATCTTCTCGTTCGTGACGCCGTGACCGGCGCGATGACGCGCCGCTATTTCCTCGACACGCTCGGCGACGGCCTGGGCACCTTGCGCAACCGGCGCGACGCCGCGCTGCTGCTCATCGACCTCGACCACTTCAAGCAGCTCAACGACACGTTCGGGCACCAGTTCGGCGATCTCGCGCTCGCCCATCTGGTGCGCGTCGCCGGCCAGGTCTTCGCCAAGGCAACGGTCGGTCGTCTCGGCGGCGACGAGTTCGGCGTCATCGTCCCGCACGCCAACCTCGCCGTCATCAACCGGCAGGTCCAGCAACTGCTCGACGCCATGCGCACCGGCAAGCTGCACGAGGGCAAGGTCATCCCGCTCTCCGTGTCGGTCGGCGTGGCCCTGGCCCCCATCCACGCATCGACCGCCTCGGATCTCATGCTGCTCGCCGACCTGGCGCTCTATGAAAGCAAGGCGGCCGGACGCGGCAAGGCGACGGTCTTCGACGAAGAGATGCTGTCGGACAAGCGCTACCGCAGGCTTGTCGAACGGGAATTGCGCGCCGCTATCTATCTCGGCGAGCTCGAACTCCACTACCAGCCGATCGTCGACACCGACGGCGCGGTCCGCGCGTTCGAAGGGCTGGTGCGCTGGCGCCATCCGGTGCGTGGCCTGATCTCGCCGGCCGAATTCATCCCCATCGCCGAGCGCTCGACATTGATCGACATGCTCGGAGAATGGGTGTTCCGGCGCGCCTGCGCCGACGTCGGGCATCTGGGCCGGCGCATCGGCTTCAACGTCTCGGGCGAGCAGTTGAAACGCGACGAGATCGTCTCGATGTGCGAGCGCGTGCTGCGCGAGACCGGCTGCTCGGCCACGCAGTTCGTCATCGAGATCACCGAGACGGTGGCGACGGCCGCGACGCCGGAGATCCTCGGGCGTCTCGAAGCCCTGCGCGGCCTCGGCTTCCACATCGCGCTCGACGACTTCGGCACCGGCCACTGCGGCTTCAACTATCTGAAGACCCTGCCCGTCGACAGCGTCAAGATCGACCGCTCCTACGTCAGCAGCCTCATCAACGACCGCGTCGCGCAGATCTTCGTCTCGGCGCTAGCGCAGATCGCCAGCATCCAGGACATCACCATCGTCGCCGAAGGCGTCGAGACGGAGGAGGAATTTGCCCTCGCAAAGGCGGCCGGCTGCCGCCGCTTCCAGGGCTATCTCTTCGGCCGGCCGGTGCCGCTGGAAGAGATCGGAGCCTCGGCGCGGGCGTCGTCTGTCCCGCGGCTGCTGACCGCCTGAGCGCACGCACCCAGCCCCCTTCCCTATTTTTCTTGCCCTGCCGGCAAACAAGTGGGACGATGCTTTCAGGCAGGCTGTGTCAGCCCGTCCGCGACGGTCGAACAGGCCGGCCGCCGCTCACCGAAGAGTGCGATCGGACGCAAAGCCGTTTCCACTTTTGCTGATCGCGCTCCAGGGAAACGCCTGAGTGGAGGTCAGTCATGGGTAATCGCGCCGGAGGACGACGCACGGGACCGAAATGCATTGCCATAGTCGGTCCCTTCGCAAGCGGTAAGACCACACTTCTCGAAGCCATATTGGCCCGCACCGGTGCCATCCCCCGCCAGAACCCGGTTTCCTCGGGCAACACCGTTTCAGACCATTCGCCGGAGGCGCGTGCCCACGCCATGAGCGTCGAGGCGAACGTTGCCACTACGGATTTCATGGGCGAGCAATTCACGTTCATCGACTGCCCCGGCTCGATCGAATTCGCCTTCGAGGCCGAGCCGGTCCTGGCCGCCTGCGATATCGCCGTCGTGGTCGCCGAGGCCGATGAGAAGAAGATCCCCGCGCTGCAGCTCATCATGCGCAAGCTCGACGATCTCGGCGTGCCGCGCATCCTTTTCCTCAACAAGGTCGACAAAGCGATATCGGGCGTGCGCGACACGCTGAAGATGCTGCAGCCGACCAGCGCCGTGCCGTTGCTGCTGCGCCAGATACCGCTGCGCAAGGACGGCGTCGTCATCGGCTCGATCGATCTCGCGCTGGAGCGCGCCTACATCTACCGCGAATACGCCGAGAGCGAGGTCGCCGAGATCCCTGGCGACGACAAGGCACGCGAACTCGAGGCGCGCTTCTCCATGCTGGAGACGCTGGCCGACCATGACGATGAGCTGATGGAGCAGTTGCTGGAGGAGGTCGAGCCGCCCAAGGACGCGATCTTCGACGATCTCGCCGCCGACCTGCGCGGCGGCGCCGTGACGCCGGTATTGATCGGCACGGCGGAGAAAGGCAACGGTGTGCTGCGGCTGCTGAAGACCATTCGTCACGACGCGCCCGACATCGACGCCACCCGCAAGCGCCTTGGCGTGCCGGATGGCGGCGCCGCCGTCGTCCAGGTGATGAAAACCATCCACACGCCGCATGGCGGCAAGCTGTCGGTCTCGCGCGTCCTGTCAGGCCAGGTCGCGGACGGCTCGGAACTATGGCTCCCCGGTGGTGAGATGGCGAAAGTCTCGGGCATCTATCGCCTGCTCGGCAAGGACCAGGCCAAGCTGACCGCCGCCAGGACCGGCGACACGGTGGCGCTCGGCAAGCTCGATGCCGTAAGGACCGGCCAGACGCTGACCTCCGCCAAGGGCGGTATCAAGCCGCTGGTCGCATTCGAGCCGCCGCAACCGGTCTTCGCCTTCGCCTTGCGGCCGAAGGAGCGCAAGGACGACGTCAAGATGTCGGCAGCCATCCAGCGGCTCGCCGAGGAGGACCCCTCGCTCAGTCTCAGCCACAACCAGGACTCCGCCGAAACGGTTCTGTCGGGCCATGGCGAGATGCATCTGCGCGTGGTCCGCGAAAGGCTGGAGGGCAAGAACCAGATCGCCGTCGAGGGGCATCCGCCCGCCGTTCCCTATCGCGAGACGATCCGCAAATCGGTGCAGCAGCGCGGTCGCCACAAGAAGCAGTCCGGCGGCCACGGGCAGTTCGGCGACGTCGTCGTCGAGATCAAGCCACTGCCGCGCGGCTCAGGCTTCCAGTTCTCAGACACCATCACCGGCGGCGTGGTCCCGAAGACCTACATCCAGTCGGTCGAGACGGGTATACGCGACTACCTGAAGTCCGGTCCGCTCGGCTTCCCGGTCGTCGACGTCGCCGTCAACCTCTCGGACGGCTCCTACCATGCGGTGGATTCCTCCGACATGGCTTTCCAGATGGCGGCGAAGCTGGCGATGAAGGAAGGCATGGCGGCCTGTTCGCCGGTGCTGCTCGAACCGGTCATGAAGGTCGAGATCGTGACACCCTCGGACGCGACGTCGAGGATCATCGCGCTCATCCCGCAGCGGCGCGGCCAGATCCTGGGTTACGACGCGCGGCCCGACTGGCCGGGCTGGGACATCGTCGAGGCGACCATGCCGCAGGCCGAGATCGGCGACCTGATCATCGAATTGCGCTCGGCCACAGCCGGCGTCGCCAGCTACCGCGCCAGTTTCGACCACATGGCCGAATTGACCGGGCGGCTGGCAGATGAAGCCATGAGCGCGAACGGCAAGGCAGCGTGATTAGGGCTGCCCGGCGCGATGAAGAAAAGCTGAAAAGCGAAAACGGCGCCCGGTGATCCGGACGCCGTTCTGATTTGCGGACCGTTCTCCTGGGAGGCGAAACGGCTGGTCCGCCGCATCATGACCGGAACGTGCCTCGGCCCAAAAAGGTTCGGACGCGGTAGCCGCCTGAGCCCGGTTCTTCCGAGTGATGCCCCCATCTCCCGAACGAACCACACCGCGTCCTATGAAACGCCTAGCAGCACGAGAGCGCATGCGGCAGGTTACCCGAGGTTACATGTCACTGTTACGTGGCGATCCGGATCGATTTTCGTTGTGCCCGGCTGACTGCAGGCAACAAAAAAGCCGGATCAACGAAGATCCGGCTGAGTTTGAATGGAAGTGCCGATTAAGGCTAAACCTCCAGAGGGGAACACTCGAGGGCGCTAATGGGAGGAGAACGCGCCCAGGAGATGTTCGTTATATGAGCGCTTCCTGCACAGGAAACAAGCATCTATTTTGCAACGCACACATGCAAAAAGGCATGGCTGTGGTCCAATGCCGATTTTACCATCATAGGACCAGAAACGAGGCATCCAAATCGATTAGCAATCGCTGAAATTGCTATATTGCACCGCAAAAACCATTCTTGCCGGCGGATGTGGCGCATCCGCAGGCAGAACACGCGGCCGGCGCTTGCGCGCCCAAGGCACAGCCTCAATAGGTCCAGTTGCGCGCCTTGGCGAACATGAAATCGCGAAAAGCCTTCAGTTTGGCCTGGTTCTTCATCGCCTCGGGATAGACGAAGAACGTGTCGAAGGACGGTCCCTCCAGTTCGGACAGGATCGGCACCAGTCCGGAATCCTTACCGGCCATATAGTCGGGAAGCATGGCCAGGCCGACACCGCGCCGGACCGCACGCATGATCGACATCAGATCGTTGATCTGCAACACCGAAGTGCGCCTCTGCCCCTCGGGCTTGCCGACCGTCTCCAGCGCGTTGAGCCCGGCAAGATAATGCGGAACCGGCTCGCCGAAGGTGACGATGCGATGGTCGTCCAGTTCCGCGACCGATTTCGGCTTCCCGTGCGCGTCGATATAGCTTTGCGAGGCGAAGACATGCAGATGCACGGTAAACAGGCGCCGCTGGATCAGGTCCGGCTGCGACGGCTCGCGCAGGCGCACCGCGCAGTCCGCCTGCCGCATGGTGAGGTCCAGTTCCTCGTTGGTAAACACCAGTTGCAGGTTGATCTC
>OFTY01001453.1_pt1 | contig 10182 bp, 11 predicted proteins | sample 1775061 | NCBI WGS metagenome assembly OFTY01 (sample SAMN08195773, study PRJEB24354) | sludge metagenome | isolation source: sludge from phenol fed wastewater aerobic bioreactor B | place: India: Nagpur | collected 2016-09-16
TTATGCTTGACTGATAACGTTAAAGGCATTATTATTGAGTAATAATAAGCAAAATTGCAGCTATGGAACGTATTATTATGCCTTTTCCTGAAGTCACAGTTGATCAATATATCGAGACTATTGGAAGATTGGCAAAGTCGAAAAGTGACTTGGAGTTTCCATCTTATAAGCCCGAGCATGCAGCGATCATACTGACTAATATCATTTCTTCTGCAGAAAATTCAGTTTGCATTTACGATGATGAACTTGATGGTGATTTGGCAGATGCTTATCCAGAATTTTACAATGCGACCGACCGTTTTCTTGAGAACAAGAAATCCATGCGTATTGTAGTAAGGAACGGCAGAAAATTGGATACACGAATCTATCATTATCTAAAAAACAAATCTACTCACTACTCCAATTTGGAGGTGCGAACTGTCAGTTCGCAATTCATGAACAGTATTAAAGCAGAATTTCAACATGACATGAACTTTGCTGTAGGTGATCGTCGCTCTTACCGTATGGAGACAACCCAAATGGTAAGAGGATACCGAGAGGCTTTCAATAGCTTCAATGATATCGAAACTGCTGGTAAACTAACTGATATTTTTGACAAAAATTTTAATTCATGTAGTATTTTGCGATTTTAGGTAATCGCAAAATAATTTTACATGCCTGTCAGTTGCCTTGATACACTTTCATCTGCATCACAAAACATAAGTGCTTCGCAAGCTGTAACTCACGTAATTGAGCTTTCGCACTTCGATGCATATTTTCATCTGTTTGCGAGCTTGAATCTTGCATATGCAGGCTCGAAAACTGTTCGAGCACTTATTGACCGTGAAATCCTACAGATATCTATAAAAGCAGCAACCTCAATTTCTAAGCTGCGTCAAGAATTTGAAGACAATGTTAAGTTGGGTATTGCAGGAATTAATGAAGAAGCTACAAAAAAGGAGTTCGAAGAAATAGTTGAGTCATACCACCTTGGCAGAAAAGCAATAGAAGAAAAACAGAAGTCAGTAACAGATAAATACACCGCCATACTCAAAGCGATGTTTTTGAATACTGCAGTCTACGTTTTTCTTGTGTTATTGCTCGCTGGCTTTCAACAAGAACTATCTACCGCTACCGTTTTTAATAGCTTGTTACTGTTCAATTTACTGTTCTTCTATAACGTGTACGTGTTTTTTGCAAGCTACGCACCTGAAAAGCCGCAGTTAGTATCTTCAAAGGTTACACTTCTGGTTATTTTGTTCATGATTCTTATCACTTTAGTTCACTGCATCTTCTGTCCTAAAGCGGAACATCACTACTCCTATATTAGCCCTATTATCAGTGTCTGCTTTTGTTTGTTCTTTTGTGTTTCTCCCTTTCTGTTAGCTTTTGTGCGGGGTAATATGCATAGAAAGCCCTTTATCAAAGAATATGAGGATTTTGTGAAAGCAAAACTAGAAGAGATAAAGACTTTCATTTCCCACCTGAACTGGCTAAGAAAGATGCAGAATTCAACCCATACCAAGCAATAGAAGACTTGTTCCAACGGCGACAAGAAGAGAAACGGAAGCCAGACCAGCCGACTTCCGCAAAGGCTGGCTATTTTGGCTGCATGTTCTGCAAATAGTCCACTGCTTTAGATGCTCCTACGGCTGAACTGATCAGGGTGTATTTGTTTTCCTTGAGCACATTCAGCCAATGTGCGATATAGGCAGCATGATCTGGCTTAGCCTGCTGGGTAATATCCAGTTCTGCACAGAGAAAGGCTGCGCCGAGTTCGGCAATGAGCTCTTCTTCAGCGTATTTTTTCAAGCCATGCTTTTTACCAAGTTTGCGATCAAGGCGGGTAGGATGTCCTGTCCAGTGAGTGAGTTCATGCATCAATGTTGCATAGAAGGCCTCATTCGCTGACGATGTTGCCGAACCGACAAAATCTGCTGGCGGCGGCATGCAGATACGGTCTGTTGCACCGATATAACAGGCACCATAATCTTCTTCGATATCGACTCGCGCCTTGGTATTGCGAACAAAGTCTTCTACATGTTCCAGCCGTTCAAACTCTGGCTTGCGGCTATCGGTTTGCACATGCTCAGGAACATAGTCTTTAAGCTGGCAGCGATTGAACACCCGGGAGTACTTCAGGAAGGGGATCTTTTGGAGCTCACCGTCGATTTCTTTTTCAAGCATATCCCAGTACACAATCATCGTTCCTTTCTCTTTGGGTCTGACCGACTGCTTTTTAAGGTTCCACTGTTTCAGTGAAGCCCATTCGTTGCTCGTGTACTTATGTTCCAAAGCTGCACTCCATAACAGGACAACGTTGATCCCCTTATAGGCTTTCTGGGTGTATTGATTAACGGGGATGGTAAGCGGTGAAGATTGACTTTCTGCCCAGGGTTGGTGCCACGGCACAGTGCCCTGTTCCAGTTGCCAGATGATCGTATCCGTCACCTGCTGGTGCAGATCTTTTCTGGTTACCGGCTCTTTTGTTGCTTCGGGTTGTTGTAAGGTCATGATAGGTCCTTTCGTGGTTGGTTAAGTTGGCGACAGGGGATGGCCAATCGAAGCATTAGCGACGAGCCAAATCATTTTTTGGATGGGCGGGTGAATGGCGCAGCCAGAGGAAAAAATTGTTTGGTGAAGGAGTGGCTTCGATTAATCCCCTGACCATGCGCCAAATGAAACAACACGAAGACCAAACTTTCTGACTTACAGCCCTACATCAAAAAGGCGTTGGCCAGGTTCCTGCGTTCTGCATGGAGTAAAACGATCTTCGCGTCAGGATCAGGTGGTCCCTCACCTTGAGATCGAGAAAGTTTCCTGCTTCGGACAGCTTCCGGGTCAGATCAATATCCGCAGAGCTTGGGGTCAGGTTGCCGGATGGGTGGTTGTGCGCCACAATGATCGAGGCAGCGCGGGCTTTCAGGGCAGTGGCAAAAATTAGCTTCGGGTCAGCCACAGTCCCTGCGATGCCGCCTGTGGACAGTTCGGATATGCCTAAGACTTCACAGTTGGTGTCCAGCAACAGCACTTTAAACTGCTCTACTAGCTCAATCTTGTTCACATCCCAGCTGTTTCTGAGCACTTCGTAAGCATCTGCCGCACATTGAACGACCGGGCGGTGGTAGTCTCCTTTGCCCTTATAGACCAGTTCGACTTCGGTGATCTTGAACAGGTCAAGGCAATCGGTTTGTATCTCCATTATACCGCTCCTTTTGCTTTAGTGGCGATCAACCAGGCATTGACCGTCGGATAAGGTCTGTAGATCAAGTTCATGGGCACATGCTTTAAACCCGGTTCAGTCGTCAGGAACTGGTTATAGGCTTTAGTGACTTGAATGCCGGATGCGGTGTTATCAAACCATGTATAGGCTGTTTCATAGCCATAGCCGCGGATATAGGCTGCGGACTGAGGCATGCAGCTATAGGCATTCAGGATCAGCGCATCGCTTTTGAACTTTCTGCCTTTGGCATGAGACAATGCAGACAGGTAGTCGAAAATGTCTTTGAACAGGTGAATCCCTGTCGGCTTGGCAAGGCTGCCACGAATGAAACTGATATTGAGTGGCAATACATGTCCGGAAAGATGCGGATTATAAACGGTATGCCCTTCATCCTCATTAGCAAACGACAGGGCTGTGAAAGGCTTGCCAGTCGCCTTGTTGACCATCCGCGCTTCTTTCAGTACCTGACTTGCAAGATCTGGGGCTATGCGTCTGTCAATGAGATAACGTAGGAGCGCTTTCTTGCAGATCGGTTGCTGGGAGCGTATGATCCAGTCAGGCTTCAATTCAATATCATCCGCAATATCTGATGGACAGGTAAAGGGCAAAAAACCAACGGTGTTTTTCAGCCAGCGGAAGCAATCGGCAACCGAAGAGCTATGCCCAGAATGCCGGAGATGGCAAGAGACAAAGGCAATCGTGTTGCCGCCCAGATTGGTTGCGCTATCTGTCCAGGTGTTCTGACTTGTATTAACCGTCAGTCGAGCTTCTGCGTCGCCACTGAAAGGCGACCGGTATATCAGAGAATCCTTTCTCTCACGGATGGGCTTAAGATCGATCTTGCTTAGGATTTCGCGCAGGGGTATAGTATTAGCATAGGCAATATCCATTATGCTTCCTCTTGGTTGGATTGTAGGGCTGGTGGTTAAGGCTTGAGAGAAAGAAGGCAGCAACCTTCTTTCTCTCGTTTTATTCAGCCATAAACTCGCGGCGTTTCAGGAATTCATCCAAGTCAGACTTGCGATAGCGAATGCTTCTGCCGATCCTGATAAACCTTAAGGGATAGCGTTTGACGCTGCGCCATACGGCAAGTGTCCCAGGTTCAAAATCGATGTAATCAGCTGCTTCTTTTGTGGTGAGTAATGTGTTTTCTAAATCTTGGGTAATGGTCTGTCTCCTCGCTGAATTAAGGGGATCGATTCCCTGCAACCTGCAGGTCATCGGAAGAGACCTATGCATATATTCCTATTTAACACCGTCGTCAACAGGAATTTCTTCCTGTTAATGAAGAAACATATCGGTATGTAAGCATTTAAGATGCAGCTATAGGTTAGCCCATGTAAAAGTGGTTTATTTTCGCATTCATTTTGGTACTTTTAGTACCAATATAGAAGTAATTATCAACTTTCTAATTGCTCTAGTTTAACAAAAGTGCTATTTTAGTACCATGAGTAAAGAAACGCCATCAAAAATAAACCAACTCCTTTCTTCCCAACCGTATGGGGTGGTATTTCTCAGCAAATGGTTGTCTGACCATGGATATAGCCTTGATCTGCAAAAGCGTTACAAAAAAAGCTTGTGGTTTAAATCTATCGGCACCGGAGCAATGATACGCATGGGAGACGAGGTTGGATTTGGAGGGGCTATTTATGCGTTGCAAAGCCAAGGCAAATCCAATATTCACCCTGGCGGAAAAACGTCTCTTTCCCTACAAGGCAAATCCCACTATCTGGATTTAGGCGCAAGTTATGTAGTCCTATTTGGTGACACGAAAGAGACCCTTCCTAGTTGGTTCAAACAACACGACTGGGGAACTAAATTCAGCTATCATAGAACCAGCTTCCTACCTCCGGAATTGGGCCTGACCGAATGGACAATCAGAGATTTTACGATAAAAATCTCAAACCCTGCACGAGCCATCATGGAGTGTCTCTATCTTACCCCAAAGGAAAATAGCTTGATGGAATGCTATGAGATTATGGAGGGACTCAATAACCTTCGCCCCAACATTGTGCAAGAACTATTAGAGCACTGCAATTCAATCAAAGTGAAAAGGCTATTCCTCTATATGGCGGAAAAGGCAGGGCATCAATGGCTCAACTACCTGAACCAAGAAAAAATCGATTTAGGGAAGGGAAAAAGAAGCCTGGTTAAGAATGGAACATACATTCCCAAATATCAGATAACCGTTCCCAAGGAACTTGAAAGCAATGACAGCTCAGAATTATAAGAACCAGGTAAGATTACTACTGGATATACTGCCTATCGTGGCTAAGGAAAAGTGTTTCGCATTACACGGTGGCACAGCCATAAATCTCTTCATACGAAATATGCCGCGCCTATCCGTTGATATTGACCTTACATATATTCCAGTTGAGGATAGAGCAACTTCAATCATAAACATAAATCTTGCGCTGAAGAGAATCAAAGACGAGATTGAAGGCTCATTACCGGCTACTACAGCTGAACACAAATCCGACAAAGCAAAACTTCAAGTCGCAACCAAAGATGCCAGCATAAAGCTGGAGGTTAACTTGACCAAACGAGGCATCTACACCGCCGCCGAGGAGCGAGCTTTGTGTGAAAAGGCTCAGAAAGATTTTGATGTCTTCTGTACGATGCCAATTGTTTCATTTGGCTTGCTTTACGGCGGTAAAATATGTGCAGCCCTAGATAGGCAGCACCCGCGAGATTTATTTGATGTAAAGTACTTGTTGGAAAATGAGGGGTTCAATGATGAAGTCAAAGAAGGTTTTCTCTTTTACCTGCTAGGAAGCGATAGACCAATAAACGAAGTTTTACGTCCTAATTTTCTCGATCAGCGCTCAGCCTTGACCAATCAATTTGATGGAATGACAGCGGAGCCCTTCACTTACGAGGAGTATGAGCAAACAAGAGAAAAACTAGTCAAGACTATTCATGAACGTTTGACTATAGAAGATAAAGAGTTTCTACTTGCGTTTAAGAATTTGACACCTGATTGGAGCCGGCTAAATTTTGCAGACTTTCCCTCGATAAAATGGAAACTGCAAAATCTGCAAAAGTTGAAGGAAAGCAATCCTGAAAAACATAGCGAGCTATACGAAGCGTTGAAAAGAAAGCTCCATTCCGCGGGTTAAGAACAATTAGGCTATCGTAGCTACCGAGTTGTTATTTCTCTCAAAGCAATTGAATCTTTTGCAACCATTCCAGCTTTTGCTCCAGACTGGCACCGTTCCCATATTTTGGACGTTGGAATTTATGTCCCATGAGTTCTGCCTGTACTCTATCTGGTGCATTTACACTCAAAATCCTGTCCTGAAAACTATGTCGGAATGAGTACACAGTATGCTTTCCGGTAGGGAAAAGATTGTTTTCTCGAAGAAATTTGTTGACTGCATTTGTCATGTGATCAGGCTTATCCCTGTATTTGGGAAACCCCTCGGGCATTGCCCTGAATGCCTCTAATGCATAACCGACTAGGGGTATGACACGCTCGCTATGTGGTGTTTTCAACATGCGATCCTTGCCGCTTCTGATTGAAATATGGGGGATGTCCGCATTGAGTACAATATCCTCTGGCAATAAGCCGATGATTTCAGATGGACGGGCTCCCGTCTCAGCAGCGGCGAATAGAAACCAGCGAGCTTCTTCACTTGTTTTGAGTAATGCACTGCTCTCAAGAATACACCTGATTTGTTCGTTGGTGAATGGCAAACGTGTCTGCTTGAAGTGCGTCTTGAAAACAATCTTCTTGAATAAGTGCTGAATGTCTAAGCCCAGTTTCTCATGATCGGAAACCGTTTCGAAAATGTTCTTGATTTGAATGAAGTTTTTGTTAGCACTATCAGCATTCATCCCTTCGTTTTCTATTCGGTTGATCCACCAATCGCGGAAAGTGACAATGTCCTCACGAGTGACCTGCTTAAGCGGTTTGTTGCCAATGACCTGGATAAAATTCTGTATAGCCCTTTTCCTTGGATTCTTCCATTTCCTAATTTGGAGTTCCGATTTGTTCATGACTTTGTCTTTCGACAATTTCCAAAACAGCTCCAAAGCCTTTTTTACGCTAGTCTCAGGAGTTTCTTTTCCTCCCAAAAGTGCTTCAACTTGGCTGGGCTTCGCATTGTCAAGTACTAATATCCTTTCCAGCAATTGCGCAATTGGCAGCGTTGCCACTACCGACATGGGCTGGTAGATAAAGCCCATTTGTCGTGCGATAAGCACCACTTTTCGAAAGCTGCCGTCCTCATAGGGTGTTTTCGTATTGATAAGCTCCTGCCAGTACGCTTCGACCTGATCATTAAGAATGATCGCTTTTCTTTGCGCCTGTTCTTTGGAATCTGTCTTTAGAGAGATTCTGATAAGGGAACGAGGGTCATAGGGTTTTACTTCTTCCGGGACGCGACGGTTGAAGTAATAGCGGTTTTTGATCTTCACAATAAAGCTCATTGTTACACCTAAAATGTGTATGAATTTGTGTAACAATTTATCACGGTGAAGAATTCAGCGATTAATTTCTTGAGTTAATCACTTATTTTATAAGCACATAAATAACGGTATATGACTATAAAATGGTGCCGATGACAAGCGTTTCACAAATTCAAATGTTGCAACGAAATCAGGAACTACAATCGCGCAAAAAAGTAATTGTGTGCTATTTTCTCCGCCTCAATGTGTTACCTGATACCGATTATTTTACCAGATTTTCTGCAACCTGTAAAGCAATATTTTTCAAACGCATATCCGCCTTGCGCCTCTCCCGCTCGTCGTGGACCCGTTTGAAAATAGGTATGTATCTATCACCGTAATCGCGAATAATTTTCGCAATAATAATGTAGGCGGTTTCAATTTGCTCATCAGTTATTGAGTTCGTGTCAGACATGTTTTTCTCCTAACGTCAACTACTATTGGCACATAGCATTTTACGGAGGTATGCAACTAAATTTTCAACCCCGTAATACCCGATAATACAAGGATCATTTTGCAAACGGAGCGGCATCTGAAAAAAATTACCAGCAATAAATCATAAATGAACTCTTCTTCCGAAAAGTTTTAAGGAGCTTCTGCAAGTTGTCTTCGATCTGGGCTATGTTCATTTCAAAGGCTCCGTTCCTGCGGCCAGGATGTCTAAATAATTTGTATAGGCAAATAAGCGGTTACGCGCTTGCCCTGTCAGCTCTTTCAGGACACCAATCTCTTCCAACTTGGCAACGGTATTCGTGATGGTAGGCACGGAAATGTCGAGTTCTTTTGCAGCCTTGGTCAAAGAGAGGTAGGGCTTCTTGACCAGATAGCTGTGTACTTTCAATGCAGTGGGCGCGGCCTTGCCGATCTGGCCGATACGCACACGGTCTTTATCAAGAAGTTCAATGATTTTCTTGGCATCTTCCGCAGCCTGGGTGGCTGTTTCCGTCACGCCATCGAGGAAAAACTCGCACCAGCGTTCCCAATCATCTTTGAGGCGCACATCCTGCAATAGGTCGTAATAGAGCTGACGGTGTTCCTTGAAATGCAAGCTGAGGTATAAAATCGGCTCAATCAGCACACCGTCTGCACACAGCAGTAACGTGATCAGTAAACGGCCAAGACGACCATTGCCGTCCAGGAATGGGTGGATTGTTTCAAATTGAACGTGAAGCAGCGCCGCTTTAACAAGGGCGGGCATTTTCATTTCTTCTTCATGAGCGAATTTTTCCAAATCACTCATCAACTCATTGACCATCTCTGGCGGTGGCGGCACGAAACGCGCCTTGCCAGGACGGATACCGCCGATCCAGTTTTGTGACCGGCGAAACTCCCCAGGGGCTTTATTAGAACCACGCCCGCCTCGTAGCAGGATTTGATGCATTTCGCAGATCAGGCGGACAGAAAGCGGAAAACCGTCTTTCATGCGTGCGAGGCCATGGTTAAGTGCGGCTATATAATTGGAAACTTCCTCAACATCATCGACAGCAACAGTTGGCGCTTCGTCGTTCTCATAAAGCAAAAGATCAGATAGAGAGGATTGCGTCCCTTCGATTTGTGACGAAACAAGTGCTTCTTTGCGGACATACATATAGAGGGACAGGCTGATATCTGGCAGCAACTTGGCTAGCCCATCTAACGCGCCCAAGGCCTTCATGGCTTGGTCGAGCGATTTGTACAGGCGATCCATATCCAGGGCAGGCGATGGTGGCAAAGCCGCTGGCACGTAGGCTTTATAAGCCTCCCCAGCAACGCTACGAGGAACGTATGATCCCAATCTGGTGTTGTTTTCAGCGTTACCCACGGGCAGCCTCATCCTTTAATATGAATTGACGTTATTAAAGGATAGTCGCTATTCCCTAAATAATGAAGTCTTTTATTAAAGAAGAAGTTTATTAAGGTATTGATTATGTACCCAACCAATAAGACGATTGTCATTTGTTAACGATTAGTCGTCTAAATCTTCATAAGGATTAATTTGTCAAGGCTACAACCCAAAGTATATCAATGCATTTGCTTGCGGCTGAGGTAGATTATGTAACAAGTTTCTTGAATTGGGTTAGAACACCGGCAAGTGCTAGCTCATTAAAGTGTCGAGATATGCGGTGAATAAAAGACCTATTCACCGCATAATGTGCGGCAATAATTGACTTTGCGGCAAATAGCTGCTATATTTACCGCAAAAGCTGCGGAGAAAACATGGTTTACATACATCAACGTACTGACTGGCCTAATTTCACTTGGAACGAAAAACTGTTGCTTCAGCGGCTTGTACAGATAGGCAATAAGCAAGGTCGATTAATTGGGCGAATGGAGGGATTGGGATTCTCATTGCAGAACGAAGCGACACTTTTGAACATGACTTCAGAAGTAGTAAAGTCGAGTGAAATCGAAGGAGAGATACTAGATCATGACCAGGTCAGATCGTCGATCGCCAGACGACTTGGCATGGATATAGCTGGTTTAGTTCCGTCGGACCGATCAGTTGATGGAGTCGTAGAAATCATGATTGATGCGGTTCAGAACTATAAAGA
>OFTY01001454.1_pt1 | contig 10181 bp, 12 predicted proteins | sample 1775061 | NCBI WGS metagenome assembly OFTY01 (sample SAMN08195773, study PRJEB24354) | sludge metagenome | isolation source: sludge from phenol fed wastewater aerobic bioreactor B | place: India: Nagpur | collected 2016-09-16
GTGCAGATCAGCATGAATGGTCTGGCACAGGGCATGTACCTGATCAAGTACACCGACGCCAGTCATAGCCAGACGATAAGAGTGAATAAGAACTAGTTCATCGCTTTATATTCTATCATCATGAGAGAGCTGCCTTTTCAGGCAGCTCTTATTTTTGCGCCTGTGCATAACGGATTTTTATAGAAACATCCAAGCACCGATCTTTATGTTTACAAACGTCATGACCAGCAAAGGACCAATAGGGATAACGCTTTACGCAGCGGCGCTTGCAGTTTTTGCGGCACTGATGACCTGGGCAAAATACCGCTTCCTGTTTTTGGATAACGCACCCGAATGGTATGGCCTTATCGTAGGACTGATCTTCGTAGTTGTGGGCATTTGGATCGGACTGAAGCTCGCAAAGCCGAAAACGTTGATACAGAAAGAGACGATTGTACGTACCGAAACGGTGATCAGGGAAGTTGCCCTGCCGGCAAAAGAAAGCCCGGAAGAAGTAGCAAAACTGCTGGCCCGCTTAAACATCAGCCAGCGGGAATATGAAGTGCTGCAGTTTCTTGCAGGCGGCCTGAGCAACGGAGAAATAGCGGAAAGAATGTATTTGTCGCAAAACACAATAAAAACCCATTTATCTAACCTTTACACAAAACTCGATGCCAAACGAAGGACACAGGCGGTAGAAAAGGCTCGCTCCCTGGGCCTGGTTTGATCACCTAAAGGGTTGATTTTAGGATAAATCACCCGAAAGTATGAGCGTCCAAACTCAGCGCTCGTGCATATTTGCCAAAAACAAATCGAAATGAAAAAGACCATTTTAGTTTATGGATTGATCGCGGGAATCATCCTTGCCGCATTTATTTGCATTTCCATGCCGGCCATGAAAGATATGAGTTCCGGGTCGGCACTTACCAGCATGTTTGTCGGCTACACAGTGCAACTACTCGCCTTCAGCCTTATCTTTTTTGCCATACGGAGCTATCGTGAAAAATATAACTCAGGAGTGATCAGCTTCAGTAAAGCCTTCAGCATCGGACTGTGGATTTCATTGATCGGCTCTGCTTTTTATGTGATTGCCTGGGCTTTGGTTTTTCACTATGTAATGCCCGACTTTTTTGACAAATGGAGCGCTTTGCAACTGGAGGCTGCGGCAAAAAGCGGCGCGGGTCCCGATCAGATCGCTAAGCTCAAACTGCAAATGGAAGAAAGCAAAAGGATATACGAAACCTGGTGGGGATTTACAGGTATGACCCTGTTTGAAATATTGCCTACCGGCATTCTCGTTACACTGATCAGCGCCGGCATCCTGAAACGCAGACAACCCAAAAAACCTCGGATTGCATAATGCAGAAAAAAAACCAGTGGCGTCTGAAAAAAAATGATCATGGCATAAATAAAGAAGCAAAAGGAAATGTACCGGCGAAACGATTGTAGGCAGGACAACCATCCGCAGATGATATTGCTGTTCCGGATATTTTACGGGTGAAAGCTTTTTTTGCCAAATGATAAATTGGCAGACCTTTTGCAATATTCTGTCCCGGTACATATTACCTTTAGCATAATTACACCCGATGAAAAACATCATTGCCGTTATTCTGATGCTCATTGCCGGCAGTACGCTGGCGCAAAGCAGCGTGAAGCAACAGGCCGAAGAAATGGGCCGTGCCCTGAGCAGCAAAGACTATAAGACCTTTGTGACCTTCTCCTACCCCGCCATCGTAAAAGAAATGGGTGGACCGCAGAAAATGGCGGCAGCTATACAACAACAAATGCAAAGCATGGAGCAAACGGCCCAGATTGTGTCTATTTCATTTGGCGAGCCCTCTTCAGTAATCAAAGAAGGCAATGAGCTGCAATGCACCGTGCCTCAGCAGATGACACTGAAAACAGCGCAAGGCACCTTGGTAACCTCCAGTACGCTGATTGCAATTTCGCAGGACGATGGCAACCACTGGTATTTTGTAGATGCCGGCGACCGTGACATAAATACTGTACGTACGTCTCTGCCCAACGTGAGCAAAAAGCTGGTGATACCCAGGCCCGAACCCCCGAAATTCATTAAGTAACACCGAAACTATTTCGGCAAATGCCCGTCATTTCCGCATAAATTCAGCTACCTTTGCGCGGCTAAAAAGGTTCTTAACGTAATTATGATCAGCCGCAGAAATATCCGTGTAAAAGTGATGCAGACGCTCTACACACTTGAGACAACGGACGCAGAAGCATTGGACAAGAACAAAAAGCTGGGCACCAATATCCTCAATGAAAAGCTAAGTCGCTCGCTGGATCTGTTTATCATTTCCATACTCTACACCATCAGGACCGCACAATATGCTGAAACAGATGCACATCAGCGGGCCTCAAAGTACCTTCCTACCAAAGAAGATCTGAGCGTGAGCACAAAAATCGCAGGCAATGAGTTTATCTGGCAAATACTTTCGAACCAGACTTTTGCAGAGCGGGTGAAAGAGAGTAAGCTGGAACACTTTGTCAATGAAGAGTGGATTAAGAAGCTTTACAGTAGCCTGGTGAAAACGGAGGAGTATCAGCAATACATCGCAGAGCAAAGCCGAACGCCAAAGACCGAAAAAGCCATCATCAGGTTCCTTTGGGAGCAGCAGTTGCTCGTTAATGAAGGCCTGATGGAATATTTTTCTGAAGAACTGCCGGGCTGGGAGGACGACAGCGAGATGACGCTGATGCTGATGGAAAACTTTTTTAAGAACAGCAATAAGATCAATTATCTAAGCCTTATCTCCGGAGAAAAACGAGAATATGCTCATGACCTGATGCAAACTGTGCTGGACAAGAAAGACTATTGCATGGAACTCATTGAGCCTAAGCTGATCAACTGGGATTCGGAGCGTGTAGCTCTTATCGACCTGCTGCTGCTGCGAATGGGCGTATGCGAATTCTTATTTTTCCCTACCATTCCCACCAAAGTAACGATTAATGAATACATAGAGCTGGCCAAACTCTACAGTACGCCGCAGAGCGGGCAATTTGTGAATGGCGTGCTCGACAATATTCTGAAAGATTTGGAAAAGGATAACAGGATCAGAAAGCAAGATCGAGCTCGTAAATCTTAAATTTGCCGCCATGAAAAGTATGTTACTGCTTTTAGCTTTCCCTTTGTTGCTGGCTGCAGCCTGCAATGATGAAAAGAAGGAAACCGAAAACAAAGACCTCCTTTCTACCGATCTCGTTACCAATCCAGCCTCAGCCAATGGCACGGACAGCACCGTATTGAAAAATCTTCCTACTATGGATTTTCGCGATTCTGTGTTCGATTTTGGGACGATCAACGAAGGCGAAGTGGTGAGCCATAGCTTTGAATTTACCAACAATGGCAAATCCCCACTCATCATCAGCAGTGCCAATGGCAGTTGCGGCTGCACAGTCGCTGATTTTCCGCACGATCCCTTACCTCCGGGAAAATCTTCGACTATGAATGTTCAGTTCAGTTCGGCAGGAAAACACGGACACCAGGAAAAGACGGTAACGATAAATACCAACTCCGTCCGCGGTGTGCATTTTCTCTACATAAAAGGGGAAGTAAAAAACAAATAGACGAGGGACAATTTTTTAATCATAAACACAATTTCTAAACACAATTTTTCAACGTAAATGTTCGTGATGCTTCAGACAATTTTATTACAAGCCGGTGGGCCAAGCCCCATGCCATCTTTGTTCATTATGGTTGGGATGATCGTGGTGATGTATTTCTTCATGATCCGTCCTCAGGCTAAGCGCGCTAAAGAACAAAAGAAATTTGCCGACGCCATCAGTGCCGGTGAAAAAATAATCACTACTGCGGGCATACATGGCACCATCAGTCGCGTAAACGAAGATGGAACCCTGCAGATAGAGGTGGGACGCGGTACTTTCATGACCATTGAACGCAGCGCGGTTTCTATGGAGCTGACCACAGCCCACAAAAAGAAAGCAGAAGGTACGGCAACGGCCACCGCAAAATAACAACCGTGCTAAAAGCAGGCATTACCGGTGGTATAGGTGCAGGCAAATCTATTGTATGCCAGGTGTTCGAAGCACTTGGCATACCTGTTTTTTATGCCGATGCTGCGGGCAAATACCTCATGGAAAATGACCCCGCGGTCATGCGCGCCATACAGTCCCTTTTCGGCACGGACATCTATCAGAACGGTATCCTCGAACGGCAAAAAATTGCAGCAATTGTTTTCCGGTACCCCGGCGAATTGCAAAAACTCAATGAAATCATTCATCCGGCCGTGATCCGATATGGTCGTGAATGGATGGAACAACAGCATGCACCTTACGTGATCAAAGAAGCGGCACTCTTCTTCGAAACAGGCAGCGACAAAGACGTAATGATCGGTGTGTTTGCACCGCGGAAAACGAGGATACTTCGTGCAATGGAGCGAGACCATAGTACGCAGGAAAGTGTGCTGGCAAGAATGGCACAGCAAATGGACGAACAGGAAAAGATGAGCCGGTGCACATTTATGATCAACAATGATGGCCTTCAGGCCATATTACCCCAGGTACTGCAGGTGCACGAAACACTGCTGAAACGCGCAGAGAACAAGATCTAATCTTCATATCCCGACACATCCATACGGATGCGCCAGCTTTTGGGCAGATAGTTATTACTCCGGTTTCCGAGCGATTTGATCCACCCGAGCGAAAGCCCCTGATAACTGACGAGCTTCCAGCCTTTTTCTGTCGGCATATCTACGTCCTCCTTTTTGAGGTATTTCAAAGCCTGTTCTTTATTCAGTTCCAGTTGCCCGATGTCCTGCGCACGGTCTATGCTCAGCGCTACGTCGTGTGCCGGTAACCATTCCTTTGCGGCAGGGCTACCCAACACAACTCCCGCCTTTCGCAGATACAGACTCTTCGAAAGAAGTTCGTAATCGGATGCATGCTGCTGCAATATTGCCGTGTACAGATCCTTATGACTTCGCACAGTAAAGCGATCGGGATGGGCCAACAACGACTGCCATGCCAACTGCACGCGAGGTTCCCGCTGCAATTGCTGGCGTGGTAATCGCAACACGGTAGCAGGCTCCCCCTTTTGAACCACCGCCATAAACAAGCCCTCACCTTTTGCCTGATCCGGATAAAACCGGTACCCGGTCAGCCCGCTTCGGGTATGTGAAGTAACCACGCCCCAATCCTCCTCCAGGGGCACTTCTGCCGACCGTACAGCAAAGTTTGCGGACATCCACTCAAGAATGGCCTCGTCTTCTTCCACAGAATAAGAGCAGGTAGCGTACACAAGCCATCCGTTTTCTTTCAAAGCAGGCCAGGCGTCAGCCAGAATTCGTTGCTGTCGCATACTGCATAAGTGCACATTGGCTTCGCTCCATTCCTCCAGTGCATGTTCGTCCTTTCTAAAAAGTCCGGGACCAGGACGGGGTGGAGCCGGCACCGGGAGAGCGGAATGACCGGGCAGGGGCGAGGGGGCTCTGGGAGCATTGCCCGTCACCCAGTGGTTTGAATAGCCCCAGCGCACAGCATTTTCTTCGAGAACGGAAGCCCGGCTTCGAATCACTTCATTGGACACCAGCAAGGAAGCTTCATCCAGCAAGGAAGCCAGCAAGGTGCTTTTCCCGCCCGGCGCCGCGCATAGGTCCAGCACCCGCAAACCCTCTGGCTCCGGTACCAGACTACGGACTACATGATGCAAAAACATGGAAGAGGCCTCCTGCACATAATAGGCGCCGGCATGAAACAAAGGATCGAGGGTGAAAAGTGGACGCTTATCCAGATATCGTCCCTGCGGACACCACCCTACAGGATCAGCCCCTGGAAAAACACCGGCACCCTTTACCGGATGTAAGCGCACAGAAGTAACCGCCGCCTGTGCATGCGCCTGAACAAATGCCTCGCGGGAAAAACCGGTAGCGGACTGTAGGCTGTCAAGAAAATGTTCGGGTAGATTGTTCATTAGAAAATTATGTTTACCTGTGCACCACATTCCTGCAACAGAAACTGACCAGCCCTTTCTTCGCCATCGTTGTATTGCTCCATATCGCTCAATGAACCATGACCGCCCGCTCCTCCGTTGGTCCAACCGTGTATAGCAAAGGGGCTGATATCAAAATGTGCCACGGTATGGCCCAGCAGCAGTACATCCCGAAACCATTGCACGCCCACGTCAAGACCATGAAAAGCGCCAAAAGGCACTGCCGGTCCGAAGGGGTGAGTTGCATCCCTTGCCTTCGTCAGATCGATGAGTGCTGCCCATTCATTGAGGCGGCATTCAGGAAGCGGCCATGGATTCTTTTTGCCGGGACCACCCCCTAAAGCGTTCTGCCTTTTTCCTGGCCATTGCTTCATCAGCTTTTTTAGCGCCGAATAATCCGGACGATATTGCAGGTATCGATCAGGGTCGCAGCAACCGGCAAAAAAAGCAGAGCAGTTCCAACATTGACCCACCTGTCCGATAGCTGTATTACCGTCAATCCCATTCAGCAGGGAACCTAAAATATCACCCTGATACAACATATCGTTGTGCGTAGTAAACAAATAGGGTTGCTTACTTTGCTCCCAGGCGTATTGATACCTCAGCGATTTTCTGAAGAATGCTAATTTATACCACCACGTTTTTTGAAAAGGCCGCACGCCCAGCCACAGCGGCGGACGGAAATAAACAATGCGTTGCGCAAAAGCCTCGCGTATAAAATCGAAACGAGCTCCGAATGGCTGGCGCCTTTCTTCTATGAAATAAATTTTATTGACCCACCTGCCCGAATGCTTCAGCAAACTGTAGAGCGTGACGGCAGTTTGCAAGGGCTTACCATACACGTTTATCGCCACATCTACACTGGCGCCTTCCTTACCTGAAGGCAAATTTTTTACCAGGGTCTTAAGCGCTGCCTCCGGTGTCATAAAAGGTCACAATTTAAAAGGCACACCCAGATAATTCTGCGGACTGATGCTTTTCAACTCCTTCTTCAGTTTTGCGGAAACCTTGAGATCGTCAATAAACTCATGAATGTCCCTTTTGCCGATACTGCTTTTACCGCGGGTGAGCGCCTTGAGCGCTTCATAGGGTTGCGGATAGTTTTCCCGGCGCAAGATGGTTTGTATAGCTTCTGCTACCACCGCCCAGTTTTGCTCCAGATCTGCATGAAGCTTTTCCTTGTTCAACAATAGTTTACCAAGACCTTTTTCAAGCGAGCGTAAGGCAAGAAAGCTATGCGCCAGAGGCACACCGAGGTTGCGCAAGACGGTACTGTCGGTGAGATCGCGCTGCAAACGGCTGATGGGCAGCTTGGCAGCCAGATGTTCATAAAGCGCGTTGGCTATACCCAGATTACCTTCTGCATTTTCAAAGTCTATCGGATTAACTTTATGCGGCATGGCAGACGAGCCCACTTCGTCTTTCTTCGTTTGCTGCTTAAAGTACTCCATGGAAATGTAGGTCCACACATCGCGACAAAAATCGATCAGTATGGTATTGATCCTTTTCAGTCCATCAAACTGTGCGGCGATATTATCATAATGCTCGATCTGCGTGGTGTACTGCATCCGTTCAAGACCCAGCTTTCGGTCCACAAAATCATTGGCAAATTTTATCCAGTCCACCTCCGGAAAGGCTACATAATGCGCATTGAAATTGCCGGTGGCGCCACCGAATTTTGCAGCAAACGGTACATGAGAAAGTTGCGCGATCTGCCCGCGCAAACGCTCCACAAACACCATCCATTCTTTGCCCAGTGTAGTAGGCGAAGCGGGCTGTCCGTGTGTTTTTGCCAGCATGGGAATGCCCTGCCATTCCTTAGCCATTTTTTGCAGCCGCAGCACCATGTTTTCCAAGGCCGGAAGAAAGGCCTCTTCCAGAGCTTCCTTCCAGAGCAGCGGCACCGCAGTATTGTTCACATCCTGCGAGGTGAGCCCGAAGTGTACCCACTCCACACTATCGCCGGCACCTAAAGCCCGTAGCTTTTCTTTTAAGAAATACTCTACAGCTTTCACATCATGATTCGTGGTTCGCTCAATGGTCTTAATCTGGGCTGCGTCCGCCTCCGTAAACTGCTCATAGATATCGCGGAGTTTCGCTGCTTTTACGCCGTCGGGTAATTTGAAAATCTTCTTCTCCGCCAGAAAAAGAAAATACTCCACTTCCACCCGCACCCGGTAACGAATGAGCCCAAACTCAGAAAAGTATGGCGACAGTGATGCAAGCTGTGCACGATAACGTCCATCTACCGGGCTGATCGCCGTGAGTGCAGTAAGTTCCATGGGCGCAAAGATAAACGGAGAAATGAACATGCCCCGACCGGACTATTTGCTGAAGCGCGGATGATATTTTTCGAGGGTTTGTCGCAGATAATGACGGTCGAGATGTGTATAGATCTCGGTGGTGGTAATGCTTTTATGCCCCAGCATTTCCTGCACGGCCCGTAGATCAGCACCGGCTTCCACCAGATGCGTGGCAAAGGAATGACGAAGCACATGCGGATGGATATTTTTTTTGATGCCGGCTTTTGCAGCAAGGTCTTTTAAGATCAAAAAGATCATTACCCGCGAAAGTCCGCTGCCTCGTCGGTTGAGGAACAAAACATCTTCGCTGCCCGGCTTTACGTTGATGTGCGGACGTACCTGCTCTTTGTACAGCTTCACCTGCTTTATGGCCTCGCTGCCTATGGGCACCAGCCTTTCTTTATTACCCTTCCCGATTACCCTTACGAAGCCCACATCCAGAAAAAGATTGGAGACCGCCAGATGTACGAGCTCGCTTACCCGCAGGCCACAACTATACAGTGTTTCCAGCATCGCACGATTGCGCTGTCCTTCGGGTGTGCTGTGGTCTATCGCTGAAAAAAGCTGTTCTATTTCTGCTATACTTAAAAAATCAGGAAGCGTCCGTTTCAGCTTGGGTGCTTCGAGCAAGGCAGTTGGATCTGTGTGCAGAATATCTTCCAGCAACAGGTAGCGAAAAAAAGATTTAAGTCCGCTGATGACCCGCGACTGACTTGCCTGTGAAAATTCAAGACCATTGAGATAAGCGAGAAAGCCTTGCAAGGTGGTCAGGGTCACCTCATCAGGCACGGATATTCCAGCCTGCTCCGAACTGTATGCTGCAAACAAGGCCACATCATGCAGATAGGCGTCTACTGTATTCGCAGCCAATGACCGCTCCAGTTGCAGATAAGCCTTAAAACCTCGGATATACGATTCCCACATGCGCCCGGTACATCTATTATTCGACAACAAGTTACATTACCTTTGGCGCTCCATGTACCTCTCACCGGTTATATCGCTGGTAAAAAAAGATCTGCTGATCGAATGGCGGCAGAAACATACCCTGTTTGGCGTGCTGCTATACGTTGGGGCAACGGTATTTGCCGTGTATATGATGGCGGGGCAGCCGGAGACAAAAATCTGGAATGCGCTGTTTTGGATCACGCAATTGTTTGTCTCTATTAACTCTGTTGCGAAAAGTTTCCTGCAGGAGCATCCCAATCGCTTTCGGTACTATTTTACCATTGTCCATCCTACACAATTTTTGCTGGCGAAGATGATCTACAGCATCACCTTGCTGCTGGCGATGAGTCTGGTAAGCCTGCTTTTATTTTCCATTATGTTGGGTTTTCCCATTGCACAAACGGGACTGTTTATTGCCATCACCCTGGTGGGTAGTATCAGCCTTTCTTCCGTATTTACATTTTTATCTGCCATTGCTGCACGAGCAAATCAGAATGCAGCCCTGATGGCAGTACTTGGCTTTCCCATTGTAACTCCGGTATTGATGATGCTGAGCAACCTTGCGCTAAAGGCCATTGCGGAAGTATATCAGCCGGGCTGGTGGGCACTTGCCGGCACTTTATTGTTGCTCGATGTGTTGGTTATCGTACTCGGTGTGATCCTCTTTCCATTCCTTTGGCAGGAGTAAACCCGATGACAGCAATCAGTATAGGAATTCTGTGAACGAATCGCCCAATATTCATTTACCTTTGCAAAAATTTTTTCAATACGAATCTATGCGCCAGTATTGGTGGAAAGTTGTTTGTGTGCTGCTTTTAGGATATACGGTCATTGCAGGTTTTTTGCTCCCTGTCCCTGCGCTTGATATCATTAACGAAACGATCCGCAACCTATACTTCCACGTACCGATGTGGTTTACGATGATCATTCTATTCTTGGTCTCTGCAATATATGCCGTGCGCTATCTGCGCACCGGCGACCTCAGGTAC
>OFTY01001457.1_pt1 | contig 10166 bp, 8 predicted proteins | sample 1775061 | NCBI WGS metagenome assembly OFTY01 (sample SAMN08195773, study PRJEB24354) | sludge metagenome | isolation source: sludge from phenol fed wastewater aerobic bioreactor B | place: India: Nagpur | collected 2016-09-16
GCATTTTCATTAAGATCAAAATGTTGGAAGGCGACGTGTGCACTCGAACTTGCGACGTGTTGCGACGTTTGCCCGAGTCTCGACACCTCACGCACCCAGAGCGTGCACGAAATGGCGACCTACTCGAAACTCCCGTCAGGAACGTGGCGGGCCCAGGTGAGACGGAAGGGGCGCTATATAAGCCAGACCTTCCTCAAACGCGATGAGGGGCGGGCTGAGGGGCTCGCAGACTTCCAGCGCAGGGGCGTCAGGCCTGAATCCGCCCGTCAAGCATATGGAGACGCCTATGGGCAGCGCTGTCGACGGAGGGCTCGTGCGTGACGCAGATGATGGCGCGATACTTGGCAGAGGACAGCCGTTGCAACTCGTTCCTGACGATCTGGGTGTTGGCGCTGTCGAGATTGCCGGTCGGTTCATCGCAAAGCAGCAGGGGCGGATCATTGGCCAGGGCCCGCGCGATCGCCACCCGCTGACGCTCTCCGCCGGACAGGCGGTCTGGGCGCCGTCCACCCTCCTTGGCCAGCAGAGCCCGACGCGCTGCGGGCGTGACGGCCTGGCGAACGCGGTCGCCATAGGTGGATTCCAGGATCACATGATCGACCCCGACTGGGCCGTCAGGCGTGGGCAGCAAGGGCTGATGGCCGGATCCCAGATCGCCCGAGAACAATAGCCGCACCGGCCCTTTGTCCTCATGGAGCACAACCTCAATGGAGGCGGCGCCCAGCAGGTGCCCGGCAGGCCACCACCGAGCCTGGATTCCCGGTAGCGGGTCGATCATTTCACCGAACTTGACGGTCTGAAACAGTCGCAACGTCGGCGCGACGTCCGCCGTCGTATAGATGGGCTCTACCCCGCGGATGCCCCGCCTCTGGTTGCGGCGGTTCAGATGGGCGACGTCGCCTTCCTGGATCTCGGCCGCGTCGGCCAGCATGACCTCGCAAAGATCGCGCGTGGCCCGTGTGGCGTAGATAGGCCCCCGATAGCCCGCCCTCACCAGCTTGGGCAGCAGGCCGGAGTGATCGATATGCGCATGGGTCAGCAGGACGGCGTCGATCGAATCCGCCTCAAACGGCAAGGGCTCGTAGTTCAGCGCCTTGAGCGACTTGGAGCCCTGGAACATCCCGCAATCCACCAGGAAGCGCGCGCCGCCGCTCTCCACCAGCATGCACGACCCCGTGACGCATTCCGCCGCGCCGTGAAAGGCGAGGTTGACGCTCATGACGCTCGCTCCCTGTCTTCATCAGTCGTCGGGACGCCGACGCCAGAATATGAAGCGGTAAACCTAGTGTGGCGTCTCGACCCTTCAGAGTCCATCTCACCGCCAAGACGCTCGTTTCACTGACCAATGTCTAGGAAGAAAAACTGAATTCCGCATCACCCTTCCACCGAAACGGAAAGCAGGTTTTGACTACCGTCAATTCTTGCACGGTGCGCCGTCAATCAAACGGACTAACGACGTCTACAGCCCATGCAGGCGTTTACGATAGGCAGGCTGCGAGGGTCAGCGTTGCGTCAACGCGCGCGCCAGGGATCCGATCGTGGGGTGGAACAGCCCGTTCCACTCATAGCCCTCGTGCAGGAGCTTGATAACGAAGTCCGCCTGCGCCGCGCTTTCGGCCAGGCGATAGCCTAGCCGTTCAAGCGCCCTGCCCAGCCAGAGTCCCGCAGGGCCAGCCGCGTCGATAAAGGCCACGCCTCGCGGCGAGGCGCGGGTTTCAAAGCGCCCGCTCGATAGGGAAAAGACCAGGTTCGACTGGTCGAAGGCCTCGCCGATGGCGCCGGACAGGGCCACGTCCTCAGGCGCGCCGTCGATGAAGCGGCCCTCGCCGGGCAGCAGCCAGATGCGGTCGGCGGCGTTGAGCGACAGCTCCAGATCATGGCTGGAAAGAATGATCGAGACGCCCGTTTCATGAGCGACCTTTCGCAGAGTCGATGTGATCGTCACCCGGCTCGGCAGGTCCAGGAAGGCGGTGATCTCGTCCAGCAACATCACCTGCGGTTGTTGGGCCAGGGCGCGCGCGATCATGACCCGCTGCCGTTCGCCGTCGGACAGGCTGTCGACGAAACGATCACGCAGGTGTTCGCCCTCGACCTGCGCCAAGGCCTCGGCGGCGATCGCCCGATCGTCTGCGGACAGGGCGCCGGTCCAGCCGGTGTACGGCTGCCGCCCCATCTCGACCAGCTCCCACACGCGCAGCGCGCCGACCTGCGGCCGATCGGTCAGCACGACCGCGACCTTGCGCGCCCGTTCGGCGGCGGGCCAATCCCGCACGGGCCGACCATCGAGCCGCGCCTCGCCCGCGACCGGTCGGATGAACCCGGCGAAGGTCCGCAGCAGCGTGGACTTGCCCTGGCCGTTTCGACCCAGCAGGCAGATGAACTCGCCCGGCTCCACCGTGACCTGCGAGAGGGTGGACAGAACCCGGCGGCCGTACCCGATCTGAAGATTGTCGATCGCGAACATTCAGCCCTCGCCTCCCCGCAGACTGCGAGCGCGCAACAGTAGCAGGATCACCAAGGGCGCGCCGATCAGGGCGAGAATGGCGTTCAGGTGCAGGAAATGCTGCTCCCACGGCAGGTGAACGACCAGGTCGGCGCTCAAGGTCAGCGCAGAGCCAATCAAGGCCGTCGCCGGGATCAGGACGCCGATCCTGGCGGTCCCCGCAAGGCCCCGCGCCAGATGCGGCACGATCAGACCGACGAACGCCACCGGGCCGCAGAAGGCCGTCACCGGGGCGGCGAGAAGGATGGTCGCGCCCAGCACGAGACGCCTGAACCGGGGCACGTTCACGCCCAGGCTTTCCGCATAGACGTCGCCCAGCAGAAGCGCCGTCAACGGCTTGGCCAGAATGACGCAGCCGATCAGGCCCAGCCCCAGCAACGGCGCCAGGGCGGCGAAGTCGCCCCACGTCACATTGGCGAAGGTGGCGTCGTTCCAGGCCGCGAAGATTCGGCCCTGGCTGCGGTTGGTGAAATGCAGCAACACGCTGATCAGGCCCTGGGCGAGAAACCCCAGCATCAGCCCCAGAACCAGCAAGGTCACGGCGCCGACACGACGCGCCATCGCGCTCATGGCGAGCGCCACGGCGAGCATGCCCAAGGCGGAACCGGCCACGACGCCCAGGCCCGCGAACCCCGTCAGGACCATCAGGAATCCCGGCCCGACGACCGCTCCGGCGACGATGACCAGGGCGGCGCCCAGCTGGCCGCCCGCCATGAGGCCCAGCGACCAGGCGTCAGCCAGCGGATTCTGGAACAGGGTCTGCATCATCAGGCCGGCTAGTCCCAGGGCGGCGCCGCCGAGGATCGCCGCCAGGACGCGCGGCAGGCGCAGATCGACGACGATGCGGCTTTCCATCGACCCGGACCCGATGGACCCCAGCCCCGTCAACACCTCGCCGGGGCTCAGTATGACCTGACCGACCATCAGGCTGGCGACGGCGACCGCCGCAAGAACGCCGGCGGCCGCCAAACTCACGGCGACCGGACGAAAGGCGGCGCTCATTTATAAGCCCCCTGGGCGACGGGTTTCAGGAAGCGGAAAGGCTCGCTGACCAGATCGGGATGAAGCGCCTTGACGAAGTCGGCCAGCACCCAGTCCGGCCGCACGAAGGCGGTCTGATACCAGTCATAGGCGTTGGCGGCGGGATTGCTGCGGCCCGTATTGGCGAACAGGCGGCCGGTGCGGAACGCCGGAGACGCGCGCTCCACGCCCGCGCCGCGCGGCGGGGCGGCGTGCAGATCGCCCACGATCCACACCTGGGCCTGATCGACGACCGGCAGCACCTGCTCGGTCGCCAAGGTTTCGGACGACCATTTGCGCGCATCCTCCGGTCGGAGCAGCAGATTCCGACCGCCGCCGTCCGCAAGATAGGCCTGTTCGGCGCCCCGCACGGTGACCACCCATCGATCGCCGCCCGCCGGATAGGCCCACACCATCGGCACAGGCGGCCGTTGCGACGCCGCGCCCTTCAACCCCGTCACCCGCGCCTCGATCTGTTCGAAGAGGCGATCCGCCTCCGCCTCACGTCCGTTCAGAAGACCGTGCAGCCGAATCCATTCGGCCCGCCCGAGATAGGTCGGCTCGTCCTCGGCGAAGGTCGGCGCCACGGTCAGTCCGAGGCGACGCGCCCGGTCCAGAACCGGCGTATGGGCCAGGTCCGACAGCCGCATCAGGAAGACATCGGGCCGAACCGCCAGCAGGACATCCAGATTGGGCGGCGCGTGCCAATTGTAGCCGATCTGTCCGATCCGCCCCTCCATGACGCCGCGCCGGACGTCATCGTCATAGGATACGCGCCCGCCGACCGCCGCCAATCGCTCCTTGACCCCCAGCTGCCCCAGGAAGGCCTCATCCGAACTCGCATTGGCGGCGATCCGCGTGACGGGCGTGCGGATCACCGTGGCGTCCTGCAATGGCCCGGTGAGGACCGGGGCCGGTCCGTCCTTCGGCGCCAGCACCAGCACGGCCGCCTGTTCCTGCGCCTGTCCTCCGCTCTGATCCGCAACCGGCGCGCGCAGCCGGGCCACGACGAACCCTTCATAGCGTTCGAGCCGCAGATAACGGGCGTGGCGCAGAGGGATGGGAACGCCGCCGCCTTCATCGACAGAGGCCGTCTGACGCGCGTCGTCGCCACACCCAGCCAGCGCCGAGGCGGCGCTCGCCAACAAGAAGGACCGTCTCTGCATCGCTTCCCCTCTGCGGCCGCCTGCAACGCCCGGCGCCCGCCGTGACTGCAGATCGCATTTATGGGGTGACTATATGCAACGTTATATCATAACAACCCCAAATCATTTCATCGGGGATCTCATGAAAACGCTGCTCACGACCGTCGGCTTCGCCGCGCTTCTCGCCAGTCCGGCGATCGCCCGGGACGCCCCCATCGTCACAGGGGCCGACCATGTGACCGAGGTGGAAGCCATCACCGTCTTCGGCCGCGCGCTGGGCCGCATTCCCGGCGAGACGGCGACCAAGTCGGGCGCCCCGACGCTGGAAACGCCGTACACGGTCAACATCGTGTCGCGAGAACTGCTGGATCTGCGCAATGTGTCGAACATCGGCGAGGCGGCCGAGACGATCAGCGGCGTCCAGCGCACCATCGGCTTCTCGGGCAATCAGCGCTTCCGCATTCGCGGCTTCCAGAACATCTCCACCCTGCGCGACGGTTTCCGCCAATCGGTGAGCCAGCCGGAAATCGACCTGCAGGGCGTGGAAAGCATCGAGGTTCTGAAGGGCCCCGCCTCGGCCCTCTACGGCCGGTTCGAGCCCGGCGGCGTGATCAATTTCGTGTCCAAACGCCCCTATTCCGAGGTCGGAGGCGAAGCCTTCGTCGTCGCGGGATCGAACGACTACTGGCGCTGCGGACTGGACCTGAACACGCCGCTGACCGCTGACGGCGCGGTCCTGGCCCGGCTCAACATCGGCTATGAGAACGCCGGGAGCTTCCGCGAACTTGTCGACAACGAACAACTCTACATCTCGCCCGTCGTCGAATGGCGCCCCGACGCCGACACCAGCCTGCTGGCGCGGCTGGAGTATCTGCAACGCGACGCCGCCTTTGACCGCGGCTTCGGCAACAACGCCGCCTTTCTGAAACAGCCTGTGCGCCGCAATTACGGCGAGGACTTCATGCGGGTCGAGAAGGAGCAATGGGTCGCCGGTCTGGAGTTCAACCGCCGCCTCAACCCGGCTTGGCGCCTGCGCCTGGGCGGCTTCATCTCCGCCGTCGACGTGCCCGAGGAACAGTTCTTCAACTACGGCTTTCCGGCTCTGTCCGGCACGACCGTCAACCGCAACTTCGTCAGCTATGACGAAACCCAGGACGACCTGACCCTTCAGGCGGAACTGTACGGCCGGGTCGTGACCGGGCCCCTGACCCATAGGCTGCTGATCGGGATCGACCACAGCCGTGATGAACTCTCCTACCTCGACGGCCAGATCGCCTTCGGCCGACCAATCGACCTTTTGAATCCAGTCCGCACCGGACGCCCGACGACCTATCTGCCCGTGGGCGACAGTCACTACGACTACACCTCCACAGGCCTCTATGTTCAGGACGAAATCGCATGGAGCCGGTGGCGGCTGCTGCTGGGCGGTCGGCTCGAGGAGGTCGAGACCTACGCCTTCGCCGCAGACTTCATCGAGCCCGGCGTGCGCCGCACGGACCGCCCCTTCTCTCCCCGCGCGGGCCTGACCTATCTGGCGACGCCCGACTGGTCGATCTACGCCAGCTGGGCGCGGTCATCGCGCAATGAAGGCGACGCCGGCCTGTTGGAGAGCGGCCTGACGCCCAAACCCACGCGCGGCGAGCAATTCGAGATCGGGACCAAGGCCCTGGCGTTCGACGGCCGCGCCGAACTGACGCTGTCCGCCTTTGAGATCACCAAGACGGATGCGGTCGTGGCCGACCCGATCGACTTCAACCTGGTGATCCAGGCCGGCGAAATCCTGGTGCGAGGCCTGGAAGCCGAGGTCTCGGCCCGGCCGCTGGATCCATGGACGATCATCGCCTCCTACGCCTATAGCGACAGCGAGATATCCAGGGACACCAACGCCTTCATCGTCGGCAATCGCCTGGCGGGCGTGCCGGATCACCAGGCCGCCCTGTGGACTTCCTGGGCTTTCGGCGGCGACCTGGACGGCCTGACCATCGGCGGCGGCCTGTTCCACGCCTCAAGCCAGGCGGCGACGACCGGCAATAACCTGGACCTGCCCGGATACACGCGACTGGACCTGAATGCGGCCTATCGGTTCGGAGCGGGCTATGAAGTGCGTCTGAACGTCGACAACGCCACTGACGAGACCATCTACATCACCGGCGGCTTCTCCCAGATCCACCCCCAAGCGCCGCGCACGGCGCGTCTGACCCTCAGCAAGCGGTGGTGAGATGATGCGCTTCGCCCTTGCCCTCTCAGTTCTGGGAACGCTGACCACGGCCGACGCAGAAGCTCTGGACGCGCCCCAGCAGCCGCCCGCCTTCGCCGTTGCGTCCAGACCCGCGCCGGCGTTGAACCATGTCTATGTCGTGCTGGACGCCGCCACGTTCGCGGCCGTCCGCGACAGCGCCCCTCTCAGCCGACTGCTCGGGCGCGCCGACGGCGGCCTGCCCGACTACGCCCCGCCGCAGCCCGGCGCCGACCGCGTCTTCTTCCGCGGGCGAGAGACCTATCTGGAGTTCTTCGCGCCGGAGAACCGTTTCGGCGAACCCGTCGGCAAGGTCGGCCTGGCTCTGGGCTATGACGCCCCCGGCGACCTCGACGCCCTGGAGCGGATTTGGCGGCGAACCTGCCCGATCAGCGCCAGGCGCACGCCCGTCCGCTATCGTCGTGTCGACCCGTCCGTGCCCTGGTACGATTCCATACAGTGCGACGAGACGGCGGGCGGAGATCATCTCGCGGTGTGGGCCATGGCCTACCGCCCGGAATTCCATCGCTGGCAGTCGGGAACCGGCCCGACGGAGGCGCCGCAGACGTCGCGCGCGCACATTCTCGCCCCGCGAAGTGCAGAGGACCAGGGGCGTTTCGACATCAATCACCTAGCCCTTCAGGTCACGCCGCCCATGTTCCGCCTGCTGATCCGGCAGTTGGAAGACGCCGGTCTGCAGCGGCGGGAAACCGCCGACGGAACCCTGCTGACCGGGGATGGCTGGACGCTGTTGCTTCGCGCCTCGGAAGACCCGCCGCGCCTGCTGTCGCTCGACCTTGCGACCGCCGACGCGCCGCCCGACAGGCTGTCGTTGGGCTCAGGCGTCCTGATCCGAATGGGCCCGCAGACGGTCGCCTTTCGTCCTAGGAAAGACGTGGAGTGACTAGCCGCGCTCAAGATGGGGCGAACCCCTCTTAACGGCGCGCATGTCGTCAGCGTCATAGCGGGCCTGTCGGAAGGCGTGGCGGCGCGCGCGCTGCGGATTCTGGACGTCGATCTCTCTCGGTTGAAAGCCGCGGCGGACGACGTCAGCGCGGCGAGCCGCGCCGGCTGACCTCCAGCCGAGAACAGGACCGGATGACCACGCGCCGCCGCCCTCACGGCTTCGGTCGTCCTTTCAGAAGTCGGTACAGCCAGAAGCCCTCGTCATTCCGGACCGAGGTTTCCAACCTGCGCGGCGACAGTCCCGTCACCCGCCGCACCTCCCGACCAAGATGCGACTGATCGGAGAAGCCCGCGTCGATCGCGGCGGCGGCGAGATCCGGCGGCGTCTCCCGCTCCCCCGCAAGGCCGTGAAGCGTCGCGGCCTCCACACGCTCATAGAGCTGCAGATCGCGTCGGCTCTGGCCCGTCCACCCCTTGATGCGGCGCTGCACCTGGCGCGCGCCCTCCCCATCGGGAGACGACGCCGCGCGCGCGCAGAGCATGGACAGCCACGCCCGAATGTCGACGCCGCTCGGCTGGCCCAGGCGCCCCGAAGGCCAGGTCGAGACGATCGACTGCACGCGCGAAAAAGGCTCAGGGCCGCGCTCGATGGTCAGCAAGCATGTGAGCGCCGCCCCCGACATCACCGCCTCAAGCGGCAGGATCACGTCCAGACAACGCTCAAGGGGAATGTCCAGCACGCGGCCCAGGGCTTCAGGATAGAAGCTGACCGTAAGCGCATGGACGGCGCCGGGCGACCAGCTCGCCACAGGCCGTCGATGCGGCCCCGCGAACACCACCCGAGGAAGCGGCCGCCCCAACCTCCCTTGCGCGACAGCCGGGCGCTCTGCGGCCATGTGCAGCTCGCCCTCGAAAATCCATGAGATGCTCGGAAACGGCGTGGCCGGATAGCAGTTGAAGCGCTGTTCGTCGGCGAGCGGCAGGCCGCGCGTATCGCGTTCGACGGCCATATAGATCCAGGCTGACGCCGGGGCGCTGGGCCGGTGCAGGCGGGCCGACATCACGCGCGACGGCCCCCGTGTCGCTTCGGTTCTATACGCAGAGCAGCCTCCCCAGCATGGATCGCCGGGCGTCGGCCTGAAGCCCCCGCTGACGCGGCGCGCCGTCCTCTAGGCGCAGCTCCCATTCGCCTGCACTCCTGCTCAAGAGGCCTGTCATGAAGCCCAAAGACTTCCTGTTTCAACGCTTTCCGTTGGACGGCCGCGTCATCGTCGCGGACGAAGAACTCACCACGCCCTATCATGTCTATGACGGCGTCATGCTGTGCATGAACGGCACGGTCGATGGGAAGAAGGCGGCTGAGTTGCTGGCTCAGGAAGGGCTGACGCCCCTGCTCGACACGCAAGGCCGGGCGCTGGCCGCCATCTGGATATGCGACTTCGTCAAGGCCAACCTCGGCGCCCATCACGAGTTGCAGATATCCCTGTTCGCGACCCCCGTCGCGAGAGCGAAACTGCCCGCCCACCCCTTTGCGTTTTTCGGCGCCCTGGCGAACCGGCCGGATCTTCACATGGTCTGCCACGGCCTGTGGAACGATACGCTGCGCGTCGTTCGCTACAATGACGAGCACCTGCGCCTGCCCGCACGCCTGACCCGAAGCGAGATCAAAAAGGAAGGCGAGCTGTGGCGCTTTCGATTTGCGGACACGGCCGGCGATCTGATCGCCGAGGGCTCCATTCTGCACCGCCATGGCTCGTCCATCGCGCCGGCCTGGCGGATTGCCGGACAAACCGGCCTCAAAGGGATGATGACGCTGATGCGCGCCCCCGCCGTCAACATCCCCGTGGTGAACCTGAGACGAGCCGGCGAGACCCATAATCAGGTCTGTCAGACCTATACGACCTATAGTCGGGCGCATGTGAGAGCCGCCGGCCCCAGCGATGAGGTGACGATCCGCCACCCCGTCTACGCCCCGCTCGATTTCAAACCGGCGACCATCCAGCAGTTCGACAACGTCGGCTTCATCTTTCTGCGCCCGGAACCTCTGTTTGACGACCGCCCCCCCCCCCGTTGACGCGCCAACCGGCCTATCGAAATGAAACAGACTGGACCTTTCTAACCATCCGGTAAGCCAGCACCCTCGCCCCTGTCGCCACAGTTCACGCGATTTCGGACAAGCAGGACGACCGGCCATGAACCAAGACTCACGCATCCATAATCCAGGGCCGCGCAGGCGCTCTTTCGAAGGGGCCGATACGCCGGAAGGCGGCGCTTCGCGCAAGACCGCCCTGATCCAAATACTGGCCCTTCCCATCGCCGTAGTGACGGCGGCGGTGCTCATTGCGACCATCGCCGT
>OFTY01001459.1_pt1 | contig 10154 bp, 10 predicted proteins | sample 1775061 | NCBI WGS metagenome assembly OFTY01 (sample SAMN08195773, study PRJEB24354) | sludge metagenome | isolation source: sludge from phenol fed wastewater aerobic bioreactor B | place: India: Nagpur | collected 2016-09-16
GCTGCGGGTGATGGGCGGGCGCGCCGGGCCGGCGGCGATCGGCGCGGCCATCCTCGGGATCGCCGATCCCGATCGTCTGGAGATCGAGGCCGACGTGCTCACCACCGACGCGGTGGCGTCGAGCCAGGAACTGGATGAAGCGCTGAAGGCCGCGACCCGCGTCACCTTCGCGCCGCATGCGACGACCGAGATCGAGTTCATGCTGAAGACGGCGGGCGAGGACGTCGCCGCGCGGCCGGACCTGGGCATCGGCAGCGATGACCTGGTGGTGAAAGGCCGCCGGATCGCGGTCACGGTGCATAGCCTGGGCGCCAGGGATGTGCCGGGCGGCACGCTCGTGATCGAGGACGAAGCGGGCAAGGCATTGGCGACCGCCGCCATACCCGCCCTCGCCGCGCCGACCGATCTCGTGCCCAGGACCGCCACGCTGCGCCTCGCACTGCCCCCGGGCGCCGCCCGCGTCCGCGTCGCGCTGCCGGGCGATGCCCCGGAAGTGACGCTGCGGAACAACCTGGTGCCCCTGCCCCGCTGAACCGGAGGACCGCGATGCATCGCCGCCAGTTCCTCGCCGCCGCCGGCGTCGCCGCGCTTCCCCGCGCTGCCCTTGCCGCGCCGAACCGCGACGCCGACCTGCGTGCCGCGCTCGACGGCCTGGCGATGCTCGACACGCCCGCCGCGAAGCTCGCGCGGCTGCGGGGCTTCGATCCCCGGTCCCTCTCGCCCTCGGCCCGGCTCGACCTGGAGACGGTGCGCGCCGGTCTCGCCGTCGACGCCGCGCTGCTCCGCAGCCTGCCCGCGCGGCGGCTGGGCCGCTCGCCCATGACGCGACGAGGAAGCAGCGGCCGCGCATGCTGACGACGGACCTGTCGCTGCGCTTCGACCCCGCTTACGAGAAGATCTCGCGGCGCTTCTACGAGAACCCGCAGGCGTTCAACGACGCCTTCGCCCGCGCTTGGTTCAAGCTGACCCATCGCGATATGGGCCCGCGCGTGCGCTATCTCGGCAAGCTGGCGCCGCAGGAAGTGCTGATCTGGCAGGACCCGGTGCCCGCGCCGAGCGGCCAGACGATCGGCGACAAGGACATCGCCGACCTCAAGGCGAAGATCCTCGCCTCGGGCCTGACGGTGCAGCAACTCGTGTCGACGGCCTGGGCTTCGGCCTCGACCTTCCGCGGCTCCGACAAACGCGGCGGCGCCAATGGCGCGCGCATTCGCCTCGCCCCGCAGAAGGACTGGGAGGTCAACCAGCCGGCCGAACTCGCCAAGGTGCTGGAGAAGCTCGAAGCCATCCGGAAGGACTTCAATGCAGCACAGTCGGGCGGCAAGAAGGTCTCGCTCGCCGACCTGATCGTGCTCGGCGGCGCCGCCGCGGTCGAGAAGGCGGCAAAGGATGCCGGCCAGGACGTCAAGGTGGCCTTCAAGCCGGGCCGCATGGACGCCTCTCAGGAGCAGACGGACGCGCATTCCTTCGCGCCGCTCGAGCCGACCGCCGATGGCTTCCGCAACTACTCCAGGGGCAGGCAGCGCCTGTCGCCGGAAGAGTCGCTGGTCGACCGGGCGCAACTGCTGACGCTGACGGCGCCGGAAATGACGGTGCTGGTCGGTGGCCTGCGCGTCCTGGGCGCCAATGCCGGTCAGTCCCAGCATGGCGTGCTCACCACGCAGCCGGGCAAGCTCACCAACGACTTCTTCGTCAACCTGCTCGACATGGGCACGGAGTGGAAGGCGACCTCGGACGACAAGACCGTGTTCGAGGGCCGCGACCGCAAGACGGGCGAAGTGAAGTGGACCGGCACGCGCGTCGACCTGATCTTCGGATCGCACTCGCAACTGCGCGCGCTGGCCGAGGTCTACGGCTCGTCCGACGCCAAGGGCAAGTTCGCCCGCGACTTCGTGGCGGCCTGGAACAAGGTGATGAACGCCGACCGCTTCGACATCGCCTGAGGACGATCGAGCTTCGCCGTCATGGCCATCGCATGGCCGTGGCGGCAGCAAATAACAAGGCCGCGTTTCCTGGGAGGGAAACGCGGCCTTGCCTTTGAGGACACCCTCCTGGTGGCGGCTTCCGCCGGCGCTTGCTACCCTGTCGCCACCGATCCGCCGGAGCCGGACAATTTCCGGCCGTTCGACCTGAACCCATCGTCCGTCTCTCAATCAAGGAGCGCATGACGTCAGCGAAAGCGCCGCGCGCTTTTCCTTCGAAAGGCCGCTTCACGCTTTCGGCACCATGCTCCAGATGCTGCATTCCCCATGATACAGATCGTCAAACCAGCGCTCGAGCACCTTCCGTCCTACAGGGCGGCGCTCGAACGCGGCTGGTCACCGGACAATGTGCGGCTGATGACGGCGACGCGCGAGGAACTCGCGGCGATCGAGAAGGATCCTGAGGCCTTCCTTGCCAGCCTCGACGATCCCGAGGCCAAGGGGCCGCCAATCACCCTGCCGGACGGCAGCAAAGTGCCGCGCCTTCCGGGTTTTCGCCGCTGGATCTGGGACGGCGAGGCGTCGGGCTCGATCGGCCTGCGCTGGCAGCCGGGCACTTCCGCGCTGCCGCCGCATGTCCTTGGCCATATCGGCTATTCCGTTGTCCCGTGGAAGCAGCGGCGCGGCTATGCGACGCAAGCGCTGCGGCTGATGCTCGCCGAGGCCCGCGCCGTCGGCCTCGACCATGTCGAGCTCACCACCGACCCCGACAATCCCGCCTCCGGCAAGGTGATCCTCGCCAATGGCGGCAAGCTTGTCAGGCGATTCAAGAAGGTCGCTGCCTATGGTGACGCCGAAAGCCTGCTGTACCGCATCGACCTTTAGGTTGAGACGAAACGCCATCATCCGCTTGCGGCGTCGACCTGAAGCGCCGGGAATGGCGGTCAATGCGGCCAGTTGCCTGATGGCTACCGCCTTTCGGCCTGCCCATCCAGCCAGTCGGCCAGGGAGGCGCGGTGGGTGCCGGCGCGGCCGGTGAAGGCCTTGGCGCAAAGCATGGAATTCAGCACCGCTTCCTGGGTGGCCTCGACGGTCATCTGGAAGAGCCGGTCGATACGAGCCTCGTTGAGCGACAGCCTTGGCACGAGATCGCGGCTTTCATCGTGATCGATCGTCGTGCCGGTGCTGAAGGCGATGGCAATGTCGCCACTGCCATGGCCCCATGACGAGCCCAGGCGGGCGATGCCGGCACCGGCGCGGCGCGCCACACGTTCGAGCTGCCGGTGCTCGAGCGGCACGTCGGTCGCCAGCACCACCATGATCGAGCCTCGTTCCTCTTGCGCCGGCTGCCGGGGATCGGGCCGGCGTCCGTCGGGCAGGATCAGGTCGCCGGCGCGGCCGAAATTCGACAGGACGAGGACGCCGAGATGATGTTGAGCGCCGCCCAGCTTGAGTTTCCTGGAGGCCGAGCCGATGCCGCCCTTGAAGCCGAAGCAGCTCATTCCGGTGCCGGCGCCGACATTGCCCTGTTCCACCGGACCGTCATGCGCGGCGGCAAGCGCCGCGAAAGCATGCTCCTCGCCAATCGCCAAGGCCTGGATGTCGCTCAGCGCGCCGTCGTTGCATTCGCCGACCACCGGATTGACGGTGCCGGTCGAGCGGCCGATGTCGGGGTTCTGGCGGATCGCGTCGCGGATCAGCGCGGTTGCGCAGGTGCCGACGGACAGTGTGTTGGTGAGAAGGATCGGCGTTTCGAGGGCGCCGAGTTCCTGTATCTGCATCAGGGCCATGGTCTTGCCGAAGCCGTTGATGACATGGGCCGCGGCCGCGACCTTGGTGCGGAACAGGTTGCCGCCATGCGGCAGGATCGCGGTGACGCCGGTGTTGATGTCGCCGTCGCGCAGCGTGCAGTGACCGACGCGCACGCCGGGAACGTCCGTGATGGCGTTCAGGGCGCCGGCCGGCCACATGCCGCAGGTCAGGCCGAAATCGCCCGCCGTCCTGGCCTTGCCTGCTGTCACGGTCCGCTCCGGGAAGATGTTGTGTTCGGAACGCTGGCGATCACGCGTGATCGTCGGCGCAGAGCGCGTGGTCGGACAGGGCGCGGATGACGTAGCAGTCGCCCACCGTCTTGCCGTCGCAGCAGGTGGCGATGCGCTCGAGTTCCGTTTCCAGTCGCTTCAGCCGTGCGATCTTCTCGCGCACCGAGGCAAGCTGCTCGGCGGCGATGCTGTCGGCGTGGCCGCATGGCTGGTCGGGATGGCCGCTCAGCTCGATGAGCGCACGGATGTCGTCGACACCGAAACCGAGGTCGCGGGCATGGCGCACGAAGGCCAGCCGCTCCAGCTCCTGCCGGCCGTAGCGGCGCTGGTTGCCGTCAGAGCGCTCGGGTGCCGCAACCAGGCCCATCTGCTCGTAGTAGCGGATGGTGGGCACCTTGACCCCGGTGCGGCGCGAAAGGTCGCCGATGGAAAACATGATTTTTCCTCTTGAAGCTCTAGTGACTAGAGGAATTACAGTCTCCGTCATCAGGATTCAAGACCCGCGCGGCAGGGCCGCGCGAACAGGCAGACAGGTGATCGACATGACGGCATCCACCCGGCAGACGCGCTTCAAGATCGGCGGCATGGACTGCGCGTCCTGCGCGGCCAAGATCGACACGGCGGTGCGCCGCCTCGACGGCGTCGCCGACGTCGCGGTTTCGGTGACGGGCGCTTCGATGACGGTCAGCCATGACGGGCCGCTCGCCGACGACAAGGTGCTGCGCCAGGTGGCGCGGCTCGGTTACGGTATCGTCAAGGACAGCGCGGCCGCGTCCAGGACGCATGGCCAACATGGCGACCATGAGCATGACCACGGCCACGATCATGATCATGACCATCACGACCATGCGGGCCACGATCATGCGGGCCACAATCATGGCAAGACGACTGCAAGCCGGTCGGCCAGCGCTCCAGCGTCCGAGGCCCTGCACGTTCATGGCGGCGCCGAGCCCGGCCAGCCGTGGTGGCGTTCGTCGCGCGCGCTGCTGACGCTGGCCTGCGCGCTGGCGCTGGCCGTCGCCTATGTGGCGGGCCACGCCTTTCCGGCGGCGGAGCGCTGGCTGTTCCTCGCGGCGCTGCTGGTCGGCCTCGTGCCGATCGCGCGGCGCGCGCTGATGGCGGCGTTGGCCGGCACGCCATTCTCGATCGAGACGCTGATGACCATAGCGGCGGTCGGCGCGGTGCTGATCGGCGCCACCGAGGAAGCGGCGGCCGTGGTGGTTCTGTTCCTGATTGGCGAATTGCTCGAGGGCGTTGCCGCGGGCCGGGCCCGGGCAAGCATACAGGGGCTCGCCGATCTCGTGCCGAAGATGGCGCTGGTCGAGCGGAACGGTGGCACGGCCGAGGTCCCGGCCGAAGAACTCGCGGTCGGCGACGTCATCGTCGTGCGGCCGGGCGACCGCATCCCCGCCGATGGCGAGATCACGGACGGTTCGAGCGACATCGACGAGGCGCCGGTGACCGGTGAAAGCACGCCGAAGCGCAAGAGCGTCGGCGAGGCCGTCTTTGCCGGCACGATCAGCGCCGATGGCGTGCTCAAGGTGCGGGTGACGGCGGCGGCCGCCGACAACACCATAGCGCGCGTGGTGCGGCTGGTTGAGGAGGCACAGGAGGCGAAGGCGCCGACCGAGCGCTTCATCGATCGCTTCTCGCGCTACTACACCCCCGCCGTGCTGCTGGTCGGCGCGCTGGTGGCGGTGCTGCCGCCGCTTCTCGCTGGCGCCGACTGGAGCGGTTGGATCTACAAGGGCCTGGCGATCCTGCTGATCGGCTGCCCCTGCGCGCTGGTCATCTCGACACCGGCGGCGATCGCCGCCGGCCTGGCGACGGGTGCCCGGCGCGGCCTGCTGCTGAAGGGCGGCGCGGTGCTGGAAGGTTTTGCCGGAATCAACGCCGTGGCCTTCGACAAGACCGGTACGCTGACCGAGGGCAAGCCCGTGGTTACCGATGTGGTGGCCTACGGTCGCGACGAAAGCGGCGTGCTTTCGCTGGCGGCGGCGCTGGAGCAGGGCTCCAGCCATCCGCTGGCGTTGGCGATCCTCGGCCGGGCAAGCGCTGCCGGCGTAGCCGTTCCACAGGCCAGCGGATCAAAGGCGATCTCCGGCAAGGGCGTCGAGGGCGATGTCGGCGGCGTCGCGGTGTTCCTCGGCTCCGCCAAGGCGGCGGCGGAACGCGCGCCGCTCACCGAGGCGCAGCGCGCGGCGGTCGAGGGTTTGAACGGCCAGGGCAAGACCGTGTCGGTGCTGGTCGCGGATGGGGCCGTGGCGGGCCTGATCGCCATGCGCGACGAGCCGCGCGCCGATGCGGCGGCAGGCATCGCGGCGCTCAAGGGCGACGGCATCCGGACCGTCATGCTGACGGGCGACAACCGGCGCACGGCGGAGGCGATCGCGGCCTCGCTGGGCATGGAGGCGCGGGCCGAATTGCTGCCGCAGGACAAGCAGCGCATTGTCGGCGAGCTGAAGCGCGAAGGGTTGAAGGTTGCCAAGGTCGGCGACGGCATCAACGACGCACCGGCGCTGGCCGCGGCCGATATCGGCATCGCCATGGGCGGCGGCACCGACGTGGCGCTGGAGACGGCGGACGCCGCGATCCTGCACGGCCGTGTCGGCGACGTCTGGCGCATGATCCGCCTGTCGCGGTCGGTGATGGCCAACATCCGCCAGAACATCACCGTGGCGCTCGGGTTGAAGGCGGTGTTCCTGGTCACCACCATCGCCGGCATCACCGGCCTGTGGCCGGCGATCCTTGCCGACACCGGCGCGACCGTGCTGGTGACCGCCAACGCCATGCGCCTGCTGCGCTGGCGCGGCTGACGAGGAGGCGCTCCAGCCGGCAGGGCCGGAGGCGAACCAGCTATTCGCCCGGCCTTGCCAAGCGTCCCTGCTCAGCCTTGTGGTAGAACTGGCTGGCGACGAGCCAGCCCTTGAGCGGCCGCAATGGCGGAATGCAGGTGGCGAAGACCACCGGCAGCGAAACGAAGACGTGGAACCACATCGAGGGTTCGAACGCCACCTGCGCCCAGACGGCGAACAGGATGGAAGGCACGCAGGCAAAGCAGATGACGAAGAAGGCCGGGCCGTCGGCTGGGTCGGCGAAGGAATAGTCGAGCCCGCAGACTTCGCATTTTGGCGCCAACTTCAGGAAACCGTCGAACAGCCGGCCTTCGCCACAGCGGGGGCAGCGGCCGCGGATTCCAACCCGCCACGGTTCGAGCGGTGGATAGTGCGCGTGATCGTGCATGGTCATAACTCCAGGCGACCTGCATGGTGCTCCGGCATTCGGCCCGATGGCTCATCCGGCTTGAGGTCACGGATACATACTTATATCATTATTGTATGCATACAATGCGACAAAGTGTATGGATCATGCGAGATGACTGATGCGAGCAGGCCGGGCTGGCTGCCCGAGATGGGCGAGGGCGCCGGGCCGATCTATCTCAGGATCGTCGAGGCGCTGGCCGAGGCACGCTCCAGCGGCCGCCTCCAGCCCGGCGACAGGCTGCCGCCGCAGCGCGAGCTGGCGCGCGGGCTCGGCGTCGACCTCACCACCATCACCCGCGCCTTCACCGAGGCCCGGCGCCGCAAACTGATCGACGCCGCGACGGGCAGGGGCACGTTCGTGACGCCGGGCGCGGCGGCGGAGGAGCCCATCCTCGACCTCGGCATGAACATACCGCCGGCGCCGGCCGGGCTCAGCCTGCCGACGCTGATCCGCAACGGCATTGAGGGGCTGCTCAGGCGATCGAGCGCGGAAGCGCTGCTTTCCTACCATCCGGGACCGGGCTCGCCAGCCGAGCGGGCCGCCGGTTCGTCATGGCTTGCGGAAGCGGGCGGCGAAAGGCTGCCGATCGACAGGATCGCCGTGGGGTCGGGCGCGCAGGCGCTGCTGACGGCCGTGCTGTTGTCGCAGACGCGCGAAGGCGACGCTATCCTGACCGACGCGCTGACCTATCCCGGCCTCATCGCGTTGGCCGGGGCTGCTAAGCGGAGGCTGGTCGCCGTGCGGCGCGATGGCGACGGGATGCTGCCGGATGATCTCGATGAGGCGACGCGCCGAGAGGGCGCGCGCCTCGTCTATCTCAACCCGACGCTGCACAATCCAACGGCGATGATCATGCCGGAGGGGCGGCGACGGGATCTGGCGCGTGTCGTGGACAGGCTTGGCCTGACCATTGTCGAGGACGACCCATACAGCCGCCTGCTTGCCATGCCGCCGCCATCCTTCCTCGATCTCGCGCCGGGGCGGACCGTGCATATCGCCACCATGGCGAAATGCATTTCGCCCTTCCTGCGCACCGCTTTCCTGGTGGGTCCCGACGCGGCGGCGGTCGCGCGCATTGCCGAGGCGATCCGGGGCACGACGATGATGGCGCCGCCGCTGATGACGGGGCTCGCCTGCGAATGGGTCCGAAGCGGCCTTGCCGGCGAGATCGCCCTTGCCGTGCGCGAGGAGGCGTTTGCCCGGCAGGAGATCGCCAGCGCGATCCTGCCGGACGCGGTCGCCGCGGGACAGGAGGGGCTGCATACCTGGCTTCGCCTTGGCGACGGGCCGCGGTCGGCCGATATTGCTGACATAGCGCGCCGCCGTGGACTGGCGCTGAGCCCGGCCGAAGAGTTCGCCGTCGGCCTCCGCACGGAAAACGCCCTGCGGGTGTCGCTGGGCGCCGCGCCGGGCCGGGACAGGCTGCGAGAGGGATTGCGTGGCCTTGCGGCCATCCTCGCCGAGCGCGGCGGCTCATCCGCTCCGGTCGTGTAGGCCGGAAATCTCTATCCGGCGGCTGCGGGCAGTGGCGGCGTCGCGCGGCTGCGCCACTCATGGGCATAGGAGATACAGGCGACCACGGCGGCGACCACCATCGCGATGGCGCCGAGAACGGGCAGGGCGCGGTAGCCGTAGCCACCGTTGAGCACCGCCGCGCCCAGCGAGGCGGCCAGCGCGATGCCGATGTTGAAGCCGGACGGGATCAGCGAGGAGGCGAGGCTCGAGGCATCGGCGGTCCAGGTCAGGATGCGTGTCTGGATGGGCGTGCCGATGGCGAAGTTGAGGCCGCCCCACACGACGATCGCGGCGATCATCGGCAGGGGGTAGGGGCTGACGGCATAGATCACCGCCAGCGTCAGCGCCTGGAGGGCCAGCATGGTGATCAGCGACGGCATCATCTTCCAGTCGGCGAGCTTGCCGCCGAGGAAGACGCCGATCGTGGCGCCGACGCCGTTGAGGAGCAGCACCCAGGGCACGATGTTCTCGTCGAGGCCGGTGACCTCGATCAGCGTCGGGGTGATGTAGGTGAACAGGCCGAACTGACCGATCATCAGCATCAGCATCATGATCAGCGAGGTCCACACCTGCTGGCGCCCCAGCACGCGCACCTCGCGCGCGAGGCCGGCCTGGCGGGTCGTGGCGCCCGCCGTTCGCGGCAACAGGATCAGCATGGCGAGGCCGGCCAGGATGCCGAGCGCGCCCATCACCCAGAAGGTGGCGCGCCAGCCCCAGAGATTGCCGATGGCGGTGCCCGCCGGCACGCCGATGACGTTGGAGACGGTGAGGCCGGAAAGGATGATCGCCACCGCCATGCCGCGCTGGTCCTCGCGCACCAGGCCGACGGCCACCACCATGGCGACGCCGAAATAGGCGCCGTGGGCAACGGCGACCGCGACGCGCAGGACGAGCATCGAGGCGAAATCCGGCGCCATGGCGCAGGCCACCTGGCCGAGGGTGAAGGCGACCGCCAGGCCGAGCAGCAGCGCCTTGCGCGAGAGGCTCTTGGTGGCGAGCGCCAGCAGCGGTCCGCCTATGGCGATGCCGCAGGCATAGCCGGAAACGAGATAGCCGGCGGTGGGGACGGACACGCCGAGGCCCTCGGCCACCTGCGGCAGCACGCCGGCGATGACGAATTCGGTGGTGCCGAAGGCGAAGGCGGCAAGGAATAGCGCCAGGAGCGGAAGCGACATTATGCGGGAATTCTCGATTATTACGCCTCAAACCATGAATGGCAGTGGCGGGCAATCCAGAAATTGTCGAAGCAGCTTTAGCTTTCTTGACCGGCGGATGCGCCCGCCGGACATGATGGCGAGAAGCGTGCAGCGTTTTCAGGCGAGATCCGGCTGCGGCGTCACGCGTCAGGCGCCTGTCTTGCGGCCGTAGGGTATTTTGAGCCATGCCCTTTCATGCAGGTAGTAGAGCACCG
>OFTY01001460.1_pt1 | contig 10146 bp, 7 predicted proteins | sample 1775061 | NCBI WGS metagenome assembly OFTY01 (sample SAMN08195773, study PRJEB24354) | sludge metagenome | isolation source: sludge from phenol fed wastewater aerobic bioreactor B | place: India: Nagpur | collected 2016-09-16
GGTAGCCTTGCCCTGACCGTAGAGGTCTGCAATATCTTCGTGCACAAAGCAGCCTTGCTCCGCCAGGGTCTCTTTTGTGAAGTCATACAGTTCGCGGGAGTCTGTTTTCAGGTTGATCTTTGCTCCCGGAGGTAAAATTTGCTGGTACAGCTTCAGAAATCGGGCGTGGGTTAATCTGTTTTTGGCCTTGGAAGCACGCAGGAACGGATCCGGAAATATGATCCATATCTCTTCCACTTCGCCGGACTCAAAATAATCCGTAACCTTTCCGATTTGTGTTCTCAGAAAACCAACATTATTTAATTGTTCTTTTAAAGCTGTTTTTGCCCCAATGTAAATCCTGTTTCCCTTGATGTCTACGCCAATGAAGTTACGATCCTTATGCTGACGGCCCAGGTTTGTGCTATATTCCCCCTTACCGCAGGCAAGCTCCAGGGTGATGGGGTGGGTGTTGCCAAAGAATTCGCTCCATTTTCCCTTCATTCCTTCCGGGTTCTGCAACACATTTGCATAGGTCTTTATCGCCTCAAAGCGCACTAACTTTTTTTGCCCCATAGGCCGGCAAAGATATTTGATATGGCACACTTTCTATGCTAAATGATCCTGGGAGTAAGGCGTAGCGCCGCCGCCCCGAGTTGCGGAACGCCGGTGATCCGGATCCGGGCTTTTTGTTCGGGCCCGGACAGACATTCGCAGAATAGTTTCCAGGCTATTCCGGCGTCCATCACAACGGTGCTGAGTGGCGCTACTTCGGTGGAATGCCGCAGCACCCAGCCTTCATCGGTTTTGTTTACATGCCATTCATCATCATGGCCATCTCTAATTCGAATACATACACTCGTACCGGTTACAGCATCGATGTTTTTGAGTGCACCCGGCAACAAGCACATCACTGTTTCGAAAAAGGGATGCGAATATTCCCGGATCATGAGCCCATTGTCCTGAAATGTATCCCTAATGAGCTGCTGATACATCCAGCGTTTGGCATACATCACGGCCTGCAGATACCAGTTTCTGGCAATCTCTTCTCCCGCATCCGGCAAGGGCAGTATTGACGGCTGCCAGGGATCAAGGTCACTCAATAGTACATTCAGCTCGCGGCAGCTATTAGTGTTCATGGTTTGCAGGACCCGCGGGTGCATTTCCCGGGTTGCGCTGAGCCAGTGATCCTCTCCCTGTTGCCGATGGCTGTGCGTTGCAGAGCTTCGTCCGGACGGCTCCAATCCCGATAGCATCTTCATCGTGTCAAACAACCAAAGGCTAAGAATTTGCTGTACCGTTCTTCCGTGATGTGCTGTTGGTCTCATAAAATCCTCTTCGGTCCTCTGCTCACAGAAATCAATGAAATGTTCATCAAGTCTGGAAAGCAAGTGCAAAACAGGAATGGGTGTAACATGATGTATCATCTTGCCGGGGATTTTATAGTGAAATGGAAGTGGCTTCAATTCTTTGCAATACGGTCAGATTGGCGGGTGCGTAGGCCCGTTCGTGGGGAAGCCTAAGGTTTGACCGTTGATCGGTTTTGAGCATTTGCTGTTGTTCGCGAACGTAGTCGGAAATATTTTCGATCGCCAGGATCCATTCTTCGTTATACTGCCTGAGCAGGTCTCCCTTCAGTCCGATCTTGGCCGCGAAACGGTCGGTCTTCTTTCCCAATAGGTCGTAGTAGTGTTCCCAGCTCAGGTAGGCTTCTATGTTTTGCTCTGGTACCTCGTGCTGTTCGCTTACCCATAGCGTACTTTTTGTGAGCAACTCGTCAAATCCCGAGCGACGCATTCTGATAGCCAGTACATTTTCCTGATTTTGTTTTTGTGCCCACCCTGAGTAATGCATCATCCAGAGAAAGCTGGGCTTGATCCAGGTTCTTCGTTCAAAATCATATTCCGCGCCGCCAAAGCGTTGATGGGCCACCGCCCAAGCTGCTATCTCCGGCTTAAATGCCTGATAAACAATGATAGATTCCTTGTCGTATTGGGCGATTATAAATTTGCCCCGCGAGGGAATATGCTCTTCATGTTCTTCATAGCGCTCTAACTCAAGCATACATTATCTTTGATCCGGACTACGTGCTACAAATCTGTGCCATTTGCATGAAGCAAACCCGGCAGAAGCACAGCAAAATTTTGAAACAGATCATGGAGACTACCGTACCAATGCATACCGCTGTTGAGGAAAACCACCGGATTCTTGCGGCGGCCCATGTGTCCTTTGCCAGCATTGAGGATGCAGAAGAAATGTTTGTCATTGCCAAAGAGCGCATGATTGAAGTGAATGATTGGCAAAAGCATGTGGAAGGTGCAGAGCTCTCTCTTGTCAATGGGCGCAATGAGCGCCTTCACCGGCCCGCGCACCAGCATGATCATCTGCTGTTCAACGACCGCAGCAGATGTTATATCACACATATCCGCTATGACGATTTTCCGGATGAACAAAGAGAAAAGTTTGCCATCATCATGGGAAAAGCGCCTGAGGAATTTCCGGATGCTACCCTGGATTTTATGGTGCAGCGCAGCATGGATCGGGTAGAAGTGCAGATTACTCAAAGCGGTGGGGGTTGCTCCATAGGCGATATTGCCTGGCAACAGCTCTGCCAATATATTTTGAGATGATTGCCTGGTAGGCAAGCCTTTGTGTCAACCTGCTACTTCGATTTGTCCGGCTGTGCGAAAGCCTATGACCGGCCTTTCCTGAAGACGGAAGGCCTGCTCCTTTTGATTGATGACTTCTGAAAGCGTCATCGGCCTTGCAATCAGGCACTTTGACCCGAGCTGATGACTGAGGCGTTGCGCTTTTTCCACTGTTAGCTTATTGAATTCATAACTGGCAATCAGGCGCCCCTTTCTCATCAGGGCTTTATCTACCTGATGGACCTGATTGTTGAAGGTGCACACAATCTGCACGTTCAAAAAATCAGAAAGCAATCCATCTGAAAGGTTGAGCAGATTGCTCACAGCAGCATCCGATCCGGCCTGTCGCTGCATGACGATATGCTCTGCATCTTCAATAACCAATACACAATTTGGGTTGTCAATAAGAAGCCTTATCAATTCAGGATTAGCAATTTGCGATGCCATATCGGGAGGAATGAATAAGACTCTTTTTTTAATTTTTCCGATCAGATACCGGAGGTAGGTGGTCTTGCCGGTGCCGGGCAGGCCGTGGAGCAAAACGATGCCTTTGTCATCCTTTTTATTCAGGCGCCGGATGATGGTCTGATGAATATCCGGAAAATCGTCGTTATAAAAATGTTGCAGATTCAGCCGCGTTCTTTTCACTTCCATTTTTGAAAGCTCAAGGCCATAGTCTCCACGGGTGATCAGGTTGATCTCCTGCGGCTTATTACGGTGAAGGCCACGCAGGCCTAACACCCGTTTCATGATCTGTTGTAACAAGGGCGCCTCAGGATCATTGTGATAAAATTCGCAATATCCGTCGCCGATCTCAATGACCAAATCCGACAACAGCAGCACGGATTCCTCCTTTTCCGTTTGCTTTTTCTTTCTACCCACGGCAGCGTAATGATATTCCTGTAGTAAATGCGCCGCAAACTCATCTTTGATGACGCGATACACTTTTTCGTGGTCAACCTGCCGCACAATGGTAATGCTGGGAAGCTGATGAAAATGATAAAGAAAAAATGACTTACTGTCGATAATATGCCTGGTAAACAGGTCGCCTTTAAAATCTATTTCTCGTGGCAACGGACTCGTATTCATGGATCACAACTTTTCTAACTCACAGGGAAGGGAATCTTCCTGGATGGATAACACAACAGACTACAAAACAGGTTGTGAACTAAAATGGGGCTTACAAAGGTAGCAGCACCTATGGTAAGCCCCAAAAGCAGCTTGAAAATAAATAGTAGTAATGCGACTTAGAGCGGATCGAGCATCCTGTTCTCATATTGGGTCCAGTCTATATCTTTTCCCATTGTTCCGCGAAACCTTTTCATCATCGATTCCCGGTCGGTGATAGAGACAAAGTTATTAACGGCGGCGGGACGAGGATCAATCAACGGATTGAGTCTGGCATACACTTTTAAGGAATCCACCACAAAGGGAATGTGATAGATGGGGGTAGCAAAGCGCCTCCGAGTGAAGCCTCTGAGCATAAATGACTGAAAAGGATCAGTGGCCAAAGCCAGTGTTTTAAAACCTTTTTCCTTCGCCAGCAGATAGGAGTAATAGACGTTTTCGGTACTATGCCTCGCGAGGGTGTCGTAGAAAATATGTTCGGCGGGAATGCCCAGTTGCTGCGCATACAAACCCATGATAACTGCCTCTTTATAAGGCGAATAAACTGCTGCACCGGAATAAATGATGTTCCTTGTGTACCCGTTTTTATAAAGGACGTAAGACCAAAGTACACGGGCTTTCATCACCGAGTCCCAGTGTCCGTTCTTGAAAGGCAGGCCGGGTACAATTACTGCATCGAAGGCCTTCATTTTTGAGGCACGTGTCAGTGCATTTTGGGGTCCGCGGCGTGGCGTAATGCAGCCGGATAGCCAGAGAAATAAAGTGCTCATCAACAAAACGCCTGTTAAGAATCTGATCTTTTTGTTCACGGAAATAGATTTTTTACCTGATCATCAAACAATATTTGTTTGCAAAGGTTGATTATGCCCGACAAAAAGTTGGTGCCAGTCAGCACAAATATCTCATTTTTAACATTATGCCTTTCAGTCCGTGGCCTTGTTTCTGATGTTCTCTGCAAGGCGAATTGTAGGTCGTGGTGCGGTAACTTGTTGCTTCTGAGGACACACAGGCCTGATGCCTAGGTGAGACGGGAAAAAGTAAAAAGCAGATCAGCAGTAAGAAGACAGGCATGGCCTGCACCAGCAAAAGAATCGCGCCAGTGCTTACTGATATGGCTTTACGATATTTTTAAGTTCGTTGAGCTTGAGCAAGGCCTCCACCGGTGTCAGCGTGTTGATGTCGGTCACTTCGAGCACCCGCTGTATATTCCTCAGATCGTCAGTAAGACCATCGAAGATGTTGAGCTGCAGTCCGGTCGGCTTTTCAATTTTCTTCACGCGCTGCGCCGTGCTGCTGTCGCTTCCATGTTTTTCTTCCAGCAAGCTCAGTATCTCTTCTGCGCGATTTAGCAGTTGCCGCGGCATTCCTGCCATGCGGGCCACCTGTATCCCGAAGCTATGACGGCTTCCTCCCGGCTCCAGTTTTCTGAGAAAGATGACTTTGTTTCCCGTCTCTTTGTGCGTGATATGATAGTTTCGAACCCGGTCAAGCATTTGTTCGAGTTCATTCAGTTCATGATAGTGTGTGGCAAAAAGCGTCTTGGGTTGGGCGGGACTCTGCTGCAGATATTCTACAATAGACCAGGCCAGCGAGATACCGTCGTAAGTGCTGGTACCTCGGCCGATCTCATCGAGAAGCACCAGGCTACGGTCGCTGATGTTGTTAATAATGCTGGCGGTCTCATTCATTTCTACCATAAAGGTGCTTTCGCCGCCGCTTAGATTATCAGATGCTCCTACACGGGTAAAAATCTTATCGGTAAGCCCAATATCCGCACTTTCTGCCGGCACAAAACTGCCCATATGCGCCATCAGGGTGATGATAGCTGTCTGCCGGAGCAAGGCGCTCTTACCACTCATGTTCGGACCGGTAAGAATAATGATCTGCTGGGTTTCTTTGTCGAGCCGGATGTCGTTGGCAACATAGGTTTCGCCTACGGGCAATTGCTGTTCGATCACCGGATGACGACCCTGCCTTATGTCCAGCTCGGGAGTGTCTAATATTCTTGGTCTGCGATAGTTATACTGTTTTGCGTTATGGGCAAAGCAGAGCAGGCAGTCGAGTTGGGCTATGATGTGTGCATTGGTCTGAATGGTGGCAATGAAGGGCTCTACAGCAGCCAGTAGTTGCTGAAATATGTCTGCCTCAATGCTCAGTATTTTTTCCTCAGCGCCCAGTATTTTTTCTTCGTACTCCTTTAGTTCCGGGGTGACGTAGCGCTCTGCATTCGTCAGCGTCTGCTTGCGGACCCAATCTGCAGGCACTTTGTCTTTGTGCGCGTGGGTCACTTCGAGGTAGTAACCAAACACATTATTGTAGGCGATTTTCAGTGAGGTGATGCCTGTGTTTTGTGCCTCTTGTTGCTGTATTTTCAACAGATAGTCTTTGCCGCTGCGGGAGATCATGCGCAGCTCATCAAGCTCGCTATGAATGCCCTGCCGGATGATGTTGCCCTTATGGCTGTGGACGGGTGCATCTTCCACAATAACGGACTGAATACGCTGCTGTAACTCTGTGAGCGGCTGCAAACCTTGTAACAGCCGGCACAAGGGCGGATAATCGGTAGCAAGACAAATGGCATGAATCTGCTCCATAAACTGCAGACTTGCTGCCAGTTGCAATACCTCTCTGGGATTAGCTTTCTTCAGGGGAATTTTTCCGATCAACCTTTCTACATCGCCGATTTGCTTTATCAGTTGCACGAGCCTGTGGTTCAGATCCTGTTCCCTGATCAGGTATTCCGTCAGGTCCAGTCTCGCGTCAATGCGAGCCAGATCGTACAAAGGAAAGATCAGCCATCGCTTCAGCAGGCGCGCGCCCATGGGTGTGCAGGTATGGTCGAGGGCCTGCAAGAGGCAGAATCCTTGTTCCTGCGCGGTGTTGATTAGCTCCAGATTACGGATCGTAAACCGGTCCATCCACAGGAAGTCGTTAGCTACAATGCGCTGCATACCACTAATATGCTGGAGGTTGGGATGCTCTGTGTCTTTGAGATAATGGAGCGCCACACCGGCTGCAATAGTCGCAGCCTTCATGTCTTCTATGCCATATCCCTTCAGCGACTGAGTTTGAAAATGCGCCAGCAATGTATCGTAGCAATACTGCTCCTGAAAGATCCATTCTTCCAGTGCAAAGCAGTACGTTTTATTGTCAAAAAGCTCGCGAAATTTCTTTTGCTGCGACTTGGAAAGAATAATTTCAGACGGCTGAAGACTCTGCAGCAATTTATCCATATAGTCGTTGCTGCCCTGAGCTACAAAAAACTCTCCCGTGGTGATGTCCAGAAAAGCGATTCCCGATTGAGGATCGGATAGAAAAATCGCTGCGAGATAGTTATTCGACTTGTTTTCCAGCAATTTATCGGAAGTGGCTACTCCTGGTGTGACCAGCTCAGTAACGCCTCGTTTTACGATGCCCTTTGCCGCTTTTGGGTCTTCGAGCTGATCGCAAATAGCCACCCGATAGCCCGCCTTTACCAGTTTGTGCAGGTAGGTATCGAGCGCGTGATGCGGAAAGCCGGCAAGCTCTACGGACGATGCTGATCCGTTGGCGCGTTTGGTAAGCGTAATACCCAGCACCCGCGATGCAATCAAAGCATCTTCGGAAAAGGTTTCGTAAAAATCCCCCACACGAAACAATAAAACAGCATCAGGATACCTTGCTTTGATCTCCTTATGCTGCTTCATGAGCGGTGTTTCTGCCACAGTTTTCGCCATCGCGGCTAAGTTAAAGCAAGCCGATAGGTTTGAGAAGTGCAGGGAAGCAGTTGTGGGTGTAATGTTGATAATTACTTGTTTGCCGGATGGGAAAGGTCTATCAGGTTTCCCTTCTATTCTTTGATAAATTTCTCAGTGAACATTGCCCCATCCTGAGTAATAACATTCATCAAATACACTCCTTTCTCTACCTCCCACTGGTCTGAGCGTCCCGCCCAGGCCCATCATTTACAAGCGTCCGCTTGCGCTACTAATGAAATAGCACTTATTCATCCTAAGACAAAATACCGTTTAGGCATTTAGTTCCGGATCAAAAAATCCTTGCTGATCTCAAACCCATAACCACCTTCCCAACGGATGCTTTGCCATTCGGAAGTAGGGTAGATGGTTTCGGTCAGACCTTCAGAGCTGATGCTGAGCGGCAAGGTGAAATTGCTTACCACATTTTTAAAGCGATAGAAGAGCTTCTTCTTTTTGATGTAGTAGTCAAATTGCGGAATGTCAGTTGTTCGGAGATACTGATTAAATAACGGAGCAAAATTGTAACCGGCAAAGCGACTGAAATAATCTTCTACCTCTTTGCTCGTAACAATTTTGTGGTAAAAGTCTTTGTTGAGACCGCGCAGCAACTGACGGAATTTTTCATCATCGTTCATGATGGTGCGCACCATGTGGATGACTGCCGAACCTTTATCGTATTCATCGCCGGAGCCTTCATTGTTTACGCCGTAAATTCCAATCACCGGACGATCGTTCTGAATGCCTTTCCACTGACCGCGGGTATATTCATAGGCTTTTTCCTTGCCAAAGGCACATTCGGCAAACAAAGCTTCAGTGTAGGTGGTCAATCCTTCATGCAGCCAGTTGTCGGCAATATCTTGGGCGGTAATATTGTTGCCAAACCATTCATGACCGCTTTCGTGGATGATGATAAAGTCGAACAATAAGCCAACGCCCGTGCCGCTGCGATCCATGCCGAGATAGCCCATTTTGAATTGATTGCCGTATGCGATTGCGCTCTGATGCTCCATACCGAGATAGGGCGCTTCAACCAGTTTGTAGCCATCTTCATAAAAAGGATAAGGTCCCATCCAGTATTCAAAACAATGTAGCATTTGCCTGACTACGGCAAACTGCTTTCTGGCTGCCTCTTCATGATAGCGTAATGCATAAAAAGAAAGATCTAGTTTTCCTTTTTCACCCATTAAGGTATCCCTCCAACTAACATAATCACCGATGTAAAAAGTAGCGTTGTAGGTGTTGATTGGGTTGCGAACAGTATATTTCGAGGATGTCAAAATAAATGAATCTTCAATGGTACTATGCCAGTAGCCGTCCTCTCCATTAAGACAACCATTACTAACGATACATGATGCATCCGTGTCTGTAACTTCTATACGCATTCCCCTGTCCGGCTCATCGCCCTGATAATCCTTGCAAGGCCACCAGCAACTTGCTCCTAATCCCTGACAGGCTACTGCAATCCACGGATGTCCTAAAGAGTCTTTGGTCCAGATAAAGCCGCCATCCCAGGGTGGGCGTCTTGCTATGCGCGGACTGCCATGATAATATGCGGTAAATTGAAGCAATGAATCTTGCAGACTACGAAAGGGATATTTCAGCCAATAGACATTATTTTCTCTTGCAAAATCAACTTTCTTTCCAGCCAGCAAAACACTGTCGAGTACCATCGGTTCCTGCAAATCAAGTTGTAAGGTGTCGGTTGGGGCAGCGATAATTTTAGCCCTGATTTCATTGCTGCCACTGATGCTCTTGTTTGCCGTATCGTACGAAACTCTAAGGTTATAATGCTGTACATCCCACCAACTTCTTCCTCTACCGTTGCTGCCACGCAGCGTATCCTGACGACTAAAGGCCGGGTCTGTGGGTGGGCTAAAAGCAAATGTGGTATTCGCCATTAACGAATACCACAAGGTTACTATGAGGAAAATAAATTTCTTCATTCTTTCATTTCTTCAACTTAATTATGTTGATGACCATCGCCGGAGGAATGACCTGCGCCACCTTTTTCCATCCGGATAGATGGGGTTTCCAGATTTACCACTTCTACATCGAAAATCAGCACCGAATTGGCGGGAATGGCCGGAGAGGGGCTCTGCGCGCCATAGGCAAGGTAAGAAGGTATAAACAGCGTACCCTTTGCACCTTTATTGAAATAGGTCAGCCCTTCGTCCCAACCTTTGATGACATGGCCTGAGCCCAGCAAAAACTGAAAAGGCTCCACATGTCCGAACTTAGGATCAACATTCGAGTCGAATACATTACCATCCAGCGTTTTGCCGGTGTAGTTAACCGAAATATTCTGATCCTTTTGCGCCATTTCGCCAAGACCCAGTGTACCTATTTTATAATACATACCGCTTGGAGTCTTCACCGCTTTGATGTTATTACGTTTCAGGTAGTCTTGTATCAGCGAATCGTCTATAGCTACCTGCCTGCCGGCACGCTCCTGCATTTCTCTCTTCACTTCTTCCTGCGATTTTACGGATACCATGCTCACTTCATATTCTATCATATCGCCGGCCTTCATCCAGTGCAGTAGTTGCTGACCGGTTTTGCTAAGCGAGTCAATAGACACACGGAAAACCGCACTATCACCGGGGCTCATCATCATAAATCCTTCTACAGGGTCGCCGTTGAAGCTGGCCGCAGGG
>OFTY01001462.1_pt1 | contig 10138 bp, 10 predicted proteins | sample 1775061 | NCBI WGS metagenome assembly OFTY01 (sample SAMN08195773, study PRJEB24354) | sludge metagenome | isolation source: sludge from phenol fed wastewater aerobic bioreactor B | place: India: Nagpur | collected 2016-09-16
ACCTTGCCCTCGGACGAGGAGTGCAGAAGGTTGGCGTCGACCGAGAAGGGGGCCTCGCCGCGCTTGTCCTTGGAGATCGGGATCTGGTGCTTCTCGGCGAAGTCCAGCAGGGCCTCGCGGGACTTGAGGTCCCACTCGCGCCAGGGGGCGATGACGCGGATGTCGGGCTCCAGGGCGTAGTAGCCCAGCTCGAAGCGGACCTGATCGTTGCCCTTGCCGGTGGCGCCGTGACAGACGGCGTCGGCGCCGACCTGACGCGCGATCTCGATCTGGCGCTTGGAGATCAGCGGGCGGGCGATCGAGGTGCCCAGCAGATACTGGCCCTCATAGACGGTGTTGGCGCGGAACATCGGGAAGACGAAGTCGCGCACGAATTCCTCGCGCAGGTCGTCGATGAAGATGTTCTCGGGCTTGATGCCCAGCTTCAGCGCCTTCTCCTTGGCGGGGGCGAGCTCTTCGCCCTGGCCTAGGTCGGCGGTGAAGGTCACGACTTCGGCGCCGTACTCCTCCTGCAGCCACTTTAGGATGATCGACGTGTCCAGCCCGCCCGAATAGGCGAGGACGACTTTCTTGGGGGCGGGCTTGCTCATCGGTCGGGGAATCCTTTCAGGAGACGCAAGGGTCAGGGGACGCTTGGGGGAGGCGTTCGGCGCGCTTAAAGGACCAGACGCGCCGCGATGCAAGCGCGGGATTGCGGCGCCGGTCCGCCAATGCGTCGAGGGCGCCGCGAACTGATCCGCGACGCCCCCGTTTCAGGCTGGATTTTCAGCCGTTTAGAAGGGTCAGGCGGCCAGGGCCTTGAGGGCGTCGACCAGGTCGGTCTTTTCCCAGGAGAAGCCGCCGTCGGCGTCCGGCGTGCGGCCGAAATGGCCGTAGGCGGCGGTGCGGCGATAGATGGGCTTGTTCAGGCCCAGATGCTCGCGGATGGCGCGCGGCGAGGCGCCGCCGATCAGCTTGGGCAGTTCCGCCTCCAGCACCGCCTCGTCGATCTTGCCCGTGCCGTGCAGGTCGACGTGGACCGACAGGGGCTTGGACACGCCGATGGCGTAGCTGATCTGGATGGTGCAGCGGTCCGCCAGGCCCGCCGCGACCACGTTTTTGGCCAGGTAGCGGCAGGCGTAGGCGGCCGAGCGGTCGACCTTGGTCGGGTCCTTGCCCGAGAAGGCGCCGCCGCCGTGCGGGGCCGCGCCGCCGTAGGTGTCGACGATGATCTTGCGGCCGGTCAGGCCGGCGTCGCCGTCCGGGCCGCCGATGACGAAGGTGCCGGTCGGGTTGATGTGCCACTCGGTGTCGGCGGTGATGAAGCCCTGCGGCAGCACCTTCTCGACATAGGGCTTCACGATGGCCGCGACCTGGCTCTGGCTCAGGTTGGCCTTGTGCTGGGTCGAGACGACGATGGAGGTCGCGCGCACCGGGCGGCCGCCTTCGTAGTGCAACGTCACCTGGCTCTTGGCGTCGGGCTCCAGGCCCGGCTCGGTCCCTGCGTGACGGGCGTCGGCCAGGGCCTTCAGGATGTTGTGGCTGTACTGCAGGGTGGCCGGCATCAGCTCGGGCGTCTCATTCGAGGCGTAGCCGAACATAATGCCCTGGTCGCCCGCGCCCTCGTCCTTGTCGGCGGCGGCGTCGACGCCCTGGGCGATGTGGGCCGACTGCGGGTGCAGGTTGTTCTCGAAGCGGAAGGTCTTCCAGTGGAAGCCGTCCTGCTCATAGCCGATGTCGCGCACCACGCCGCGCACCGTATCCTCGATTTCCTGTTCGACGCCGGGAGCCCAGTTGCCTTCCGTGTCCATGATGCCCTTGCCGCGAATCTCGCCGGCCAGCACCACCAGATTGGTCGTCGTCAGGGTTTCACAGGCCACCCGTGCTTCGGGATCCTTGGACAGGAACAGGTCGACGACGGCGTCGGAAATCTGATCCGCAACCTTGTCGGGATGGCCTTCCGAGACGCTCTCGGAGGTGAAGAGGAACGACGAACGGGCCAAGGCAGGCTCCTGCGAGACGATGAAGCCGCCAGACATATAAAGATATGCTTATACGTGCAAGGCGGCTTCTGCGGTCGGGATTCTGATCATGCGCGGCGCGCTGCTGCTCATCGTGTTTTGCAGGTGCGTTCTGAATTCTTGCGTTGCAGCATTCGATGTGGCAGCAAAATCTCCCTTCGCTGCGAATTTGTATGAGTTTCGTTCTTTGGTGCTGTCTTTAGTCTAGTCATTTGGAAAATTAATGCCCAGCCCGAACATCCTTGACGCGGCCCTGACCCGTCTCGACGAAGCCGCCCGGCATGTGCAGATCGACAGCGACGTGCTGGAGAAGCTGAAGTATCCGCGCGAGACGATGAAGGTTCGGCTGTTGATCCGCATGGACGACGGGTCGCGCAAATCCTTCCTGGCCTGGCGCTGCCGCTACGACGACACGCGCGGCCCGACCAAGGGCGGCATCCGCTTCCACCCCGACTCCACCGCCGAGGAGGTCGAGACCCTGGCCTTCTGGATGACGGTGAAGTGCGCCGTGACCAATCTGCCCTACGGCGGCGGCAAGGGGGCGGTGCAGGTCGACCCCAAGGCCCTGTCCAAGGCCGAACTGGAGCGGCTGTCGCGCGCCTATGTCCAGGCCTTCGCGGGCATCATCGGCCCGGACCGCGACATCCCGGCGCCGGACGTCTACACCAACGCCATGATCATGGGCTGGATGGCCGATGAATACGCCTCCATCCAGGGGCAGGCGGCGCCCGCCGTCATCACCGGCAAGCCGATCGCCCTGGGCGGTTCGGTCGGGCGCGAGGACGCCACGGCGCGCGGCGGCTTCTACCTGACCTGTCACCTGACCGAACGGCTGGGCCTGCCGACCGAGGGGCTGCGCGTGGCGGTTCAGGGTTTCGGCAATGCGGGCCAGCATGTGGCGCGTCTGTTCCGCAGCATCGGGGCGAAGATCGTCGCCGTGTCGGACTCAGGCGGCGCGGTCCATGCGGCTTCCGGTCTCGATCTGGACGCCCTGCTGGCGGCCAAGGCGGCGGGCCGGTCGGTGGTTCAGGCCGAACACGGCGGCGAGGTCATTGCGGCGGACGACCTGATCGGCGTCGACTGCGACGTCCTGGCCCCCTCGGCCATGGAGGACATGATCCACGACGGCAACGCCGCCTCGGTGCGGGCGAAGGTCGTTCTGGAGCTGGCCAACGGCCCGATTACGCCCGAGGGCGACCGCATCCTGGCCGACAAGGGCGTCGTGGTCCTGCCTGACATCCTGGCCAATGCGGGCGGGGTGACGGTGTCCTATTTCGAATGGGTCCAGAACCGTCAGGGCTACTACTGGACGCTGGACGAGGTGCAGTCGCGCCTCAAGACCATCATCGAGACCGAGGGCGACGCCGTCTGGTCCATCGCCGAGGACAAGGGCGTCACCCTGCGCACGGCCGCCTATATCCACGCGCTGGGTCGTCTGGCCGCCGCCATCGAGGCCCACGGCACCCAGCAGTTCTTCGCCAGCTAGGCCGTCTGGGCTCTTCTTCCGACTTCTCCAAAGCGTCGCAATTCCAACTGCTTCCCTGTCATCAACCTTGGGCAAAGGGGGCGGCGACCGAGGTCGGGAGCGCGCCCATGGACGTCTTCTATTGTCTGATCCACACGCCCGAGGCGATCACGCCCGAGCTGTGCGTCCTGCCGGGCGCCACCGAGGCCGAAGCCGTGCGCGGCCTGACGGCGGTCGCGCGCGACTGGCCGCGCCTGGAGCGCATCGACCTCTATCGCGGCAACCATGAGGTCCGCCGCTTCGCCCCGTCCGATCTCGCCCTGGCCCGACCTCTCCGCGCCCTGGCCGCCTGAAGTTCAATCGTGCGGATGCGCCGCCCGAGGCGTGGGTGCGATTCTGATGGGCGAAGAGAAAAGGTGGTGCCGCTTAGGTGACTCGAACACCTGACCCCCTCATTACGAATGAGGTGCTCTACCAGCTGAGCTAAAGCGGCCCCGGCATCGTGCGCGCATGGAAGCGCGAGCGAGCGAGGAGGGCTCTTTATACGGGAGCGGCAGGCTTGCCAAGAGCCGATAGCATCCCCGGTTCGTCTGGTGCGTCGGCGATGCGGATTTCGGCGAAATCAAAGGGGCGCAGGGGCGCGGCGGCGGCTTCGGATATGCAGATGGCGATGCGGCCGGATGAGGCGGGACGAGGCGAGGCGGCCGCCAGGATCGTGGCGAGCGCGCGGGCGGCGCGGGGGGAATGGAGCATGACCGCGTCGAAGAATGCGGGCGCGGGCGCGTGGGTCTCGAAGGCGGCGTAGACGGGCAGGCGCTGGACCGGGCGGTCGGGCAGCAGGGCGGGCAGGTCGCCCGCCGGTTCGCGCGCGCCGGGGGCCAGCAGGGGGCCGGGCGGGGCTTCGGCCGCGATCAGGCGGGCCAGGGCGTGGATGTCGCCGGCGGCGGAGCGCACATCGGCGAAGCCGGCGGCGCGGGCGGCCTCGGCCGTGGCGTCGCCGACGGCGAAGACGGGGTGGTCGCGAAAGCGCGGGATCAGGGGGGCGAAGGCTTCGACGCCGTTGGGGCTGGTCAGGGCGAGGGCGGCGACGGCGGCCGGGGCAGGCGCGGCGTCGAGGGCGCCGGGCAGGGGCGCCAAGGTCAGCAAGGGCGCGACGATCGGGGTGAAGCCCAGCGCCGTCAGCCGGTCCGCCGTGCGGGCGGCGCCCGGCTCGGCGCGCGTGACCCAGACGCGGCGGATCGGCGTCATGGCCCTAGAGCGCGATCTTCTGGTCGCCGGCGACGGCCTGGATCTGACCGCCGAGGTCGAGGCCCAGGGCGCGGGCGGCGGCGTGATCGACGTCGGCGGCGATGTCGCCGGAGCGCGTCCAGCGGCTCGACCCGTCGGGGCTGAGCATTTCGGTGCTGAGGCGCAGGCGGTCGTCCGCGATGTGGGCGTAGGCGCCGATCGCGGTGCGGCAGGAGCCTTCCAACGCGGCCATGGCCCCCCGCTCGGCGGCGACGGCGAGGGCGGTGGGGGCGTGGTTCAGGGCGCGGGTCCAGGCGGCGTTCACGTCGCCCTCGCGCGTCTGCAGGGCCAGGGCGCCCTGGCCCGGCGCGGGCAGGAAGGCATCCAGCGGCAGGCGCTGGCGGATGACCTCGCCGAGGCCGAGGCGGTTGAGGCCCGAACAGGCCAGCAGGATGGCGTCGAAGTCGCCGTCGCGCAGACGCTTCAGCCGGGTGTCGACGTTGCCGCGCAGCATCTCGATATTCAGGTCGGGACGCAGGGCCAGGGCCTGGGCCTGACGCCGCAGGGAGGCGGTGCCGAAACGGGCGCCCTGCGGCAGGTCGGCGAAGGTGGCGTAATGGTCGCTGATGAAGGCGTCGCGGGGGTCTTCGCGCTCGGGCACGGCGGCGATGGCCAGGCCGGGCGGCTGTTCGGCGGGGACGTCCTTCATCGAGTGGACGGCGACGTCGACGCGGCCGTTGAGCAGGGCTTCCTCGATCTCCTTGGTGAACAGGGCCTTGCCGCCGATTTCGAGCAGGCGGCGGTCCTGGATGCGGTCGCCGGTGGTGACGATCTCGACCAGAGGAACCAGGGTTTCGACCTCGGCGTCGGGCACGCCCAGGGCGCGGCCGATGGCGCGCTGCATCATGCCGGACTGGGCCAGGGCCAGGCGCGAGCGCCGGGTGCCGATGCGCAGGAGAGGTTGAGTCACGTCGAGACGCCGTTGCGAAAGGGGGGGCGGGTCGCTAACTCCGCCCAATGAAGATGGACGCGGACTATAGCAGGGCGGCGGACGGGGCAACCGAACGCGGGTCGGACGGTTTGACCGTGCTGGGCCTCGAGACCAGCTGCGACGAGACCGCCGCCTCGGTGGTGCGGCTGTCGGCGGCGGGCGCGCAGGTGCTGTCCAGCGTCATCCACAGCCAGATCGACGACCATGCGGCCTATGGCGGGGTGGTGCCGGAAATCGCCGCCCGCAGCCATGTGGAGATGATCGACGGCGTGACGCGCCGGGCCATGAGCGAGGCCGGACTGGACTGGAGCGCGCTGGACGGCGTGGCGGCGACGGCGGGGCCGGGGCTGGTCGGCGGGGTCATGGTGGGCCTGAGCTACGGCAAGGCGGCGGCGCTGGCGCGGGGGCTGCCGCTGATCGCGGTCAACCATCTGGAAGGCCATGCGGTGTCGGCGCGGTTGGGGGCGGAGACGACCTATCCCTTCCTGCTGCTGCTGGTGTCGGGCGGGCATTGCCAGCTGCTGGAGGTGCGCGGCATCGGCGACATGAGCCGGCTGGGCACGACCATCGACGACGCGGCGGGCGAGGCCTTCGACAAGATCGCCAAGGCCATGGGGCTGGGCTATCCGGGCGGGCCGGCGCTGGAGAAGTTGGCGGCGTCCGGCGATGGGGCGCGATTTGATCTGCCGAGGGCGCTGCTGGGGCGCAAGGATTGCGACTTCTCCTTCTCGGGGCTGAAGACGGCGGCGTCGCGCCTGGCCCAGATCTGCGAGACGGAACAGGATCGGGCCGATCTGGCCGATGCGGTGCAGAAGGCGATCGCGCGCCAGCTGGCCGAACGCACCGAACGGGCGATGAAGGATTACGCCGAGGCGCATCCGGAACTCGCTGACGGCGCCCTCAAGCAGCCGAGCCCCGTGGGCGAGGCGATAGGGCAAAAAGAAAGACTCTTTGTGGTGGCGGGCGGGGTCGCCGCCAACAAGACGATCCGGCGGACGCTGGAGGATCTGGCGACCAAGCACGGCTTCGCCTTCCTGGCGCCGCCGATGGCCTATTGCACCGACAATGCGGCGATGATCGCCCTGGCGGGGGCGGAGCGGCTGGAAAAAGGGCTGACGTCGGACATCGATGTCGCCGCCCGGCCGCGATGGCCTCTGGACGAGACGCGCGCGAGCGTTGATCCTGTGCACAAGAAAACGGGCCGCAAGGGCGCCAAGGCTTGAACGGCCTGGCTCCCGGCGGGGGTCGGGGGACCGGAGAAGACATGGAATTTCATACGGCAGGCGTAATTGGCGGCGGCGCCTGGGGCACGGCCCTGGCGCAGAGCGCGGCGGCGGCGGGTCTGGCCGTCATCCTGCAGGCGCGCGAGCCCGAGGTGATCGAGAGCATCCGCACGCGCCGGATGAACGACGCCTTCCTGCCGGGGGTCGAACTGGATTCGGCCATCAACGTCACCTCGGACCTGGCCGACCTGGCCGACTGCGACCTGATCCTGGCCGTGCCGCCCGCCCAGCATATGCGGGCGACGTTGCAGGCCTTCGCGCCCTACGCCCGGCCGGGCCTGCCGATCATCCTGTGCTCCAAGGGCATTGAGCGCGGCTCGCTGAAGCTGATGACCGACGTGCTGGCCGAGACGATTCCCTCGGCCACGGCCGCCGTGCTGTCGGGGCCGAGTTTCGCCGCCGAGGTGGCGCGCGGCCTGCCCAGCGCCGTGACCCTGGCCTGCGCCGATGCGGCCATGGCCGAGGCGCTGGCGGGCGCCCTGTCGGGGCCGGTCTTCCGCCCCTATTACGCCGACGACCTGATCGGCGCCGAGACGGGCGGGGCGCTGAAGAACGTGCTGGCCATCGCCTGCGGCATCGTCGAGGGCCGCGAACTGGGGCGCAGCGCCCATGCGGCCGTCATCACCCGCGGCTATGCCGAGATCGTCCGCGTCGCCACGGCGTTGGGCGGCAAGGCCGAGACGGTGGCCGGGCTGTGCGGCGTCGGCGATCTGGTGCTGACCTGCTCCAGCCCGCAGTCGCGCAACATGAGTCTGGGCCTGGCCCTGGGGCAGGGCCTCAGCGTCGAGCAGGCGCTGGAAGGCAAGCGCTCAGTGGCCGAGGGTTATGAGAGCGCGCCGGCCGTGCGCGAGCTGACGCGCAAGCTGGGCGTCGACACGCCGATCTGCGAGGCGACGGCGGCGGTGCTGGCGGGCGAGCTGACGGTGGATCAGGCGATCGAGAGCCTGATGAGCCGCCCGCTGAAGCCCGAGCGCGAATAGTGGCGCAAGAGGGTCCGGCGGCCGAGACGCAGGAGCGCAAGCGGGTCTGGAAGACGCCGCCGAACGTGGCCCTGTGTCTGGAGGCGGACATCAATGATCCCGGTTCGCGCGGCTTCGTGCTGCAGATCGGCGAGGCCTTCTTCCACGGCTTCGTGGTGAAGAAGGACGGTCAGGTCGCGGGCTGGGTGGATCGCTGCCCGCACGCGGGCTTTCCCATCGCGATGGAGCTGGACCGCTATCTGACGCCGGACGGCTCGCTGATCCTGTGCGGCTGGCACGGAGCGGCGTTCGAACCCCTGTCGGGCGCCTGCGTCGCCGGACCCTGCGCGGGCGGCAAGCTGACGCCCTGGCCGGTCGAGGCGCGGGACGGGGTTATTCGGACGGCGTAAGGGCCCTCATAGGCGCCCCAACTTGCTGCGTTTGGAGCGGCGGCGAAGGCGTTCAGACGGATGCCCGTCGCGCGAGGCCTCTGGATCCTCGGGTCAAGCCCGAGGATGACGGCGGGGGAAGCGGCGTGGAAGCCGCGTCCCGCCTATTCCTTCGGCACCAGCTTGGGATCCTTGGTGAAGGCTTCGTCGACCTCTTCCTCGGTGATCCGCTTGGAGGGGTCGCCGGGCTGGTTGAGGTTCTGCTCCTCGGTGCCGTCGCCCATCATGCCGGGGTGGGGGTCTTTGGGGTCTTTCTCGGCCATGGTGATCTCCTCCGCATGGATGCAAAGGCAATCCGGCGACGGCGCCGGGCGTTCCATCACGCCCGCGCGAGGTCAGCGCTTCAGGCGCCGCGCATTGGCCGTGGCCTTGGCGTGGACGGGGGCCATGGTCTTAGCCTGCGCCTTCAGCGCAGCGCCGTAGAAGGACCAGCTGTCGTTCAGCGCTCGGCTCCAGGCGCCCAGGGCCCAGTCGGTCTGGGCGGCGGCGAAGGCGAAGGGGGTGTCGGCGCGGGCCAGTTTGGCCAGGCAGTCGGCGGCCTCGGCCCCCTCGCGCGCGGCCAGACGCCCGGCGCGTTTGGCCAGGTCTAGCGCGCCGGTATAGGCGGCCCCGGCCGAGGCCGTCATGGCCTCGACCTTCTCCACGCCCATGCGGCTGAGTTCGGCGTGGTCGGCGCGCAGGGGATCGGCCAGGGCCTCGCCCATGATCTCGAACCGCCGCGAGATGACGGCGGCCGAGGCCTGGGCCAGTTCCTGACCGGCCTGGGCGTTGCGCAGGGCGTTGCGGGCCGTCTTCTGCATGGGGCTCATGCAACGACCCTGGGCTGGTTTCAGGCGACCGGCAAGACTTCTTGCGCGAAGTCGGTCAGGTCGCGGATCAGGGCCGGAACGGCGGCGTCGATGATGCGCTGGCCCTTTTCCGGGGTCGCCTGGGCCGGGTCCGAGCCGATGCGGCCGTCGGGGAAGCGGGCGCGATAGTCGTTGGCGTCGCGGATCGGGCCGAAGGGGGCGATCTTCGGCTCATAGTCGGCGGTCTTGATCCGGTCGGGATAGCCCGCCTGGGTCACGGCGATCTCGGACGGGGTGGCGTGGCTGCCGTGGCCGGTGGGGAAGATGTCCTCGCACAGCTTCTGCACGCCCGGCAGATCCCACCAGTTGCGCAGCTTCAGCACGAAGGGCGGGCGCTCGGCCCAGGGCTCGGGCGTGAAGGACCAGTCGGCGTAGATCTCGGCGAAGGCGGCTTCGATGGTGGCGACGTTGCCGCCGTGGCCGTTGAGGAAATAGATGCGCTCGAAGCCGTGGCGCGTCAGCGACGACACCCAGTCGGCGATCGCCGCCATGAAGGTCGACGGGCGCAGGGTGATGGTGCCGGGAAACGCCAGGTGGTGCTGGGCCATGCCGATGTTGAACGTTGGTCCGACCAGAACATTGGCGGTTTTCTGCGCCTCGTGCGCGATGATTTCGGGACAGAGCCAGTCGGTGCCGAGCAGCCCGGTCGGGCCATGCTGCTCGTTCGATCCGATCGGGATCACCACCGTCTGCGATCGTTCGAGAAACGCGGTGATCTCGGGCCAGGTCGACATATGGAGCAGCATCGGGAGTCCTTTTTTCAGGCTTGAGGCGAAGGGGTGGGGCGCCGGCCCGCGAGCGCGGCCAGCGCGGCGCCAGCGGCGACCAGCAGGCAGGCGATGGCCAGCCGCCCGCTCGCCGCGGCATGGCCGGTGAGCACGAGCAGGCAGGTGGAAAGCACCGGTGCGGCGAAGGC
>OFTY01001463.1_pt1:2500-10136 | contig 10136 bp, 6 predicted proteins | sample 1775061 | NCBI WGS metagenome assembly OFTY01 (sample SAMN08195773, study PRJEB24354) | sludge metagenome | isolation source: sludge from phenol fed wastewater aerobic bioreactor B | place: India: Nagpur | collected 2016-09-16
AGTAATACGATCTGCAAGCAAACCGCATACCGTAGCAAAACGATTCCACAGCAAGACAAGCCACTAGTCCGAACGATCAGACACATTGCTGTATCCGAAAGCTCAGCTCCAATAGCAAATCTACTGCTTTATCATTAAGCCCGAACACCCTAGCACTTAGAGCCAATCGTTATCCCGAAGTTGCCGATCGATTTTGCCGACTTCCCTTGTGCTACCTTGTTCTAATTGACTAGAGGCTTTTCACCTTGGAGACCTGATGCGGTTTAGAGTACAGATAAGTGCGAAATTGATTATCTCGCTCAAATTTTCAAGGATCACAAATGATGCACCGAGGAAGTAGCAAGAACGGCTACTCTTTACCTTCATTTGAACCCTATCTCCAGTTGAACTGATTCCAGGGTCGTCTGATGAAGTAACAAAGAAGAGAAAACTCTTTCCAGGACCACTTGTGATGTATTTGAGCTTGTTTGTGTTACCACATATGTTTGACACGAAATCAAACAATCTCCGACACTTAGTACAAGAATATTAACTTGTTTCCCTTTCGATTTGATGGAATATATATTAGATAGATAAATAAATATTCCTCGTTCGGAACCCTCTTTCGAGCGCATCTTAGGACTGACTGACCCATGTCCAATAGCTGTTCACATGGAACCTTTCTCCACGTCAGTCTTCAAAGTTCTCATTTGAATAGTTGCTACTACCACTAAGATCTGTACATATGACTGCTCAAGCCACACTCACGTGTTAGCCTTCGACGCAACCATATCAACCGTCCTACTTGTTACGACATGATGTCCGTAAAATGGCTTATTGTATCGTAACAGTCAAGTATAAGAGGCTCGCTCGAGCGCCATCCATTTTTAGGACTAGTCGATTCGGCAGGTGAGTTGTTACACACTCCTTAACGGATTCCGACTTCCATGGCCACCGTCCTGCTGTCTATATCGACCAACACCTTTTATGGTATCTGATGAGCGAGACCATCTGGCTCTTTATCTTGACGTTTTGTGCATCCAACAGCGCCAGTTCTGCTTACCAAAAATGGCCCACTTGGCACTCACATTCGCTGTTCATTCTCAATGAAGTAGAAAAATGAACTTCATACCCATTTAAAGTTTGTCAATAGGTTGAGCGTATTTTACGCCCAATGCCTCTAAACATTCGCTTTACCGGATATAACTGTGAAAATTGAATGCCAGCTATCCTGAGGGAAACTTCGGACGGAACCAGCTACTAGATGGTTCGATTAGTCTTTCGCCCCTTAACGCATGTTTGACGATCGATTTGCACGTCAGAACCGCTACGAACTTCCACCAGGGTTTCCCCTGGCTTCATTCTACACACGTTAAGTTCACCATCTTTCGGGTCTCATTGCATATACTCTTACTAAGCTCTTTGCCAACGGCAATAGAACCTGTCAGTGTTGCGTTCATTGTCATGATTTGCACCAGATGACAGAAATCACACTTAAAACATTGCAAGAATGTTCTTTACTTTCATTACGAGCAAGGCTTTTCATACAGCCGAACTCTTGCACATGCAGTGAACTCCTTAGACCGTGTTTCAAGACGGGTCGAATAACTCGGCATTCAAAACTCCTGTAGACTTGCCGATTTCATTGACAGCCACAAAACATTAAGCATCAACAATAAATAAAACTAATATTGTTTAGATATTAGTTACTTATGTGACACAAACAATGCTCATGGCGTGCCGTACTCGAAAGTACTGAAATCAAAATCATGTCTGTTTACCTATAACGCCAAGTCGAATTTGTTATTTATGCAAGTCATATTTTTAACACGAGTAAAACTCGCTACCAAAATAGACTGATTCGACTAGCTTTCAAAGTTATAGATCCAGGTTCAGTAATACTTTGAAAATGCATTCGATTCTAGGCAATAAACAAATCGATGGACTGTTGAAGTTCCATATCGACAAGTATTACCATCATATAGAATCGAATTGAATTCAAAGTCATCTGATGAATGCGGCCATTCGTTTTCTTCTGTACGGTTTTACGTACTATTTAACTCTCTCTTCAGAGTGCTTTTCAACTTTCCCTCACGGTACTTGTTCGCTATCGGTCTCGTTATAATATTTAGCTTTGGAACAAGTTTACGTCCCACGTTGGCGTAGCAATCTCAAACTACGCTACTCGAAAGGTATACAATGTACAGCACAATAAACTATTCGTGATTATAGGACTAGCACCTTCTATGGTTAAAGCCCTGATCAAAGGAACTCACACGAATAGGCACCATACAATAGTTACCCCAAATGCTACAATGCATGTCAAAAGTGAATTTAACACGCTTCAGCAATGAGCTTTTGCCGGTTCATTCGCCATTACTAAGGCAATCTCAGTTGATTTCTTTTCCTTTGCTTATTAATATGCTTAAGTTCAGCAAGTATTCTAATTTGACTTCAGCTTGAAAATGATAGATAAATCATATATTTACACATATATATAGAAAATAACTTCTATTGCTTTTATCGATAACATGGATATGATAAAGATTTCTCATGTTATGACAATTTACACAATAAAAGATTACTTCTTTTTTTTGTGTATGTGTATAACTTCGTTTTATACGTATACAACAGAAAATATGTTGTATTTTATATATGTATTGCAAGCTAAATAATAATAATTATTGAACTTGCCAGCAATTCATTTGTTTTTTTATTAAAAATAAATGAATTTGATGTTATATAAACAAGACTGAAGCAAATTTAGCCTCGACTAAAGTCTTGGCTGCTAGATGCGTTCGAGTTATTCATGCTCAATGTGTCCTGCAATTCGCATTGCTTTCTCGCACTTTGCTGCGCTCTTCATCGAATAACGAGCCGAGTGATCCACCGTACAGAATTATATTTATATATTCTGTTGATATTTTTATCAATTCGATTCATATTCAATGACAAACAACAATGAATTTGTTGAATGGAAAGGTTTCAAAACAAGTGTAATCATATAAGACTACACATGTTTTGTTAACATAATGGTGCGACACAATAAATCAAACATCATCATTCAGAAAAGGAGAATGAGAGTTGAAAAATTGTGCGAAGTTAAAATGTTATTGATATGTATTTGTATAAAATACAATCAAAAACGATAATGATCCATACGCAGGTTCACCTACGAATACCTTGTTACGACTTTTACTTCCTCTAAATGATCCAGTTTGAGCATCTTTTCGATATAAACCGAATGATCCGAAAACCACTCGGAAAACCAAGCCGAAGATCTCACTAAAACATTCAATCGGTAGTAGCGACGGGCGGTGTGTACAAAGGACAGGGACATAATCAGCACATTCTGATGAAATAGTGCTTACTAGGAATTCCTCGTTGACGGAGAATAATTGCAAGCTCCGATCCCAGTCACGAAGAGAATTTCATGGTTACCCACTCCTGTCGAAGTAGGAAGAAACATTCTGAACTCTCCAGTGTAGCGCGCGTGCAGCCTCGGACATCTAAGGGCATCACAGACCTGTTATTGCTCCATTTCGTATGGCTTAAAAAGTGCCATTTATCCTGCTAAGAAGTCTTGAAAAGTCCCTTCGAACTTTAGACTATTTAGTAAGCCGGAGTCTCGTTCGTTATCGAAATTAATCAGACAAATCGCTCCACGAACTACGAACGACCATGCACCACCACCCACCTAATCAAGAAAGAGCTCTCAATCTGTCAATCCTAAAAGTGTCCTGGCCGAGTAAGGTTTCCCGTGTTGAGTCAAATTAGGCCACAGGCTCCACTTCTTGTGTGTCCTTCCGTCAATTCTTTTAAGTTTCAGCTTTGCAACCATACTTCCCCCGGAACCTAAAAACTTAGATTTCTCGAGATCCGCCAGATGAGTCATATAAATAACCGCATCTAAAAGACAGTTGGCAACGTTTATGGTTTGAACTAGGACGGTATCTAATCGTCTTCGAACCTCAAACTTTCGTTCTTGATTAATGAAAACATTCTTGGCGAACGCCTTCGCTGCTGTTCGTCCTGTGGCGATCCAAGAATTTCACCTCTCACACCACAGTACGTACGCCCCCCTCTGATCCTATTAATCATTATCTCAATTTCTAAAACCAACGAAATAAAATCGAGATCTTATTTCATTATTCCATGCAATATATATAGGCGTGAGCCTGCTTTTAGCACTCTAATTTTCTCAAAGTAAACGTTCTGGCAACTGACGACAACCGATAAAGATCATCGCCAATTATCCAGCAAATGAGGATCTGTTAACCAACATGGCCATTGAGACCAGCTAGCAACAAATACCCGAAATTCAACTACGAGCTTTTTAAACACAGCAACTTTAGTTTTCCTTATTGGAGCTGGAATTACCGCGGCTGCTGGCACCAGACTTGCCCTCCAATTGTTAATCAATAACCTGTTTACAGTGTTTCCATTCCGATTGTCAGCCTTAAAAAGACTAACATCGTTATTTCTCTTCACTACCTCCTCGTTTTGAGAGTGGGTAATTTGCGCGCCTGCTGCCTTCCTTGGAAGTGGTCGCCGTTTCTCAGGCGGCCTCTCCAGAACCAAACCCTGATTCTCTGTACTCGTTACAACCACGGTAGACATATAATGTACCGTCTAAAGTTGATAAGTCAGACACTTGAAAGATATGTCGTCGACACGAAGGTCATACGATCAACACAAAGTTATTTAGAGTCACCAACAAACAGTTCCGAAGAACTAGAAGGTTTTGATCTAATAAAAGCATTCCGATATTACTACCGGAATTGTCGCATGTATTAGCCCAGGCTTTTCCTCGGTTATTCCATTTAGAATTTATGATCAAAGAAAGTTATAGCTGATGTAATGAGCCGTACGCAGTTTCACCTTAAACCAGTTCATACTTAGACATGCATGGCTTAATCTTCAAGATAAAGGAAAGCCACCGACAAGATCAATCGGAAAGCTTCGTTATATATATACATAAAGATATATAATCTTTCCGTTTTCACAACAAGTCAAATGAAATCACTTCATTATGACCAGTGTTATGTTATAAATATATCGATAAATATGATATATTCGTTGTTTCATCGAGACGAAACAAAACCAACCCATATCATAGGAATAAATTCATTCCTGTTCTTTTTATGCAACTCATTTGCAAGCATTCAAGCCCAAACTATCAACATATGATCAATTATTGAAAACTGATCAACAAGATGTTAGTTTATATATATATGTATGCATAAGTTGAAACATTTTCAACCGCATTCACTTCTTTGCCATTTGTGATGTATTTTATTTGTAATTAGTTCGTTTTTATATGATATTTCTATATGATTATTTGTAAAGTTGACGAAGCAGCTTCGACAAACTTTTTTTTTTCATCATATATACTTTATTCACATTGCTAATCAACTGTATGAATACAGTCATACTAGCCGAACTAACACTTCATCACAACATCATCCTCGAGAAACTAGACCATTGTTGAGTCAATGGAATCTGTACAAAAAATCTATATCGTGATGTTATACTACGAGTTTGTTTCATATATAAGAAGAAATTTGTCAATGTATTTGCTGATTCTTTTTTTCTTATTCTGCTCTTACTTTTTCCTTCGTTTCATGTTCGTATTCTATATGAGGTTTGGTCAAATCCGTTTGCCGATTCTTTTTTTTTCATTCACCTATTGCTTTTGCCTTCGCTTCATTTTCATATTCTATACGAGGTTCGATCAAACCAAACACTAATTCTTTATTTCTCATTCACCCATTGCTTTTTTCCTTACTTCATTTTCATATTCCATACGAGGTTTGATCAAACCATACGTTGATTCTTTTTTTCATATTCTTGTATTACTTTTTCGTTCGCTTCATCTTGGTATTCTATATGAGGTTTAGTCAAACCATTTGTTGAATCATTTTTTCTCATTCATCCAATGCTTTTTTTCTCTACTTCATTTTCATATTTTATACGAGGTTTGATGAAATCATATGTAGATTCTTTTGTTTTTCATTCACCTATTGTCTTTTTTGCTGCTTCATTGTCATATTCTATACAAGTTTTGATCAAAGCATTTGCTTATTTAGTTTTTCTTATTTAGCTAATTTGTTTCACTTCACTTCAGTTTCATATTGTATAGTAGATTTGGTCAATCCATTGGTTTATTGATTCTTTTATTATTCAACTATTTCTTTTTCTCACTGTTTTTACTTTTATATTATTTTGCTATATGGAATTCGATGAATGTTGAGAGTGAATCTTTCTCTAATAAATCAGATGATAGATTATTTTAATGTACATGATATTGGAAATTAAATGTATTGTTGTGTATGTATATATATAGCAATATGTATGTTTATTTCTTTGATACAGTCATTTTAGTCTCTTTGTATTAAATAAAAAGAAATTAAAAATTTTTTTCTTTTACATTTTGTGATTTTATTTGTCATACATGAATTTGTCTTTTAACATAGGTGAAGATGATTTATGTAATTAAATTATTTAATCATCTATTTTTTGATTTGACTTAGCTTGCTTTTATCAATCAACAATTTTATTAAGTTATTTCTTTGTTTAATTATTTTCTTCTTCTTCTTCTTCTTTTCTCTTTCATCATAAATGTGTTGTTTTATTAAATAGATAATCATACATATGACAAATTCATTTTTGTTTTCGATTTTCTATAGATGTCATTTTATTATATGTTTCATTTAATTTGTTTTCTGTGAACAATTGAATATTTATGATTCATGTTTTATTATCTATCTAACATGTGGAGTTTTTACTTTGAAATTTCGATTTATCAGTGTATCTTGTCTTCGTTTTTATCACACAATAATAATCATTTTTCTCATGCATTCATTTTACAGTTAATTGATCGATATGTATGTTTGGAGTTCATTAGTTTTTCTTTCTAAATAAATCATATAATTATATAACAAGAATAATATGTTTCAGAAATTTTAGACATATTATTCAAATATGTTTTTAAAGATTATTATCATATAAATAAATATATCTCATGTAATTTCTTAATTTATTTTTTTAATAAGAACACATATTTATACTTATTTTCAAATTTATTGTAATCAATAAAATAGATGATTAAGATTACTTTTATTCATTGAATCCCTAGACACATGCAACAGACAGGCAATGGCATTGACCATGGTCAGCCGCAAGGGCTGGACACCCTGCCGCGCGGCGTGGCGGCCACCGTGGCCGGGCTGCGGCAGGCGCAGGATGCGCGCGCGCGCGCCATGGTCTTGCGCCTGATGGAGATCGGCTTCCTGCCCGGCGAGCCGGTCAGCGTGATCGCCAAGGGCTTTCCCACGGCCGACCCGCTGGCCGTGCGCGTGGGGCAGGCCACCTTCGCGCTGCGCCGCCACGAGGCGGCGCAGATCCTGGTGCATGTGGGCGCCGCGGAGGGGGCGGCATGAGCAGGACCCAGGCGGCAGCAGCCGCATCGTTCACCCACATCGCGTTGCTGGGCAACCCGAACTGCGGCAAGACGGCGCTGTTCAACGTGCTCACGGGTGCGCGCCAGAAGGTGGCGAACTACGCCGGCGTGACGGTGGAGCGCAAGGAGGGCGTGTTCACCACCGCCGGCGGGCGGCGCGTGCGCGTGCTGGACCTGCCCGGCGCCTACAGCCTG
>OFTY01001465.1_pt1 | contig 10121 bp, 9 predicted proteins | sample 1775061 | NCBI WGS metagenome assembly OFTY01 (sample SAMN08195773, study PRJEB24354) | sludge metagenome | isolation source: sludge from phenol fed wastewater aerobic bioreactor B | place: India: Nagpur | collected 2016-09-16
AGGGTGTGGTCTTCGGCTGGCGTACGGTCGCGCAGGATCTCGAACACCGGCGCCAGGGATCGATCGAGCCCGGATGGGTCCAGAGCATCCAGCGCCGCGCGCAGCCGCCGCGACTTGGGCCAGGGCGTGTCCAGCAGATGATTGGACAGTACGTAGCGTCCGGGAGCCAGGGGGCGCACTTGCCCCGCCGGGTCGCGGTTGCCGAGGTAATAAGCGCCGTCGGCATCGCCTACGATCAGGTTGAAGCCATTGTACGAAGCGGCCCTCGCGTGCACTTGCCGCAGGTAGGCGCCGGGCGCCAGATCACCCGCGAGAAAATCGCTTACCAGCGCGCCGCGCGAAGGCGCCGTGCGCAACAGGCCGGCGGCGGGATCGCGGTAGTTGGTGACCAATGCGTAGCGGCCGTCGCGGCATACGCCAAGCCAACTGCCGCCGGCGCGGATATCGCAGCCGGCGATGATGTCGGGATGCTGCGGCCATGGCGCGGCCGCGCGAGTGGGACGCGCATGGAACTCATCGCGGTTGGCGGCGATCAGCAGGGGCTGGCCGGAAGCCCCCAGGGACAGGTAGGCGATGCACATAGGGTATGGAATGGGGGGCGGGACCGGCGCGGCCGGAATCCCGGGATATGGCCCTTTTTCTGCGACTTGGGCGGAATGCTCCAATCGTATACTGATTTCGCGACCGCGCTGTCTCCGCCAGCGGCCGCCCCGTCGAAGACCGCGGGCGCATCCGGAATGCGGACAATAAGAAGAGGAAGACATCATGTCACGGTCATTGAAAGCCTGGACGCGCACGACCGCGTTCAAATTCGCCTTGTTCACCCTGGCGGCGATCATCGGGATCATCGTGCTGACGGCATCCCTGCTGTGGATGGAGCGCGGCGCCCTGCTGCAGGAACGGCAGGTCGGCGCGCGCCAGGCGGTCGAAACGGCCTATGGGGTGATCACCTACTACCACCGCCTCGCCGGGACCGGCGCCCTGCCCGAGGAGCAGGCGAAGAAGCAGGCCATGGAGGTCCTTCGCGGCATGCGCTACAGCGGCCAGGAATATTTCTGGATCAACGACATGGCGCCGCGCATGGTGATGCACCCGATCAAGCCCGAACTCGAAGGCAAGGACTTGTCGGGCATGCAGGATCCCAACGGCCTGAAGCTGTTCGTGGCGTTCGTGGATACCGTCAAGGCGAGCCCCACGCACGACGGCTACGTGTTCTACCTGTGGCCCAAGCCGGGCGTCGACCAGCCCGTGGAAAAGGTCTCCTACGTGAAGGAATTCGCCCCCTGGGGCTGGATCCTCGGCTCGGGCGTGTACCTGGACACGGTCGACGCCGTCGTCTGGGGGCAGGCCGGCGGCTTCGCGCTGGCGGCGGCCATCCTGGCGCTCATCCTGCTGGTCCTGGGCGCCGTCCTGTCGCGCCGGCTGGTGCGCCAGCTGGGCGGCGAGCCCGACGCGGTCATCCAGATCGCCGATCGCATGTCGCGCGGCGACCTGCGCGTGGACATCCCGGTGCGCCCGGGCGACCAGGCCAGCCTGATGCATGCGATGCGGGTCATGCGCGACGGCATCGCCCAGGCCGTGGCCCAGGTGCGCCAGGGCACCGAGTGGATCGGCCAGTCCGTCGGCCAGATCGTGCACGGCAACCTCGACCTGTCGGCGCGCACCGAGCAGCAGGCCGCCTCGCTGCAGGAAACCGCCGCCAGCATGGAAGAAATCACCAGCACGGTGAACCACAACGCGGCCAACGCCCAGCAGGCCAACACGCTGGCGGCCACCGCTTCCGAGATCGCCTCGCGCGGCGGCCAGAACGTCTCCCGGGTGGTCGAGACCATGGGCGAGGTCAACGCCTCGACGCGCCAGATGTCGGACATCGTCGGCGTGATCGACAGCATCGCCTTCCAGACCAACATCCTCGCCCTGAACGCGGCGGTCGAGGCCGCCCGCGCCGGCGAGCAGGGCAAGGGCTTCGCGGTGGTGGCCTCCGAGGTCCGCGCGCTGGCCCAGCGGTCCTCGAACGCGGCCAAGGAAATCCGCAGCCTCATCGACAGCACCGTGCAGAAGATCCAGGCCGGCGCCGAGATGGCCGACGGCGCGGGCCAGACCATGACCGAAGTCGTCTCCAGCGTGCAGCGGGTGGCCGACATCATGTCGGAAATCACCCTGGCGAGCCGCGAGCAGGCCGCCGGCATCGAGCAGATCAACCTCGCCATCGGCCAGATGGACCAGGTGACCCAGCAGAACGCCGCGCTGGTGTTCGAGCCGGGCACGGCCGCCCAGCCCCTCCACGACCAGATGAACGGCCTGAACAGCGCCGTCGGCGTCTTCCAGCTGAGCGGGCCGGGCGCGCCCGCCTTGCCCCAGGAATGAGGCGTGCTGGCCTGATCCCGCGCGGTGCGGGGGCCGCCGCCGCGCTCGCGCTGCTCCTGGCGGCGGGCGCCGTGCAGGCGGGCGAGCGGGCCTGGACGCGGGACCGGGTCAGCCAGGGCCTGCAGGCGCAGGGGCGTGCGGTGGCGGTCCTCTACGCGCCGGGCCCGCGGGATCCGGCGGTGCCGGACTCGGCGCGCATCACCCGCGTCTACGCGTCGCGCGATTACGACAGCAGCGCGCGGATCTCCACCCGCCTGTGCTGGGGTTCCGAAAAGGGGCCGTGCGTGCCGCTGGAGGGCCGCAGCATCGAGACGGGCCTGCTGCGGGGCCGGGCGGCGCGCGGACCGCTGCTGCTGGTGCACCGGGTCGAGGGCTGGGGCGGCGGCCACCCGCCCGTCTTCGTCCGCGGGACGGTGACGGTGTGGTTCGACGACGGACAGCCTTGACGGGCCGGACGTGCGGGAAGGATGCGCGGGAAGGATGCGCGGGAAGGATGCGGGCGTGGCTGCCGCTGGCAGTGCCTGCCCGGATTCCGGCAGGGCCTCGGGCGCGCGGCCCGGGCTTCCAGGGGTACCGGCCGGCGGCGCCGTCGGCTGAAAATGGATCGGGTTATACTAGTCAGCTTACCTGGTTTAGGGGGCGCCCCTGCGCCCGCCACGACCGCCGAGCCGGGGATCTCAGACGGAAAATCATGCAAAAGAACAGCTATAGCTACGACGAACTGCTGGCGTGCGGGCGCGGGGAACTCTTCGGTCCCGGCAATGCCCAGCTGCCGCTGCCGCCCATGTTGATGCTCGACCGGATCACGCACATCGATGACAAGGGCGGCGCGCACGACAAGGGCCAGATCGTGGCCGAGCTCGACATCCGCCCCGACCTGTGGTTCTTCGACTGCCATTTCAAGGGTGATCCGGTCATGCCGGGCTGTCTCGGGCTGGATGCCATGTGGCAGCTGGTGGGCTTTTTCCTGGGCTGCTGCGGCGGCCAGGGCCGGGGCCGCGCCCTGGGCGTGGGCGAGGTCAAGTTCACCGGCCAGGTCCTGCCCACCGGCAAGCTGGTCCGCTATACCATCGACATGAAGCGCGTCATGATGCGCAAGCTGGTGATGGGCATCGCCGACGCCCGCATGGAGGTCGACGGCCACGAGATCTACGCGGCACACGACCTGCGCGTGGGCCTGTTCACCCGCACGGACAATTTCTAGGAGCTTCGATCATGCGTCGTGTCGTCGTCACCGGCATGGGCATCGTGTCCAGCCTGGGCAACAACCAGTCCGAGGTCCTCGACAGCCTGCGCCAGGGCCGCTCCGGCATCACTTTCCAGCCGGAATACGCCGAACAGGGCCTGCGCTCGCACGTGGCGGGTTCGGTGCACCTCGATGCGCTCGACCGGATCGACCGCAAGCTCAGCCGCTTCATGGCCGACGGCCACGCCTACGCCTGGCTGGCCATGCAGGAAGCCATCCAGGACGCCGGCCTGACGCTCGACCTGGTGTCCAATCCGCGCACCGGCCTGATCGTCGGCGCCGGCGGCGCCTCGCATTCCTCGATCAACGACGGCATCCGGACCCTGCACGAAAAGGGCGTGCGCCGCGTCGGCCCCTACATGGTCACCAAGGCCATGGCCAGCGGCGTGTCCGCCTGCCTGGCCACCGGCGCCCAGATCACGGGCGTGAACTACTCCATCAGCTCGGCCTGCTCCACCAGCGCGCACTGCATCGGCAACGCGGTCGAGCAGATCCAGCTGGGCAAGCAGGACATCGTCTTCGCCGGCGGCGCGGAAGAAGAACACTGGTCGCTGTCCTTCATGTTCGACGCCATGGGCGCGCTGTCCACACGCTACAACGACACGCCCGAACGCGCCTCGCGCACCTACGACGCCGACCGCGACGGCTTCGTCATCTCCGGCGGCGGCGGCATCCTGGTGGTCGAGGAATACGAGCACGCCAAGGCGCGCGGCGCGCGCATCCTGGCCGAGATCGTCGGCTACGGGGCGACGTCCGACGGCTACGACATGGTGGCGCCGTCCGGCGAAGGCGCGGTGCGCTGCATGCGCCAGGCGCTGGCGGGCGTGGACGCCCGCGTGGACTACATCAACACCCACGGCACCAGCACGCCGGTGGGCGACATCAAGGAACTCGAAGCCATCCGCGAAGTCTTCGGCGACGACCAGCCCTGGATCGCCTCGACCAAGTCGCTGTCCGGCCACGCGCTGGGCGCGGCGGGCGTGAACGAGGCGGTCTACACCCTGCTGATGATGCAGCATGGCTTCGTCGCGGCCTCGGCCAACATCGACACCCTGGACCCGGCGGCCGAAGGCATGAACATCCTGCGCGAGACCCTGCCGCAGGCCCGCATCGAGACCGCGCTGTCCAACAGCTTCGGCTTCGGCGGCACCAACGCCACCCTGGTGTTCTCGCGCGCGGGGCTCTGAGTCCGCCCGCATCGCCTCCTTGGGCCTGATCCGGAACGGCCCGCTGCGCGCACTGCACGGCGGGCCGTTCCGGCTTTCGACACGGCCGGCGGCCGGACTCAGGACGCTTCGGCCGCGGCGGCGTCCGGGGTCTGGACCACGGTGGCGCGCACCAGCGCATTGCGGCCCGCGCGCCAGCCGGCCAGCGCCGTGCAGACGCCGAGTACGGCCAGCAGTCCGGTCGAGGCCCGGAAATTGCCCGCCCAGTCGTGCAGCACCCCGATCAGCAGCGGGCCGCTGGCGGCCAGCACGTAGCCCGTGGTCTGGGCCATGCTGGACAGGTGGGCGGCCACGTGGGCATCCCCGGAGCGCAGCACGATCAGCATCAGGGCCAGGGCGAACAGCCCGCCCTGGCCGATGCCCTGGATCACGGCCAGCGGCCAGATGGCCCAGCGCGGCCCCAGGATCATGCCGATCAGGGCCAGGGTGGCCGCGGCCGCCAGAACGACCGCCAGGCCGCGCTGGTCGCGGCAGCGCGCGGCCGCCACGGGCGTCAGCAGGCAGGCGGCGACCTGCAGCAGGATGGACAGGGAGGTCACCAGGCCGGCCTCGGTGCCGTCCAGCCCGCGATCGCGCAGCATCGGCGCCATCCAGCCCAGCACGCAATAGGCCAGCGCCGACTGCAGTCCCATGAACAGGGTGACGGCCCAGGCCAGGCCGTCGCGCCGCAGGCCGTCGACCGGCAGGATGTGGCGCCCGCCCGCCGGGCGGCCGGGGGCGCGCAGGGCGATCGGCGCCCAGGCCGCGAGGGCCGCCACGCCCGGGACGGCCCACAGCGCCAGGCCCAGGTCCCAGCGGCCGTCCAGGGCCCGGGTGACCGGCAGCGTGACGGCGGCGGCCAGGGCGGCGCCGCCCACGAGGCTCATGGTGTACAGGCCGGTCATCAGGGCCGCACGGTCGGAAAAATCCCGCTTCACCAGGCTGGGCAGCAGCACGTTGCCCAGGGCGATGCCCGCGCCCGCCAGGCCGGTGCCCAGGAACAGGCCCGTCACGCCCAGGACGCCGCGCAGGGCCGTACCCGCGGTGATCAGCGCCAGCACCAGCAGCAGGGTGCGCTCGATGCCGGTGCGCTGCGCCAGGCGCGGCGCGAAGGGGGCGAACAGGCCCATGCAGAGCACGGGCAGGGTGGTCAGGTAGCCGGCCTGGGCGCCGGTGAGGCCCAGGGCCCGGGTCAGTTCGGGCAGCAGGATGGCCGTGCTGGGAAACAGCGGGCGCAGGTTGGCGGCCAGCAGCAGGAGGCTGGCCGCCGTCAGCCAGACCGCCGGGCGGGTGACGGCCGGCTTCATGCGGCGCGGCGCCGGGTGTCCGGCAGGAAGAAGGCGGCCAGGCCCAGCAGCGGCAGGAAGGCGCACAGGTGGTAGACGAAGGCGATGCTGGTGGCGTCGGCCAGCCGGCCCAGCGCGGCGGCGCCGATCCCGACGAGCACTCCGACCCGGCCTTTGGAGGCGAGGGCGGGATTGCCGTGCGAGGCGCCGAACGCCCAGCAGATCGCGGAGACGATGACCATGAGCACCGCGACGATCAGCACGATCGTCAGCAGGGCGCCGATGACCTGTTTCAGATCGCCGATGCCGCCCAGCCCGTCGAAGTCGGGGAACACATCCATCACGCACCGCCGGCTTGGACGGTGATGTGCAGGTGGTCGAAGTGCCCGCCGGTCACGTTGCCGGGGTCGTGCATCCCGCCGCCGTTGTAGGAGCGCCAGCCTTCGGCATCGCGGGCCAGGGACCATATCTTCCCTTGCCAGATCAGGTACTCCACGCCCAAGACCTCGGCGTGGTCTTTCAGCCAGTTCGTGAGCGCCCATCCGGCTTCGAGCTGCGCGGGCGTCGGGTACTGGCCGATCGCGTTGCCGAACGTGACGTCACGGGCGCGGCCCAGCGGGTGTTCGGAGACGGTGCCGGGACGGGGCGAGTAGCACGCCCACGAGGTGTCGGGGAAGGCGGCGCGGGCCTGGGCCATGACGTGCGCCATGCGCGCGGTGATCTGCCCCGAACTGGTGGGGTCATCGACCATCCGGTCGGGGTCGCCGTCCATCGGTGCCGGCGCGCCCGCGGTGCCGCCGCTGGTGTCGCATCCGGCGGGGCTGCCGACGGTAGCTTCGGGCAGGTCGGCCGCGTTGTGGTCGTTGAGCCACTTGGCCGCGTCGACGGCCTCGCCGTTGGTGCCGCCGGGGCGGACCTCGAAGTGCAGGTGCGGTCCCGTGCTGTTGCCGGAGCTGCCGACATCGCCGATGTGCTGGCCCGCGGTCACCCGGTCACCCGCCGAGACGTGGATGCCGGACTGCCACATATGCGCGTAGGCCGTCGCCACCGTCGCGCCGTCGATCTGGTGCTCGATGACGATGAGCCCGCCGTAGCCGCCGGAGAACTCGGCCACGGTCACGGTGCCGTCCGCGACGGCGAGGATCGGCGTGCCGTCCGGGGCGGCGAAGTCGGTGCCGGTGTGGAACGACGGCTCCCCGGTGATCGGATGGATACGCGGCCCGAACGGTGAAGTCAGCACCCACGTCCCCTCGGGCAGCGGGAACACGACCCGCGACGACTCCGCGACCGGACCCGCCGCCACCGGGGCGGTGGCTGGGCCAGCCACACCCGTCGCGCCGGTGAGGGCGTCGAGGACGCGTTCGGCGACCGGCTCGTAGTTGCGGTAACGGTCGGGGTAAGCACTGACCTCGACGGCCTGCGCGGCCTCGCCGGGGTCCATCTGCGCCCAGCCGGGGATGTCCAGCAGGCCACGCGGCGAGGGATAGTTCGGGCCATCGGGTCCGCCGTAGAACGCGCGGGCCTGATAGGTCGTGTCCATCAGCTCCGCGACGGTTCCCCAGCCGGATTGCGGGCGCATCTGGAACAAGCCGAGGGAGTCGTGGTCGCCGCCGTTGCCGTCGTTGGGGTAGTTCGCGGACTCGGGGTAGGCGCTCGTGTTGGCGAGCTGGCGCAGGGTGCTCTCGGTGAGCGCGGCCATCAGCGCGATCTTGATGCCGGGCCGGCCGACGCCCTCGATGCCGCCTCCGACCGTGATGATCGTGGCCGCGTGCGTGAGCTGGGTCTTGTTCAGCGTGAACGTGGTGCCGTCTTGCGTGGTGACGGTCAACGAGTCAGGGACGTTGCCCACGGTGACGCTGCCGCCGGGGACGGCGCAGTTCGCGGCGGCGGGGTTCATCAGCACGCCGATCGACAGCAGGACGCAGGCAGGACCAAACAGGACGAAGGCGAGTCCGAGGATGAGGAGCTTCTTGACCACGACGTGCCCTCTGTCATCGCAGCGGGTTGTCGAGCTGCGACAGGCGCAGCACATGACACAGGCCGGTGCGGAACTCTGGTGCCGGGGGCGGGCAGGCCAGGAACACGGTGAACGACACCGGATGCTCGCTCGTGATGGTCTCGCCGTTCCAGACGCCCTCGCGGTGCCGGGTTCCCTCGATCGTGACCGCGGTCGCACCACGCGGGAGCTGGCCGGGCTGGGCCTGCTCGACCGCGGTGTCCCATGCTTCGGGCACGAACGAGGACTCGATGGTGAGGTGCTGGGTGGTGGCGTACTTGCGTAGCTCGATCCACGCCTCCCGCGACGGCAGATAGGACGCGATGTCGGAGGCGAGGCCGGCCTGCTCGGTGCCGGACGGATCGCCCACCGCGAGGATCACGCTGGTGTAGTCCAAGGGCATCAGCCCCGAGCCGGTGTCCCACGCGAACAGAGCCTCGGCGACGTTGCGGGCGAACTCGTCGGGATCACTGGACGGCGTGACCTGCGGCAGCCGTGGCGTGCTCGGCCCGGTCTCGCCCGGCGTGGTGACGGTGGGGTCTGATCCGGGATCGGGTGCGGTGGGTCGTTGCGGGCCGGCGATCAGCCCGTAGACGCCGATGCCGACCAGGATCAGCAGGGCGAGGCCGGCGGCGATCACGGCGATCAGGCGGCCACGGGACCAAGAGGCGGGATTCGTCTTCATATCGCCAGGTGCTCGCCACCCGGAATGACGAGAGCGACGGCGGTCTGGGTCAGAGGGCGCGCAGTAGCGGCCGACCGGCCTGCTCGGCGGCGACTGTGGCGCGGGCGGTGCGGAGTTGGTCGGCGAACTCGGTGGTGCCCTCGACGGTGGCGAAGAACGCCTCGGCCTGCTCGTCGGTGAGCTCGACGGCCAGCTCGTCCACGTCGTAGTGGGTCCACCACGCTTCCAGGTCGCCCCAGGTCAGCACGAACGCCCGCACCGGGTACCGCGCCGGCCCCTCGTCCTCAACGACCGGGCGACGCTTCGGCGTGGCCGATTTTGTGGCTTTGCTGGCCTTGGCGGTGTGGACGCGGGCCAGGGCTTCGTCGGCCAACTCGTGCAACCGCCGGTCTCGCTCGCTGTCGGCCTCGGCTTGGGTGTCGCGGAGGCGCTGGAAGATCGGGTTGACCGCCGCGCCGGCCTCGATCTGCGCGAGCCCGTCCCGCGCTCGGGCGCGCATCGTCTCCGGGGTGTTCGGGTCGTCGGCCAGGTGTTGCAGGTAGCCGATCTGTTCCAGCCGGCTGTAGGACGCCGAGCCGGTCACCATCCGCGCCGCCTGTGTCCGAGCGTCCCCGAGCTGGTGGGAGTCCGATGGTCCCGCTGAATCGGCGGGACCATGCTGTCCCGGCTCGTGGCCATCGTGGAACTGGGTCTTGGCCTTGCGGCGGGCGGCGTCCTCGGCCATGAGTTCCTTGATCTCCCGGTACAAGGCGGCGGCCTCGATGGGGGTGAGCGGCTTGTGGAGCTGGTTGTCGTCCTGCTCGGCCAGCAGGTGTCCCAGCCGGTCCGAGATGCCGGAGCGCACCCACACGCTGACGCGGCGCCAGCCGAGCTTCTTGATCGCCGCCATCCGTCGCGCCCCGCACACCAGCACCCCGTCCGGGGTGATCGTCGGGGGCTGCAACAGGCCGTCCCGGTCGATCGACGCCGCGAGCGCGTCGATGTCGCCCAGGTCCCTGCGGTGCCGGTTGCCGACAGTGATGGAGTCCACCGCCCGTTCCAGCTCGATGTGCCCGGCCGGTGCGCTCATCCCGCACCCCGCGCCTTCGTCGTACCCGGTGTAGCCAGGGAGAGGGTGAGCACGAGGTCGTCATCGCGCAGCAGCACCGGCAACGTCTCGCCGATCAGCAGCCGCAACAGCACGCCGCGTCCCGCGCCGGTCGCCGCGAGCGCCGGGTCCGGGGTCCCGAGCAGGGCACGCAGCAGCACCGCCCAGGAGCGGCCCGGAAGGTCGATCATGGCTCGGGCGTGCTTGTCGCGTCGCAGCGTCTCGTAGGCGGTGTGCCGGTTCCCGACG
>OFTY01001468.1_pt1 | contig 10098 bp, 5 predicted proteins | sample 1775061 | NCBI WGS metagenome assembly OFTY01 (sample SAMN08195773, study PRJEB24354) | sludge metagenome | isolation source: sludge from phenol fed wastewater aerobic bioreactor B | place: India: Nagpur | collected 2016-09-16
ACCTTCCCAACTTCGAGAAAGCTGTAAAGCATTATTCCAAAAACGCCAGCATTCCCGGCTTCCGCAAAGGACAGGTACCTGCCGGCATGATCAAAAAGATGAGCGGCCAGGCCCTTTTTGCCGATGAAGTGCTGAAAACCGTGGAAAAAGAACTGATGGGCTACCTCCAACAGGAAAAACTCGACATCTTCGCACAACCCTTGTCCCTGGACACGGAAGCTAAAAATTTCAATTACTCCGAACCCGCTGAATACGACTTCAGCTTCGAAGTGGGCCTGAAACCCGCTTTCGATGTAACCCCGCTCAATGGCAAAACTTCGCTCACCCGTTACAACGTTACCGTTTCCGACGAGATGGTAAACCAGGAGATCGAACGTCTGCAGCTGAAAGGCGGCAAGATGCTGGAACCAGAGACCATCACTTCTGAAGACAACGTGCTGAGTCTGGAATTTCAGGAAAGCGATGCCAAAGGCAATATCGCGGAAGGAGCTGAAAAGAAAGAGAATTCCCTTCTGCTGAAATACTTCACACCCGCCATTCAGGAAAAACTCCAGGGGAAAAAAGCCGGAGACACCCTCGTGATCCAGCTGTCCAAAGCCTTCGACAAAGAGCGCCTGGAATTCCTCGCGAAAGACCTGGGCTTTGATGCCAACGATAAAGAAGCGGTGAAGAAATATTATCAGCTGACCATCACCAAGGTAGGACTGATCGAGAAAAGAGAACTGAACGAAGAGTTCTTCAAAGAAGTATACCCCGGTCAGGATATCACCACAGAAGAAGCATTCAGGGCAAAACTGAGCGAAGAGATCGGTAAATACTGGAAACAGGAAGCTACCAATCATCTTCATAACGACCTGTTCGAAACCCTGGTGCATGAAACACCGATCGAGCTTCCGAAAGAATTCCTCAAACGCTGGCTCCAGAAAGGCGGCGAAAAACCCAAGTCCGCAGAAGAAGCCGATCACGAATACCCGCATTTCGACCATCAGCTGCGCTGGACGCTCATCAGCGACAAACTGATCCGTGATAATTCCATCGAAGTTTCCTTCGAAGAACTGAAAGAGAGCGCCCGTGCCAAGATCCTGAGCTATTACGGTATTGGTAACGAGCAGGCAGAGTGGCTGGACAGCTACCTGGAACGCCTCCTGCAGGATGAAAAATACGTGGATCAGACTTATCGTGAAATGATCACCCAAAAGCTGTTCGACTGGGCTGAAACAAAGGTGAAGATCAAAGAAGAGGAAGTATCTGCAGAAGAATTTGTAAAATTACCTCATAAACATCACCATCATGAACATTAATAACGAATTCCGCAAGTATGCCATCCATCACCGCGGCATCAGCAGCCTCGTGGTGGACAGCTACGCTAAGCATCACATCAACTCACTGACGCCTTATATCATCGAGGAACGTCAGCTGAACGTAACGCAGATGGACGTATTCTCCCGCCTGATGGCTGATCGCATCATCTTCCTGGGTGACCCTGTGAACGACTACGTTGCGAACGTGATCACTGCACAGTTGCTGTTCCTGGAATCAGCAGACCGCAACCGCGACATCCAGATGTATATCAACAGTCCCGGCGGCAGCGTGTACGCAGGCCTCGGCATCTATGATACCATGCAGATCGTATCCCCCGAGATCGCCACCATCTGTACCGGTATGGCCGCCTCCTTCGGCGCTGTACTGCTTGTAGCCGGCCAGAAAGGGAAACGCACCGCGCTGAAACACGCCCGTGTAATGATCCACCAGCCGCATGGCGGCGCGGAAGGCCAGACCTCCGACATCGAGATCACCGCACGCGAGTTCGTAAAGCTGAAAAAAGAGCTGAACGAGATCATCGCCACCCACAGTAACCAGCCGGTGAAAAAAGTGGAGAAGGATGCGGACCGCGACTACTGGATGACTGCCGATGAAGCCAAAGAATACGGCATTATCGACGATGTGCTGGAGAAAAATCCGAAAAAGAAAGCCGGCGAGAACGGCAATCCGCAATAATGCATCTTTTTATGATCCGCAAGCCTCCCTCCTCAAAAAGGGAGGCTTGCTTGTTAATGAGCTTAAAAGGATGTTAAAATCCCCGGAGCGAACCCCGCTGTTACGGGTGAAAATCCTTAGTTTTGTATCCCCCTGACAGGGAAACCGCAATCTCATATTAAAAAATTTTAGATGAAAGATTCCAAAATACGCTGTTCGTTCTGCAACCGGAACAAAGATGAAGTGAGGATATTGATCGCCGGAGCAGAAGGGCATATTTGTGAAAACTGCGTAGCCAATGCACAGGAGATCATTGAGCAGGAGCTGATGACGGCGGATACCAAGAAAGTTACTCCCTCTCATTTTGTGCCGAAAGTGGCCAAGCCGCTTGAGATCAAAAAGTTCCTGGATGAATATGTGATCGGGCAGGAAGATGCGAAGAAGATCCTTGCCGTAGCGGTGTACAACCACTACAAACGACTGAACCAGCAGGTAACGGAAGATGATGTGGAGATCGAAAAGAGCAACCTCATCATGGTAGGCGAAACCGGTACCGGTAAAACCCTGCTCGCCAAGTCCATTGCAAAACTGCTGAACGTTCCCTTTACCATTGTAGACGCCACCGTATTCACCGAAGCCGGTTATGTGGGCGAAGATGTGGAAAGTATCCTCACCCGCCTGCTGCAGGTTTGTAATTACGATGTGGAAGCGGCAGAAAGAGGGATCGTATATATCGATGAGATCGACAAGATCGCGCGTAAAAGCGACAATCCTTCCATCACCCGCGATGTAAGCGGCGAAGGTGTGCAGCAGGGCCTGCTGAAACTCCTGGAAGGTACGGAAGTGCTGGTACCTCCGCAGGGCGGCCGCAAGCACCCGGAACAAAAGCTGATCAAGGTGAACACCCAAAACATCCTCTTCATCTGCGGAGGCGCGTTCGACGGAGTGGACCGTATCATCAGCCGCCGTATCCAGACGCATTCCATCGGATTCACGGTGAACAAGGAAAAAGAAGAAGACGCCCGCAAACACATTCTGCGGTATGTGAACTCCCAGGACCTGAAACAGTTCGGCCTCATTCCCGAGCTGCTCGGCCGTTTGCCGGTGGTGACTTACCTCAATACACTGGACAAGGATGCGTTGACGGACATCCTCACCAAACCGCGCAACGCCCTCGTAAAGCAATACAAGAAACTGTTCAAGGTAGAAGGCATCGATCTGCAAATTGCGGATGATGCGATCGAATATATTGTGGACAAAGCTTTGGAATATAAGCTGGGCGCACGCGGACTCCGGTCCATCTGCGAAGTGGTGCTGGCTGATGCCATGTTCCACCTCCCGTCCACAGACGAAAAAACATTCGTGCTGACGCGCACTTACGCTGAAGAGAAACTGGAGAAAAGCACGCTTGTTACTTTAAAAGTAGCCTAAATCTTTACCCATGCAAGAACTCATCCAACAACTGAAAGACAAGGTCGGCCTCACGGAAGACCAGGCATCACAGGCCATCAACACTGTGAAGGATTTTGTGAAAAGCAAACTCCCGGCCGCTATTGCGGGGAATGTGGACAACTGGTTCGCCGGACTTGGCACCACTCCCGAGCAACCCAAAAAAGCAGGCCTGATGGATCAGGCGGAAGATTTCCTGGAAGGCGCGTCAGATAAAATGGAAGACTGGGCGGAGAAAGCGAAAGATAAAGCGAGCGATATCATGAAAGAAGCAAAGGACAAGCTCTCCCATCTCTTTGACGGCGGTAAAAGCGACGAAAAAAAATAACATTGATACAAAGATTTGAAACATAGGGACTGAAAATTTCAGTCCCTATGTTTTATCATAACATTACAGTTCCTCCAGCACTCCCCCCACTCCATCAAAACCACCAGGCGCATCAATTTCTTCGGCATCCCGTTTTTGTTCACCTATCCGTCCATCGCCAGCCCATAGGCGATCCGAAGGCAGGCTTCAAACTGTCGTGCGGGCGTTACCGTTAACCCTGAACACCACCGGCTGTTTTGTGCCCGGGTTGAAGAAGAGCTGTTGTTGATATAACGGCACTTCTGCCGTTCCACCCCCAGGCAGAAAGAGAATTTTTTTTCCCGGAGGCCCGGCTCTCCATTTCAGTATTTTCCGCAGCATGTTGATATGATTTTTGAGCAAAGTTATCCCGCGTTACCCCGATGACTGGTAAGCTAAACGGATAAACATATACGAAAAACGGATTTTGCGGCTTTGGGGAAGATGTGCAGGCGATGCAATGAGGCACAATCAACTCAGACGGGCACAACTCCAAAAGAAAACCGCCTCGATTGAGGCGGCTTTACATGGAGTAGAAATTTTCTCGATCTTTCTGTTTTGTTTTAGGTTGATAAATTGGTAAGGAAAGTAATTAACCCAAATTTAACTTTCTGTTTACAATTTTCCATCACACTAATGTGTAAAAATAAAAAAAAAGTAAAAAAACCGAAGGCTGTCCTGCTAAGTTTTAGCAGGACAGCTACTTTACAATTGGTTAAAAAATATACTTTGTTGAAAGAAAATTGGAAGATTGTTCGCTTACGATCTGATTAATCAGGGCTTTGTTCTCTTCCGTCTGCTTCGTGGCCACGAGGGAGCGGATAGAAAACGCGCGCAAGGCATCTGAAACGGAAAGCGTAGCCTCTGCGGAATCTTTCCTGCCGGTGAAGGGGAAAATATCCGGTCCGCGCTGGCACTGGCAGTTGATGTTCACGCGGCTCACCTGGTTGATCAGCGGATCGATGAGCGACGCCAGTTCCGCGGCATCATTGGTGAAAAGGCTCACCTGCTGGCCATGATCCGAAGCAATCAGGTATTCGATCGGCGTTTCAATGCTTTCAAAAGGCAGTACCGGGATCACAGGACCGAATTGTTCTTCGCGGTAGAGCTTCATTTTTTCATTCACCGGGTATACAACGGCAGGATATACAAACGATGCATTCGCTGCTCCGCCATGCGCATTCATCACTTTGGCGCCGTGTGCTGCCGCATCCGCCACGCAGCTCTGTAAATAGCCCGGTTTATGCGGTTCCGGCAGCGGTGTGAGGAACACATCCTTCTCCCAGGGCATCCCGAATTTCAGCTGTGCCACCGCGGCACTCAACTTATCAAGAAAAGCATCCGCCACCTGTTTATGCACGAAAATTATCTTGATAGCGGTACAACGCTGCCCGTTGAAGGACAAAGATCCCAGCACACATTCTTTCACCGCGAGATCAATATCCGCTTTTTCCGTAATGATGGCGGCATTCTTCGCATCCAGCCCGAGAATGGCACGGAGGCGGTTCACTTTCGGGTGCATCTTCTTCAGCTGGTTCGCCACCTTGCTGGAGCCGATAAGTGTGAGCACATTGATCCTGCCGGATTCCATCAGCGGTGCGATGATCACGTTACCGCGACCATAGATCGTGTTCACCACCCCTTTCGGGAAGCATTCGCGGAAGGCTTCCAGTAAGGGGTAATGCAAGAGGGTGCCATGTTTCGGAGGTTTGAAGAGCAGTGTGTTCCCCATGATGAGCGCGGGGATGAGGGTGGTGAAGGTTTCATTCAGCGGATAGTTGAAGGGTCCCATGCACAGTACCACGCCCAGCGGAGAGCGGCGTATCTGGCCGATGATGCCCTGCTCTATCGCGAAGCGGGAAGACTGGCGGTCGAGGTCTTTCAACGCATCGATGGTAGCATTGATATACTCCACCGTGCGGTCAAATTCTTTCACCGAGTCCGCATAGGATTTCCCGATTTCCCACATGATCAACTGTACTACTTCTTTCTTCTTCGCGATCATCTTGCCCGTGAATTTCTCCACACAGGCGATGCGCTCCCCTACCGTCATGGTAGGCCATTCTCCACGCCCATCGCGGTAAGCGTTTACAGCCGCATCCAGGGAAGACATCGCCTCTTCCGCTCCACAGAGCGGATAAGAGCCGATCACCTTCCTTTCAAGGCCTTTCTCTGTTTTGATGCATACGGGAGACAAGACCGTATGCACTTCTCCATTCCATGTTTTCATAACGCCATCAGAGAGGTATTCCTTCTGATGCACCTCCGCTTCCAGCCTGAACTCCGCAGGGACGTCCGCTGCAGCCGGAAAGAGAAGGCCGAGTTGTTCTTCTAAAGTGGTCATTTATAACGTGATTGAGTGAACGATACTTGATAAGCTTTCCATATCGGAGACAAAATAATATGACTGTTTGGTAATTTCATATTGAAAGAATATATTTATTGTGCGATCTTGCAAACGATTGCTAAAAAATTACCGTTTTTATCAACTTAAATCAATTGCCAACAATAGGGACTTGAAGTCTCTGCCACGAACTAAAACTGATTTCTTGACCACAAAATGAGGTGTTACGTCTATAGTCCGCAGTCGAAACTGCCTGACAAATTTCCACCATTTTTATGCAAACGTTTGCAGTAAAAATAAGAAGGCGCATCTCATTTTAAAAACTTTGATACAAAAATGTTCCGTTATGCTGCTCTGTCCGGATGCGGTATGCTTCCTGCATTATCCCGCGGAAGCCCCGTCTGTTCCTCATCTCAGTTGATTCTTTCCGAAAAAAAGGAACTATACCTGTAATCGTTAAACAATTACCAATGATAAAAAAACTACTCTTTATCAATGGCTTCCTGCTGGCGGTATTCTGCGCGCATCAGGCATCCGCGCAGAACCAGGCCCCTAATGAACAGAGGCCCGCATCCTCCTCGCAGTCCCACAGCCATGAGATCAAAGGCACTGTTACAGACACCACGGGCATGCCGCTTCCCGGCGTTACCATTGGTGTGAAAGGAAAGCCCTCCGTAGGTACCGTTACGGACCCGAACGGCCGCTTTATTCTCCAGGTGCCGGATAATGCTTCGATCGTGGTGAGCATGATCGGTTTTATTCCACAGGAACTTGTTGTCGGCAAGCTGACATCGTTCAATGTTCTACTGAAATCTTCCGTGAACAGCCTCAACGAAACAGTAGTGGTGGCTTACGGTTCACAGAAAAAGAAAGAAGTGGTAGGTTCTGTAACGTCCATCAATGTGGCGGACCTGAAAGTACCCTCCAGTAATCTTACCACAGCCCTCGCCGGACGCGCGGCGGGCCTGATCGCCTACCAGCGCAGCGGAGAACCGGGGAATGACAATGCGGACTTCTTTGTGCGCGGCGTTACCACCTTCGGCTATAAAAAAGACCCGCTGATCCTCATCGACGGCGTGGAGCTGACCACTGAAGACCTCGCCCGCCTGCGGCCTGACGACATCGAGAGCTTCTCCATCATGAAAGACGCCACCTCCACCGCACTCTACGGCGCAAGGGGCGCCAACGGGGTAATCCTCATCACTACCAAAAAAGGTAAGCAGGGACCTGCCAAACTCAGCATGATGGTAGAGAATGCGTTCTCTTCCCCAACCAAAAAAATACAGCTGGCAGATCCCATCAAGTATATGAAAATGGAGAACGAAGCGTATCTCACCCGGAACCCCCTGAACGAGCTGCCTTACCCGGAAGAGAAGATCGAGCAGACGGGGAAAGGCAATCCATACTACTATCCGGCTACCGACTGGCAGAAGGAATTGCTCCGGAACTATACCACCACACAGCGTGCAGGCATCAACGTTAGTGGCGGCGGTACTGTTGCCCGTTACTATGTATCCGCCAACTACACAAGAGACAATGGTATTTTTAAGGTGGACAAACGGAATAACTTCAACAGCAATATCAAGATCAACCGTTATTCCCTGCGCGCGAACGTGGACATCGACCTGACCAAAACAACCACCTTGTCCGTCCGCACCAACGGCACATTCGACGATTACAAAGGCCCCATCCCCAGCGGTACCACCTCCGGCGGCGCCCTGATGTACTACAACATCATGCACTCCAACCCGGTAAGGTTCCCTGCCTATTATCCCGCGGATGCCGATCACCAGTATGTAAAGCATATCATGTTCGGCAATGATGGGGAAACCGGCAACTTCATGAACCCTTACGCTTTAATGGTGTCAGGTTACCGGGACGAATCCCGCTCACAGATGAGTGCTCAGGTGGAGATCAAGCAGCAGCTGGACTTCCTGATACCGGGCCTCTATTTCCGTACCATGGCCAATGCCAACCGTCTCGCGAAATTCAACGTCTCCAGAGCATACATGCCTTTCTGGTATAAAGCGGTATCCTACAACAAACTGGAAGACACCTATTCACTGATCCAGCTGAATCCGAACACTGGTACGGAATACCTGAACTATCTGCCCGGGGACAGGGACATGACCTCTTCTTTCTATTGGGAGTCCGCCCTCAACTATGGCAAAACTATCGGCGCGCATAGCATCAGCGCCATGTTGATCAACATCCTGCGCAGCACCATCACGCCCGCCGGCGTATCCCTGCAGCAGTCACTTCCCAAGCGGAACTCAGGTCTTTCCGGCAGGCTAACGTATAACTATGACTCCCGTTACTTTGCGGAGTTCAACTTTGGCTACAACGGATCCGAGCGTTTCTACAAAACGCACCGCTTCGGCTTCTTCCCCTCTGCGGGTGTAGCCTGGGCTATTTCCAACGAAAAATTCTTTGAGCCTTTCCGTAACAAGGTGGATAATATGAAACTGCGCGCCACCTATGGTCTTGTAGGGAACGATGCCATTGGTAGCGATGAAGACCGTTTCTTCTACCTGTCTGAAGTGAATCCCAACAACAGTAACAGAGGCGCTACTTTCGGCAGAGACAATGGTTATTTCCGGCCGGGGTATTCTACCAGCCGCTATGCCAATACAGAGATCACCTGGGAAAAATCTTACCAGAGCAACGTTGCCCTGGAAGTGAACCTGAAGAACGGTGTAAGCTTTGTGGGCGAATATTACACTTCCCGCCGGAAAGACATCCTGATGACCCGTACGGAATACACCACCATGGGCCTTGCAGCGGACTCCCGGGCGAATTTGGGCGAAGCATCCGGCCGTGGGGTAGACCTTACGCTGAACTATACCAAACAGTTCAGAAGAGACCTTTCAGTGGAACTGATGAGCAACTTCACCTATGCCACAAGCCGGTTCGAGAAATACGAAGAGCCCGATTACCTGTCCAAAGAAAGATACCGTTCCCGGGTAGGATATCCCATCACCCAGCAATGGGGCTACATCGCAGAAAGGCTCTTCATCGATGATAAGGAAGCGCTGAACGCGCCACGGCAGAATTTCGGGGAATACATGGGCGGCGACATCAAGTATACAGATGTGAACGGCGATGGCCAGATCACTTCTGCCGACATGGTGCCGATCGGATATCCCACAACGCCGGAGATCGTGTACGGATTCGGTTTCTCCGCCAGGTACAAATCTTTTGACCTCTCCGCTTTCTTCCAGGGCTCCGCTCGCTCTTCTTTCTGGATGGATGCAGTGAATACCTCTCCCTTCAACAACCAGACGCAATTGCTCAAAGCGTATGCGGACAATCACTGGTCTGAAGACAACCGCAACATCTATGCCCTCTGGCCCAGGCTGAGTCCTACCCTCGTTACCAACAACACGCAGAGGAATACCTGGTTCATGCGGGATGGCGCTTTCCTCCGTCTCAAACAGGTAGAGCTGGGTTATGCGCTGCCTAAACAATTCCAGCGCAAGTTGAGAGCCAGCAGCTGCCGGATCTACGTTAACGGCACCAACCTGTTGCTGCTCTCCGGCTTCAAACTCTGGGATGTAGAAATGGGCGGCAACGGTCTCGCTTACCCGATCCAGAAAGTGATCAATGTGGGATTAAGAGTTGGGTTCAACTGATTTAAATCTTAAAAGTGTAAAGAATGAAACGACAAAATATATTCCGTATCGCGTTGTGGATGTTGCTGGTACTGCCTTATATGGTTTCCTGCAGGAAGTACCTGGATATTGTGCCGGACAACGTGCCAACGCTCGATAACGCTTTCACCATGAGGAAAGAAGCGGAAAAATATCTTTTCACCTGTTATTCCTACCTGCCCAAGTCCGGCAGTTCTACGGATAACCCGGCATTCTATGCGGGAGACGAAGTGTCCCTCATCTGGCCCTTTGGCGTGGCGGCGCTGCAACCCGCAGCCTATCGCATTCCCCGGGGCGGGCAGAATGTGGTGAATCCGTATAGCAATTTCTGG
>OFTY01001469.1_pt1 | contig 10095 bp, 7 predicted proteins | sample 1775061 | NCBI WGS metagenome assembly OFTY01 (sample SAMN08195773, study PRJEB24354) | sludge metagenome | isolation source: sludge from phenol fed wastewater aerobic bioreactor B | place: India: Nagpur | collected 2016-09-16
GGAAAGCCATGTAGCCGTCGTGGCGCGGGCGCACCCAGGCGCCTTCCAGCGTCGCGCGCGTGGCGCGGTAGAAATCGCCCGTGGCCAGATTGACCGCATCGTCCTCCCACGCCGCGGCGTGGCCGGGCTGGCCGCCGGCGGCGCGCGCGCGTGGTAGGCGCGCAGGGGCGCCCCGCGCGCGGGCGCGACGGCGCTCGCATGCGGGGGCTGCGGCGGCAGCGACAGCGCACCCACAACCAGGGCTGCCACCGGCGCGCCCAGGCTGCTGCTGGCCTGGTCGAACAGCCGGCACTCGCCCGCGTGGTCGTGCACGCCGAACAGGCGGTCCAGCCAGCGCGGTGCGGCCAGCGCCTGCGGGTGGCGGCGCAGGTCGCAGCCGCGCGCGGCGGTGGGCACGGCGGCTTCGGCCGCGCCCATGGCATCGAGCGCCAACCCAGCCGGCGCGGCCGGCACCCAGGCCCCGTGCACCACCCGGTGCAGCAGGCCCAGGCTGGGCGAGGCCAGCAGCGCGGCCAGCAGCCAGCCCAGCGCCAGCGCACGCCAGGCCGTGCGCGGGCCCTGGCCTCGGGCGAAACGCTGCGGGGACGGGCGGCGGGGCATGGGCAGCGGCGGCAGGGGCGGCGGCGCGGTCGGCTTACTTGACCGGCACCGCGTCGGTGAGGCGGTAGTACAGGCCGTAGGCGTCATCCTCGAGCACGAGGAAGCGGCCCTCCATCACCACCGGGTCGTTCGTAGGTTTGACCGGGGTGCGGCTGCGCACTTCGACCATGCTCTCGGGCCCGCCGGGCACGCAGAAGGCGCAGGTCAGCGGCACTGCGCTGAGCAGGAAGTGCGTCTGCCGCTCGCCCGGCTCCAGCGGCATCATGAAGCCCTGGATGCGCTGGGTCTTCTGGTGCAGCTGCGTCTGCGCGGGCTTGAACACCGGCAGCAGGCGGTTCTTCTCGCCGCGGGTCTTCACATCGGCCAGCAGTTCCCAGGGCACCACGTCGTCACGCGGCTTGAGCGGGGCGAACGGGCTGTCCGGGCTGTGCACCCCGGGGCCGCTGCCAAACACCAGACCCCCCGAGGGCGCCGCCCCCGCCACCGGCGAGGACAGCGCCGGCACCGAGGCCGCCGGCTGCGGCTTCGGCGCAGATTTGGAGCCGGCGGTCTGCGCTATCGCTCCGATAGCAAGCAAGCACCCGATGACGCTGGGGTAAAGCAGTTTTTTCATGCAGGACGGCCCATCGGCGGGTTTTACAGGGCCTCGGCCACGTCGATACGGTAGGCCGCGGCCAGCGGCAGCAGCGCGGCCAGCAGCGCCACGCCCACGGCCAACGCCGGCACCACGGCTTCGATGGCCTGCCATTGTGTCGCAAGCGCGGTCAGCGGCAGGAGCGTGCCCACCTCAGCCGCACCGCCTGCGCCGCCCGCCGCCCAGCCCGAGAGCGCAAGCAGCCCGTGCGCGGACAGCAGCGCCAGCGCCGAGGCCAGCAGCGCCAGCCACAGCGCCTCGCCCAGCAGCAGCGCCGCGATGCGCCGCGGCGGCGCGCCCAGCAGACGCAGTAGCGCCAGGTCGGCGCGGCGCGCGCGCACCGCGTTCCACAGCGCGATGAACACCGACAGCGCCGCGCTGGCCAGCAGCACCGCACCCACCGCCTCCAGCACCCGCGCGCCCACGCCGATCAGCCCCAGCAGCCGCGTCACCTCAACCGCCGGCGAGGCCGCCTGCATGCGGGTCTGCGTGTTGACCCAGCGCGGCAGCACGGCAGCCGCCAGCGGGCTGCGGTAGCGCACCAGCGCGACGGTGACTTCACGCGCCGCGTCGGCCTCGGCCGGCTGCGCGGCGGCGGGCTGTGCAGCCGGGTCGTGGGGGTGATCGTGGTCGTCGTCGGCTTCGGCGCCGTGGGCTGCCGGCGCGTGGGCATCCCCAAGCGCCGGGGCGGCATGGTGCGCATGCACCTGCCAGACCGATTCGGTGGCGGTGAGCACCAGCCGGTCGAGCACGCAGCCGCAGGGCGCGAGCACGCCGCTGACGGTGTAGGGCGTGGCCGCGTGCGCCGCGCCGCCACCGCCGAGCCCGTGCGCGCCGGCAAACCGCTGCCCCACCGACCACCCCAGCGCACGCGCCGCCTGCGCGCCCAGCACGGCCTGCATGGGCGCCGTCCACACCGCGCCCTGTGCCAGCGTGGCGCCGTAGTGGGCCAGGTAGGCCGGCGTGGTGCCGACGATGCGAAAGCCGCCCACCGCATCGCCCAGCGAGAGCGGAATCACCTCGGCCACCAGGGGCTGGCGCGCGAGCGCCTGCACCTCGGCCAGCGCCACGTTGCCGGTGGGCTGGTCGATGTGGAACACGCCGCTGAGGATGAGCTGCATGGGGCTGCCCTTGGCGCCCACCACCAGGTCGACGCCCGCCAGGTCGCGCGCGAAAGCCTGGCTCAAGGCCCCGCGCGCGAGCAGCACGAAGGCCACCGAGGCCAGCCCCAGCGTGAGCAGCACCAGGTTGAGCACGCCAGTGAGCGGCTGCGCCCACAGGTTGCGCCAGGCCAGCGTTCCTGTTTTCATAGCAAGCACCGACCGTCTGGCGCTGGGGTTCTGGGGGAAATCATTCGAAACGCGCCGCATCGAGCGGCCAGCGCGGGCGCACGTCGAAGGCGTAGTCGCGCACCGGCTGCGCCGCCCCCGCCTGCACGCGCAGGGCTGCGGCCAGCGCAATCATCGCGCCATTGTCGGTGCACAAATGCAGTTCGGGGTAGTGCACCCGCACGCCGCGGCGTGCACAGGCGGCATCGAGCTGGCTGCGCAGCGCGCGGTTGGCGCCTACGCCGCCGGCGACCACCAGGCGCTTGAGGCCCGTGGCATCGAGCGCGGCGAGCGACTTCTTCACCAGCACCTCCACGATGGCCGCCTGGGTGCTCGCCGCCAGATCCGCACGCGCCGGCGCCTGCGGGTCGTCGAGCGCGGGGCCGAGCTTCTTCACCTGGGTGAGCACCGCCGTCTTGAGGCCGGCGAAGGAGAAATCCAGATCACCGCTGTGCAGCAGCGGCCGTGGTAGTTTGAACGCCGTCGGGTCACCGCCCTCGGCCAGCCTGGCCAGCGCCGGCCCGCCGGGGTAGGGCAGGCCCAGCAGCTTGGCCGACTTGTCGAAAGCCTCGCCGGCGGCATCGTCGATGGTTTCGCCCAGCAACTCGTAACGGCCCACGCCCTCGACCCGCATGAGCTGTGTGTGCCCGCCCGAGACCAGCAGCGCCACGAAGGGAAAGGCCGGCGGGTCGGCGCTGAGAAAGGGCGAGAGCAAATGCCCTTCGAGGTGGTGCATGCCCAGCACCGGCTTGTCCAGCGCCGCGCCCAGGGCGCAGGCCACGCCCGCGCCCACGAGCAGCGCGCCGGCAAGCCCCGGCCCGCGCGTGTAGGCGACGAGGTCGATGGCCTCCAGTCCGCAGCCCGCCTCGCGCAGCACCTCGCGCGTGAGCGGCAGCACGCGGCGGATATGGTCGCGGCTGGCGAGTTCGGGCACCACGCCGCCGTAGGCTTGGTGCATGTCGATCTGGCTGTGCAGCGCATGCGCGAGCAGCCGCGGCACCCCCGCGCCCTCGGCCTTCACCAGTGCCACCCCCGTCTCGTCGCAGGAGGATTCGATGCCCAGAACCACCATGTGGCGAGTGTACGCGGCACGGGGCGGCGGACGCGGCCGCGCCGGCGCCAGTGCAGGCAGCAAGCCCGGCGGCCAAACGGCATGAGCATATGACGGCGCGTCATCAGCCGCGGCTCAGAATGGCCCGCATGCATACCCCCCGCCCCACCCCGCATGCCCCCTCCCCGCTGCCGCAGCCCGGCACCGTCACCCTCGTGGGCGCCGGCCCGGGCGACCCCGAGCTGCTCACGTTCAAAGCCGTGCGCGCCATCGGCGCGGCCACCGTGTTGCTGGTGGACGACCTGGTGGGCGACGGCGTGCTGGCCTGCGCGTCGCACACGGCGCGCATCGTGCACGTGGGCAAGCGCGGCGGCTGCCGAAGCACCTCGCAGGCCTTCATCGACAAACTGATGATCGCCGCCGCCCGCGCGGGCGAGGTGGTGGTGCGCCTCAAGGGCGGCGACCCGTTCATCTTCGGCCGCGGCGGCGAGGAGGTGGAGCACCTGCAGGCCGCGGGCATCCCGGTGCAGGTGATCAACGGCATCACCGCGGGCCTCGCCGCCGCCACGGCCCTGGGGGTGCCGCTGACGCACCGCGACCATGCGCACGGCGTGGTGTTCGTCACCGGGCACGCCAAGCCCGGCGACGCCGGCACCGACTGGGCGCAACTGGCTGCGACGGCGCACCAGGCGCGGCTCACCCTGGTCATCTACATGGGCATCGCCGGCATCGCGTCGATTCACAGCGGGCTGCTGCGCGGCCTGCCGGCGCACACCCCGGTAGCCGTGGTGCACAGCGCGAGCCTCCCCGCCCAGCGCCACGCGCTGGGCACCCTGGGCGGGCTGCGCGACCTGCTCGCGCGCGAGGGCCTGGGCAGCCCGGCGGTCATCGTGGTGGGCGATGTGCTGCGGGGGCTTGCGGCGGCGGCCGAGCCCAGCCAGAAGACCTGCGCGGCCTGAGAAGTTGTGAACGAACCCGCCACGCCCGTTCAGCATCCGCCGCGCGCGAGCACCGCCTCCACCGTCGCGGCGCGGGCCAGCACCGGCCCGAGGTGCACCACCGCGCCGTCGCGCACCAGCAGCAGCGTGGGGAAGTTCTCGATGTCGAGGTCGTCGCCCAGCGCCTCGTCCTCCTCCACGTCCACCCAGGCGAACACCACCTCCGGATGCTGCGCGGCCACATGTTCGAACACCGGCGCGAAGTCGCGGCACACATGGCACCAGGCCGCGCACAGGCAGGCGAGCAGCGGGCGCTGGCCCACCCCACCCGCCTGCTGGCGCGCGCACAGCCGGTCCGCCACGCAGCGCCAGCTCGCGTCCACGTCAGGGCTCATCGCCGCGCCCTCTCGCGCGCACAGCGCAGGCCCGGCATGGAGGATGAAGAAGCGGTTCGCATGATCGAACTGTAGGGCAACGCTGAACAAGTCCCTCGCGCGCCGTCCATCCCGTCCCGCGTGGGTCGAGCCCCGCGCAGCAGCCGCCGACCCACCCGCCGCAAGGGGGACAGCGCATGGCGCGCTTTGCGGGCATACTGCGCGACTTTCCCGCCCAACGGCGCCCCGGCCGCACGCCGGCGGACACACGATGTCCGCACCAGTGTCCCGGCCGCAGGCCCTCTCGAAACCCGACGCCATGCCTGTCCTACGCCCCCCTGCCCCCATGCCCACCGCGCGAGCAACTGCCGCCCCTGCCCTGCGCCCCACGCGCCGCCACGGCCAGCGGCTGTGGGCCGGTGCGGCGGCGGCCGTGCTGCTGGCAAGCCTTGCCGCCTGCGGCGGTGGTGACAAGGCCGCGGGCGGTGGTGGCGGCAAGGGCCCGGGCGGCCCCGGCGGCATGCCGACGCCACAGGTGGGGGTGCTGACAGTTGCGCCGGGCAGCGTCGGTCTGCTCACCGAGTTGCCCGGTCGGCTCGACGCCTCGCGCGTGGCCCAGGTGCGCGCCCGCGCAGCGGGCATCGTGCTGCGGCGCACGTTTGCCGAGGGCTCGCTGGTCAAGGCGGGGCAGACGCTGTTCGAGATCGATCCCGCGCCTTACCAGGCCACGCTGGCCAGCGCGGAGGCCACGCTGGCCAAGGCCGAGGCCAACGCCATGCAGGCCAATGCGCTGGTGGAGCGTTACCGGCCGCTGATCGCGGGCAAAGCCATCAGCGAGCAGGACTGGACCAACGCACAGGCCGCGCAGAAGCAGGCCGCGGCCGACGTGGCGGCCGCACGGGCGGCCGTGCAGACCGCGCGCATCAACCTCGGCTACACCCGTGTCACCGCCCCGATCGCCGGGCGCAGCGGCCGCGCGCAGGTGACGGAGGGCGCACTGGTCGGCCTGGGCGATGCGACGCCGCTGGTCACCATCCAGCAGCTCGATCCGATGTATGTGAACTTCACCCAGTCGGCGGCCGAGGTGATGAAGCTGCGCCGTGCCCTCGACGACGGCCGGCTCAAGCCCGCCGGCGCCGGTGCGGCGCAGGTGCGGCTGGTTCTCGACGACGGCAGCGTGTACGCGACGCCCGGGCGCCTGTTGTTCTCCGACCTGACGGTGGACCCGACGACCGGCCAGATCACCCTGCGCGCCGAGGTGCCCAACCCCAAGGGCGCGCTGCTGCCCGGGCTGTATGTGCGGGTGCGCATCGAACAGGCGCTCGCGCCCGAGGCGGTCCTGCTGCCGCAGCAGGCGGTCACCCGCTCGCCGCAGGGCGACACGGTGATGGTGCTCGGCGCGGACGGCAAGCTCAGCCCGCGCACCGTGCGCATCGACGGGCAGCAGGGCGGGCGCTGGGTGGTGATCGACGGACTCAAGGCCGGCGAACAGGTGATGGTCGATGGTTTCCAGAAGGTAGCCATGCTGCCGGCGGGCACGCCGGTGCAGGGCGTGCCCTGGCCGGAAGGCGGCGCGGGCGCAGGGGGCGCGGGGAATGCGGGCGGTAATGCCGCCACACCCGGCGCAGCACCCGGCGCGGCTTCCGCAGCGGCTGCGTCCGCCAGCGCCCCGGCTTCGGCCGCCTCCCGCTGAGCGCAAGGCACGCCCATGGCCCGCTTTTTCATCGACCGCCCCATCTTTGCCTGGGTCATCGCGCTGTTCGTGACGGTGGCCGGCACGCTCGCCATCCGGCAGTTGCCCATCGCGCAGTACCCGCCGGTGGCGCCGCCGTCCATCGTGATTTCCGCCGCCTACCCCGGCGCCTCGGCCAAGCTGATGGAGGACAGCGTGCTCTCCGTCATCGAGCGCGAGATGAACGGCTCGCCCGGCCTCATCTACATGGAGTCCACCGCGCAGGCCGACGGCTCGGGCAGCATCTCGCTGAGCTTCGAGCCCGGCACCAACCCCGACCTTGCGCAGGTGGACGTGCAGAACCGCCTCTCGCGCGCCACGCCGCGGCTGCCCGCAGCCGTCACGCAGCAGGGCGTGCGGGTGGACAGGGCGCGCAGCAACTTCCTGCTGTTCACCATCCTGTCCTCCGACGACCCGGCCTGGGACCCGATCGCGCTGGGCGACTATGCCTCGCGCAACGTGCTGCCCGAGATCCAGCGCATCCCCGGCGTGGGCCAGGCGCAGCTGTTCGGAACCGAGCGCGCCATGCGCATCTGGATCGACCCGGCCAAGCTGCGCGGCTTCGACCTCTCGCCCGCGGACGTGACGGCGGCCATCCGCGCGCAGAACGCGCAGATCTCCGGCGGCGAGATCGGCGGTCTGCCCAACATACCGTCTCAATCCATCGCCGCCACGGTGGTGGTCAACGGCCAGCTCTCCACGGTGGAGCAGTTCGGCGCCATCGTGCTGCGCGCCAACACCGACGGCTCCACCGTGCGGCTGCGCGACGTGGCGCGCATTGAACTCGGCGCGCAGAGCTATGCCACCTCGGCGCGGCTCAATGGCAAGCCGTCCACGGGCATCGGCGTGCAGCTCGCGCCCAGCGGAAATGCGCTGGCCACGGCCAAGGCCATTCGCGCGCGGCTCACCGAGCTGCAGCGCTACTTCCCGCCGGGCATGAGCTGGGCCATTCCCTATGACAGCTCGCGCTTCGTGCAGACCTCCATCGCCCAGGTGGCCGAGACGCTGGTCGAGGCGGTGGTGCTGGTGTTCCTGGTGATGTTCCTGTTCCTGCAGAACTGGCGCTACACCCTGATTCCGACCATCGTCGTGCCGGTGGCGCTGCTGGGCACGTTTGCCACCCTGCTCGCGCTGGGCTACTCGATCAACGTGCTCACCATGTTCGGCATGGTGCTGGTGATCGGCATCGTGGTGGACGACGCCATCGTGGTGGTGGAGAACGTCGAACGCATCATGAGCGAGGAAGGCCTGCCGCCGCTGGCGGCCACGCGCAAGGCGATGGGGCAGATCTCCGGGGCCATCGTGGGCGTGACGGTGGTGCTGATTTCGGTGTTCGTGCCGCTGGCTTTCTTCAGCGGCTCCATCGGCAACATCTACCGCCAGTTCGCAGTGGTGATGGGGGTGGCCATTGCGTTCTCAGCCTTCTTCGCGCTCTCGCTCACGCCCGCGCTGTGCGCCAGCCTGCTCAAGCCGGTGGAGGCCGGCCACCACCTGGCGCGCAGCGGCTTCTTCGGCACCTTCAACCGCGGTTTTGCCCGCACCGCCAAGGGCTACGAGGGCGCGGTGGCGCGCATGCTGCCCCGGGCGGCTCGCTTTCTGCTGATCTACCTGGCCATCGGCGGCGCGGCCGCGCTGATCTACCAGCGCCTGCCGCAGTCCTTCCTGCCCTCCGAAGACCAGGGCTACCTGATCGTCAACGCCCAGTTGCCGCCTGGCGCCACCCGTGAGCGCACGCTGGCGGTGATGCAGCAGATCGAGGGCTTCATGCTCAAGCAGCCCGAGGTGCAGAGCATGGTGGCGGTGCTGGGCTTCAGCTTCTCGGGCTCGGGGCAGAACGCGGGGCTGGCCTTCGTCACGCTCAAGGACTGGTCCGAGCGCAAGGGCGCGGAGCACTCGGCGCAGGCGGTGGCGGGGCGGGCATTCGGCGCGCTCTCGGGCATTCGCGATGCCTTCATCTTCGCGGTCAGCCCCTCGCCGATTCCCGAGCTCGGCAGTTCCTCGGGCTTCAGCTTCCGCCTGCAGGACCGCGGCAGCCTGGGCCATGACGCGCTGGTGGCGGCGCGCAACCAGTTGCTCGGCATGGCCGCGCAGAGCAAGGTGCTGACCCAGGTCCGCCCGGACGGCCTCGAAGACGCCGCGCAACTGCAGGTGGAGATCGACCGCGAACGCGCCGCTGCGATGGGCGTGGGCTTTGACGCGATCGGCGCCACGCTGGCCACGGCCCTGGGCTCGGCCTATGTGAACGACTTTCCGAATGCCGGCCGGCTGCAGCGGGTGATCGTGCAGGCCGACGCCCCCGCGCGCATGCAGCCCGAGGACATCCTGCGCCTGAACGTGCCCAACAACAAAGGGCAGAGCGTGCCGCTGTCCGCTTTCGCCCGCACGCAGTGGGTCAAGGGCCCGGTGCAGACGGTGCGCTACAACGGCTACCCGGCCATGCGCATCAGCGGCAGCGCCGCAGACGGCTACAGCACCGGCGACGCCCTGGCGGAGATGGAGCGGCTGGTGGCGCAGCTGCCACCGGGCTTCGGCTACGAGTGGACCGGCATCTCGCGCGAGGAAAAGCTCGCCGGCGCGCAGGCCATGGTGCTGTATGCCTTCGCCATCCTGGCGGTGTTCCTGTGCCTGGCTGCGCTGTATGAGAGCTGGAGCATTCCGTTCTCGGTGATTCTGGTGGTGCCGCTGGGGGTGCTGGGCGTGCTGCTGGCCACCTTGCTGCGCCACTACGAGAACGACGTGTACTTCCAGATCGGGCTGGTGACCATCATCGGCCTGTCCGCGAAGAACGCGATTCTGATCATCGAGTTCGCCAAGGACCTGCAGGCCCAGGGCAAGAGCGCCATCGAGGCCGCGCTGGCGGCCGCGCACCTGCGTTTTCGCCCGATCGTCATGACCTCGCTGGCCTTCACCCTGGGCGTGCTGCCCCTGGCCGTGGCCACCGGTGCGGGCTCGGCCAGCCAGCGCGCCATCGGCACCGGGGTGATCGGCGGCATTCTGACCGGCACCGCGCTGGCCGTGCTGTTCGTGCCCATCTTCTTCGTGGTGGTGCGCAGCGTGTTCAAGGGCAGCGCGCGCCAGCGCGAGCTCCATGCCGCACAAGCCGCCGCCATGGGCGTGCACAGCGAGCCGACCCAGGGAGACCGGTCATGATGCGCCGTCGTATCGCCTTTTCTGCGGGAGTGGGCATGCTGCGTTCTCGTGCGGGCTCGCAGGGCCGCGCGCGTGCCGGCGCGCTGGCGGCCGCGCTGCTGCTGGGCCTCTCGGGCTGCGCGCTCACGCCCACGTATGAGCGCCCGGCCGCGCCGGTGCCCGCCAGTTGGTCCGGCGCGTCGGCGCCCTCGCCGACGGCCGCGCAAGACGCCGCCGCCCTGCGCGCGGACTGGCGCGGCTTCATCCGCGAGCCGGCGCTGCAGGCCCTGGTCGAGCGCGCGCTGGCGC
>OFTY01001471.1_pt1 | contig 10075 bp, 9 predicted proteins | sample 1775061 | NCBI WGS metagenome assembly OFTY01 (sample SAMN08195773, study PRJEB24354) | sludge metagenome | isolation source: sludge from phenol fed wastewater aerobic bioreactor B | place: India: Nagpur | collected 2016-09-16
GAATCGACGAGATCAGCAGGATGCCGTTGATCGATACGTCGGTGTAGCTGCCTTCCAGCTCATTGATCACCGCCGCCGAACGGGTGGTGCCGTAGCTTTCGCCGCCGATGAATTTCGGCGCGTTCCAGCGGCCGTGCTCGTTCAGCCACAGGCGGATGAACTCGGCGATCGACTTGGCGTCCTTGGTCACGCCCCAGTAGTCGGCCGGGTCGGTCTTGCCCAGGGCGCGGCTGAAGCCGGTGCCGATCGGGTCGATGAAGACGATGTCGGTGACGTCCAGCAGGGAGTCGACGTTGTCGATGATGGGGAAGGGCGCGGCGCCGTCGTCACGCGCGTCCGACGGCACGACCACGCGCTTGGGCCCGAAGGCGCCCATGTGCAGCCATAGGGAGCCGGAGCCAGGGCCGCCGTTCCACAGGAACGTGACGGGGCGGTTCGGGTCCGTCGGGCCTTCCTTGATGTAGCTGTAGGAGACCATGGCCGCGAGCGGCTTGCCTTCCTTGTCCTTCAGATAGGTTTCGCCGGCGATGGCGCGGTAGGCGATGCGCTGGCCGCCGAAGACGCCGGTGTGGCGGGTCTCGGACATGACGGGCGGCGGGATGGCGGCTTCGGTGCGGTTCGCGGCGGCGGCGACATCGACGCGCGGCGCGCCTTGAGGCCCGCTCTGGCCCCCGCTTTGCGCCATGGCCGGCCCGGCCAGGGCCAGCGCCGAGGCGGCGACGACAAGCAGTCTCTTCATGGATAAACCCCCAGTTTGTCTACGCGGCTCCCCCTCGAGAGCCGGGCGCGCGAACGACGCCGCCCAGCTTGGAATGAGGCGACAAGCGAGGGCGAATGTAAACCGTGGGTTCCGGGCTTATCGCGGAAGGGTTGGCTGGATACGGAGGGATTTGGCGAAGAATGTGCGGCGTGTCGCAGCGTGTTTCTCAGCCCGCCAGATCGGCCTTCTTCTCTTCCAGCTCCAGCCAGTCCAGTTCGGCGGCCTCCAGCTCGGCGCGGGCCTTTTCGGCGGCCTTCATGGCGCGGTCGAAGGCGGCCGGGTCGCGCGAATAGAGGTCGGGGTCGGCCAGGATGTCGTCCTGACGGGCGATCTCGACCGGCAGTGTCTCCATCAGCTTTTCGACTTCTTCCAGACGGCGGGCGTCCTTGTAGGAGAGCTTGGCCTGTTTCTTCGGGGCGCGGTCAGAAGGCTCCGCCTTCTCGACCCGACGCGCCCCGGAAGGGGCGGCGTCAGCGTGGGTCGGGGGCGGGGCGAGGAAGCCGGGGTTCTGACGCAGGAAGTCCTGCCAGCCGCCGGGCGTCTCGACCACGTCGCCGCGGCCGTTCAGGGCGATGGTCGAGGTGGCCAGACGGTCGACGAAATCGCGGTCGTGCGACACCAGGATCAGGGTGCCGTCGTAGGATTCCAGCAGCTCCTCCAGCTTCTCCAGCGTGTCCATGTCGAGGTCGTTGGTCGGCTCGTCGAGGATCAGCAGATTGGCGGGCTGGGCCAGGGCGCGCGCCAGCAGCAGGCGGTTGCGTTCGCCGCCCGACAGGGTGGAGATGGGCTGCTTCAACTGGGCTTCCTGGAACAGGAAGTCCTTGGCGTAGGCGGCGACGTGCATGGAGCGCCCGCGCACCAGAATGCTGTCGCCGCCGCCCGGCGTCAGGGCGTCCCACAGGGTCATGTCCGACTTCAGCCCCTCGCGCGACTGATCGAGGTAGAGGGGTTCGAGGTTGGCGCCCATGCGGACGGTTCCCTCGTCAGGGGCCAGTTCGCCCAGCAGCACCTTGACCAGGGTGGTCTTGCCCGCGCCGTTGGGGCCGACGATGGCCAGACGGTCGCTGCGGATGATGCGGGTGGTCAGGTTCCTGAAGATGGTCCGGTCGCCGAACGCCTTGCTGACGCCCTTGATGTCGGCGACCAGCTTGCCCGAGACGGCGCCGGAATCGACGCCGAGGTTCAGTTCGCGCGGCAGATCCTTGACCCGTTCGGCCCGGTCCAGACGCATCTGCTGCAGGGCGCGGGCACGGCCCTCGTTGCGGGTGCGCTGGGCGGTGATGGAGCGGTAGAAGGTGTAGGTCTCGGCCTCGATGCGCTTGGTCAGGCGGCGCAGGGACTCGGCCTCTTCCTCCATGACCTTGGCGGCCCAGTCGTCGAACTCGACGAAGCCCTTGTTGAGGGTGCGCACCCTTCGGCCTTCCAGCCAGTGCACGGTGTCGGTGACGCGGTTCAGGAAGGCGCGGTCGTGGCTGACGACCAGCAGGGCGAAACGGGCCTGGATCAGCTCGTTTTCCAGCAGTTCGATGGCCAGGATGTCGAGGTGGTTGGTCGGCTCGTCCAGCAGCAGCAGGTCGGGCTCTTCGGCGAAGGCCTTGGCGAGGGCGGCGCGGCGGATCTCGCCGCCTGACAGGCCTTGCGTGGATTTGTTCGGGTTGAGGCCGAAGGTCTCCAGCCAGCTTTCGGCGGTCCAGCGTTCGGCCTCGCCCGAGGCGGCGTAGTCGGCCAGCGTCTCGCCGGTGATGACCGGCTCCTGCGGGACATAGGCGAAGCGGGTGCCGGCCTGGACCGAGCGGTCGCCCGAATCCGGCTCGATCAGGCCCATGACCACCTTCATCAGGGTGGACTTGCCCGCCCCGTTGCGGCCGACCAGGGCGGCGCGGCTGCGCGGCTCCATCGCCATGTCGACGCCGTCGAACAGCGGGCGGGGGCCGTCCTGAAGGCGGACGTCCTTGAGGGCGACGAGAGGGGGGCGAGCGGCCATGAACACCAGTCCGAAAAGGGAGGCGACGCCTATAGCGCGGACCGGGGGGCGAGGGCCAATATTTCGGGATTTACATAAAACCGTCCAGACGGTATGTCGCTTTGCATGAACGCTCAACCGACCCGCCGCACGCCCGAAGACACCCGCCGCCAGATCATCGACATGGCCATCGAGATCGCCGCCGACCAGGGGGCGATGGGGGTGACGCTGGATGCGGTGGTGGCGCGCCTGCCGTTCAGCAAGGGGGCCTTGCTGCATCACTTCCCGAACAAGCTGGCCCTGCTGGAGGGGGTGATCGACCATCTGGCGTCCGAAATGACGGCGGCGGTGCTGGCCGAGGCGGCGCGCGATCCCAACCCCTATGGCCGCAACGCCCGGGCCTATCTGCGGACGATCGTTTACGAACCCGCGACAGAGCGCGATTTCAGCATCGGCCGCGCCGTCCTGGCTGCATGCGCCATTGAACCGAGCCTGACCCCGCGCTGGCGCGCGGCGATGGGCGCTCTGGCGGTGGACGATCCCGACGATCCGGCAGGCAAGGACGACGCCCTGATGCTGCGTCTGATCGCCGACGGTCTGTGGATGAGCGACCTGTTCGGAACGCATGAGGTGTCGCCGGAGCAGAGAAAGGCCCTGCTGTCGCTGCTGACGCCGGGCAGTCTGCTGACGGACGCCTATGGCGAGGGCGCTGAATGAGCCCGACGACCTGGCTGGCCCTGCTTGGAGCGATCGGTTTCGAAGTGATGGGGACGACCCTGCTGCAGCAGTCGCAGCAGTTCACCAAACCGCTGCCGACGGCGGGGCTGGCGGTCTGTTACGGCATCGCCTTCTACCTGCTGACCCTGGCGCTGAAGCAGATGCCGGTGGGGCTGGCCTATGCGATCTGGAGCGGGCTGGGGGTGGTGCTGATTTCGGTGATCGGCCTGTTCCTGTTCAAGCAGAAGCTGGACCTTCCGGCGATCATCGGCCTGGCGCTGATCATCGGCGGGGTGGTGGTGATCAACCTCTTCTCCAAGAGCGTCAGTCACTGAAACCGCGACAGATGGGGATTTGGGGCGTATAGGCGCGCCCATGAATTCCACCTCGCCCAAGCCTTTCTGGGAAACCAAGACCCTGGCGGAGATGTCTCCGTCCGAGTGGGAGAGCCTGTGCGACGGCTGCGGCCTGTGCTGCGTCATCCGTTTCGAGGACGAGGATACGGGGCAGATCATCCCGACGCGGGTGCACTGCAAGCTGTTCGACCCGGACCGTTGCACCTGCACCGACTACGCCCAGCGTCAGGCCGAGGTGCCGGACTGCGTGCAGCTGACGCCGGACAACATCGAGCGGCTGAAGTGGATGCCTCTGTCGTGCGCCTATCGTCGGCTGCATGAAGGGCGGACGCTGGCCTGGTGGCACCCGCTGGTGTCCGGCGACCCGGAGACGGTGCACGCGGCCGGGGTCTCGGTGCGGCGCCAGACGGTTTCGGAGCTGGCGTTGAAGGAGCCGGAGGACGCGCTGGAGTTCGAGGCTCCGGAGTGGATGGGCGAACGCGGCTCTGCTAACGAATAATTCGTCCGCAGGGGGGTAGGACGGGGGCAGATGGGCTTTGTCGCAGCACAAAAGAGGGCGAAGACCGGCGCGCGGGATGCGTTTGACCGGCTGACGGCGATCGCCTGCGCGGCGTTCCGCGCGCCTCACGCCATGATCACCGTGCTGGACGAGGACCGCGCCGTCTTTCTGTCCGGCGTGGGGCTGGATGAGATCAGCATTCCGCGCATGAGCAGCGTCAGCCACGCCCTGGCGAGCCTGGGGCCCGAAGCGGTGGCGGCGGTCGAGGACGCGCTGGAGCATCCGGTTTATCGCGATCATCCGATGGTGACGGGCGAACCGCGGGTGCGCTTCTTCCTGGGGGCCACAGTGTGCGGGGGCGACGGCCGTCCGGCGGGCGCCATCGGCGTGATGGACGTCAAGCCGCGTCCTGCGCCGACGGAGACGGAGCTGCGGCTGATCCGCGAACTGGCCGGTCTGGCGGGCGAATTGATGGAGCACGCCGAGGCCATGCGCCAGGAGGCGGCGCGTCTGGAGACGCTGCGGCTGGCCGAGGACATGGTCGGGGTCGGGCGCTGGCGCTATGAGATCACGACGGGGGCCGTGACTTGGTCGGACGAGATCTATCGCATCCATGCGATCGCGCCGGGCGCCTTCTCGCCCAAGCTGGAGGACGTGTTCAGCCACTATCACGAAGACGACCGCGCGGAGATCCAGCGCCTGGTCGAGCGGGCGCTGAAGACGGGCGAGGGCTATACCTTCAAGCTGAGGCTGGTCGGGGCCGACGGCGTCGAGCGCGTCGTGGCGGCCGAGGGGGCGACCGAGAAGGACGCCACCGGCCGGGTGATCGCCCTGTTCGGCGTGCTGCAGGACGTGACCGAGCGCGAGCGGCTCCTGCGGGCGGCGCAGACCAATGAGCGGCGCTATCGCCTGCTGGCCGAGAACACCGGCGACGTCATCACCCGGGTCAAGATGGACGGGTCGAGCAAATACATCTCGCCGGCGATCCAGCAGCTTCTGGGCTGGACGTACGAGGAGATGAGCGGCCAGTCGACCGACTATGTCCACCCCGAGGACCGCCATCTGGTGCTGGGCGCCATCGGCAAGGCGGTGAAGACCGGCGAGCCGACCCGCCTGGAGCACCGGGCGGTGCACAAGAACGGCGAGACCGTCTGGGTCGAATGCACGTTCAAGGCCCTGAAGGACGAGCACGGCCAGGTCGATGACGTGGTGGTGGTGATCCGCGACATGACCCAGCGCAAGACGCTGGAGGCCGAGGTGCTGGAGGCCAAGGAGGCCGCCGAGGCGGCGGTGCAGGCCAAGAGCGAATTCCTGGCCAATATGAGCCATGAACTGCGGACGCCGCTGACCAGCGTCATCGGCTTTTCCGGCCTGTTGCAGGGATCGGAGCATCTGCCGCCGGAAGAGCGCATCTATGTCGAGCGCATCGCCACGGCGTCGGAGGCCCTGTTGGGCGTCATCAACGACATTCTCGACTATTCCAAGCTGGAAGCCGACGCCATCGAGATGGACCCCGAGCCGTTCGATACGCGGGCCCTGGTGGACGGCGCCGCCGCCATCATCGAGAGCCAGTGCTCGCTCAAGGGGCTGATCCTGCGCGTGGTGGTGGCCGCCGATACGCCTGCGCGCCTGACCGGCGACAAAGGGCGGCTGCGCCAGGTGATGCTGAACTTCCTGTCCAATGCGGTGAAGTTCACGGCGCGGGGCGAGGTGACGCTGACGCTGGACGGACGGTTCGACGAGAGCGGCCTGTGGCGGATGCGGGCGGCGGTCAGCGACACCGGCATCGGCATACCGCCTGAAAAAATCAGCGAACTGTTCCATCGCTTCACCCAGGCCGACGCCTCGACGACGCGGGTCTATGGCGGGACGGGGCTGGGGCTGGCGATCTCGCGCCGTCTGGTCGAACTGATGGGCGGGGAGATCGGGGTGGACAGCACGCCGGGACAGGGCTCGACCTTCTGGTTCGAGGCGCCGCTGGCCGTGGCCGAGGCCGAGAACGATGCGGTCGAGACGCGTCAGGGACAGACGGCCGACTCTGCGATCGGCGGGCGGGTGCTGATGGCCGACGACGCGGCGGCGAACCGTGAACTGGTCAGCGCCATCCTGAGAAATCTGGGGCTGGAGGTCGAGGCCGTCGCCGACGGCGCCGAAGCGGTCCATGCGGTGCATTCGGGCGCCTATGACCTGGTGCTGATGGATGTGCACATGCCGGTCATGGACGGGCTGCAGGCCACGCGCGAAATCCGCCGGATGCAGGCCGGGACCGGGCGACGGACGCCGATCCTGGCGCTGACGGCCAACGTCCAGTCGGAGCAGGTGGTGCGCTGTCTGGAGGCGGGGATGGACGGCCACCTGGCCAAGCCGATCCAGATCGCCGAACTGGCCGCCGCCCTGACGCGGTGGCTGTCCTGCGACCAACCGCCCGCGATGGCGGTATAGGCGAAGGCCATCTCGTCCCGGCTATCGCAGCCGGGTGCGCCGATCCCTGTAAATTCCCGGCTTTGCGAGGTTCTGGAGGCTGTTCGCCAGCCTGAGGACGCTGGTCCGCTATGGTTCGGTCATGGCGGGAAAAGGGGACGAAGCGGAGCGGGCGGCGGCGGTCGCGCAGTGGCTGGACGGGGCGCTGGGGCGGCTGATGCAGCTGACCGACGAAGCGATCGCCGTGGTGGCCGCGGCGGAGCCGCCGGCCGATGTGGCCGAGGCCGAGAAGCGGGGGCGCGCCATCGGCGTGCTGGCCCGCACGGCCAAGGCTGTGGCGGCCTTGGCGCCCTCGCCCCCTCGAAAGCCTCGCGACCCTGAAGAGGACGGAATGAGCGAAGACGATCGTGACATCACCGACGACGAAGAACGGACCATGCGGGCAGAGCTGCAGTCTCGTCTCGATCATCTTCTCGGGGTCGCCGAGCGCAAGGGGTTTGGCGCAGCAGCGGCTGGAACAGGCGACGCGCGAGGAGCTGCTGCGGTTGCTGAGGGCGACGCCGAGGCTGAACGACGATCAGGTCTGGCCGCCGCCTGATACGGATTGGCGGACCTGGGTGCTGCTGGGCGGGCGCGGGTCGGGCAAGACCTTCGCGGGCGGGTTCTGGATGAATGAGCTGGCCAAGGCGAAGGATCGCACCTTCGCCCTGGTGGGTCCGGCGCTGCACGACGTGCGCGAGGTGATGGTCGAGGGGCCGTCGGGGCTGAAGGCGCAGGCGCCGGGCGACAACCGGCCGCGCTGGGAGGCGGGGCGGCGCCGGCTGGTCTGGCCCTCGGGCGCGGCGGCCTATGCGTTTTCGGCGGAAGACCCGGACAGCCTGCGCGGGCCGCAGTTTCATGCGGCCTGGGCGGATGAGTTCTGCGCCTGGAGGAACATCGAGGCGACGTTGTCGAACCTGAGGTTCGGCTTGCGGTTGGGGGCAGATCCCAAGCTGGCGATCACCACGACGCCGCGTCCGATTCCGGCGCTGCGGCGGTTGTTGGCCGAGCCGGGGGTGGTGAAGGCGCGGCTGGCGACCAAGGACAATGCGGCCCATCTGGCGCCGGGGTTTCTGGGGCATCTGCAGGCGCTCTACGCCGGGACGCGGCTGGAGGCGCAGGAGATGGAGGGGCTGGTGGTCGAGGCCGACGGCGCCCTGTTCCGGGCCGAGGATCTGGCGCGGGCGCGGGGAAGCCGACCGGCGAAGTTCGAGCGGGTGGTGGTGGCGGTCGATCCGCCGGCCAGCGCCCACGGCGACGCCTGCGGGATCGTGGCGGCGGGGCGCAGGGACAGGACGGGCTATGTGCTGGCGGATCGTTCGGCGCGGGGGCTGTCGCCTGCGGGCTGGGCGCGGCGCGCAGCCGAGACGGCGCGGGAGTTCGAGGCCGACCTGGTGCTGGCCGAGGCCAACCAGGGCGGGGAGATGGTGCGGACCCTGCTGGGGCAGGCGGACTGTCCGGCGCAGGTGAGGCTGGTCCACGCCAGCCGGTCGAAGAAGGCGCGGGCGGAGCCGGTGGCGGCGCTCTACGAGCAGGGGCGGGTGGTCCACTGCGGCGCGTTTCCAGCGCTGGAGGAAGAGATGATGGCGCTGGGGAGCGAGGCGCCGGGGGGCAAGAGCCCGGACCGGGCGGATGCGCTGGTCTGGGCGCTGACGCATCTGCTGCTGACCGGGAAGACGCAGCCGAGGTTGCGGGCGTTGTGATCTGATCCTTCTCCCCTTGTGGGAGAAGGTGGCCCGGTAGGGCCGGATGAGGGGTTTTGCGACGGCGACCGCCGGATAAGGGCAAGCGGCAGCGCAACCCCTCATCCGTCAGCCCCTGGGTCAAGCCCGAGGGCTGCCACCTTCTCCCACAAGGGGAGAAGGGTAAGAGATCATGGAGAACCATATGGATTGGCGACGACCGTTCAGTCGGCGGCGCATGGCTGCGCCCGAGATCAAGGATAGCCGCACGGGGCCGCTGATCGCCCTGACTTCGGCTGGCCGTCCCCGGTGGACGCCGCGCGACTACGCCCATCTGGCCGATGAGGGGTTCGGCAAGAACGCCGTGGCTTATCGCTGCGTGCGGATGATCGCGGAGGCGGCGGCCTCGACGCCGCTGATGGTCATGGTCGGGGGCGTGCGGAGCGCGGGGCATCCGCTGGCGCGGCTGATCGACAAGCCCAATCCCGAGCAGTCTGGCGGGGAGTTGATGGAGGCGCTGTACGGCGCGCTGCAGACGGCAGGCAACGCCTATGTCGAGGCGACCGGAGACGCTGATGGCGACGGGGCGCCGGACGAGCTTTGGGCGTTGCGGCCCGACCGGGTGAAGGTGGTCCCCGGACGGGCGGGCTGGCCGGAAGCCTATGAGTATGCGGTCGGCGGGCGCGCGGTGCGGATCGCGCGGCATGGCGACGGCTGGTCGCCGGTCATGCATCTGAAGCTGTTTCATCCGACGGACGATCATTACGGATTTTCGCCGCTGGAGGCGGCGGCCTTCGCCATCGACGTGCACAATGCGTCGGGAGCGTGGAACAAGGCGCTGCTGGACAATGCGGCGCGGCCGTCGGGGGCGCTGGTCTATGGCGCCAAGGACGGGGAGCGGCTGACGGCGGATCAGTTCGAGGCGTTGAAGGCGGAGCTGGGCGAGGCCCACGCGGGGGCGCGGAACGCCGGGCGGCCGCTGCTGCTGGAAGGCGGGCTGGACTGGAAGCCGATGAGCCTGACGCCGCACGACATGGACTTCATCGCGGGCAAACACGCGGCGGCGCGGGAGATCGCCCTGGCGTTCGGCGTGCCGCCGCAGCTGCTGGGGATACCGGGGGATGCGACCTACGCCAACTATCGCGAGGCCAACGCGGCCTTCTGGCGCGGGACGGTGATCCCGCTGGTGAAGAAGGCGGCCGGAGCGATGACGGGCTGGCTGGGGAGCCGCTTCGTCGATTGCCGGATCGAGCCGGATCTGGATGCGGTACCGGCCCTGCAGGTCGAGCGTGATGCGCTGTGGGCCCGGCTGAATGCGGCGAGTTTCCTGACCGAGGACGAGCGGCGCCGGATGGCCGGGGTGGAGGCGTGATGGAGGCGATGAAGAAGATGCCCGTCGCCCTGATCGCGGCCCTGCTGGTGCAGACGGTGGGCGGCCTGGTGTGGGCGGGCGGGGCGGCGGCGCGGATCGCGACGCTGGAACAGCGCGTGGGCGAGCAGAGGCTGGTCGCCGAGCGGCTGGCGCGGCTGGAGGCCCAGGGCGAGGCCGTGCGCGCGGCCGTCGAGCGGATCGAGCGACAGTTGGAGGGGATGTGATGGGGAAGCGCTCGTCCTTCTCCCCTTGTGGGAGAAGGTGGC